>Ga0209221_1000056_pt1 | contig 64218 bp, 39 predicted proteins | sample BlaSpr_A8_Ref_O2_FD_187989 | JGI IMG/M metagenome (GOLD analysis project Ga0209221, IMG submission 187989) | Forest soil microbial communities from Thunder Bay, Ontario, Canada - Black Spruce, Ontario site 2_A8_Ref_O2 (SPAdes) (version 2) | ecosystem: Environmental > Terrestrial > Soil > Boreal...
GGTGAACAGGAACTGAACCACAGTGATGGACAAGCGGAGAAATTCTATCGAGACCTGAAGCAGCGAGGAATCCGCGTGCGGGTAGGGATGGAGGCTACTGGCTATTCACGCTGGTTCGAGCGGCTGCTGGCAGAGTTGGGATTCGAGCTGTGGATCGGGGATCCGGCGGAGATCAAAGCGAAGCGAGTGAAGAAGCAGAAGTTCGACCGCGAGGATGCTCGACTGCTGCGCAGGCTGATGCTGGAAAATAACTTCCCGCAGATCTGGATACCGAGTCCTGAGAATCGAGATCTACGACAACTGCTGTGGCACCGGCATCGGCTGGTGCAGATGCGCACGCGGATCATGAATCAGCTGCAGGCGTTGGCCATGAACGAGGGCCATCGCTGGAAGAAAAAACTGTTCAGCGCACAGGGGCGAGCGCGGTTAGAAAAGCTCGCGTTAGCTCCCTGGGCGGGTCGGCGCCGGCAAGAGTTACTGGAACTGCTGGACCGCATGAATCCGACGATTGAAGAGCTGACGGCCGCTGTGGAGTGGGAAGCCAGAAAGCGACCCGAGGTTCTGCGACTGATGTATCGCGCCGTCTCCCTATGGTGCAAACGATTCAGCGTGAATTTCGGAGCAGCGCCGCTAAGACCGGCAGACCCGCCACACGGTCAATAGACTCACATCGATTCACTTGCCGCAAGATTTTCTCGATTCGCTGCACTTCGAGAACGAACGCACTCGAGCGGCGCTTCCCTTCTCCGCGAGAGTCGCATCTATGCTGACACCGTTATCTTTCACTCGCTCGACGAGGTCCGCCGCGTAGTTCAGACTCACGTCCAACCGAGTTCCGCCTGCGTGCGTCCAAATATCGCGGATGGCCTCATCGCCGATTCTGTAGACCTCGTCGCCGCCACAAGATGGAGTGCACCCGGGTTGGCTCGGCGACGCATCTGATGGGATGTACAACCGCGTCCGAAATCAAACTTATCTGCCGCCCGGCGCGGCCTGACCGACCTGTGAGTGCGGCAGGTGAATGGGAACTCGGGGAAAAACAAACAGTGAAGCTTCCGGATTCGCGAACCGATGTTGTTCTGGACGCCGGCGCTGCGCTTTCTGGAATCACTTCTGAGCAAAGTTCGCCTGCCGCGGCTAGTGCGCCGCCACTTTCCTGCTGGAGTAGCGTCTGTTATCTTCTAATTTTGTTTCCCGGTCAGGCGCTTTCAAGATCAGCTTCTTTTGAGCAGACCAGCCTCGCCGCAATTCAGGATAGAATTCTGCCCTGCTTTCCGTCTGGCGATTGGGAGGTTTATAAATGGCCGCGAGTTTCCGGCAAATATTCGTCCTGCTGATGGCAATTCTTCAGCTATCGCTGCCGCCTGCTTCTTTCGCGCAGCAACCACCGGCGGACCCGGCTGCACCGTTACCACTTACGCTGAAACAAGCCGTGCAGCTCGCGCTGAAGCAAAATCCACAGCGGCTCATCGCGCAGATTCTGGTGCAGGAAAGCGATCGCAATAGTCAGATTGCCCGCTCCGCTTTGCTTCCCCAGGCCAACGTTGCCGCGTCCGGCGCGGTAATTCAATACAATGTCCAAAGCATCGAACGCGCTCCGAAGCGCGCAGATCTTGGCCCCTATCAGATAATCAACGCCGGACCCGCTTTTTCGCAAACCATCCTGGACTTCCCGAAAATTCGCGCGTACCAGATCGGTCGCGAAGGCACCCACCAGGCGCGGGCCGACGAACAGACCGCGCGCGAAGTCGTGGTAAATGCCGTCGTGGACCAATACCTCCTGATTCTTCGCGCTCTGGCCACGCGCGACGCCGCCAAATCTCGCGTCGCACTCGCACAACGACTGTACGAACAGGCAGCCGAATTGCAAAAAACTGGTATCGGTCTGAATATTGATACCGTGCGAGCCAACGTCGAACTGCAGAACGAGCGCCAGAATCTGATCGACGCCGAAACGCTGACGCACACCACCAGATACGGCTTGGCCGCGCTCCTCGATCTGCCTCGCGACCAGGATCTCGAAGTCGCAGACCACCTGGATTTCTTCGACCTTCCGGCGCTCGACAAACGGACGCTGCTCGACCAGGCCCTGACCTCGCGGCCGGAAATTCACTCCTTCAATTCACAGCAACGCATCGCCAAGCTGACGACGGATGCGGCGGGTGAACAGCGCCTGCCGCAACTGGATTTTTCGGGCTTCTGGTACTACCAGGGATCCCGCTTCAACAACGGTATTCCGGCCTACACCTATGCGATCTCTTTGGAATTTCCAATTTTTACCGGCGGACGCATCCGCGCGGAAGAGGGGCGCGCCAAGCTGGAGGAACAGCATGTCGCGGAAAATCGCCGCCAGCTGGAAGCGCAGATCGTGGATGAAGTGAAGTCCGCGCTCGACGAACTCACCGCGGCGCGAAATTCGGTGGACGTGGCAAACTTAGGTCTGCAACTGGCCCAGGAAGAAGTTGCTCAGGCGCAGCGCCGCTTTGCAGCCGGCGTCACCACCAACGTCGAAGTCATCACCGCGCAGGACGAGCTAGCCCGTGCCAACGACAATCAAATCGCCGCTTTGTATCAATTCAATTTGTCGCGCGCATCGCTGGCTCGCGCCACCGGTGAAATCGAAGCAATGTACACGAAATAAGAGGTGAACCGAATAATGAGCTCCACTCCGCCAACGCCAACTCCACCGCCGACCGCTGCCGACGCTCCTCTAATGGCGCAGCCACCGTCGGCACCAGCGTCGCCGCCTTTCTCGCTGCGCCGCTGGATTCGCGATTTGAATCCCTTCGCGAAGGGCGCGATCGTCGCCGTCCTGCTCTTGCTCCTCGTCGCGTGGTACGTCTTCACCGGACGCGTCACTACCGACGATGCTCAGGTGGATTGCCACATCACCACGATGGCCCCGCAGGTTCCCGGATACGTCGTTAATTTGCTCATCAACGACAATACTCCAGTAAAAGAAGGCGACCTGCTGGTGCAGATTGATCCGCGCGAGTACGAAGCAGAAGTCGCGCAGGCCAAAGCCAACCTGGAATTCGCCGAAGCCCAGGCAAACTCCGCGGAAATCCAAATCGGTCTGACGCGCGAGACTACCACTCACGGCACGAGCGGCGCCGCCCATCAGAAGGAATCCGATGCCGCCGATTACGTCAGTTCCCAGGCGCAACTCGAGCAGTCCGCCACCGCGAATCTCCAGGTCGCTGAAGCCAACGTCGCCGCCAAACAAGCCACCAACGAACGCGCGCAAAGCGATCTCGCCCGTTACACACCTTTGCTCGGCACCGACGACGTCTCCAAATATCAATTCGATGCGGTCGAAGCTACCGCGCGCGTGGCGAAAAGTGATCTGGCGGCAGCTGAGCAGCAACTTTCCGCCGCGCAACAAGCCGTGCTGATCGCGCGCGCGAATGCGCATGCCGCCCAGGCGAAGGCGTCGCGCTCGGAGTCTCAATTCATGGAGACTAAAGCCCGCGAGCAGCAGGTGCCCATCGCCGTAGCCAGCTACAAATCGGCGCTCGCAACGGTCGAACGCGCCAAGGCCGCGCTGCAACAAGCCGAGTTAAATCTCGCCTACACTCACATCACCGCCCCCATCACAGGGCAAGTAACCCAGAAGTCCGTGGACTTGGGCCAGTACGTTTCGCCGGGACAGTTGCTCTTCACAGTCGTGCCTCTCGATCAGGTATACATCACCGCGAATTTCAAGGAGACGCAACTCGAAAGCGTCGCCGTCGGTCAGAAAGTTCGCATTCACGTGGATACCTACCACGAAGAGTTCGAAGGCACGGTCGATTCCATTGCCGGAGCGGCCGGTTCGCGGCAAGCATTGCTGCCGCCGCAAAACGCGACTGGCAATTTCATCAAAGTCGTGCAGCGCATTCCGGTGAAAATCCTGGTGAAGCCCAACAAGAATCCGAATCTCGTGCTGCGGCCCGGCATGAATGTGGAAGCGACGATTTACACTCGCTCACGGTGAACAAGCGCAATGGCCTATCTCAGTAGTCCCCCAGAATCCTGGGAACTGGAAGAGGAACGGTTCCTCAACAGCGTAGTGCCGGCCCTGCCTTACGGCCGGCGCATCGCCGTCCTCCTGACCGTTGGCATGGTTGCCGCCATTGAAATCTCCAACCGCCTCTCCATCAACGTGTTCCTTCCGGACATGCAGGGTAACGTAGGCGCCAGCTCTGATGAAATCAGCTGGGTGATCATTCTTTATAATGTCGGTTACCTTTGCTCCATTGCAATGGCCGCCTGGATGACGCGCGTCATGGGCGCCAGGCGTCACTTGCTGGTAAGCATCGCGATCTATGCCACGGGGGCGATGGGCTGCGTGCTGAGCACGGGTAGTCTCGCGCAGCTGCTGGCTTCGCGCCTGATCATGGGATTCGGCGGCGGCGCGTTTCTGGTGCGCGTCGTCATTCTCTCCGGGCTGCTGTTTCCCGGGAAAGCCAGGATGGCGGCGGTCACCAAGCTTTACCTCATTCTTTCTGCTTTTGAAGTCCCTTATCCGACCGTCATGGGGTGGGTCACCGATACCTTTCACTGGAATTATGCCTTCCTGGTTGATTTTCCCTTTCTGGCGATCGGCGCTTTTCTTATCTGGAAGCTTGTCCCTCCGGGATTTTTGCGCGAGCACCGGAAAGAGACCAAGGTTGACATCTGGGGCGCGCTGCTGCTGATTGCCTCGCTGGCCTGCATGGAAACTGCCACCAGCCGCGGCGAGCGCGATCTGTGGTTCCAGTCGAGCTGGATTGCCCTGGCTCTGCTTGCCGCAGCCGTTCTCTTCATCGCGTTTCTCTGGTGGGATTACCGACCTCAGAACCCCTCGCCGGTCTTGCATTTGCACATGATTGTTCGCCACGCTGCCCTGCGCACCTACCTCCTGGTGATTCTGATCGTGGGAGCGTTCTTCGGCGCCGGCCTTTATGTCGTGCCGCAATACCTTCGTTCCGTACAGGATTACAGCGCTTTGCAGGCGGGCGGTTTTATTTCCATGTACACGCTCGGCCTGGGGCTAGGGCTGCAGTACGCTTTGCACTTGCTGATTCCCCGCTTGGGTCCCGTGCGCACGCTAGCCGGCGGCTTGCTGATCTTGGTCGCAACGTACCTCACGATCTGCTATATCTGGACGCCCACCACCCCCACCATAGTCTTGGCGCCCGTAATTTTCCTGCAAGGCTTTTGCATCGGCCCGGTTATCCTCGCGGCCGGGAACGTTGTCTCCGCCAATGCGCCGGTAGGCCAGGTCAATGACATTTCCACCACGTACTTCTTCGTGCGTCAGCTCGGAAACACTTTTGGTGTCACCGCGGCAACCGTCTTGTTCGATCGCCGCATGACGCTGCATTCCTCGCGCCTCTTGGACGTCTCCAATCGTCTGGACGCCACCACTCGCTCCACCCTGACGCAATATGCCGATCTGATTCACCGCAACGGCGGCCCTGGCAGCGTTCCCGGGCTGGGAGCATTGCAGCTCTTTCAAAATGACGTGATCACCCAGAGCAGGCTGTTCTCCTACATCGACATCTACTTCGGCTTGGCGACGCTAGGCGTGGTCGCCTTGATCTCCATAGCCATTACCCAAGTAAAGGTTAAGCGCGGCTCCATCCGTTTTCATCCGTGGTAGGTTCATCAATCCAATTAACACGGCCTTCGAGGAGTGACCTGAATGCAGATTGGTATCGATAGCTTCGCGGCAGCCATCTCCGATCCGGCCACGGGTCTGACCCTCACTCCGGCGGAGCGCATGCACCATCTGCTCGAAGAGATCGAGCTCGCCGATCGCGTGGGCCTGGACGTCTTCGGCATCGGTGAACATCACCGCGCGGAATTCCTGGACTCAGCTCCCGTCGTGATCCTCTCTGCTGCCGCCGCACGCACGCAAAAGATTCGCCTCACCAGCGCCGTCACCGTTCTTAGCGCTTCGGATCCTGTTCGAGTTTTTCAGGAGTTCGCGACGCTCGATCTGATCTCCCGGGGCCGCGCCGAGATTGTCGCCGGCCGCGGTTCTTTCGTTGAGTCGTATCCCCTTTTCGGCCTGCGTCTGGAAGATTACGACTCGCTCTTCGCGGAAAAGCTCGATCTGCTATTAAAAATTCGCGCCAGCACGGAAGTGCACTGGTCCGGCAAACATCGCGCAGCCCTTACCGGCCAGGCAATCTACCCTCGTCCGCTGCAAAATCCGTTGCCGATATGGGTCGGTGTGGGCGGCACGCCCGAATCCTTTGTTCGCGCGGGAATGCTCGGACTTCCTCTCATGGTCGCCATCATCGGCGGCGAGCCGATACGTTTCCGCCCGCTCGTTGACCTCTACCGCGAAGCCGGGCGACGCTCCGGCCATTCCCCCGACCGCCTCACTGTCGGTCTTCATTCCATCGGCTTTCTCGCGGACACCACAGACAAAGCCGCGGATACTTTCTTTCCAGGCTACGCGCACACTTTTACCGAAATCGGCAAGGAACGCGGCTGGCCGGCCACCACCCGCGCGCAATTCGACGCACAGCGCGGGCCCACTGGAGCGCTGCTGATAGGTGACGCTCGAACGGTCGCGAAAAAAATCCTTTACGTAAACGAAGCTCTCGGCGGCATCTCTCGCATCACGTTCCAAATGGGCGTATCCACGCTTCCGCACCAGAAAATGCTGCGCGCGATAGAGATTCTGGGCACTCAAGTCGCTCCTATTGTGCGCGACGAGCTGTAGCACCGCCGAACGACGATTGGCGCGTCGCAAAATCAACGGGCGCCAACTGCGGATCGCGCACGTGTGAAACGCGCGCGGCTCGCTCGGATCTTCCAGCATTCACCAGCAGGCATGCTTCGCTGATGGTCTATGCGACTCCTGATGGCAAACCCGCCTTGACGTTTCTGCAAGCTGGTATAGGATTGAGTTCCCTTCTAAAAAGACCGGCGTGGCAACAGGCTGCCCTCTTACAGCCTTCAGGGTCATGTACGGAATAGCAATCCCCCTTCTCGAGTTGGTGCGCAATGAAGTCGAAGTTTCCTTTGAAGCGCAAGATACAACTAACGTTTGGCGTTGCCATTGCGATGTTGCTGGCCGTGGGTATGATCTCGTATCGCGGCATGGCCGTCTCCGATCAAAGCGACCGCCGGGTGCGCCACACGCACGAAGTCCTCGAGAATCTCCAGGATCTAGACGGGGCGATGGAGACCGTCGAATCCAGTTATCGCGGATTCGTCATCACCGGCGACGAAAATTCTCTGCAGGCCTATCGCGCCGCCATCGCTCGTTCCGAACAGGCACAGGCCAACATCCGCGATCTAACGGTGGATAACTCCGTTCAGCAGCTGAGGATCCGGAACCTAATGAACTTGGCCGACCGGAGCATGCAATACGCGGAGACAGTCATAAGCCTGCGGCGGACCAAAGGCATGAATGCGGCGGCTGATTTTGTGCGCGAGGGCAGCGGCGAACAGATCATGGACCAGTTTCAAGAGCGCATTCGCAGCATGCAGGACGAAGAGCTGCGACTACTAGTGATACGCAACACCGATGCCAGCCGGCGCTCGCGCCAGTTTAAATTTGTGCTGCTCTTTGGAACCGTGCTGGGTTTGCTGCTCGCCATGGCTGCGGGCTGGAGCGCGCAGCGCAAGAACTTCGAAAGCGAGTTCGCTGAAGAGGTGCATAAGGCATCCGGGGCAAAATACCGCGGCCTATTGGAAGCAGCGCCGGACGCGATGGTGGTAGTGAATCACCGCGGGGAAATCGTTCTTCTGAACCTACAGGCGGAAAAGCAGTTTGGCTATCACCGCGACGAGCTCGTCGGCCAGAAGGTGAAGAACATTATTCCCGAGGGCTTCGCGGAACGGCTGGTGGCCGACGGCACGCGCAGCGCCGCCGAAGCGCTGGCACAGCAGATCGGCACGGGCATCGAGTTGATAGCGCGTAGAAAGGATGGCACCGAGTTCCCCATCGAGCTGATGCTCAGCCCTCTAGAAAGCGCCGAAGGAATTTTGGTGACCGCGGCGATTCGCGATATCAGCGTGCGCAAAGAAGCCGAAAAGCATCTGGCGCGCATGGAAGGGCGTTACCGCGGGCTGCTGGAAGCGGCTCCGGACGCGATGGTGGTGGTGAATCAAAAGGGAGACATTGTCTTGCTGAACGTGCAGGCCGAGAAACAATTCGGGTACCGGCGCGACGAACTTGTAGGGCAGCGCGTGAAAAACATCATTCCCAAGGGCTTTGCGGAACGGCTGATTGCCGACGAAAAACGCTCCGTGGAAGACGCCCTGGCGCAGCAGATTGGCACCGGCATCGAGCTCACTGGACTGCGCAAGAATGGCAGCGAATTCCCTATCGAGATCATGCTCAGCCCACTGGAAAGCGCCGAAGGCGTCCTGGTTACAGCCGCGATTCGCGACATCAGCGTGCGCAAAGAAGCCGAAAAACACTTGGCGCGCATGGAAGGCCGCTATCGCGGGCTGCTGGAAGCCGCGCCAGACGCAATGGTGGTAGTGAATCAGGGTGGCGAAATCGTACTGCTCAACGTGCAGGCCGAAAAGCAGTTCGGTTACCGCCGCGATGAACTCCTCGGCCAGAAGGTGAAGAACATCATTCCCAGTGGCTTCGCCGAGCGGTTGATCGCCGACGAAAAGCGTTCCGTGGAAGACGCGCTCGCGCAGCAGATCGGCACGGGCATCGAGCTCATCGCCCGGCGTAAAAATGGCAGTGAATTCCCCATTGAAATCATGCTGAGCCCCCTGGACAGCGCCGAAGGAATCCTGGTAACGGCGGCGATTCGCAACATCAGCGTGCGCAGGGAAGCGGAAAAACATCTGGCGCTCATGGAAGGCCGCTACCGTGGATTGCTGGAGGCTGCTCCAGACGCGATGGTGGTGGTAAATCCAAGCGGAGACATCGTGCTATTGAACGTGCAGGCCGAAAAACAGTTCGGCTACCGCCGCGACGAGCTCGTGGGCCAGAAAGTGAAGAACATTATTCCCGAGGGCTTTGCGGAACGGCTGGTGGCGGACGGTCTGCGATCAGCCGAAGACGCGCTCGCGCAGCAGATCGGCACGGGCATAGAACTCATCGCGCTAAGAAAGAACGGAACGGAATTCCCCATCGAAATCATGCTGAGTCCGCTGGACAGCGCCGAGGGAATCCTTGTGACGGCTGCCATCCGCGACATCAGCGTGCGCAAAGAAGCCGAAAAGCATCTGGCGCGCATGGAAGGCCGCTACCGCGGATTGCTCGAAGCAGCCCCCGACGCGATGGTTGTAGTGAACCAAAAGGGAGACATTGTCCTGCTGAACGTGCAAGCCGAAAAACAATTCGGCTATCACCGCGATGAACTGGTCGGGCAACGGATGAAGAACATCATCCCGGCGGGATTCGCGGAACGCCTGATCGCCGACGCGCTGCGCTCCACCGAGGACGCGCTCGCTCAGCAGATTGGCACGGGAATTGAAATCACTGGAAGGCGCAAGGATGGCACCGAGTTCCCCATCGAAATCATGCTCAGCCCGCTGGAAAGCGCTGAAGGCGTCCTGGTGACGGCCGCAATCCGCGACATAACCACGCGTAAAGTCGCCGAAGCTCACCTTCTATATAAGGTAGAGGAACTCAACCGCTCCAACGAGGAACTGGGGCAATTTGCCTACATCGCCTCGCACGATTTGCAGGAGCCGCTGCGCATGGTCGCGAGCTACACGCAATTGCTGGCCCGGCGTTACAAGGGCCGCCTGGACTCCGACGCCGATGAGTTCATCACCTTCGCGGTGGATGGCGCGAACCGCATGCAAAGGCTGATTCAGGACCTGCTGGCGTATTCGCGCGTGGGAACCAAAGGGAAGGAGTTGCGGGAAACCTCCAGCGAGGAAGCGCTGCAGCGGGCGATCTTGAATCTGCGCGGCGCCATTGCGGATAGCGGCGCGATGGTAACGCACGATCCCCTGCCCCCTGTTCTGGCAGACGAAACGCAGCTGGTGCAGCTGTTTCAGAATCTGATCGGCAACGCCATCAAGTATCAAAACCCCGGCGTGCCGCGCATACACATTTCCGCCATCAAAAATGGCGGCGGTAAGTGGACGTTCTCGGTGCGCGACAACGGCCTGGGAATTGACCCGCAATATTTCGAAAGAATTTTTGTGATGTTCCAACGCCTGCACAAACGGGAGGAGTTTGCCGGCACCGGCATCGGCCTGGCGATCTGCAAAAAGATCGTCGAGCGGCATGGCGGCGAAATTTCGGTCCAGTCGCAGCCCGGTAAAGGATCCACATTCAGCTTCGCGCTGGCGGGAAGTGGGGTGAAATCATGAGGCGCATAGGAGAAGACGGCATGCCGATGGAAGTTCTATTAGTGGAAGATAGTCCCGGTGATGTGCGCTTGACGCAGGAAGCTTTCCGCGACGCCAATCCGAGCATTCGCTTGCACGTGGCCACGGACGGCGTGGAGGCTATGACCTTTCTGAGGCGCGAGGGGATCCACGCCAATGCGCCTCGGCCGGATCTGATTTTGCTCGATCTAAACCTGCCCAAGATGGACGGCCGCGAGGTTCTGGCGCACATCAAGGAAGATGACAACCTGAAAACCATACCCACGGTGATCCTCACCACTTCCGACGCGGAAGCCGACATCGTGAAAAGCTACCAGCTGCAGGCGAACTGCTACCTCAGCAAGCCCGTGCAGTTGGACGTGTTCGAGAGCCTGGTGGGGAGCATCAACGATTTCTGGCTGACCAAGGTCAAGCTACCGCAGCAAAAGTAAGCTCATGACAAAGCGGGCGATCAAACTGCTGCTCCTGGTCGAGGACAACGCGGGAGATGCTCGCTTGATTCGCGAGATGTTCAACGAGCAAGGCGCGACCGATACCGCAGTGATGCGCGTGGGGAGCATGAGCGAGGCGGAGAAGTGCCTTGTCGAGGATCCCATTGACATTATCTTGCTGGATCTCGGGTTGCCCGATTCACAGGGATTGGATGCCGTGCGCCGCGCACATGCCGCCGCGCCGCGCGTTCCGCTGGTGGTGCTGACGGGTTTGGACGATGAGTCCCTGGCCGGAAACGCCCTTCAAGTGGGCGCGCAAGACTATCTCATCAAGGGCCAGATCGAAACCAAAGGGCTGCTGCGCGCCCTGCGTTACGCCGTCGAGCGCAAGTCCATGGAGGAGGCGCTTTTCGTCGAGAAGGAACGCGCCCAAGTCACACTGAATTGCATCGGCGACGCCGTGATTTGCACGGATGCCTCTGGAAACATCACCTTTCTGAATCTGGTGGCGGAAAAAATGACGAGTTGGTCGCGGCAGGATGCCTTCGGCCGGCCGATGGCCGAAGTCTTTCGCATTCTGGACGCCAACACCCGCGAACCCACTCCGAATCCGATGGAGCGATCCGTCGAACAAAACTGCACGGTGCACCTGCCGGCGAACTGCATCCTGGTGCGGCGCGATGGCACGGAGATTCCCATCGAAGATTCCGTCGCGCCCATCCATGACCGGGAAGGAAAGGCCACGGGAGCGGTGATCGTGTTTCGCGATGTGAGCGCGGCGCGCGCCATGGCCCTGGAGATGACCCATTCGGCGCAGCACGATTTCCTGACGGGCATGCCCAATCGCATGCTGCTGAACGACCGTGTGAGCCAGGCCATCGCCTGGGCGCAGCGTCATTCCAAAAAAGTTGCCGTGCTGTTCCTGGATCTGGATGGATTCAAGCACATCAATGATTCGCTGGGCCATCCCACCGGCGACAAACTTTTGCAATCCGTTGCCAAGCGCCTGGTGGATTGCGTGCGCGGTTCCGATACCGTCAGCCGCCCGGGCGGCGACGAATTCGTGGTGCTGCTCACCGAGGTGGGCCAATCCGAAGATGCCGCCATCACCGCCAGAAGAATGTTGCAGACGGTGGCCGAGGCTCATTCGATTGACCAGCACGACTTGCACGTCACCACCAGCATCGGCTTGAGCGTCTTTCCCGACGACGGCTCCGACGCGGAAACGCTCATCAAGAACGCGGACACCGCCATGTATCAGGCCAAGGAAAACGGGCGGCAGAGCTATCAGTTCTTTAAGCCCGCGATGAATGTGCGCGCCGTGGAGCGCCAATCCATCGAGGAAAGTCTACGGCGGGCACTGGAGCGCGGAGAATTCGTGGTGCACTACCAACCCAAGGTCAATTTGAGCACCGGGCAGATTTCTGGCGCAGAAGCTTTGAGCCGCTGGAAACATCCCGTGCGCGGGCTGGTCCCTCCGGGCGATTTTATTCCCATCGCGGAAGACTGCGGCTTGATCGTGCCCATCGGCAACTGGGTGCTGCGCGAAGCTTGCAAACAAGCCTGCACCTGGGTGAAGGAGGGCTTGCCGCTGATTACCATGGCCGTGAATATCTCCGCGCTGCAGTTTCGCGACGAGGGTTTTCTCGACGGCGTATTCAGAATCTTGCGCGAGGAGTGCCTCGATCCCAAATTGCTGGAGCTGGAACTAACCGAAAGCGTCTTGATGAAACGCGCCGAATCCACGCAGGCCATCCTGAAGACACTGCGGGCCAGCGGCGTGCAGATGGCTGTGGATGACTTCGGCACGGGTTATTCCAGCCTCAGCTATCTGCGCAAGTTTCCGATTGACGCCCTGAAAATCGATCAGTCGTTCATCCGCCAGATCACCACTGCTCCGGACGAGACCACCATCGTCACCGCCGTGATCAGCATGGGCCGCAGTCTGAAGCTGCGCGTGGTAGCCGAAGGCGTGGAAACACAGGAAGAGCTGGCATTTCTTCAGGCGCGGCAGTGCGACGAGGCCCAAGGCTATTATTTCAGCCGGCCCGTCCTCCCCGAACAGTTCGCGAAATTACTCGAAAACGGAATACCCGAACCAATCCTCAGCGTATCGCAGCGCCGGAATTTTCGCCGCTAGATTTTCCGATCGGTCGTGGGTCAGTTTCCGATCACGCGACTATACGTCCAAGTGGAATTGGATTGGTAAACACAAGCGCATTTTTCGTTACTGATCCACTCGGAAACCCCAAAACTGAAGCTGTATGAGCGGTTAGGCCTGTTCGCAACAGTTGAGCCTGCAAGCGCCACACGAGAGCGAAAATCAAACCGAATTTTGCTTGGGACATTCGACTGGATTTCCGGCCAACCCTCCGCCTCGCCAAGCTTCCTCCCCGGTTTTGTGGCGACAGGTGCGCTTCCGGGTCTGGAGGTTGGCCTTGGCAGGCTCGCTTGACAAACCCCAGCTTTTATCTTATACAGGTAGGGTGTCTACTGTAGATAGGCTACCTAATAGCAGGCTCGAACTGCTTCAGGGAACTCTTGAAGTGCTAATCCTCCGGAGCCTCAAGCTAGAGTCCAACCACGCCTATGGAATCTCGCAGTTCCTGCAAAAACAATCCGACAGTGAATTTCTCGTCGACAACGGCTCACTGTACCCTGCACTCCAGCGTCTTCTTCAGTGCGAATGGATTTCCGCACAGTGGAAGACTTCGCCCAACGGGCGCCGCGCCCGGTATTACAGTCTGACGCCGGCCGGGCGCAAGCAACTGGTGAAGGCAACTTCGAAGTGGCAGCGATTTGCTCTAGCCATGGAAAGGATTTTGGCACCGGAGGGTTGATCTCATGCGCCAGTGGCGGTCGAAGATGGCACGTGCGCTCGGAAGACGGCGGAATCTCGCCAGCGAACTGCAGCAGGAGATGGACGCTCATCTTCAGTTCCTAATTGATGAGAATCTGGAGCGGGGCATGGCGCCGGAAGAGGCGCGCACCGCAGCGCGGCGCCACTTTGGTAATCAGACCACCGTGCGCGAGCGAAGCTTTGAATCGTGGCAATTCCCTACGTTTGAATCGTTCCTGCAAGACCTTCGCTTCGCGGCGCGAGGTATCTGGAGAGCGCGCGTCTTCTCGCTGATCGTGATTCTGACGTTGGCTGTCGGAATCGGCGCAAACACCGCCATCTTCAGCGCGGTGTATGCCGTTCTTCTCAAGCCGCTGCCTTTCCCTTCGGGCGAGCGTCTGGTGTGGCTCGGCGAGTCCTCCGCGAAAGCCAGCGGCATCAGCGTAACCTGGATCAATTTCCAACACTGGAGGATGGAGAATCACACCTTCGAGTCGATGGCTGCCTTCGAGAATGATGATCTGACGCTCACAGGCCGTGGTCAGGCCGTGCTCACACACGCCGGTGTCGTCACGCGCGATTTTTTTCGACTGACTGGCTCCCGTCCGATAATGGGCAGGCTGTTTACCGCCAGCGATGACGAATCGCAATCTTCTGCGACGGTCGTCGTGGTGACGAGGGCCTTCTGGGCCGAAACCCTTTCAGCAGATCCACAGATCATCGGCAAGACGGTGACCCTGAACGGAACTGCATACAGTGTGATCGGCGTGCTGGCCCGAGATCCTGGCTTCTTCCTCCCGCCGGTCGATTACTACCTTCCATTCCGTCCTTCCGTCGCGCAGGTTTCAAAGCGCGACGCACACGAATGGATGCGCGTGCTCGGGCTGGTCAAACCTGGAGTCACGCTATCCCAAGCGCGCGCGGACTTGGACACGATCATGCAGCGGCTCGCGCAGGCAGATCCGGGCCCGGAAAGCGACCATCGCGCGTTTGCCGAGTTTCTGACGGAGCAGCGAACGGGCGACCTAAGGCGGGTGTTCGTCCTCTTGATGGCTTCGGTTTGCCTGATACTGGTTCTGGCGTGCGCGAATATCGGCGGTCTTTTGCTCATTCGCATGACCACTCGCGCGCGCGAAATGGCGATTCGGACTGCAATTGGCGCGGGGCGCAGGCGGCTTGCACGGCAGCTCCTGACAGAGACCTTGCTGATAACACTGGTAGGCGGTGCCTTCGGAATCGCGCTCGCAGGCTTTGGACTACGCGCCATCGAGGTACTCGGGCCACGCGATATTCCCCGGCTTTCAGAAGCCAACTTGAACCAGCCGGTGCTGATTTTCGCTTTGGCGCTCACGCTGGCAGTGGCACTGGTGTGCTCCCTGGTGCCGCTGGTTAGTTCAGAAAAGGTGAATCTGACGATTCTGCTGAAAGAGAGCAGCACCGGCTCGGGCAACAGCCGGGTTGGGAACGCGCTGCGTGGAGGCCTGGTGATCGCGGAGATCGCAGTAGCGGTCATCTTGCTTTTCACTTCAGGGATTCTGCTGCGGAGCCTGTGGGCTGCCGAGAATCTGAATCCAGGGTTTGAGCCTAAGCAGTTGCTCGCACTCGAGCTGCAATTGCCAGCTTTACCTTACAAAAGCGATGAGCGCATTCTCGACTTCTACGCGCGTCTCGAAGCAGCGCTTCGCGCGCAGCCGGGAGTCGAATCGGTGGGCGCAGTGAACTGTCCTCCGGCGGCCGGCGACTGTCGGGACTGGTGGTATTCCGTTATGGAGAGACCAACGCCCGGCCCGCAGGATGTGCCGGTCACGCTGATCAATATGGCTGACGCGGCGTACTTCCGGACCATGCGCATTCCGCTCGTAGCGGGACGTGCTTTCTCCGATGAGGAAAGGGCGGCTGGACCGACGGTCGCGGTGATCAATGAAGAGATTGCGCGTGCGTGGTGGAAGGACCTCCGATCCGCTCTTGGCCAGCACATTAAAGTCGGGGGGCCCTACATGGAGGGTCCCGTCATTGAAATTGTCGGCGTTGCGGCCAATGTGCCGCAAATAGGATTGGACAGCCCGCCCTTGCCGGAGATCTATTTGCCGGCCGCTCAGCGCGCAGATGCCGCGATGGTCGTGATGATACGAACCAAGGGTAGCCCGGAGAGCATGATTGCAACCGTGCGGCAAACATTGGCTTCGATCGACGACAACGTTCCGATGCAATCTTTGAAGACCGCCGATACCTGGCTCGGTGCCACACTTGTACAGCGCCGCTTCACCACGCTTCTGCTGGTCCTCTTCGCCGCGATTGCGGTGGTCCTGGCCAGCATCGGTTGCTATGGCGTCTTCAACTACTGGGTTAGCTGCCGAAGGCAGGAAATCGCCATTCGTATGGCAATGGGAGCGGGGACCCTCGCCATCTTACGTCGCACTGGAAGGCAAGTTGTGAGGTTAGGCGCGATTGGTTTGGTTGTAGGGCTCGCAGGAAGTTGGGGCGCATCGCGATGGCTCAACAGCCTCGTCTTCGGGGTGTCTACCCACGATCCAGTCATTTTCTCCTCTGCTGCGTTGGCGGCATTCCTGATCGTGTCGCTCTCAGCGGCGATTCCGCTTCGGCGCGCCACGCAAATTGCTCCCATCGAGGCGCTGCACGAAACCTGATGCAGAGGGGCGTGAAAACGCTGTTATTTGAAACAAGCATGTTCCGCCAACGATAGCGTTGACCCGGTTTTGCTGTTCCTCTTAGCCGCCGTCCTCGTCATCGACGAAGGACCTTTCTGTTTCAGGTCGGTGTACGCCACATCGCCAAGTCACTCATCGAGGAACCGGTGCGTACCGATTGTTTACTGATGACTTTCGGGGGGAGCGTTTGCCAGGTAGCGGACCATAGTCCAGGTAAAGCCGTTATCGGAAACTGGCCCACTACTGCCTGATCCCCTCGGACGCAATTCCACGCCCGTAGAGCCCCGCCGCACGGCAATTGCGGTGAGTTCGTGTGCCGACGCGAGTGATACGCTCGCACGCTTGTGGCAAGCAGCAGCTGCGCGCTGTGGAAATCGGGATTTGCTGTGGCGAAATTACGGCGCGGGAGATTCCGACTTGAGGGCTTGCTTCCCCGTGGGTTGTGATTTGTCAGGACGCGCGAATTCGTAAATCCCAGCAGGATCGGCAACCAGCAGGATGCGCTCTGGTTCCACCAAAATTCCCACGGGCTGCAGCGCCGCACCCTGGGTGGTGGCCACCCGGTAGATGTCCAGCAGATTTCCGTCGCGGTCGAAACGCAGCAGCATGTCGCCGACCGCCGCCCATACTTGCTGGCTCGCGCGATCCACGCCCAGCGCGTGAATCACCGGCTTGACCTTGGTATCCGGCTCGCGCTCGGTGAACTTCACCACTCCGGCAAAACTGTTCAGGCCCTCTTGCCGGAAACCGCCCCGTCCGAAGCGCTCGCCAAATTCGCCATGCCCTGCGCCGGGATTCTCCGCTCCACCGTGTCCGCCCGCTGGTTCGCCGATATGGGTGCCGGAAAAAGCTCCGCCGGTGCCAGCCACAGCCGCTGCGCCTTCTGCTCCTCCGGCATCGGCGCCAAAGGAATGATGTTCAAATCCACCGCCGAATCCGCCGCCGAATCCGGGGAATCCGGGGCCGAAAATTCCTGGCGCGCCGAAGCCTCCGCCGGGTCCCCCCGCGCCGAGCAGCGCGTTGAAGTCCGGCGTGCTGCTGGAGCCGGAATTGGACGCGGCATTGTTGTTGCTGTTCGCCGAAAGCGAGCCGCTGAGATCGGAGCCGTCCGCGGAACCCGTCGCGCTAGTCGTCGGGTCGCTGTCGCTGCTGCCGCCGCTCGCCGTGCCGGCCGAGCCCGGCCCGCTCGCAGGTGTTGCGCCCCCAGTGCCGCCTGGTGCCGCGGAACCGCCGCGGCGTCCGCCCCCGCCATGGCCGCCATTCGCCGTGAATGCCGGGCCGCCACCGCTCCCCACCGAGTACATGCTGCCGAACGAAAACATTTCGCCCGGGCCGGCCATCCCGGAAACGCGCATGCCTACTTGCACCTGCGATTTATCGTGCGCGATGTCCGGGATCAATGCGTTCGCGGGGATCTCCGTCTCGTAGCCCGCGTAGCCAAAGCGGTCGTATTTTCGGAATTTAGGGTCCTTCAAGGAAGTAAACGCGAAATAAATCTCGCCCGGCGCGCCGCTGTACAGTTTCCCGATATCCATGGCATAGGCCGGCGGCGGGCCCGTCGCATAGCCCGCGGCATAGCCTGGCTCGGAATTCGCGGAGGCGCTGAGCGCCGGCACGGTAAGCTGGCTTGGATCGTTCACCGCATCGGAAATATTTCCAAAGCTGCGCAGCAATTTCCCGTGCTCGTTCATCACCCGCACCAAGTGGTCGCTGCGCAGCGTCACCACCGCAAATTCGCCGTTCGCCAGCGCGACCACGGACATCGGCGCGCTCACCGGCACGCTGGCTTCCAGCACACCGTCTGGCGTGAAGATCTTTACGGCGTTGGCGCCACGGTCAGCGACGAATATGCGCCCGCTCGAATCCAAATCGAAATCCACGGCGTATTTGATGCTCGCGCTGCCCGGCTGCAGGTTGGGAATTTGTCCGAGGTGCCTTCCATCTGAAGTATAGATATGGATCACGGTCGCCGGCGCACCCAATATGTAGTACCGCCCAGCCGTGTCGCGCTCGATCACCGCAGCGCCACTTCCCACGTCTGGAAACACTCTTCCCCGCGCGTGCAATACCGTTTGCACGCCTTGCGCGTGCGCCGGGCGCTCCACACCTGAGGACAAGAACGCCAACACGAACGCGCTAGCCAAAACCGCTGCGCGCGAAACGAATTTCCAAGTTTGCCTAGAATTTGTCGATTGCCGCCGCATCGCCAATCTTCCCCCAACCAATTGTAACGTACAGATGCGCGTGGAATTCCCCGAGGTTGCCACCAGCGTTTATAATTGTTTCACATACTTTGCTTCCCTGCTGCTCTGCCGCGCTACGTTGTTGGTATTTCCGCTATACCGGTACAAAAGTTCCGCAATTTCGCGTAAGTTGCTCGCTAACTCTCCGGCCGGGAGTCATTGGAGGACCCGGTGCCGGCCCTACGCCCGCGGAATTCTGGAACTCTTGAGCCATTGAAACTGAATTAGTTAGCGGCGCGGGAATCCAGATTCCATGACCAGTGGCATAATTGGCCCACTATTACTGAGAAATCTCCGCGGCCCGGCCGCCTGACTGCGAGGGGACGGCGGGCCAGACGGGCGACCGCGCAGCAAGCCGCGCAAGCTTATCGGCTCGAGGGAAGGTCATTTTCAATCGCCTCCAAGGCAAGACCCTGGCGCTTTTGCTGTTTTGGCTCGCCTGCGGGAATTCGAACTTCGCGCAGCAGGCCGCCAATTCGCCGCAGACCGTCAGCGGAGTGGTGCGCACTCCCGAAGGCACGCCGGTCCCCGCCGCGACCGTGCATCTGATCAATACCGAAACCAATAAAACTTGGCTGAGTTGGACCGACGAATCCGGCAAATTCGAATTCCCGCAAATTCCCGCCGGCCCTTATCGCGTGGAAGCCAACCAACTCGGCTTCACGAACGCGTCGCTGGTGGTGCAAGTTCCGGTGGTGCCGCCCGGCCCCATTCCGATTGTTCTGCGCGTGGCAACTTTGGCGGAGCTGACCTCGAAGCCCGCCGCAACGCGCCCGCCCCGCAATCCGCGCCCGCCGAGTGGCGCCGCAAATCCCGGCAACGCCAATGCGGGTGGCCCAGGCAGGCAGGGCGGCGCCGGACGAGGAGGCCAGGTCCCCGCCGGAGTCAGCAATGCAATCAGCGCCGGTCTTGCGGGTGGAGGATTCGAACAGACGGACCTGACCGATGAAGGCGCCGGCGGCCCGGCGGGCGCAGCCAACACTCCCTCAAATGAAGGAACGCAAATCGTGGCGGAACTCCCGGTCGGCGCGGGCTCCAGCGCCACTTCCGATTCGTTTTTATTGCAGGGAACCGTTGGCCAGGGCCTCGCGGGAAATGGTCCAGGCGGATTCGGCCAGAACGGATTGGTCCCCGGAAATCCCTCCGGTGAAGGCGGGCCAGGTGGACAGGGCCCCGGCGGAGGACGCGGCGGGCCGGGAGGAGCACAAGGCGGCTTTGGCGGACCCGGCGGCGGAGGCGGCGGTTTCGGCGGAGCTCCGGGCGGAATGTTTGGAGGCGGAGGCGGTGGCCCCGGAGGTGGCGGCGGTGGCGGGCGCGGACGATTAAATCGCCAGGCAGTGAATCGCATTCGCTTCAGTTTCTACGACCACTACGAAAATTCTGTGTGGGACGCCAAACCATATTCGATAACCGGTAATCAGGTTCCGAAACCAAGCCACTATGACGAACGCTTTGGCGGCAACCTCGGAGGCCCGCTGAAAATTCCGCACATTTACAATGGCAGTGACAAGACTTTTTTCTTCGTCAACTACCAGCACGAAACTCAATCCAGCGCACTGGACACCTATTCCACCGTGCCCACAGCCGCTGAGCGCACCGGCAACTTCTGCGGCCTGGGAGTTACGCTCTTCGATCCGTTTTCGAATTTCAGCGGCCCGCGGACCCCGCTCGGCAACGGCTGCCAGGTTCCCACGATCAATACGGCCGCGGCGGGCCTCCTCGCGTTCTATCCCATGCAGAATTTGCCTGGCACGGTGCAAAACTTCTTGCTGCAGACCACCGTGCCGATCAACAGCGACACGCTGAACTTGCACGTGCTGCACACCATCAATTCCAAGCTCAGCCTGAACGGCGGCTACAACCTGAGTTCCCAACGCCAGAATACTTTCGGCAACTTTCCGGATACCGCTGGCACGCAATCCACTCTGAGCCAGTCGGTCACGCTCGGGCTAGCGCACAACTGGACGTCGCGCCTGGTGGAAACCACGCAGCTGAACTGGAGCCGCAGCCGCGCGAAAGTGCTGAGCGACAATTCTTTCGTAAACGATGTCACCGGAAATTTGGGAATTGCCGGCGTTTCGACTGCGCCGCTCACCTTCGGCATTCCCTCGCTCGGTTTCACCAGCTTCTCCGGGCCGAACGATCCGGTACCCTCGCTGGTACGCAATCAGACGCTGCGCCTGAGCGACAGTTGGAAATGGGTCCACGGAAAACACACGATGACCATCGGCGGCGAGCTGCGCCGCGTCGAGCTGAATTCCGAGGCCGATCCGCTACCCAGAGGACAATTTAATTTCACCGGCGTGATGACCTCGCAATTGACTGCGACCGGCCAACCCGTTCCTGCCACGCCGCAGACTGAACCTTTCTACGAGCTTGCCGATTTTCTGCTTGGGCTGCCGTACAGCACCACCGTGCAATTCGGGCCGAATATTTATTTACGCAGCTGGGATTTTATCGGTTATGCGCAGGACGATTGGCGCATGACCAAGCAATTTACGCTGCTCTACGGACTGCGCTACGAAGCCGTCACGCCGCCCGTGGACAAATTCAACCAGATCGCGAACCTCGACCTGAATTCCACGGCCACCGCGGTGGACATCGTCACGCCCGGTGGTGTGGGAACGTTTAACGGCCCGTACCCGCGCGCGCTGGTCCACGGCGATTACGGAAATTGGGCGCCGCGCATCGGCTTCGCCTGGTTGCCGCGGTTTATCAAGCCCAAGACCGTGCTGCGCGGTGGCTATTCGATTTTTTACAATGTGGCGATCTACAATTCGCTCGCGCAAAAATATCTATCCTACGAACCGCCCTTCGCGACTTCGGAAAACCTGATCACTTCCGGCACGCAGGTGCTGACCCTGCAAGACGGCTTCCCCAGCATCAGCACGATTACCAATCGCGGCGGCGTCAATCCTTTTTACAAGGACGGCTACGCGCAGATCTGGACTCTGGGCACCGAAACATCCTTCAGCCAGAATTGGATCTTGGATTTGACTTACACCGGAACGAAAGGCACCGACCTCGATCTGTTGCGCGCTCCCAATCGCGCTCCGCTGGGCACCAGCCCGCTGGACACACAGAATTCCTTCCAGATTCCCAACGCCAACAGCTTTTACTTCGATCAATCCGGCGCGAATTCGATTTACAACGCGCTGCAGGTGCGTCTGGTGCATCGCTTCACGCACGGCGTTTCGCTGCAGGTGTTTTATACTTTCGCAAAATCGCTCGACAACGCCAGCACCATCGGCGGCACCGCACCCGTCGTGGTGCAGCAGGACGGCAACTTCGCCGCGGAGCGCGGACTTTCTTCCTTTGACGTGCGGCACCAACTGCGCCTCTTGAATTTGTACGAACTTCCGTTCGGCGAACATCACCGCTTTGCCACCCACGGCTGGGCGGAACATGCGCTCAGCAATTGGCGGCTGCAGAATATCGTCACGTGGCAAACCGGAACGCCGGTTACCGCGTATCTCGGCGGCACCGCATCGGACAACGGCACGGGCGCCAGTTTCTCGCTGCGCCCTGATCAGGGGGCCAATCCTGATTTCGGTGTCTGCGGCGGTTCGCCGCTCGCGTTTTTCAACACCGCAGCTTTCGCTACGCCAGCCACCGGGCTATACGGCAACGAGCGCCGCGGCGCGATTGAAGGCCCATGCAAATTCAATTGGAATATGTCGCTCGCGAAATCGTTTCGCTTCGGACCGCGCGAGCGGCATCATCTGGATATTCGCTGGGAGGTCCAAAATCTGACGAACACGCCCGCATTCTCGGGGCTTTCGGCCACGCTGGGCTCTTCGTCATTTGGGCGCGTGACGAGCGCGGGTTCAATGCGTACCATGGACGTGATGGCGCGGTTTAATTTCTGATGCGAGACACGACATACAAAATCGCGACGCTTTGCCTCGTGGTTGCGCTGGCCGCAGGACCGCCCCGGGCTCAAGCACAGCAACAACCCGGCGGCGCCACCAGTGGCCAGTCGCACGGCCAGCCGGGCGCGCAATCGGGCAGCCAATCCGCGCCCGTGGTAGTCGCGCCTCCCCCGCCTGCTCCCGCCCCCGCGCAGCAAACTCCGGCGCAGCAGGCCGCCGCTCACCAATCGTCCGCCGTCCTGCGCAGTTCATCGGATCTGGTGCGTATTGATGTGGAAGTCACCGACAAATCCGGCAAGCCCATCAAAGGCTTGACCGCAAATCAATTCACGATCACCGACGAAGGCAGGCCGCAGGCAATCACATCCTTTTCATTCGCCGACATCGAAGCAATTGAAACGGCTACGGCCGACGACTCCAAGCCCATCGTCGTTGCCGTTGATAACAACGGCCCGAACTCCCCGTCCGCCGACGCGATCAGCGATGCCCTGCGCGATCGCCGCCTCATCGTCCTCTTCTTCGATCTCACTTCGATGCAGACCGACGACCTGATTCGCGCGCACGATGCTGCCGATAAATTCGTGAAGCATCAGATGACCAAGGCCGACGTGGTCGCCGTCGTCGTTTTCTCCACGCGTATCAACGTCCTGGCCAATTTCACCAACGATCGCACCGTGCTGAACAAAGCGATCGCGCAGCTTACCCCGGACAACTCCGCAAACCTCGCCAGCCCTCTCTACGCCGCAGCGGCCAACGGCGAATACGACGTGCAGGAATATACCGGCGCGGCGTACACGCCGGATGAAACCGAATTCAACGTGTTCAATACGGACCAGAAACTCGCGGCGGTCGAAGGCCTCGCGGACGTGCTCGGCGGAATTCCTGGCCGAAAAGCGATGGTGGAATTCACCGGAGGAATCACGCAGACCGGCGAAGAAAATCGCACCCAGCTGCGCGCCGCGACGGATGCCGCGAATCGCGCCGACGTTTCCATTTATTCGATTGATTCCCGCGGACTGCTAGCCGCGCCGCCAGGCGGCGACACCACAACAAACGCCGCTACGGGAACTTCGATGTTTACCGGCGCGTCCGTCTTCCATCAAACCGACCAGCGCGAAGATTCGCGCGATACTCTCGCGACTCTCTCGACAGACACCGGAGGAAAAGCCTTTTTCGATTTGGGCGACCTGAGCGACGCCTTCCCGGCCATCCAACGCGACAACGGCGGCTACTACCTGGTCGGCTATAATCTCGGCCCTGATGTAAAACACGATGGCCGCTGGCGAGCTATTCGCGTGAAGGTTAATGTTCCCGGCGCGCACGTTCGCTATCGCGATGGATATTACGCGCCGCGCGATTTTCAGCACCTGGAGAAAGAAGATCGCGACCAGCAGCTCGCCGACGCCATTAATTCCGATCATCCGGTCGTCGAGCTTCCCGTCGCGGTCGAAACTGGGATCTTCCGGCTGAGTGCGACGCAGGCTTACGTGCCCATCGCCGCGAAAATCGCTTCCAGCGCGCTCGATTGGGCGCAAAAACACAATAAACAACACGCCGAATTCGATTTTGCCGTGGAAGTGCGCGCCGTGCCCTCCAGCCAGATCGTCGCGCAATTGCGCGACACCATTACCGTGAACCTGGACGCTGAACATTTCGAGCAGGTGCGCCACAGCAATCTTCTCTACCAGGGTGGAGTGGTTCTGGCGCCGGGAAATTACCGCCTGAAATTCGTGGCGCGCGAAAATGAATCGGGAAAGATCGGCACGTTCGAACAAAATCTGGTGGTGCCGGCAGCGCAGCCGGAAAAAGTGACGCTCAGTTCCGTGCTGCTATCGAGCCAGCTTGTCCCCATCGAAAAGTCATCCGCAGTCGCGACCAAAGGCCAAGGCGCGCGCGCGAAAATCACCAGCTCCCCGCTCGATATCGAAGGGCAAAGAATCATTCCCAGCGTGACGAACTATTTCACGCAGGGCCAGACGCTCTACGTCTTTCTGCAAGCGTATTATCCGGAGAAAGCTGACAAAAACGAACCATTCGATCCGAATTCCCTGCGCGCCGGCCTCGTTTTTCTGCGTAATGGAATTCAAATGAACGCTACTCCGCTGATTCCGCCCGCGCAGGTGGATCCGAAAACGCACACGGCATCATTCCGTATCAGTTTGCCACTGCAAAAGCTGCCCACCGGGCGATACACGGTGCAAGTGATCACCATCGCTCCTGGCACGCAACATTCGGCATTTGGCCGAGCGTATCTCGCCCTGCAGCAGAATCCAGCAGCGACTCCTGCGCCCAGCCCCTGAAGTCAGAATGAAAGTGGGTGGCCCCCTGCCGATTGCTGCCGGCAGAATGTTTGCCGTGATTCTGGTGACGATCGGCGCGCGCGGCTAGCGACCGATGTAAAATCCTTCGCGCGTTTGTACCGCGGCGTCCTTCTGCCTCGTGGTCAATTCGATCTTGTGGTAGCCCGCGTCCGCGTCGGCTTTACCCGGAGTGTAGCCCAGCGCATATTGATTGCGCAGTTCCTCGTCTATTTCCGCGTAAATCTGATCAATGCTCTCTTTCTTGGTGACTTCAAAAAATCGTCCGCCGGTTTCCTTCGACAGTTGTTGCAGAATCTTCTTCCCGTCCGGCCGCGATTCCTGCGGATAGCGCCGGCGCCCTCCACCACCCATGCCGCCTCCGCCCATGCCGCCCATGTGGCCGCCGCCATAGCCTCCACTGTTTCCGTATCCTTCTTTGTCAGCGAAAAGAATCGAATAAACCAGAGTGTCGGAGCGCTGCGCCGTTTCGATGGCATCGCGCAAAGTTTCTTTGCTGCCGCGATCCACGCCGTCCGTAAGCACCACGATAGCCTTGCGTCCCTGCTGCTTCTTCATCATCTCGTCCGACGCCAAAAACACTGCGTCATAGAGCAGTGTCCCGGCCCCACTATAACCGCCACGCGAGCCGCGCCCGCCCCCGCCGCCACCTCCACCGCTGCCGCCGTTGCCGGGATCGCTTCCCGACGAACCACCACTTCCCGTCTGCGAAAACTGGGGCCGACCCAGCTGATCGAGCGACGCTTCCAGTTTTTGTCGCGACGACGTGAGGTCCTGCAGCAATTCCACCTCGTGGTCGAAGTGGATCACGAACGCTTTGTCCTTATCCTCGCGCAACAAATGATCGATAAAACCGTGGCTCGCGTCGCGCTCCTGATCCAACAGCCGCCGCTGGCTCCCGCTGGTATCCACCAATAGACCCAGAGTGAGCGGCAGATCGGAATCCGGCGCGAAATAGGTGATCGTTTGCGGGTGGCCGTCCTGCTGCAGCACAAAATCATCCTTGGTCAAATTGCGCACCAGCGCCCCATGTTTGTCGCGCACGGTGGCGAACATGGTCACCATCTTCACGTTCACTGAAATCGTCGGGCCCTGCTGCTGGCTGCGCAATGGCGCACCTGCCAGCAACAGCACAGCCACCGAAAGAACAATCGCAAATCTGGTGCGGACGAAGGACTCCTGCTTCACGAACTTGCACCCTCGCGCGCGCGTTATCTCCGCTGTCTGTTTTCCCACGAACATGTATGTAGCGCCGCTTCCCTCGCGAGCATTAAATTGCCTTATTGACGGCTGGACGCAGTTCGACCCATATCGCTTCCACTGGAACATTCCTTCCGCCGAACCAGGAAGTTCCATCATTTTGGATGCTGCACAGGCAGTCTGCGTCTAGGCGCGCCGTAGCGCGAAGCGAGGAAACAGCAAATGTACGCCGAAAACGAAAAGAGCCTGCGTCCTTGGGGGAGGCCGCAGGCTCTTTTCCAGGGTGGACAAACTAGAAGGTAAATCTGCCGCCGATCTGCCACCACCGGCCCAACAACTGTCCGTTAGCTTGGCCGAATCTGGGATCCAGTGGGTCTGTATCCACGTTCTCCAAGTTGGTTCGATTGAAGATGTTGTAGAACTCGAACCGGATCTGGAAGTTGAATCGCTCTTTGAAGCGGTTGTCCTTGTAGACGGCCAGGTCGGTCTCTGCAAAGTTCGGCCCGCGGAACGCGTTTCCCTTCTCGTTGCCTTCGGTGCCGATGGCCGGCTGCGTAAACTGTCCGGGTTGGAAGATACCGTTCAGGAAAGCCGCCTTGGAGTTTCCTTGCGCGTAGGATGTAACGTTCGGGAAATCGAAATTCGTTCCGTCCGCATTGTAATCCCCACTGTTCGGTGCCAATCCCGTGATCGGATTCGTGGCCGAAGGGCATGCGCCGGTACCGCCAGGCGACGCGCAGAGCGGAGCAAAGGGGTGCTGGTTGATGACCGTGAATGGGTAACCGCTCTGGAAGATGCTGGTGCCGGTAAGTCCCCATCCGCCGGTCAGATGCCCTACCAGATCCTGCCCGCCATGCAGGCCCGGAAGTTGGTAGTTAAAGGTCAGAGAAAAGCGGTTCGGTGCATCCCAAGGAGACGGCCCGTAAAATTGCGCCGGGTTAATCGCCGTGGGATACACGCCGGCGTCGTCCTTGGATTCAGAACGTGTATAGGACGCGTCGAAGAACCCGTGCGACAACCTGCCGCGAACATCGAAAATCACGGCTTCGTAATTCCCGTAGGCCACGTTGTCTGCGTAGGTAATCGCACCGAAACTCGTGTTAAGCCGCGTCGGAGTGAAGCTGTTGTTCTGCACCAAGTCGCCGGGGAAAGAATTGATGTTCACGCCGTAGGACACGCCGCCGGCCACATCGCCCCCACTGACCAGATTGTAACTGTGCGAGCCGGTGTACCCAACGCTTGCCACCAGGTTCTTCGCGAAGCTGCGCTCCACTGTTGCAGACCAGATCGCAGCCTGCGGCGACTCGATGTTCGGGTTGATTCCTCCGATGTTGAAATTGAGGCCCGCGATTCCGCCCTTGCCGTCCAAGCCAGCTGTAAAGCCGGGAGCCGGAAAGCCGAAACCCGGCTTATTGCTGGTTCCGAGTTGAAATATCAGCGGATCAGAAACCCCCGGCACCCCGTTGGGAAGGAATGTCGGCTGCACGAGTCCCGGAGGATTGCCACGGAATTCCTCCTGGATGTTTGCCGACGTCAGCCAGTTGTTATAAATCCCAAACCCAGCCCGCACCGCCCAGTCGCCGTGTCCAGTGGGATCCCAAGCAACAGCGATTCGAGGACTAACGAGATCGTTCACCGCATGATTCAGGGCATTATGGGTTTCTTTCGCGAAGCCATTGGCAACCTGCTGCTGGAACGTCTGTCCCGGGCCAAGATAGAAATTCCCGAAAACAGTGGTGGGGCTGGCGGACCAGGGATTGCCCGAATCGTCGTAGCGAACGCCAAGCGTCAAGGTGAGGTTCGATTTCACCTTCCAGGTGTCCATCGCAAACACGCCCCAGGTCCGTGATCGAGCGTCCCATGTCCAGAGAACCGGCAGCCCGGTGAGCGGGCTGTACATTGCGCCAGTCTCGTTGATGGCGCTGTCCTGAATCAAAGTCGTCAAATCCGAAAACCGGAAAGTTGGCGTGGAATATGGCCCTTGGAACGGCTCGACGTCCTCGCCATACCAACCCTCAACTCCGAACTTCAACGTGTGCGCGCCTTGCACGTGAGTGAGCACATCGCGCCAGTGATAATTCTTCTGGATAAAGTCGCCTTGCGCGAAACCGGCGCCGAACGCCTCGTTGTTCTCTGTGTTAACGCCTCCCACGTCTATGTTCGGTACGGTGTAAACCTGAGCACCGCTGCCCAGAGTACCCTCCACCCGGCTCACCCCGAAAAGCGCCTCGTTCAGCGTGTTCGGATTGAAAGTGTGCGTCCAGTTGGCCTGCAGCGCGTATTCCCAGTTTTGATTGTTCGCGGCCGAGAATTGCGGTATCGCACCTGGCGAACCGTAGGTAAGAACTGTGCGGTAGAAACTGCCGTAGATGCGATCCTTGCTGAAGTACTTGTCCACGCGCCCGAAATATTGCGTCCCGTTGCGCAACGCCTTCGCGCTGAAGTTGCTATTGTCAATGAAAGGCGTGGTGCATGGGAGCAGCGCCGCTCCCACGGTGATGTTGGTTTGTCCCCCAGGACAGCCAGACGGCCCAAAAAAGAACGTTCCAGCGGTCTGCGCGACGCTTACGTTCGACAAACCCGCAGGCCTGAACGTTGACAATATTCCCGTCCCGACTGTGTTCGGGAAGTTCGCGTTCGCAAAAGCCACGAACGCAGGATCTGCGAAAGTGACTCCACCGGAGTTGGTTGATTGCTCCTCGCGCAGCGGCTCCACATCGAAGAAGAAGAAAAACTGATGGTGCGGAATGATCGGCCCGCCGATGCCGAAGGCCATGTTATTCCCATGAAACGGCAGGTACTCGCTGGGGCTGAATTTCGTGCGAGCATACATGTTTCGGTTGTTGTAATAATCGGCCGCGAATCCGTGAAATTGATCGGTGCCAGACTTGGTGGTCATCACCGTTTCCAGGCCGCTGGCCCGCGAATATTCAGCGGAATACGTATTCACTTGAATGCCCATCTCCTGAACCGAATCAGGATTGGGAGTGAGGTTCAGAATGCCCTGGCGGATTCCGCTCGTGACGTCCAAGCCATCCACCACCCACATATTGGACATCTGGCCTTGCCCGTTCGCGCTGGCATCCACGGCGGTTTCCGTCGAGTAGTTGTCCACGTTTGAGCCCGGTGCATTGGCGGTTCCAGTTCCCAACCCGGTCACGCCCGGCGCCAACGTCGCCAAGCCCACGATGCTACGGCCAGCGACAGGCAATTCATCCACGGCCTGGTGTTCGAGGGTCATCTGGTTGCGCTGCTCGGCAGGGTTTAGCACCGGCGCTCGCTCGGTCACTTCCACCGACGAGGCCACCGATTTCAGCGACAGCGTGATCGTGACGCTAAGATTTTGGTTCGTGTCGAGAATCAGCTTTTCGACCGTCTTCGCGAATCCGGGCGCCTCGGCGCTCAATTCGTAGTTAGCGGGCGCAAGGCTGATGAAGGTGAACCCACCATTTGCGTCAGACACCGTCGCGCGGGTCACCTCCGTGCCCACTTGCACCAATACCAGGTTAGCTTTGGGCACCGCCGCGCCGGTGGCATCCTGCACCACACCGGTGACGCCGCCGCTAAATTGTGCGAAGGAAACGCTGGCAGAAAAAGCCGCCACGAGGAACACAAAGAAGCAACGCAATCCAGTCGTGAATCTCATTCAATTCCCCCCCACTAGCATTCTCACGAACTTGGCCCGCCCGGAAAACGCATTCCGCACCCGCCACGGCGATCGGCCGACGACCGGCCCCGCCGCGATGATTGGGCGCTTTACCGAGAAAGCAAATGCAAGCAGCTCCACCACGTTTAGAGAAAACGTTTACTTATTGTTGCGCGCAATTTACATCCGTTTCTCAAATCGTGTCAAGCGGAAATTTGGATGCAATAGTATTTTTACGTTACGCGCGTGCCTTTTGCTGCAATACGGTGCGTGTTTTCGATACTAGCCGGGGTCTCGTCCGCGCGGCGGCCGCCGAAATGGCCCGCGGCGCGCCTACGCGGCGGGTTTCGACCAGCCCTGCCCGGGAACGATTCCCGTGCCCTCTTTCACGAAGATCAATTGGTCAGCGGGGACGCTTTTCAGCTCTTCGTGCTGCCCGCTGGGCCAACGAATGGCGATGTCCGCCACCTTTTCAGAGCCCAGTCCAAAATGCAATCTGGAATCGTTTACGGAATAGAAGCTCGACTGGCTCAGCACCTCTTGTGCCTGTGACTTCTTCCCGTAGCGCACCAACACCCGGGTGCCGATGGCGCTGCGATTCGATTTCGTTCCCACCAATTTCAGCTTCAGCCAGTGGTTTGCGCCGCGCAAATCGTTGCGCAATAGAGACGGCGGTTCGTTCAGATTGACAATTAGCACGTCCAGGTCACCATCGTTGTCAAAATCCCCAAATGCGCATCCGCGGCTGCAGTGCGGAGCCGCAACGCCAGGACCCGCTTCGTCCAGCAGTTCTTCAAACGTTCCATTGCCCAGGTTGCGAAACACCACGCGCGGCGTCTTATTGGGAAATTGCGGCATTGTTTTCTCAAGCTCAGGATAGACGCTGCCCGTGACCATGAAAATATCTGGATAGCCATCGTTGTCCAAATCAACGATCCCCGCGCCCCATCCTACATAGCGGTTTTCCACGCCGATCCGCGCCACGCGTGTGACGTCCACAAAATTTCCTTTGCCGTCGTTGTGATACAAACCGTTGGTGTCTTCGCTGAAATGTGTCTTGAACAGATCCAGATGCCCGTCGAGGTCGTAATCGCCCACTCCCACGCCCATTCCGGCCTGTTCCTCGCCATCTTCGCTCAGCGCCACCCCGCGAATCACGCCCTCTTCGCGAAAAGTTCCATCGTGATTGTTCATAAAGAACAGGCTCGGCGTGGAATCGCAGGCCACGTAAATATCGGGCCAGCCGTCCTCGTCGAAATCGGCGGAAACCACCGTCATGCCGTAGCTGCCGCGCAGCGTCGAAATTCCGGCCTGTACGCTGACGTCCGTGAACGTGCCATCGCCATTATTGCGATACAACGAATGAAAGCCGTGTGGCAACCCGCGCGGCCCGCACTCCACGTCCACTCCCTTCCAGGTGCAGTTGCTGTTCTGCCCAGGCTTGGGCACGCGCTTCAAATCAAACTGCACGTAATTGGAAACGAACAGATCCAGGTTTCCGTCGCGGTTGTAATCCAGGAAAGTGCAGCCCGCGCCGTAGCGCGGCGCATCGTTTAATAATCCGGCCTGCTTGGTGACGTCCGTAAACGTGCCGTCACCGTTATTGCGATACAGCTTGTTCTGCCCAAAATAGGTGCAAAACAAGTCTTCCAAGCCGTCATTATTGTAATCGCCGACGCATACCCCAGACGCCCATCCCAGGTCGTGCAGTCCCGCCCTTTCGGTCACGTCGGTAAACGTGCCGTCGCGATTGTTCTTGTACAGCCGGTTGCTCGCTCCGGCGGGCGCCCCGTTCATGCGCGTCCCGCTCAACACAAAAATGTCCATCCAGCCGTCATTATCGTAGTCCAGAAAGGCGCAGCCGCATCCAACCGCCTCCAGAATGTAGTCCTTATGGTCGGGAAACCCATAGATCGTGGGCACCACCAAACCGGCTCCGGCGGCGATATCGGTAAAATGGGCGTAAAAAGGCCGGCCCGAAGGCGCCGAGCGTGGCTGCGCCTTGCTGGAATGGGGTGACATCCCTTGGCCAAAGATGCGCGAGGCCGAAGCGCCCAGCGAGAGGCCCAGAGATAGACGGAAAAACGAGCGGCGGGTGAATTTCATCGGCAATTTTTGTACGTGAGCATTATATCCGGTTTGCGCCAACCGGCACACGCTTGACACTCGCGGCGGCGCGCAGTATAAAGCGAAGGAAAACGTTTACCAAACATTTTTGGATCCGCGCTCGAATTGGACACTGCTCTCATTTCTGGGGAATACCTCGACGCCGGGCTTCTCACTTCCCTGCTCGGCCAAGCTTTTCCAACGGCTGCACCGTAATGTTCGGGTCACACGCCGCGCATTCCGCAATTTCTTTGCATCCAATCGGCGCTAGTGTGGTCCGTACTAAGTAGTCTGAGGAGACAATGATGGCCAGACAGAACCTAACGATCCCCGCGATGCTCGCAGCGCTGTTTTTTCTCGGCGCCGTGACGATGATGCCCTATCCCAAAGCAGAGGCGAAATCGAAAATGCAAAAGCAGGCATTCGGCAAAATACAGGATGGGCAAAGTGTGGATCTGTACACCCTGTCGAACAAGTATGGGATGACCGCCGCGATCAGCAACTTCGGCGGCACCCTCGTCTCGCTCAAGGTTCCCGACCGCGACGGAAAAATCGGCGACGTGGTGCTCGGCTATGACAACCCCGCGGACTATGAGAGCGGCAAAGCTTATTTCGGCGGCACCATCGGCCGCTATGGCAACCGCATCGCGCACGGCAAGTTCACTCTGGACGGCGTCGTAAACACACTTCCGCTGAATGACGGGCCGAACACTCTGCACGGCGGCATCCGCGGCTTCAACAAGCGTGTATGGACCGCGAAAGACGTTTCCAGCAGCGCGGGTGAAGCGTTGGAACTAACCTACCGGAGCAAGGACGGCGAAGAAGGCTTCCCAGGAAACCTCAGCGTAAAAGTCGTTTACACTCTGCTGGCCGACGAAAATGCCCTGAAGATCGACTACACCGCGACCACGGACAAAGATACCGTCCTAAATTTAACGAACCACTCCTACTTCAACCTTGCCGGACAAGGCAACGGCGACATTCTGCAGCAGCAGCTCGCTTTGTACGCCAGCCAGATCACTCCCGTTGATGCAACGCTCATTCCCACCGGCACATTGCAGGACGTGCACAACACGCCTTTCGATTTCCTGCAACCAATCGCGATCGGCGCGCGCATCAACATGAACGACGAGCAGTTGAGATTGGGCAAAGGCTACGATCACAATTGGGTGCTGGACAAGAAATCGCCGACGTCGCTTTCTCAGGCGGCGCGCGCGTACGATGCGCAGAGCGGCCGCGTTCTGGAAGTTTCCACCACCGAGCCGGGCGTGCAGTTCTACACCGGAAATTTTCTGGACGGCACCATCCACGGCAAGGGCGGAAAAGTTTACGGCTACCGCTCCGCGTTCTGCCTGGAAACGCAGCACTTTCCCGATTCACCCAATCACAAGAATTTCCCTTCGACGGAGCTGAAACCGGGACAAACGTTGCACTCGACTTCAATCTACAAGTTCACTGTACAAAAGTAAGTAGCAACACAGAGTCGTTCAACGCTCCGTGCCGCCGGCGAACGTAGCAAGCAAGCGGCGAAATCGTGTGTCTCAGGAATGTTGAAAATATCGCCGGCGCAATCGCGGCTCGCCCGGTACGCGCGTCAATTCACGGTAACCAATGAAAAAATTCCTGGCAAGCATCTTTCCCGCCGCTGCACTGTGTTTGCTGTGGACTCCGCCTTCCGCCGCGCAGCAAGCTCCCGACAGCGTGACAATCCATGTGCACGCCGATCAATCCGCAGGCACCCTCCACCCGATCTGGAACTACTTCGGCTACGATGAGCCCAACTACACCTACGCGCCGAAAGGCAAAAAACTTCTCGGCGAGCTGTCCGCGCTCAGTGCAGGGCCCGTTTACGTCCGCGTCCACAACCTGCTGACCACCGGCGACGGCTCCGCCTCCCTCAAGTGGGGCTCGACCGACGCCTACACCGAGGACAAAGACGGCAAGCCTGTTTACAGCTGGACGATCCTCGACCACATCTTCGATACCTTTCACGCCGCCGGTATTAGGCCCATCGTCGAAATCGGCTTTATGCCCGAAGCGCTCTCCACCCATCCCGAACCGTATCGCCACAATTTTCCGAAAGTTCCGATCGGTTCAATTTATACCGGATGGGCGTACCCTCCCCGTGATTACGCCAAATGGTCCGAGCTCGTTTTTCAATTTACGCGCCATTTGCGCGAGCGTTACGGCGACGCGGAAGTCAAAACCTGGCTGTGGGAAGTTTGGAACGAGCCAGATATTGACTACTGGAAGGGCGCGCCGGAAGAATATTTCAAACTTTACGATTTCACGGCCGATGCCGTCCTGCGCGCGTTTCCCGAAGCTCGCATCGGCGGTCCGGACAGCACTGGTCCGGGAAATCCGCATGCCGCCGAATTCCTGCGCCAGTTCCTCGAACACTGTGCGCATCAGACTAACTACGCGACCGGAAAAATCGGCTCGCCGCTGCTGTTCGTCAGCTTCCATCCTAAAGGCTCGCCGAAATGGCTCGGCGACCACGTGCAGATGGGCGTCGCCCGGCAGCTCACGGCAATCAAAAACGGATTTCAAATCGTCGCCTCCTTTCCCGAATGGTGCGAAACGCCCATGGTATTGGGCGAATCGGACCCCGAGGGATGCGCCGCCTGTTCCGCGCAACAAAATCCACAAAATGCCTATCGTAACGGCGAACTCTTTGCATCCTACACAGCAGAGGCGATGAACGGCATCTACGCGCTGGCGGCGAGCGAGCAGGTAAATTTTCTCGGCGCTGTCACCTGGTCGTTTGAATTCGAAGACCAGCCATATTTCGCCGGCTTCCGCGAACTCGCTTCCAATGGTTTAGACAAGCCAGTGTTGAACGCTTTCAGAATGTTTGGAATGTTAGGCGACGAGCGCGTACAAGCCACCAGCTCGGCCGCGCTCGCTACCGACGACGTGGTGCTCAACGGCGTCCGCGCGCGCCCAGACATCAATGCGCTCGCCACGCGCCACGGTCACGAAATCCAAATTTTAATCTGGAATTATCACGATGACGATCTCCCCGCCGCAGCCGCGCCGATTGATTTGATAATCGAGGGCCTGCCGCCAGACGCCAAGAGAGCGCTCAGCGAACATTTTCGTATTGACGCGCATCACAGTAACTCGTTCACCGCGTGGAAAGAGATGGGCTCGCCGCAATCACCAAGATCCGCCCAATACGAACAGTTGCAAGACGCCGGACAACTGCAGCTGCTGAATTCTCCCACGTGGATTTCGCTCGACCACGGTGCCGCGCACCTGCAGTTTGAGTTGCCCCGGCAAGGCCTGTCGCTACTACGAATCGCATGGTAACTCGCATCAGCCCGAAAATCATCCGGAACAATGCGCAACACGATAATCTCGGTCCGCGCACACGCCCACGCGGCTCGAAAGTTTTGCACCGCGCGCGAAATACAGTAGCGCTTTTTCTGCTGGCGATTTCCATCGTCGCCGTTGCGCCCACAATAGCGGCCCAAACCGGCGCCGACACCAGCAGCATCAGCGCCATCCAATCCGCTCTGCGCGCCGGCGACAACGAACAAGCTCTGACGCTGGTCCACTCTCAACTTCAATATTTCCCAAAGGACGTCAGGCTCTGGGCGCTCGAAGGAATCGCACTGACACACCTCGACCGCGATAAGGAAGCGCTCGTCGCATACAACAAGGCCCTCGCGATCTCACCCGATTACCTCCCCGCGCTGGAAGGCGCCGCCGAATTGGAATACAAAGCCGGCAGCACTCGAGCTGTTCCGCTTCTCCAACGCATTTTGAAAGTTCGGCCCGACGAGCCCACCACTCACGCAATGCTCGCCGCGCTCGCATACAAAAAACACGATTGCCCGGCTGCCGTCGAGCATTTCCAGAAAAGCGGTCCGGTGCTTTCTTCGCAGCCGTCCGCGCTCGAAGAATACGGCGCATGTCTGATGGACCTGCAAAAACCCGACGACGCTCTCTCCGTTTTCGAACAAATCCTCACGCTGCAGCCAAACGATCCGCACGCGCGCTACAACCTCGCCGTAGTTCAGTTCACCGCGCAGCACAGCGCCGACGCCGTCGCCACGCTCCAGCCGCTGCTCGAAGCAAGCGCGCCTGACCCCGACGTTCTAGATCTCGCCTCCGCAGCCTACGAAGACACCGGCGACACGCCCCGCGCGGTAAATCTGCTGCGGCAAGCAATCGTCGCAAATCCACAAAAAGTGAAGTACTACGTTGATTTCGCCGCGCTGTCCTTCAAGCACGAATCATTTCGCGTAGGCGTTGAAATGATTGACGCCGGCCTAACGCAGCTTCCGAACGCTGCGCGTCTTTATATCGCCCGAGGCATTCTCTACATTCAAATGGGCCAATTCGAAAAGGGCCAGTCCGATTTTGAAGCCGCCAACCGCCTCGATCCGGGGCAAGCCTCCGCTGCCGTCGCCGAAGGCCTCGCGCAAATGCAGTCCAGTAATCTCGACCAGGCGCTCAAGACCGTAGAGACGGAACTGAAAGCGCATCCCAACGATGCGTTCCTGCATTATTTGAAAGCCGAAATTATTTCCCAAGGCGGCCCTGCAGTGGGCACGCCGGAATTCAACGAAGCGGTGAAATCAGCATCGCGCGCGGTGCAACTCCAGCCAGACTTCCCGCTCGCCCGCAATGTCCTTGGCAATCTCTATCTGGAGTCCGGCCAAAACGAAAAAGCCATCGAACAATGCCGCGCGGTCCTGCGCGAAAATCCCAACGACCAGATTGCCGTCTATCACCTACTGCTCGGCTTAAGAAAAATAAACGACCCCAAAGGCGAAGTTCCCGGCCTGGTGAAGCGCCTCGCCGAACTACGCGCGCAATCACAACAACAGGAAGCGTCCGCGAACCGTTACAAGCTCTACATCCAAGGCGAGCAGCCGCCGCGCGCCGCCGAACCGCCCAAGCAATAGCTCAATTTTCGATCTTCCTCTGCGAATTCCACAGAAATTATTGCGACGTGACGATCAAAGGCGGAAACGCGGCAGCAACCGCTCGCTTGACAACCTGCTTTCGCGGGCAGTATAAGCGGTAGGTAAACGCTTTCTCGACATTTGCTCATCAGCCTGCGCCTGCATCACGACGGCACGGGCCTCAGGCGAACCGCAGCACCGCAATCTCAGGGAGACCAGACCATGAAAAAGACATCCAGGCGCCAATTCCTTACGCATGCTGCGGTTACCACAGGCGCTGCGCTCGCCGCCCGCTCCATCCCCACCTGGGCGAAACCTGCAGCTCCAGCCGCGCAGGTCGCCATCACGCCTCAATTGTCCACGTTCGGCTACTCCCAAGTGCAACTGCTCGACAGCCCCTTCCGCCGCCAGTTCGATCAAAATCACGACCTATATCTGCATCTCGATGAAGACGCGCTGCTCAAACCCTTCCGCAAGCGCGAAGGTCTCACCGCGATCGGCCCCGACATGGGCGGCTGGTACGACGACGCCGACGATTTCAGCGCCATGGACAATTTCCACGCCTTCATCCCCGGACACAGCTTCGGCCAATATCTTTCCGGACTAGCCCGCGCCTACGCCGTCACCGGCTCGAAGCCCACGCAGGAAAAAGTGCAGCGTTTGGTCCGCGGCTACGGCGCCACAGTGGATCCCGCCGGAAAGTTTTATGTGGATTATCGCCTGCCCGCCTACACCTTCGACAAAACCTGCTGCGGCCTGATTGACGCGCACGAATTCGCCGGCGATACCTCCGCGCTCGACGTGCTCTGGGCCAGCACCCAAGCCGTGCTGCCGCATCTGCCAGAAAAAGCGCTAAGCCGCCCTGAACAGCGTCAGCGTTTTCACAAGGACATCGCTTACACCTTCGATGAAACCTACACGCTGCCGGAAAATCTGTTCCTCGCGTATCAACGTAGCGGCGATCCGCGTTACAAAGACCTAGCCGTCCGATTCATCGAAAAAGAATACTTCGATCCTCTCGCCGAAGGTACGAATGACCTCCCCGGCGAACACGCTTACAGTCACGTGAACGCGCTCAGCTCCGCCATGCAAGCCTATCTCGTGCTCGGCGACGAAAAATATCTGCGCGCCGCCACCAACGGTTTTCGTATGGTCCACGAACAGAGCTACGTCACCGGCGGCTGGGGTCCTGACGAAGCGTTCGTTCAGCCCGGAAGCGACGGACTCTGGCAGAGCCTTGGCCTGACGCACTCCAGCTTCGAAACTCCGTGCGGCGTCTATGGCCATTTTAAAATCACGCGCTACTTGCTGCGCGTCACCGGCGATTCGCGCTACGGCGACAGCATGGAGCGCATCCTCTACAACACGATTGCCGGCGCCTGGCCCATCCTGCCCGACGGCACGTCCTTCTACTATTCCGATTACAACAACGCCGCAAAGAAAGTTCATTACAAGGACAAATGGCCCTGCTGCTCCGGCACGTTCCCGCAGCTAACCGCCGACTACGGCATCAGTTCCTACTTCCGCAGCAAAGACGGCATCTACGTCAACCTGTTCCTGCCATCCACCCTCACCTGGCCGCAGAACGGCACGCCAGTAACGCTCACGCAAACCACGAAGTTCCCGCAAGCGAATACCACGCAGCTGGAATTCAAACTCGCGCGTCCCGAAACTTTCACCGTGAATATCCGCATTCCGGGCTGGGCAGGAGCGAAGACCACTGTGGCCGTGAATGGCGGCCGCATTCAAAGCGACGTCACGCCGGGAAAGTTTCTCGCCGTGCAGCGCACCTGGAAGGATGGCGACCGCATCGAAATGGAAATGGGAATGCCGATCACTCTGGAACCCGTCGACAGCAAGAATCCCAACACCGTGGCTCTGTTGCGCGGCCCCATCGCGCTTTTTGGCGTTGGAAATATGCCCGAACGGATTACGCGTCAGCAAATGCTCGCGGCTACAGCTTTCGCGCAATCCTCAGAAGATTGGATCGTGAAGACGGACACCAGCAGCTTGACGCTGCGCCCGTTCGCGACGATCATGAACGAGGATTACAGGCTCTATCATCTGATCGAGGGCTAAAAGCTTGTGTGCGGACTCAGGAATCTTCGTGGGTCGTGGCTTTGGCCACGACCTGAACTACGCCGAATCCAAGCGGCTTTAGCCGCTGAAGTTCCGTTTTTGCGGCTCTCGCACAGACTGCTGGACCTCGGCCCTCAGCCGCACTCGGAGACAGAATAAACGTGGAATATCGCGCTCTCGGCCGCACCGGTTGGAAAGTTTCCGAAGTCAGCTTCGGCGCGTGGGCCATCGGCGGCGCCTGGGGTCACGTCTCCGACGAAGAAGCCATGGCCGCCCTGCGCACAGCCGTGGACTGCGGCGTAAATTTCTTCGATACCGCCGACGTTTACGGCAACGGCCGCAGCGAACGCCTGATCGCCGACCTGAAAAAAAATTACAAAAAGGATATCATCGTCGCCACCAAAGCCGGGCGGCGTCTCCCGAGTCAATCTGTGGCCGGCTACAGCGCAGCAAATCTAACGGCGTGGGTGGACGACAGCCTGCGCAATCTCGCCACCGATTCTCTCGACCTGCTGCAACTCCACTGCCCGCCCACCGACCTTTATTTTCAGCCCGAAGCTTTCGATATTCTCGACCGCATGGTGAAAGCCGGCAAGTTGCGCTACTACGGCGTCAGCGTCGAAAAGGTTGACGAGGCCCTGCAAGCCATCGAGCACCCGAACGTCCAGAGTGTGCAGATCATTTTCAATTGTTTCCGCCAGCGGCCCGCCGATGAATTTTTCCTGCAAGCCCAGCGAAAAAAAGTGGGCATCCTCGCGCGCGTGCCGCTCGCCAGCGGTCTGCTCACCGGCAAATTTCGCCCCGATTCGACTTTTGCAGCGGACGATCATCGCAACTTCAATCGCAACGGCGAAGCCTTCGACGTCGGCGAGACTTTTTCCGGCGTGGATTACAACGCGGGCCTCGAAGCCGTCGAAGAACTCCGCGTGCTGCTGCCTCCCGGCGTCACCATGAGCCAGTTTGCGCTGCGCTGGATTCTGATGTTCGATGCGTTGACGTGCGCTATTCCCGGCGGCAAACGCCCCGATCAAGTTACCGACAATTGCCGCGCATCAGGCCTGCCACCGCTCAGCCCGGAAGTCATGGCCGCTGTGCGTCACATATATGACCAGAGATTTGCCGCAGCTCTGCGCCATCGCTGGTAAAATTCCGCGACAAAGCTCTCGAAGCGCCCCTCAGTTTTTGCGAATGGGAAGTTACAGGGATTCAAATCACCAAGGGTTGTGAAGTTCTCTCCGCAGTTTCCGGCCCGATCCGAAATCCCCGGCCGATTTCTTCCGCGACCTCCGCCACCACGCGTCCCACCACCATAACCGCCGGCGCCGGCAGCGCGCCTTCGTCAGCCAGCTTCGCTAAAACCGTCGAGCGAATCGCCTGATCTTTTCCGGAAGCGTGCGACACAATCGCGCAAGGCATATCGTCCGGCCAGCCCGCATCGCGCAATTGCTGCATCACGCGCGCATAATCAGTCCCCGGCATGTAAAGCACCAGCGTGGTGGTGCTGGAAATCCCGCCCCATTGTATCGAGCGATTCTCGGTGTCGCGCTGGATCGTCGTAAACAGCACCTGCGAAGCGACGCGTCGGTCCGTCAGCGAAAATCCCGCAGCCGCCGCCGCGCCAAAGCCCGCGGTAATCCCCGGCACAATTTCAAACTCCACTCCCGCCTGCCGCAACGCCGCGATTTCCTCACCCGCGCGCCCGAAAAGCAGAGGATCCCCGCCCTTCAATCGCACCACCACCCCGTGCGACTGAGCGTACGAAACCATCAACGCGTTGCTCTCTTCCTGCGTCAGCAATTTCTTGCCGCACCTCTTACCGACGTCAATCAGCTCCGCCCCAGCAGCCGCCAGCGCCAAAACTTCGCGGCTCACCAGCGCGTCATGCAGCACAATATCCGCGCGGCCTAGAATCTTCGCCGCCTTCAGCGTCAGCAACTCGGGATCTCCCGGGCCACCGCCAACGAGATAAACTTTGCCCGTCATGGAGTGCTCCTGCTGATCAATTCCCGCTCGTCCCTCGCGCCTTCGCGCAGGAATTTCTCGAACATTCCCTCGCTCGCGAGCTTATGCAATAGCCGCTTAGTCTCTTCGGGATCATTCCCTTGACTCCGCAGGAATTTGCGCGCCGCGCCCAGCCATTCCAACCACGATTCGTATTCCGGCCCAAATTGCGCTCCGAGTTCCCGCCGCAACCGCTGCGCCAGCGCCGGACTCTGCCCTTCCGTGGAAATTGCGATCTGCAACGCGCCGCGCCGCACCACCGCCGGATAATAAAAGTGGCAGTACTCCGGATCATCCACCACGTTGCAAAGAATTCCTTCCGCTTCGCATTGCTGAAAAACATCGTGATTCACCTGCGCCGAAGACGTTCCCGCCACCACCAGAAACGCCCCGCACAAATCCTCCGCGGCAAAAGTTCGAGCCTGCCATTCGATCTGTCCCGCGCGCGCCCATGCGGCAATCGCCTCGGTTACTTCTGGCGCGACCACCACCACATTCGCCTCGGCAGCCAGCAAACTCTGTAGCTTCGATTCCGCGATCACGCCGCCGCCCACCACCACGCACGACCGCCCGCGCAATTTCAACGAAATGGGAAACAGAGGCATCGCCTATCCCTCAATCCCGTGCGGCACGGGACCCGCCGAAACGTCCCGTGCCACGGCTTCCGCAATTTGCCCCGCCAGGAGCATGCGGATCTCGTCGTTCGTATGTCGCGCAAAAAATTGCCGCAAATTTTCGCCGGGATTGCGCTCCTCCTCAAAATTTCGCAATAATCGCTCGATCGCCTCCGGCACTTCCGTCGCGGCGCAGCGGTAACCCACAGGTCGAGCAATCGCGGCAAATTTTCCCACCGCGCCGCCCACGCAAAAGTAATAAGCGTCCACCATCTCGCCGCCCACTTTGGTTTTCTTGCCCTCCAGGCCGATGTCCGCGATCCAATGCTGGCCGCAGCTGTTCGGGCATCCCGCAATGTGCAGCTTCAGCTGCTCGTCAAAACCAGGTACGCGATCTTCGAGTTCTTCCACCAGCCAGCGCGCGAAGCTTTTCGTTTCAGTCAACGCCAGTTTGCAGAATTCCGAGCCGGTGCAAGCAATCGTCCCGCGCGCAAACGGCGATGCCGCCACCGGCAAGCCCGCCGCGTCCAGCGCGCGCGCCACTTTGTCAGCGTGTTCGCTCGGCACGTTCACCAGCACCAGGTTTTGCATGATCGTGGTGCGAATTTCTCCGCCCGCGTAGTGTTCGGCAAGTTCCGCGGCCGTCCGCAACTGTTCGGCGCTGATCCGCCCGCGCAACACGGACGCTCCCACATAGGAAAATCCCGGCTGCTTTTGTGCGTGTATTCCCACGTGGTCGCGGTAAGCGTCTTCCGGCACGTGCTCAGGTTCCGCGGGATCGAGCTTGAACCCCAGGCGCTGGTGCAATTCCGCAAGAAACGATTCCGCCGTCCACCCATGCCTGAGAAACAAAAATTTCAAACGCGCCCGCTCGCGATTCTCGCGCAACACTTCGCTGTCGCGGAATATCTCGGCGATCGCTCGTACCACCTGCGCCGCCTGATGCACGGCCACAAACGCGTTCAACCGCATCGCCAAATGCGGATCGGTGGAAAGGCCCCCACCCACGCGCAAAGAGAATCCCGTTTCACTCGCACCACCGCGCCGGCGAATAGTCGCGGTCAAAGCCACGTCATTAATTTCCGGATACGAGCACCACAAATGGCACCCGGTAATCGAAACTTTGAATTTCCGCGGCAAATTGTAGAACTCGGAATTGCTCCCGATCTGGCGATTCAATTCCAGCGCCACCCGCGACGCGTCGTAAACTTCATCCGCATCCACGCCCGCCAGCGGGCATCCAGTAATGTTACGCGCCACATCGCCGCACGCACCCGTGGTCGTCAGACCTACCGAATGCAAGCGGTCTAATATTTCCGGCAGCGCTTCGATCGTCACCCAATGCAGCTGAATATTCTGCCGCACCGTAATATCCGCCACGCCGCGCGCGTACCGCTCGGCAATAGCCGCGACGGCCCGCAACTGCTCACTCCGCAAAATTCCGTTGGGAATCCGGATGCGCACCATGAAATACGGTGTCGCCTTCCCTTCACCGTTCGCGCCGCCGATCACTCCCTGCCCGTCGCCCTGCGTGTAAATTCCCCACGAGCGGAAATATGTCCCCAGCCATTCCGGCGGAATCGATCCATGCCCCCGCCGCGCAAACTCGCGAATCTCGTCGACGCACTCCCACGCATTCTTGGCTCGCTTGAGCCGCTCGACGCGCTGTGCCTTGGTTTCCTTGATGATCTCGCTCATAAAAAGATCCCACTCACAAGAAAATGACCCATAAAAACAAAAAACCCACCAACCAGTGTTTCTGGCGGGTGGGGCTCGGGAACTTAAAGTTGGATTAAGACTTAAGTCCCAAATCTCCTATCGCCAGACTGGTGCGCCATACAACACGCGCAACAAGCGCATGGACAACACCGCATCTGGCAATCATTTAACATACAATCCCACCTTACCGGACTCCGCACCCACCGTCAATCGCAAAAGACGGGGCGCGTGTTTATATGAGATTCGCGTAAGCGAAACGCGATTCAACCTGCATTCAATTCGCGCACGCCAAGATAACCAATCCGCTCCAGCGCAGTCCAACACACTAAGTCGGCCCAGCTAGGTCAATCCGGCGCTCGCTTGTGGGATTTTCTAGCGGTATGCCGCTCCCACCGGGCGATTTCGGACATCCGCAAACGTTACAAAAGAAGAGTTGTAAGGCATCCGCCCCCGGCGTTATGCTTCCGGCGGCTCCCCGGGTTACCGCCGGGGCTTGGAACCAACCCAGTCCAGATTAACCGATCCAAGCAATCCAAAACCGGTTTCCACAACGTAGTAGTAGCAGGTGTGGTTGAAGTCCAATCTCACAGGAGGTAATTCGGAAAATGACAAAGTCAAAGAAGGCCCTCATCGCTGGCGCAGCTCTCGCAGGTTTGCTCGCCGGTACCACCACAACGATCCAGGCGTCCAACCTTCTCTCCGGCATGCATTCCGCAACTCAGTCGGACCAGGCCCCGGCAGACAAAAAGGTGAAGGAAAAGCACTCTTGCAAGGGTCAGAACTCCTGCAAGGGCAAGGGTGGATGTAAATCGAGCGACAATGGCTGCAAAGGCAAGAACTCTTGCAAGGGCAAGGGCGGCTGCGCAACCGACGGCTCGAAGATGCCCGAGTAACACTCGCCGCTTCGGCGATCGTACTAAGTATCAACGGTCTGGTGTTGAGGGCCGCCGCACAATATTCGGCCCTCAACACTTTTCCGCAGCCTGTTTTCTTTTCGCGTTAGCCAGCGGAGTCGTAAATGCCTGCCAATCGCTTTAACGGCCACACGGACTACGGAATCGGGATCGGCCTGCGTTCCCCCCATTACCACCATATTCTTACGCGCCAGCCCGTCGTGGATTGGTTCGAAATCATATCCGAAAATTTCATGATCGATGGCGGACGGCCGCTGCGCATCCTCGATCAGATTCTGGAACAATATAAAGTCGTGCAGCACGGGGTCTCGATGTACTTCGGGTCGGCCGAACGTCCCAATCGTGAGCACTTAAAACGACTGAAAACCCTGGTCCAGCGCACCAAGACTCCCTGGCTTTCCGACCATCTCTGCTGGGGTAGCGTCGATGGCCGCTACACGCACGACCTGCTGCCCATGCCCTACACTTTCGAAGCTGCGCGCATCACCGCGCAGAAAATCCGCGAAGTGCGCGACTTCGTCGAAATCCCCGTGGCCGTCGAAAACGTCAGCAGCTATGCCGAATTTCACGTTTCCGAAATGACCGAATGGGAATTCCTCAACGAAGTTGCCGAACGCGCCGACTGCGGCATCCTTCTCGACGTAAACAATATTTACGTTTCCTCGCAGAATCACAGTTTCGACCCGTTCACCTACGTGAATAGCGTCCCTGCAGAACGCGTCGCGCAAATCCACATCGCCGGGCACTCGAAATATCGCAAGTACATCCTCGACACGCACGATCATCCCGTGATTGATCCAGTCTGGAAACTCTACGCGCGCGCCATTGAACGCGTCGGCCACACCGCCACGCTCCTCGAGTGGGACGACAGCATTCCTTCCTTTGACGAAGTGCACGACGAAGCTCTGAAGGCCAATCGCTTCCTCGCGAGCGCGTCGCTCGCCACCGCCGTATGAAACTCCTCAGTCTCCAACGCCGCATGGCTCGCGCCGTCATGACTCCGCTGACGCGCTCTGAACGTATGCGCGCCGTCGCGCCCGATGGCCGCTCCATGCGCGCCGCGGCAAATCAAATCATCAAGCCTAACGACCGCCTCACTTCCTTCGAGCGCCTGGAAATTTACAATCGCCAATACTGGTTTCGCGTGCTCTCCGCCTTCGCCGAAGATTTTCCCGGCCTGCGCGCCGTGCTCGGTGGCCGCCGTTTCGATGCCATGGCCAAAGCGTATCTGATCGATTGCCCGTCGCAATCCTTCACCCTGCGCAATCTGGGTTCGCGCCTGGTGAACTGGCTGCAAAAGCATCCCGCATGGGCCGGCGAGCGCCAGCATCTCGCCCTGGACATGGCGCGCTTGGAATGGGCCGATATCGAGGCATTCGACGGTCTCAGGGAGCCATCACTCAAGCCAGAGGATCTCGCGAGCGTGAATCCCGCCAAGCTGCGCCTGCGGTTGCAGCCTTACGTCAGCCTGCTCGCTCTGCGCTATCCCGTGGATGAATTGCTGCTCCAAGTGCGCAAGGATTCCGACGATCTCGATGTCGCCAGCAACACTTTCAACGAACGCCACAAACGCAAACGCGTTAGCGCAGTCGCCAAGCTCAAGCCCAGCCCCATTTTTCTCGCCGTACATCGCCTCGACGAAGACGTTTACTTCCGCCGCCTCGATCGCGAAGAATTCGCCATACTCTCTGCGCTGCATGCCGGTAAATCACTGAACGCTGCAATCGAATCCGCCCTGCGCCGCTCGCCAATCGCCGTCGCAGACCGTGCTGCTCACGTTGAAAAATGGTTCCACACCTGGTCGGCGCTCGGCTGGTTCTGCCGCTTGGAAAAATCCCCGAAAATTGAAAAGGCGGCAGCGCGGAAGTAAGCGCCGGCCGGAAGAGAGCGCCTCGCCCTATGAGCAAACCTGGCAACCCGATTCTGCGCATGTACGATGGATTCGTGAAGGCAGTCTCGGCCCTGCAATCGCCGTTCCTGCTGCTCGTCCGTGTGTACTGGGGCTGGCAGCTCTCTCAGAATGGCTGGGCTAAAATGCACAACCTGCCAAAAGTCACCGAATTTTTCTCCAGCCTCGGTTTGCCCGCGCCGCACGCCACGGCCACCTTCGTCTCGACGTTCGAATTCGTCTGCGGAATTCTGCTGGCCTTCGGCTTGCTCTCCCGCATCGCCGCCCTCGGCCTGGTGATTGACATGTTCACCGCTTATTGGACGGCGGATCATGTGGCACTGCTCGCGTTTGTTTCCGATCCCGACAAATTCCAAAACGCCGCCTCCTTCATTTACCTTTTCGTCGGCCTGCTGATCCTGATTTTCGGCGCCGGCAAGATCTCCTTGGATCACCTGTTGGACGGCCCCGTGCACAGAGCGCTACGCGGCAGCGGAGGATCGTCCTTGGCTTAAGCCCAGTCCGGCCGCACAATGGGGTATGGACAGCGGACCGGCGCAACCAGTTCGACGCAGCTCGCGACTCGCCTGGAAATTCTGGACCGCGGCGTTCGCGCTGCTTATCGTCGCGCTCGCCGCAGCCACGGCTTTTCCAGCTGACGAAATGACCTCCACCATAGTCATCGGCAACTCGCGCATTGACGTCAACGTCGAGTCCGGTGCAATGCAGGCCAGCAAGGAAGATTTAATGAAGTGGGTCCGCTGGGCCGCGGAATCCGTCACCGCATATTACGGCCGCTTCCCTGTTCCGCAACTTTTGCTCCGCATCGTCCCCTCCGACGGAAAAGGCGTCCGCAGCGGCCGCACCTTTGGCCGCGACAACGGCGGCTTCATCACCATTCACGTGGGCAAAGATGCGCAGTTCTCCGATCTCGCGCGCGATTGGATGTTGACGCACGAGATGGTCCACCTCTCCTTCCCGTCCGTCGCCGAAAATCATCACTGGATCGAGGAAGGTATCGCGACATATGTCGAACCCATCGCCCGCGTCCGCGCCGGCCATTTCGACGCGAATCAAATGTGGTTCGAAGTACTGCGCGACCTGCATCAAGGCCTTCCCGCTGCCGGAGACGAGGGCCTGGACCACACCCACACCTGGGGACGAACGTATTGGGGCGGCGCTCTGTTCTGTTTTCTCGCGGATATCGAGATTCACCGCGAAACCGGAAATAAAAAGGGACTGGAAGACGCTCTGCGCGGAATCCTGAACGGGGGCGGCGACATTCGCTACGACTGGGAGCTGGAAAAAGCGCTCACCATTGGCGATCAAGCCACGGGCGTGCCCGTGCTGCAAAATCTTTACGCCAAAATGAAAGATCAGCCGTACGACGTCGATCTTCCCGCGCTCTGGACGCAGCTGGGAATCGAACGCGACGGCAACGCCGTGAAATTCCTCGATACCGCGCCGCTAGCCAAAACCCGCGAGGAGATCACCTACGGCTCAGCCGGCCCTTCGCTGAAGCCCGCAGCTAGCGCCTCGCACAACTCCGCAATCTTCGCGGGGCGCACGACGACCCGGTTCCCACCCGAGAAATCAAACAGCAAATCCAGCGACTGATTCATTCCCCGAAATCCCTCGCCTCAATCGTCAAACGGTTCCCCCACCATTCGCGCGCCGTTGCGGAATCTCTCCAGCGCCTCCAAAATCGCTGGACCGTACATTTCCGTCTTCCGTTCGCCGAATCCCGAAACTTTGCGGATTTCCGCCAACGAGCGCGGCTGCACCTGGCACAAATGATCCAGCGCCGTATCGTGCATAATGATGAAAGCGGCGATGTTCATCTTCCTGGATGCGACCCGCCGCCATTCGCGCATATATTCGCGAAGCTCCGGGTCAATCCCGGCTGCGATTTTCGCACTGGCACCCGAAGTTTCACGCTTGGCCGCGGAACCCCACCAGCCTGAGCCCGCCGTGCTGGCCGCACCCGCCGAGGCGCTCGCGGGCAACTCATTTTCCCGGCCCGAGCTCGTGCGCGGCCCGCGCGTGAACGTGATCGAAGCCGCCGCACCAGTTGCAGCAACACGTTCCGTAGCAGAGCGCTTACCACGCCGCTTCGACTTTAGCGCTGGCACCGGCGCGTTCAGCCATTCGATTTCGCAGCCGCACACGTCGCAAGCTCCGCACGTCGCCCACTTCGGGCTTTCACCAAAATGCAGACAGATCTGCCGATGCCGGCAACCCGCGGATTCCACAAAATTGCGAATAATGTGATAACGCTGCCAGCCTCGTTCTCGTTCCTGCGGGTCGGTGAGCTGTTGCATGAAATGCGTCAGCAACCCCACGTCTTTTTTCTGCCACAACATCACGCAATCAGCGGGCAGGCCATCCCGTCCCGCGCGTCCCGCCTCCTGGTAATACTGCTCAATAGATTTCGGCAACGAAAGGTGGATCACCGCGCGCACCGCGGCTTTATTAATTCCCAGTCCAAATGCCACGGTCCCCACCAGCACCGGCACCTCGTCAGACATCCATTTTTCCTGATTGCGCCGTCGCGTGGCGTTGTCCATCTTGCCGTGATAGCCGATCGCGCGGACTCCCTGCGCCGCCAGAAACTCTACGGTCTCTTCCACGCGCGCAATCGTCGGCGCATAAACAATCACGTTGCTGCCGGAATAATTTCGCAACGCGCGGACCAGCAAATAGGATTGCATCTGCGCATTGCATTCCTTCACTACGTACCGCAAATTCGCGCGGTGAAAGCTCGCGATATATTTATGCGGCTCGCGCAACGCCAGCTGCTCGATAATGTCGTGCCGCACCTGACGCGTGGCGCTCGCCGTAAACGCCGCAATTGGGCGATCCGGAAAATGCCGCCGCAGCGAACTCAGCTGCCGGTACTCCGGCCGGAACTCGTGCCCCCACTCCGAAATGCAGTGTGCCTCATCAATCGCAAACAGCGAAACCGGCACGCGCTGCAGCCACTCAATCGTGTCCGCCCGCGCCAAGCGCTCCGGCGAAAGATACAGCAATCGAAAACGCCCCGCGATCGCCTCGCGCAAAATCTCACTCTGCTCGCTCGCAGCTAGCGTGCTATTCAGCAGCGCTGCGGAAATTCCCATCTGGCTCAGCTGCGCCACCTGGTCCTGCATCAAGGCGATCAGCGGCGAAATCACCACCACGGTGCGATCCACCCGCAACGCCGCCGGCAGCTGGTAGCACAAAGATTTTCCGCCGCCCGTCGGCATCACCACGCATGCGTCCTGCCCGCCGAGCAAGCTGCGCACAATGCGCTCCTGCATCGGACGAAACGAATCGTAGCCCCAATAGCGCCGCAGCGCTCCGAGCAATTCCGATTCATGATGTTCCATAGCGGTGCGAGCGCTGCCCGATTCCATGAAACCAGTATAGGTGCACAGTCGCGCACCGGTCTATCCGTATCAACCGGCCCGCCAATACCAGTTTGTGTCACCACGCTAGATTTAGGCCTATAATTAGCCCACTATGGACTCGACACCTGAACGCCCAGCTTCAGGCTCCAGCCGTCACCTCCTGCGCCACGCCGTTGCCACGCTCGCCTACCGCGGCGGCAAAGTACTGAAAGGCGCTCCGCCAGGTTTCGCGGAATACCGCGCCGGCGATACCACGCGCGCCTGCGGCCAGATCCTCGCGCATCTGGGAGATTTGCTCGACTGGGCGCTCAGCCAAGCCAACGGCAAGCAGGACTGGCACGATTCCTCTCCACTAACTTGGGACGACGGCACCAAGCGTTTCTTCGCGTCCATAAAAGCGTTCGACGATTATCTTGCCTCCGATGCTCCGCTCTCCTGCCCGCCGGAAAAACTCTTTCAGGGCGCAATTGCCGATTCGCTCACGCACGTGGGCCAACTCGCACTGCTGCGCCGTCTCGCCGGCGCTCCGATACGCGGCGAAAATTACGCGCAGGCGGAAATCGTCGCCGGCCGCGTCACCGGGCAACAAACCCCGCCGCGCCGCGAATTCGACTAAACCAAATTTCGCAAGCGAGCAAAACTCGCGCGGCGAATCTCAAAGCAATTTGGATTTTTGAGAAAGTGTAAATGAAAAAATCAGGCGTGGTCTAGCAACCGTCCGAAGCCGCTCGCACGGTAAACATAAAAAAGGAACCGGGAGGCGAGGCTGAGGGACCCGAGCCTCCCGGCATTCTCACCCATCTCCGCAGGGTCTGGGTAAGAAACTCGTTATGCCGCTGATTCGCTGCTGCGCATGAACTCGTAACGTTCGATCGCCGCTGCCACTCCCACTTCCCCCGAATTCTCGGGACTGGTCCGCAACACACGCCCGAGACACCGGACGCGCACCGGACCCGCTTGAGTGAGCTCGTGCGGCAAGGTCATGACGATCTCGACCGGCGCGCCGCTCCTCAACCCTTTGGGCAAGTGAAAATACAGGCCGCGGGAACTAACTTCCCGCGATTCTGTTGCAGCTTCGCCAACGACGCTTTCGTCAGTCCAGCGAACGGTCAGCGGAAGTCGCATGAGGAATCGCCGCGTTGCTCGTCGCTCTTTTAAAGCCACAGGAAACTACCTCCCTAAATACCCGTGTAGAGTAGGGCCGGCGCGCCTGAGAACCAATAGCTCTAAAGCCTCAATTATGGAAGACCAAATTGGTACAGAGGTACTAGTCCTTCGATGGCTAACGTACAGAAAAATAAGGTGTTACTCGGAGAGTCCTATTCTTACTCCTCTTGCGGAGTTTTGCGGAATGCGTGCAAAGTATCAGCCAGCGTAAGTATGCCTTCCAGCTTCGCCAGGTCCGCCCGGCTGGCCACCGGCAGCACCGGCCAATCGCCCATCACCTGCAGCGCTTCCGCCAGGCTCTGATCCCGGAACAGGTACGGAACCGGCCCCTTCGATTTGGCGTGTATCGGCGTAGTCGTCCGCGCCGCATCCGGCGCCAACCGCAGCACGTCTTCTCGATCCAGCAGCCACCACTCTCCCGGACGCATCCGCAGCAGCAGCGCCGCTTCCGGGTGCGCTTCCGCCTGCTTGGCAACTTCCACAATGTGATCGCCCGGCTCAGACACCAGCACGCCATTCGTGCGCATCGCGTCCTCCACGACGAACGACGTCATCTCGCGCCGCTCCTCAATCGATGGCAATACGATTCCTTCCTGCCGCGCCAGCAAATCGAACAGCGGAACCTTCTGGTAAGCGCGCGAAATCCCATACGCGATCATCGTCGAAATAATCACCGGCAGAATCGCCGTGTAGTTCCCGGAAAGTTCAATCACCATGAACACGGCGGTAATCGGTGTTCGCAGAAATCCCGCGAACAGCGTTCCGATCCCCACCAGCGCGAATGTGCCGATCGTCGCCGTAAGCGCAGGAAAAAAATGATGCTCAATAGAACCCACCGCGCCGCCCAGCATCGCCCCGATAAAAATCACAGGCGCGAACATCCCGCCCGGCGTCCCGCTCAGAAATGAAAATCCCGTAGCCAGCAATTTTAGTCCGGCCAACAACAAGAGCAATTGCCACCCAAATTGTCCGTGCATGGCCTGATCCACGATGGCATACCCCGCGCCCATCACTTGTGGAACGCGTATGCCGATCAATCCAATCAACAATCCAGCCGCCGCCGGCTGAAAATATTCCGTCCAGCGCGGAAGTTCTTGCATCTTGGGCCGCGCATATACAATCCATTTCAGCAACAGCAGCGAAGCAGCGCCTCCGGCCACGCCCAACACCACGTACGCGAGCATCTCCCCAGGCCCCGCAACGCGAAACGGTGGCACGCGAAAAAGCGATTCAGGCCCCAGGAACGCGCGCATCGTCACCACGCTCGATACTGCCGCCAGCACGATTGCTCCCAGCACCCCCGCGCTCCACGTTCCGATCAGCTCTTCGATCACGAACAGTACCGCCGAAATCGGAGCATTGAACGCAGCCGCCAGGCCCGCCGCTGCCCCCACTGGCGCGATCAACCGCACTTTTTCCTGCGACAGCCGCAGACTTCGGCCGATCAGCGACGCGATCCCGGCGCCCATCAGCAGCGAAGGATCCTCCGGGCCCAGCGATTGCCCGCTGCCGATGGCGAGCGCACATGCCACAAATTTTCCGATCACATTGCTGAACGGCACATAGCCATTCGAAATGTACATCGCCGACTTGACTTGGTTTACTCCGCTGCCGCGCACCCGTGGAAACACATGAATCGCCAGCAGCGCTACCACAATCCCCGCGATCACCGGAGCCAGCACCACACGTGGAAACGAAGGAGACAACGAGGGGCCTAGCAAGGTGATCTGCGTCCATTCGATCGCCAACCGGAAACACACCACGACTAGCCCCGAAAGAACGCCGATGAGCACTGCGAGCAACAGGAAGAACCGGTCTTCGCGCAGCGTGAAAACCGCGTGCATCCACGATTCCCAACGCGCGCGGAAGCGTCCCCGCTCCGCAGGCGTCACTATCGGAGCGACGCCGGGAGCGACCGTCACCCCTTCCGCAGGAGGAGGCGTCACCGGCACAACTGGCGTTTCGCTCACCGGTTCACCGCTGACCGGCTGCGACCCAGCAGCCACACAGCGCGATCATCACCTTGGGGCTCTCCGCACGCAGCCGCGGCCGCATTTTCCACACCGAATATGTATGCCATAGCGGCATCCAGGCGATCCGGAAACCGCGCCATGTATCGCAAGGTCCAGTCTTGCTGCAAGCTCTTGCCCTGCTCGTACACCCGCTGCAAATCCGTCTGCGGCGTAACCTGTTGCAACGGTTGGCCGCTTTGCCGCGCGCAAGTTTCCGCGCGTTTTTGCGCCAGCGCCAGCGCGTTCACCACCCGCTGCGCTCGCACCTCAACGGGAAGTCCCAGCAAGAATGGATCCGCCGCGAGTATCCGCCCGGTCATGTCATACCGATTCGCAATGTCCGGCTGTTCCCGCCTTTCGTGCGGCAGCCGGTCAAAATATTCCATCGCCGTGATGTATTGGCCCAGTTCAAAAGCCGCTTCCGCCGCGCCCACCAGCGACTCTTCGTCTTTCGGGTCGGCGTCCAGCAACGTGCGATACAAGTCCAGCGCGCGGTTCCATTGCTGTGTGCGCAGCAGCAGCGGGCCCACGATTTTCAGCCGCGGCAAATCGCCTGCTGGCGTGTTCTGCGACAGCGCGATCACTTCCGGTGCGGCCTGCTTCACCTCGCCGCGCTCCAACAGAGCTTCGCAAAGCTCCTGGCGCACTTGCCACCGCATCTCAATCGGATCGCTTGGCCACTCGCCGTAAATCGCGCCTTGATAATATCGCATCGCGTCCGCCAACGATTTGCGGTGCGTCGCGATGCGCGCCAGCTCCAGGTTTATTTCTCCGCTGCCGGGAGTCTCAGAAAGCAGATTGACCAAGTACGAACGCGCTTCGTCGTCGCGCCCCGCCGCTGCCAGGGCCTTCGCCAGATGAAATTGAAACATTGGGTTGCCCGGATTGTATGCCAGTGCGTTGCGGTAATCCGTCAGCGCCAGCTTCAACTGCGCAGTCTTGGCCTCTCCAGCCATCTGCCGCGCCGCCTGCTCGTCCGCTTCGCCTTGCGCGAACATCGCGTCCGCCAGCGTATGCACCTTCTTGTGGTACAGCCGCGAAAATAGGGCAGAAACCGCCAGCAAAACCAGCAGCGCCAGCACGCACAGCAGCAGCACCAACTCGCGCGAAAAAATGCGCGGCGGCTCTCCGCTCACCATGCTTGGGCTTGTCGCGCTCATCGTGAATCATTCTACCGAGGAATATTCTAGCCGCTTTTCGTGCGGAAAGGGTTGCGAGACGAGAAAATTACGAAGAGTTTGAAGCAGCAGCCGGCGAGATTAAAACCAGCGGCACACAGGCAGGCCGCGCGCGGCGAACTACGTCTGGTCAATCAACCGGTGGTGGATGGCGTACAGCGCAAGTTCCAGCCGGTCGGAAACGCCCAATTTATCGAAAATATTATGCAGATGATTTTTTACCGTCTGCTCGCTGATGAAAAGCTTTTCGCCGATCTCACGATTCCGGAAACCCTGCGCCACCAGCTGCACGATTTCCTTCTCGCGGTCGCTCAATAGCGGTTTTTCCCGCCGCTGCCCCGATTCCGCGGACTTCTTGAAAGCATCAATCACTTCCGCCGTCATCCGGTTGTCCAGCCAGATTTCGCCGTCCGATACCTTGCGGATGCTCTTCACCAGCAGATCGCTCGCCGATTGCTTCAGCACCACCCCGCGCGCCCCCAGGCGCATCGCGCGCACCACGTCGCGGTCATCTTCCGCGGCCGTCAGCACGATCACCCGCGTCGGCAGCGAATCGAAATTCACCTCTTCCAACACTCCCAGGCCATCCTTTTCAGGCATCCGCAAGTCCAACAGCAGGATATCCGGCTTCAGTTTGGTCAGCATCTTCACGCATTCCACGCCATTCGACGCCTCGCCCACGATCTGAATCTCGTCGGCAGCCTCCAATAGTTTGCGCAAGCCATCACGGAAAATGGCATGGTCGTCCGCGACCAGGATGCGAATCACCTGTTTTGCTTTCGTCATCTTGTTTTAATTCAGTGGGATTTCTACCGTCAGACGCGCCCCGTGCCCGGGATTAGATTCCACCGTCAGCGTCCCGCCCACACCCCGTGTTCTTTCCTTGATCGAAATTGGCCCGAGTCGCAACCGGTCCAGCTCTTCGCTGCTGTATCGCCCGGAGAAGCTGAAGCCCCGCCCGTTATCATCAACAACGAGAGATACTTTCGCCTCATCTTGCCCTAGTTTTACCACGACGTGACTCGCCTTCGCATGCTTTTTTATGTTGTTCAGTGACTCACGATATATCTGGAATAGCTCCCTGCAAATTCGGTCCGGCAACCGCAAATTCCGGTCTTCGATGAATAAATCCACCGCCATCGCCGCTTCATTGCGAAAACGTTCCGCAAAACCCAGCATCAACTCCCGCATGTCCGCGCTCTCCACCCGCAGCGGCCGGAGGTCAGTAACCATCCTACGCAATTCCGCGCTTTCCTGTTGCACGGTTTTTTGCAATGTTTCCAACTCTTTGCCTGCCTGCTCCGGCGTCCAGGGGAACTTGTGGCGCAGCACATCCAGCTGAATATTCAGGCTCAGCAGCGTTTGCAGGATCCCGTCGTGCAAATCGCGCGATATCCGGCTGCGCTCCGATTCCACCGCTCGCGCCCGTAAGTGCCTCATTAGAAAGACGTTCTCTAGCGGCGGCCCCACATGCCGCACAATCTGCTCCAGCCACCGCAGGTCGCCCCGCGTGAACCGCCGGTGTGGGCCGCCTGCGCCGTTCAGCGCGGCAGTCCCGCCCGTTGCCCCGGTTGCGCCCGTTGCGCTTGACCCGCTCGCCCCACTCGATCCGTTCGGATTCACCAGCAGCACGCGCCCCGTGGGCCTTCCGCCCGCCTCAATCGTCACCGCCAGCAATGCCCGCGCGCCAAATTCCTCGCGCGTCGAACTCGGCGGTGCGGGAAGTGTGCGAAATATTTGTCCGCTGCGCCGGTCCCAGCCGAACCCGGTTCCGGCGCCTTCATTGAATTCCCAGCAGAACGAACTCTCGAACGCCTCCGCCAAGAACGTGTCCGACCGCGAAAGCGGCAGCGTCTCCGGCCCGCCCAATTCCCGATCATTCGGATGAATCTTCCACACGAACAATCGCTCCAGTTCTTCGTCGCGAATTGCCAGGCAAGCCTGCTCGCATTCAAACGCCAGCGCAATTTCGCCCAGCGCCTGCCGCACCGATTCCGTCAATCCCCGGTCAAATTGCAGCAGCCGCGAAACTTTTTCCAGAAATTGCTGCCGCTCCAGATGCTCGCGTTCGCGCGCTCCCAAAAATCCCATTCCCAGACCGGAAATCACCGTGCCCAGCCCGATTGTCAGCCAATGCCACGCGCCGCTCCACCCGGACAGTTCCATCATCGCCACGCGAAAAATGATTCCGGCGGTCGCCACCGTCACCAGCGCCAGCATCAAGCGAGTATTCCCCTGCGTCGCCAGCGCGAAAACTACGAATAGAAACAGAAACCACCACGCCGAAACCGTAGGCGTCAGAAACAGGAACACCGCCAGCGCCACAAAGTCGGCCACCAGCGGAATCGTGAAACTCGTCTCGCCTGAGAGGCGCTCGTACAACAGCACCGCCAGCGCCAAAAGCAAATACACCGCCAGAAATATCGCCGCCGCCGTGCGCGCCACCGACATCTCAATCAGATCCACCAGTGCCAGGGCCACAAATATGGCTCGAGCCAGGGTGACCTGGCGGTCCAGATACAATCGTTCCGCGGTTTCAAGAGCCATCGTGGTGGGCAACTGCCTATCAAAGTCTAACAAGCCCCACCAGCCGCGCAACCGCCTGTCCTCTTCTGGTTATCGCCCCGCACGAACGCGACAACGCCAGTCACCACCGTGCCCCCTGCCAGTGAGTCTCCAAGTCGAAATCACCACAGATGAACATTGATAAAGACTGATAAAGTCATAAGCCAACATAGAAGGTGCGACGAAGCGCACCCCTGTTGGCATCCTAGCCGATCGCCCGCCTTTGCTAGCGCCGGCGTCTCGCCGGCTCTTCGCAGTTGACGTTGAAGCGGCCGCCTGCTTTTTCTTTTGAGGCGGGCGTCTTTGCGGTAAGGTTTCTCTGCGACCTCTGCGCTCTTGACTCTGCGTACTCTGCGTTAAATCTTTCCGCCTTTCTCTTCGCTCGCCTTCATCAATGCCTTTGTCAGTGTTTATCTGCGTTCATCAGTGGTGATCTTGACCTTCGTTTTTGACTTTCAACTCTCAACTTTCAACTCCCGCCCTCGCTTCCCACCCGAAGTTATCCACAGCCGAGTACCATAGCCAGGATTTGACACCAGGTGCATAATCATTCGCATCCTCACACGGCGAGCGGGAGACAACCGGATTGGCGCAGCGATATACGCGAAATGAAGTTGGGCGCATCCTGGGTCTTGAGCCGAACCGTCTTCGTTACTGGGAGCGTCTGCGCCTGGTACGCCCCGAAGCCCGCTGGGGCGAGCGATTTTACAGTTTCGGCGACCTCGTCGCCCTCCGCTCCATCCAACGCATCACCCAAAATCACGTCCCCGCCAAACGTGTTCGCCGCGCCGTCGCTCTGATGGAGTCGCAATTTGGCGCCGCGCCCTTGCCCATCCAGGAACTTCGCCTCGTCGATTTCGGCCGCGAAATTCACGTCGTGCCCCCCGGCTCCGAACGCCCTTTCAATCCTTTTCTGCGCCAATGGGCTTTTCCGTTTGACCTCACTCCTCAACCCACGAAGTTGCACGCCATGGTCGGCCCCACTCCCGAAGATTTCTTTCAGTCCGCACTCGATTGCGAATCGCGCGCCGAAACTCTCCCGCAGGCGATCGAAAATTATCAGCGCGTCGTGGACCTCGCGCCCAGCTGGATCGAAGCGCACATCAATCTCGGCGTCGCCTATTACCAAATGGGCCAGCTCACCGACGCCCGCAACTGCTTCCTTGCCGCCGTGCAAATCGATCCGCTCAACGGCATCTCCCGCTACAACTTGGGCTGCACTCTGGAAGAACTCGGCGAGCTTGACGAAGCCATTGACCATCTCCGCCGCGCCGCCCGCGCCATGCCCGCACACGCGGACGTCCATTTCAATCTCGCGCTCGCCTACGAAAAGCGCGGTGAACGCAAAGCCGCCCACGAACAATGGGCGCTCTATCTGCGCTACGCCCCCAACGGCCCGTGGGCCGACCAAGCTCGCGAGCGCCTCCAGCAATCCTCCGCCAAGCGCAAACGTACCGCGCCGATTCCCTTCCGCCGCCCCAGCTAAATGTGGCTGCGCGATTGAAAGGACTCTCGATGCCAAGGCGTTGCCTGTTTTGTGCCGCCGCGGTTCTTCTCATGCTTATGATTTCCCAACGTTCCAATTCGCAGCAGCAAGGCCAACCGCCCGATGACTCGCGCGCCGCGGCATCAAAAAACTTTGCGGTCCTGAGCGACCAGTTCATGAAAGATTCGCTGGCCTGGTCTCCAGTGAGCGCTTCCGCCGCAGGCTATCACTCGCATATGGACCCGAAATCCGGCAGGCCCCTCGCTCTCGACGCGCTCCTCGACGATTTCAGCCCCCAGTCCTTCGCCACGCAGCGCGATTTCTACGCCGGCTGGCGCGAACGCTTCCATAAAGAGCTCCCATCAGCGTTGGATCCCGAAGCCGCCGCCGATTGGCAGCTGATAGACGATCAAATCGGCCTCAACCTCCTCGAATTCGATGGCATTCAAAGTTACAAGCACAATCCCACCGTCGTTGTGGAACTCATCGGCAACGCGCTCTTCCTTCCACTCACCCAAAATTACGCGCCGCACGATGTCCGCGTCGGCCACGTCCTTGCTCGCGTCAGCCAAATCCCGCGCCTCCTCGCGCAAGTGCAGCCGTACCTCTCCGACTCCGATCCTGTGTGGATCTCCACAGCCATCGAGGAAAATGCCGGCAACATTGACCTCATCGAACACACCCTCGCCGCCGAAATTCCAGCGGGCTCGCCGCGCAGAGCCGAATATGACGCCGTGGCCCCGCCCGCCTTAAAAGCGCTTCACGATTTCTCCGCGTGGTTGCAAAACTCGCTCGCGAAACAACCCTCGAATCTCACCTGGCGCCTCGGCAAGGTACTCTACGCGCAGAAATTCGCGCTGGTGATGGAAACCGCGGTCACTCCGGAAGAAGTACTCGCCAGCGCCGAGCAGGACATGAGATCCGTCCGCGCCGAAATGCTCCAAATCGCGCTCCCCCTGCACGCGCAGATGTATCCGGACCACAACGATCACTCGAACCTCGGCCAGCACGACCGCGAAAATCTCATCATCCAGGAAGTGCTGCGGAAAATTTCAGACCATCACCCCAGTCCCGATCAATTGCAACCAACCATCGAAGCCGACCTCGTCAGCATCACCAAATTCATCCGCGAGAAAAAAATCGTCTCGCTCAGCTCGCGCGACAATCTGAAGGTTATGCCCACCCCGCCTTTCGAGCGCGGCATCTTCTCCGTCGCCGGCTTCCACAGCGCTCCTCCGCTCGAACCCCAAGCCGAAGCGCAATATTGGGTCACGCCCATTGATCCCCAAATGCCCGCGGCCAAAGTCGAATCGAAACTTCGCGAGTACAACGATTTCACTTTGCAGTGGCTCAGCATTCACGAAGCGCTTCCCGGCCATTACATCCAGTTCGAACACCTCAACAATATCCAGCCCGAACGCCGCCGCCTGCTGCGCTCGCTCTACGCCAATGGCGCCTACGTCGAGGGCTGGGCGGAATACATCGCGCAGGTAATGATGGACGAGGGCTTCCTCGATAACGATCCGCGCTTCCGCATGGTCATGCGCAAAATTCGCCTGCGCGTAATTTCCAACGCGATCCTCGACATCAAAATGCACACGATGAATATGACCGACCAGGAAGCGCTGGATCTGATGACCAAGGAATCGTTTCAAACCCAGGCGGAAGCGGATGGAAAATTACAGCGCGTCAAGCTGAGCTCCACGCAGCTACCGACTTACTACGTGGGCATTCGCGAATGGTTCGCGCTGCGCCAAAAATATCAAGCCGCAGCCGGAAAAAATTTTAACCTGCTGAAATTCCACGACCTTGTCCTCGACGAAGGCCCCCTGCCAGTCCCGATAGTAGAAAAACTGGTCATGCCCTCCGCCAGATGACGCTGGTTGGGAAGCTTTCAACTTTCAACCATGAACTGTCACCGCCCTTCAGAACGAAAATCCCGCCTGCACATAAACCTGCCGGTTCGCCGCGCCCGACGAAAATGGTCCGCCCTGCAGCTGGTTGGGCACTCCGAAAAACGCCGCGTTGAACGACGCATTCCCTCCCGCCACCGCCGGAGGATTCAAAACCGCGCTCGGATTCATCAAATTCACATCATTGAACACATTGCGCGCATTGACGCTCAACGTAACGCTGTAGCGCTTCGTCGAGGTGTTGCCGCCCAACGCTCCGGGCCCGCCGCCACCAAACGGATTCGCGCCGCCTCCGCGCCCGCCGCCGCCTCCGCCACCGCCGCGCCCTCCACCGCCGCCTCCCCCTCCGCCACCGCCGCCCTTATTTTCCGGCCCGAAATTAAACGTCTTTGCAAGCCGCAGGTTCAGCGTGAAATGGTTCGGCCCCGTAAACGCGTTTACGGGAATCGGTATCCCATTCACACCCGGCAACGTATTGAAATTCCCAAATCCCGGAACAGCGATGATCGCGCCGCCCGGCGCAGCGGTTGAAAACGAAGGCCGCTGATTCAATTGCGAACTGCCAATCAAATCCTGGCTCAAAGTCACGTTGTACGGCGAGCCGGAACTCGCAATCAGGAACGGGCTCAGCCGCAAGCCCCACCGCAGCCCAATGGATCCGCCCAAAAAGAAGCGATTGCGAACATCGAACGACGCCCGGCCATAGTCCTGCATGAAATTCAGAGGATTCGAAGGAAAACTGTTCGCGCCCGAAGTGTCGCTGTTCGCATAATTCAACACGTAATAGGCAAACAACGTTAGCTTCTGCCCCGCCTGCACCCGGCTTTGGACGAACAATTGATTCTGGCGGAAGATCGCTCCCGATTCGTACTGGTAGATATTCTGGAACGGAACATTGCGAATCGCCAACGCCGGATTCAAGTAATAAGGTTCGATGGCGGAAAGATTGGTCGGTGCGTTGACATTGTTCGTCAGCAACTGGTCGTTGCCAATCGAATTCAGATACGAAACGCTCAGATTTGTAACCTTATTCAACTGCCGTTCCAGGCTCACCGCCGTTTGCGCCAAATAAGGCGCGTGCAAATTCGGATTCGGTTTATACGAAGTAAACAACTCCGTAGGACCTGGCGTCAGCAACGGCGGTGTCGAAGGCGCCGCATTAAAAAAGTTCGGACTCGGCACCACGTACTCCGCCAGAGAAGTTCCGTTCAGCCGATCCTGTTCCAGGATGTCCGCCGATAGAAAGCGGTCATAGAACACTCCGAATCCCGCGCGCAACACCGTCTTCGGCGCAGTTTTTCCTCCGCCGCCAATTCCCCAGGCAAATCCCAGCCGCGGCGCCCAGTCGGCATGATTAGCGATATCGTTCTGCGATTCAAACCGCAGCCCATAACTCAAAGTAATGTTCGGCCGTATGCGCCAGTCGTCTTCCACATACAATCCCACGTCCACATACCCCACGCGCGCAAACGGATTCGCAGCGAGCGTCGTGTTCGCGGGATTCGCCGTCACCGTGAATTGGTTCGCCGAAGGCGTGCCTTGCAACGTCGCGATGTACGCAGCGACCGACGGAAATATAAATGTCCCGTTGAAACCTCCGGTAGAGGTGTTCGAATCCGTCGAACCGCGCAGCCGCGCGCCGAATTTCAAGAAATGTTTCGTGTACTGAATCGAAGTGTAATTCTGAAATTCGTACTGGTTCGTGTCGTCGTTAATCAGCCCGCCGCTATTCCCGCCCCCGGTGAACGCCAACGGCACCACGATGCTCGGCGCGGTGCTCTGCGGCGTCTGATTGCTTGCGTCGTGCAGCCACTGGAAGCGCGTTTCGTTCACCACTTTCGTGCCAAAAATCTGCGTGTCGCCTATTTGCAGCGTCTGCTCTGTGCTCAGTGAATTGTAGCCCTGCGAAGGCAACGCGAAGCCGACGATACCGTCATTGATTTCGTCGTTCCGGTAATACTGATAGCGCACCGTCAACGTGTTGTTCTTCGTCACTGCGTAATCCAGCCGCGGCCCGATGTTGTAGCGCGTCTTCGGATTGGGCACCGCCGCGCTGAACGGCGTCACCGCGAATGTCGTGGGGTTCACCATCTGTGCGTTCACGATCCCCAAGTCGTGAATGTCGCGAATATCCTCGGTGAAAAAAAACGAAGCCTTCTTGCTCAGCGGTCCCCCGATGTTTCCGCTGTATTGCACCGAATAATAGCCGGGATACGGCGTGCCAGCCGCTTCCTTCGAATTGAAAAACGGGTTTCGCGTGTTCAACGCCGAATCATTCCCGTTTACCGAAAAACCGCCGTGCCATTTGTCCGTGCCAGGCTTGGTGAATACTTCAATGCGGCCGTAACCCACCTTGTCGTACTGCGCCGAAAACGGATTTTGATTGATGCGGATTTCGCGAATCGCCGATTTCGGCGGCAGCTGCCCCGCCGTAAACCCATCAATATAAAATTGTCCGCCGTTCGGTCCCGCCGAGGGCCCGGCCAGCGCGGTCAAGTCCGTCTGCAATTCATCGGGATCGTCGGGCAACGCATCCAGTGCCGCGCCGTTAATCACAATCGCGCCGGCATTATTCGTCGGGCTCACGTCCACCGCGCCCGAGTCGCCAGTCACCGTCACCTGTTGCTGCTCTATTTCGATCGTCAGCGCTATGGTCAGCTGCTGCACCTGGTTCGCCGCCACCTGCACCGCGTCGTTCTTGTACAATGCGAAGCCTTTCGCGATCACCTCCACCGTATATTTTCCCGGCGCCACGCCCTTCAGCTCGAACACTCCATCGCGATTTGTCGTCGCCGCCAGACTCGTTCCATCCGGCGCTGTCGCAATAATGGACGCGCCCACCACCGCCGAAGCCGATGGATCCGTCACCTGTCCCCGAATTGTTCCCGTGCCCGTCTGCACAGTTGGTGGTGTAGAACTCTGTGCGGTAGTTTGTGCGAATGTCGAGCCCGAGCAGAAAAACACCAGCGCGATTATCACTGCAATAAGCGATGAAAATAAAAAGACCCGGGCTTTCATTCCGTCTCCTGAAAGACTATGAATCGGGAAGCTGATTATGATTTATGGATTTCCACCCGAGGCGTCACTCGTGGGCGCTCCGCCGCCGAGGCTCCATGGCGAAAGCGTCATCGCTTGCGCTGCATTGCCGGCCGGCGCTGCGGCCAGTATTGGCTCGACGCCTCCCAGCATAGTGATGGCAGTAACGCCGCCCGCATCGGTGCCCTGCGTGGACACCACCATAACGGCGTCGCCCTTCTGAAAATCGGCCAGCGTGCTCGCTGGCAGCCGGTTCACAATTTGTTGGAAGTCGCCGCGCCCGCCGCCTCCGGCGCCGTTCCCCGCTCCTGCGCCTGCACCGCCGCCAGAACGCTGCCCGCCATTCGCAGTTCCATTCGGAGTCCCGCCGCCCGCACCCGCGGAGCCACCCGCTGCCCCCGCGCCCGCTCCTGCTGCGCCGCCCTTCAACCGGATCGCAATCACCTGCGCCATCTGCGGGGAAATTTTGCGCAGCTGCGATTGCGCCGTGATTTTCACCACCACCGGCTTCTTGCTGATCAGGTCCGTCAAACTGATCGTCTGCGCGCTCGCATCAACCGCAGTAATAATTCCAGCCAGGTTGCGGAAAGTTCCGGAAACTATTTCGTCCGCTGCAAATTCGCCGCCGTCCGCGCTCTTCGTGCCCCGCGCGCGCACTTGATCTCCCGGCTTGATCTGATCCAGCGCCGCGGGCTTCGCATCATCGAACTGCACCGAATCCGGCGCATAGCGGCGCAGCACCGTGCTTTTCGTCGTGTGAATCGCCACCGTTTTCGCGGTCGCTCCAGTCCCCGTGGAAATTGTGATCGTTCCGCTGGCCGGATCCACCGCGCTCACCAACCCGCCGATGCCGCGCTTTTGCCAGTCCTCACGGTCCTGCGTCTTCTTTGCTTCCAGGTCCGTGCGCTTCATCGCAATCACCCAAACGGCCGTCATCGCCTTCGCATCGTCCGATGCGCGTACGCGCACCAGCACGCGATCGCCCACCTGCAAATCCGTCAACGCGATCGGCGTCGCCGACTTCAAATCCTTTTCCCCCGGCGCCACTTGCACAATTTTCGCGTTGTCCGCGACGGTCACGCTCACCTCCGTGCCACCGTCCGCAGCCAAAACCAGCGCATTGCCATTAATGGATTTCACCGCGCCAACTTTCTGCGCCAAAGGTGTCTGCGCCGGCGTTTGCTGCGCGGACGCCTGTTGCCCCGCACTCAGCGTCGAAGCGCGCTCAACCGGCGAATCCGCACGCACGCCAGCACCGTACGGAACCACCACCAGCGCCGCCCCCGCGAGCAGCGTTGGCACGTATTTCGCGCCCCGCGCCAAGCGTCCCTTCGTCAAACCCATCCACTTCATCAAGCGCGTGAAATGCATTAAACGCTCCCTCACAATCCCCCGCCCAGTTTGCCTCAACTGCGAATCTGCAATACTCGGGCCAATCCTATCCATAATAGGCGCACTCCAGCCCCCACGTACCACTCCGATTTTAGACGTATCCCCACCACGCAAACGTTTCCTCATTCTTGCAAAATAATCCCGCCCGAACCCAAGCCTCCCATTCCCAGTTCGGAACGAACCTCCGCGAGCCAGCACAGGGATGCCGTTGCAGCACCCTTCAGATGGTGTAAACTATGAATCCACTCGGCGGTGAGCGTAGCTCAGCTGGTAGAGCATCGGTCTGTGGCACCGAGGGTCGCGGGTTCAAACCCCGTCGCTCACCCCAA
>Ga0209221_1000057_pt1 | contig 64087 bp, 56 predicted proteins | sample BlaSpr_A8_Ref_O2_FD_187989 | JGI IMG/M metagenome (GOLD analysis project Ga0209221, IMG submission 187989) | Forest soil microbial communities from Thunder Bay, Ontario, Canada - Black Spruce, Ontario site 2_A8_Ref_O2 (SPAdes) (version 2) | ecosystem: Environmental > Terrestrial > Soil > Boreal...
CCCATTTTTTGAGCGCGGACATCAATCCCAGAGGTTCTGCCGCCACCGGATGTAGGCCGCGGGCCAGTTGCCGGGTATTGTCAATCGCCTGGTTCACCATTTTCACGATCTGGGCGGCTTCTACTGCTTCAGGCAAGGTCTTGTCCGAAAGCCTTTGCTCCAGAACCTTGCTCATGAAAGCGATGCCCGTCAGATGCTGACCGAGGCCGTCGTGCAGGTCCTGCGCGATGCGCCGTTGTTCCCGCGCGCTGATTTCCAGAATGGCTTCCTCCAAGCCTTTGCGTTCCGTGATATCGAATCCCACGCCATGGATAAACCACGGCCGGCCATCTTCGCGACGAATCATTTTCGCTTCACACTGAAACCAGAGCACGCGGCCATCGCGCGCCATTACACGGTACGACGAGCGCAGCGGCTTGCCCGAGAGGAACATTTCGGCGGCTTCCTCGCTCCAGCGCGTCTTGTCGTCGGGATGAATTTGCTGATACCAGCGCACCGGATCTTCCAGCCACTCGCTCTGTGAAAAACCCAGCGCCGTTTCGATCTGCGGGCTTACGTAGGCTTCGCCGATTCCTTTATCGAGGTATGCCATGAACACGACGGCGGGGATTTGCTCGACCAAAGCGCGGTACTTCGCTTCCATATTCAACAACGGCGCTTCTGGATTGGGCTGCGCTTCCGCTGCCTCGGCGAGATCGAGACTGTTGCTGGAGCTCAAAGACTGCTGCTGCAAAAATACATTGGCGAGTTCCTGGAGAGCTTTCTCCGCCTCCGACAAGTTTCCGAAAAGCTTGTCCCCGCCCAGCGATTTTGGATTGCCGCGCGGCTCGTTTCCTTGCGTTAGATAATCCAGCGCCATTTTGCGCCTCTTCTGCCATCCAAACGTCGCTAAAGAATATAGATTCCGTTTTTCGCGGTACGCGTTGCCCTGCTCCGCGATTTCACTCTCGCGCGGGGATTCTCCAGGGCGGTTCCTTATTCAAGGATGCTTGCGTGAAGCGACGCAACGCATGAATTGCGCGCCCGTAGGTCATCACCGCAGCGGAAGAAAGCAGTGAACCGGGCGGCTGGTTCATGAACGGCATGAACTTGTCCGGAAAGCCTGGCATGGTGCATCCGATGCAAATCCCGCCGACGTTTGGACAACCGCCAACTCCGCCCATCCAGCCGCGTTTGCCGACGTTGCACTGCACCACCGGTCCCCAGCAACCGAGTTTTACGATGCAGGTGGGCGAGCCATATTCTTCGGCGAACTGTGCCTGCTCGTAATATCCGCCGCGATCGCATCCTTCGTGAACCGTCGCTCCGAAAAGCCACGTCGGACGCAACGCATCGTCCAGCGGAATCATCGGAGCGCGGCCGGCGGCCATGTGCAACAGGTACAGTAGAACTTCCATGAAATTATCGGGCTGCACAGGGCATCCCGGAACGCACACGATGGGAATGCACGCCGCGGACTTCCAATTCCAACCAAGATAATCCGCCAGTCCCATGCAGCCGGTGGGATTTCCTTCCATCGCGTGAATGCCGCCGTACGTGGCGCACGTGCCAGCCGCGACGACGGCCCAGGCTTTCGGCGCGAGGCGGTCAATCCAGTCACACGTCAGAATCGGCTGGCCAGAAGCTTGATCCGTGCCGAACGTCGCCCAATATCCTTCGGCCTTGTTTTTTTCGTTAGGGATCGAACCTTCCATCACCAGGATAAACGGTGCGAGTTTTCCTTCCGCGGCCTGATGAAAGTGGCGCATGAATTCTTCGCCATTGTCGTAGGTAAGGAAAGGATTGTGAAGATGAACTTTGGGAATCCACGGTATGCCGCCGAGAAGAACGTCTTCGATGCTGGGCTGCGTGGCCGCAGTCATTGCGATAGTGTCTCCGTCGCAGCCGAGGCCAGCGGTGATCCACAGAATGTGGATATCAGCTATGGGGATTGCAGGTGAATCAACCGCCTGGGCGTATTCGGGCGAACCGGGCATGCGATTCCTCTCTGGAATTCGGACTTGCCCTGACGTGTGGTACGATGCCCTGCGAAGGGCTTCCTGCCGGAATGGAAGCGCTTCGGCGAGATTGTACCCAATCGAGAGGATTGTGTCTGGTTTTCTTGTATGGCGGGGCGGGCACCACATTCGGACTGGGCCGACTACACTACGGTACTTATTGGGGCTAAGTCAGGGTTCATCGGTATGGCTATATTCATCGGGTTCTGTTTTGCTCAGACTGGCATGTAAGGAATTGCGAGGTGGCCCGTGTTGACAATAGTGATTCTCTGCGTGATGGCGCTTATCATTCTGTTTGGCTTGATCAAAATGCTGCCCGATATCATCCGCTACATGAAGATACGCGCCATGTAGCGGGCTGCAGCGCGAGTGCGCCGAACAGCGAGGCTGCCTGAACGCGCACGCCCGAAATATGACCATCTGATTCACTAACCTAAAAGGAAGCGTGAGCCACGCCGTCATGGAACTTGTCCCACTGGGTCTTGTCGCCGGCCATTGGGAATCGGTGGGTCGGCATATATCCGGTAAGAGCGTAATCAGGCTCTGTACGCACTTCGCTCCAATCACTTCCTAAAATAGTAGGTCCAGCTCACGCTGACGTAGGATTTTAGCGGCACGCCCACGATACATTCCACGGGACAGGGATCGGGTTGGAATGGAATAGTTTCCAGGGTTTGTCCTGTGTATCCGTTCGCGATCAGAAAATTCGCCGCAATCGCCATCCGATTGGCGAAGAATGGCCGCAGCAACGCGCCACGGAATTCCTTAACGGGCGCGCCGAAGAATCCGTCACCGAGGGGCTTCGCTCTTACATACTCGAACTCGCCTTTTGCCTGCAGGTGAAAAGGCAGGCGATCGTATGAGCCCAGGGCATCCCAGATTAAGCGAGGCGCTTCCGGCACCGCTTCGCCTGTTTGTGTGCCTCTGGCGTCGGCCTGCGCGTAAGATATATAAATCGCGCCGTGCGAGAAATTTCTCTGCAGAGAGACGGCAACCACGCGGTTGAGGGAAGGGCCGAGGTCCTCTTGTAGACCCGTGTCCGGGTCAATCTTGGCCAGCTCTTGTGAGTTCCGAACCTGTCTGAGAGTGATGTTGAACTGATACTGCTTGATCACCTTGGAAATTCGAAGCTGATAGGCCCATGAAGGAGCGAGGAGAGTCGGTACCTGCTCTCCCGTTCCGATTCGTGGATCTTCGCTGTGAAACGCTTCTCCGTAGCTAAAAGCGACTGTCGGTAGGCACGGACTGTCGGGCGGTATGAAGGTGACTGTCGCTTTGGGGAGCGTCAGCGTGGCAAGTTTGTCGAAAGAATTTTGCGAATTGATCAAGTCTTGATTGTTCATCCAAACAAATTCCTGCCGAAATCCGACGTCGTAGTGAAAATATTTCGCGATGACGCCATCCAGCGAAACAAATGGTTCGACGAACGATAGAGTCAGATTGTTGCTGGTGACGAGCTGGAAGGCGTTCTGGCTGTCGAGGTGATACAAATCGAGGTTGCGCGGCGCGTCCCGGCGCAGATCCACGCCCGCCAGAAGCGATAGCCATGGGCGCACACTCTGAACGTACAAGGCTTCTCCGCCGAAAACGTTTCGGGTTTCGCTTTGCTGAATCAATCCATCGCCGAAGTTCGAGCGAAGCGTAAGCGCGTAATTGCGAAAGAAACCGGAGAATGAGAGCTGCCTTTGCTGGCTTAATTTCCAGTTATCCGTTGCGACCACCAGAAAATTGTGCGTCCGATCGAGCTGACGATTGTCGATCGTGTCATTGGGCACTGGAAAGCCGATCGGAATCAATCCCGGGACGAACGAGAATCCGTAATAGCCGAGGCCGAACAACGTCAATTGATGGCGGCCCGCTTTGAACTCGCGCAAGCCATTCAGCTTGTATTGCTGCCGATGTTCGAGGCGCTCCAGAAATCCGTTGCCGAACGATGCCTCGGCTGCGAGCCATGCGTACGTATTGGGATCCTTCGGACTCCAGCCGGCGACCACATCGGCATCGCGATAATCTCCCGTGAGTTGCACAAAATCATTGAGGCGTTGCGTCGGAACGTACGAAGCCGCAAGGTCCACTGCATTGTTTCCTTCACGGACGTTAAACGCTCCTCCGTCCACCGTGACGGCTTCGATCGCCCCCGGAATTAGGAAGTTCGGGTCGGCGTAACCGTTACCGTGTGCATTCGCAGGAAGATTGTTCGGATAGAGAAAGTTGCCAATCTGAAAATACTGCGCGATTGGCTCTCCATGATCTCCCGCGACGCCCGGTGCAAAATATTGCGGCGCTTTGATTCCTGCAGACGCGGTTTCGATGGGCAGGCCGGGAATGGAGATCGGCGCGCCGGGCCTGCCGGGGTTGGCGTCGAGCACCTGATCGTGAATGACGATCATTTGCGAGGGGTCGGGAGCCAGCACGGACGGAGAAGAAGCGAACACTGTAATGGATTGCAGAACTGAAACAACCTGTGTGAACTGGAGCGTGATCTCGCTGATTTGGCCTGCGGCGACGGAAACGTCCACCATTACCCTGACGAAGCCCCGATGTTCCGCGGTGATTTGATACTGGCCGGGCTGGACGAGCGGAAAATCGAATTTTCCCTGGGCGTCGCTCCGCTGTTGCGAGATGACCACGCCCGCCGCGTTAACTAACTTCGACAGCGCGCCGGTGACCACTACATTTTGAGGATCGGTGACTTTGCCATTGATGCGTCCCTCCTGAGGACTGGCTGTAAGCGTCGCTGCGCACGTACAAATCAAAGCAAGCAGATTGATCGCGGCGTGTGGCGCGCGACTAAACAATTTGGTGCTCGAGAGGCCCACGCTATGACGCGAAAGGAGTCGCGGGCGAAGCTTCATCGCGTCATCATACGCCTCGTCGGAATTGCTAAGTCCTCATAAGTTGAGTTACCGAACAAGTGGAATTTACAGGTCCGCAAAACTCATTAGTCGAGAGTTAGCGTCTCTGCGATTCCATTGAACATGCGAGCCGGATTCTCCAGGCACACGAGGTCCCTATTCGCCAACTTCCTGGGCGTCGGAATGCCCTGAAATTTCTCAAAAACCTTTTCGGTACCGCTAAGCGATTGAGGTCCTCCCCGAAAACTGGTCCAAGCGAAGAGAGAGAAAATCCGTGCACCGAGGCGTTTGATGATGCCTCGATGATGGGCGTCGGGAGTTTTCTGATTAATCCGGGCGCGATGGGAACGGTGAGTGGGGACCTGGTGTTGAGCTACGACTTGTACAGCGTGGATCCGGGGGCGGCAAACTTCGATCCGATTGCGGATTTGATTTCGAACGGGAACTTTATCGAGGCGGCGGCGTCGGTGACGGAGGGAAGTTCGAACGGAGGCGGCGGTTCGGGCACGGTTCCGGAACCGGGGACATTTTCGCTGCTGGTTGGCGGGTTAGCGGCGATTGTAGTGAGTGGCTTGAGGCGGAGACGAAAGCTGTCGTTGAGTTTGTAAGTCGGCTCGAAATGTTTGTCAACTTTCGAGAGCGTGGGGACGGTCGGTCTCCAGCCACGGAGGCAGGATTATGAGGCGTCACTTACCGGTTATGTTTTGCTTGGCAATAATTTTGTGTGAAGTTTGGTTGTTCTTCATAATGCCGAACCCGCCGGCTATTCCGTAACAAGATGCGCGCGCGTCGGATGGCGAACGAGGGCGCAGCCGTAAATTCGTACAGAACTGGTACAGAACTAGTGCTCACTGGCCGAAATGATCTGGGGATGTGTTTTGCCGTGGTGATCGAAAGTGTAGCGTCTAAACCCGCACACTTCAAAAACCGAAGCGATGCGCTACCCGGAAATTCAACGGCGTTCGTTTGGGTGGCGTGGAAGGGTGTGCCACCCGCCGCCTGACAGGGCTCTGTGATATAAACGGCTTCCACTATTTGCCACCAGCCAAAAGATAAATGATTGCAAACACCATCACCGCTAGGGCATCCACAAAGAACCAACTGTATCCCAACACGAAAACGTGACTGAGAAGCACGGCAGTCATCCACACGACAGTCAATCCCGCTCCCAATTTGGCTGTCTTCGGAATCAGGAGCAGAACCGATACTACCGTCTCGAACATCCCTGACCCTAGCCGGAATACCGGCTGCGGAATCAACCCGTGGACCGCCTGCGACATTCGCGTAAACAGGGCGACCGAACCGGGCACTCCCGCAAACTTGAGAAAAATGGCGGCGTACAGGAGGTTCACGGACACCAACAGACGAATTGCCAATAGTGCGAATCTTTTGCCCATGAAATCTTGCCCCCTCCCGGCTCACACCAGGTTGCTCGTAACGTCGACATTGCCCCGTGTAGCGTTGGAATATGCACATGTCTCACCGTGCGTGGCATCCTCAATTGCCTGCGCCACTTCGCGCTCCAAGCCCGGCAGGCTGACGTTAAGCCGTGCTCGCAAGAAGTAAACGTTGCCGGAATTGCACAGGTCTATTTCGGCATCGACGGCCGTGTCAGCCGGAAGTTTGACCTTCATCCTGCTTGCCACATGCCCCATCGCACTGATGAAACAGGCCGACCAACCAGCGGCAAACAACTATTCCGGATTCGTGCCAGTTCCCGGCACTCCGGGAGCCGAGAAGCTAACATTTAACCGGCCATCATCACTGCGGGAGACGCCGCCACGCCGGCCGCCGGAAGTGTGGGTCTTGGCGGTGTACCGCACGTTCGTAACTTCCTGGGCTGAACCAGCTACTGCGTTTGTTTCTTGATAAGTGGTCATCCTTATTTTTCTCCGTGCGCCTGTCAAAACCGGCAAAGTGTAGTGAATAATCTATATCCAGGTGACCGCGCGTAAGCGCATCCCATGACCCGGCTGACCCGGAGCATCGCCGGGTAACACCCCGGTTCCAACTACACGCTGCCGATGCTTCAGCGAGGGCGCCCTCCAGCGAGCTCGACCGCGCACTCGGGTCAGATTGTCTGAAGCTCATGCCTACTTGGACAGGAAATCTGTAACCAACTTGATGGTGGCCTGTGGATTCTCCTCCATGATCCAGTGCCCGGAATCGGGCACGATGCCGCCCGTGACGTTGCTGGCGGCGAACTGCATATGATCGGCCATGTTCTTGCCGAAAAACTTCTCGGCACCAACGGCAAGCACCGGCATCGTGATCTTGCCGTCCTTGGCGAGCAACGCCTTGTTGTCGGCGGCGTCCTGGCGGAGTGTCCCAAATTGCTCGAACGCATCGTGCATCGCATGCGGCCGTGCGTACAGGGCAGCAAAGTGCTGCCGCGTATCTTCATCGATCCTCTTGGGGTCTTCGGACAACTCGTCCCAGAAGCGATCGAGGTAGATGCGCTCCCGGCCTTGCACTAAGCGCTCCTCGTCAGGACCCCTGAAATCGAAGTGCCAGAGCAACGGGCTGCGAACGATGTTGTCCCAACCGCCTATTCCGGGAAGCGGTGCATCGATCACCACCCAGCGCGTGACCCGGACCGGATATTGAGCAGCCAACGCATAGCCGACCATATTGCCGATGTCGTGTGTGACCAAGTCTGCCTTCTGGACCTTGAGTGCATCCATGACGCCGGCGATGTCGAGCGCCTGGTTCTTCTTGGTGTAGCCGGTATCCGGGTGATCGGACATGCCCATGCCGCGCAGGTCGGGGACGATCACGGTATGGTCCTTGGCCAGAGCAATCGCCAAGGGGGCCCACATATCACCCGTAAAGCCGAAGCCATGCAACAGCACCACGGCCGGCCCCTTGCCGCCAACTCGGACGTAGAGGCTGGTGCCATTCGTCGGAATCATTTGCGGGTGAAAGCTGGCCGGAAACGGCGTGATTTCCGCCACGAGGGGCGCTGACAGCAAGATCCCGAAAAGAATAGTGGTGACATACTGGAACATATGAACTCCCTTCATGGACTCCTGGGCTGAACCAGTTACTGCTCTAGTTGCTTGATAAGGGGTCATCCCTATTTTCTCCGTGCGTGGGTCAAAACCGGCACGGTGCAGTGAATGAAAGTTTCGTACGTTGAAGGATTAGCAAGCCAGAACGGCCCACGTCACCTGAAGCCGCTTGCGAGGCGGCAACGAAACGTTACGGTCACCATTTGCCTGCGTGCGCGCCGCCATCTACGTGCAATATTTCACCTGTGGTGAACGTGGCGTCGGTTAGGTACAAGATTGCGTCGACGACTTCTTTGATCTCACCGATCCTGCCGACCGGATGCAACCCTTTGAGAAAGCCATGCGTTTCCGGTTTATGCATGGGAGTATTGATCACTCCTAGCGCTACCGTGTTTACACGAATACCTTCCTTCGCGTATTCAATGGCCAGGGCAGGTGTCACTGCGTTCAAGGCGCCCTTCACCATGATTTGAACGGACGCGCCAACACCTGCGATCGGTTGGTCAACCAAGGTAGTTGACACGTTGACGATGCTGCCCGATTTCTGGCGCAACATTTGCTTCACGGCGAGCTGTGAAACGTAGAGAAAACCTGCAAGCGTCGTGGAGACCAAGGTGTTGAATTCTTCGGTGGTGTATTCGGTGAAGGGCTTCGGAATGAAAATACCCGCATTGTTTACCAGCACATCGATCCGGCCAAACCGCGATACGGCAGTATCAACAATCTTTGCAGCCGTGCGCGGGTCGGCGATGTCTCCATCAACCAGAGCAACATTCGCCGACGCCGCGAACGGATTTGCTTTGGTAATGTTGCGCGAATTTGCGACGACATTGTAACCGCGTTCGAGAAACGACTGGGCAACGCCGGCTCCGATGCCCTGCGAAGCGCCGGTTACGATGACTGTGTTCTGGTTGCTTGCCATGTCTTATCAGCCTCCTTGGCTGGTGATTGAGATGGGATCTGAACTCTTCAAATTCCGTCGTAGCGGGAATATCCACGCTCGGCCCAGTAGTCTTTTGGCTCATCCGCGGAATAAGTAATCCTGGTAATGGCTTTCACATTTTTCAAACCGAGCTTCACGGGCACCAACAGACGGAGCGGCGCGCCGTGATCTACCGTGAGGGGCTGACCGTTGAAGTGTGTGGCTAGCAGCGTCTGTGGGTGACGCGCGGTCGCCAGGTCGAGCGACATAAAGTAGGGGTCAGGATTCCCCGAGGCATCGAGATTGACCGAAGACTCCACACGCGCCCATTTAGCTTGCGACACCGGTGGGTAGCCGCGAATCAGGTCATCGAATCTGAGACCAGCCCACCAGGCGACCGCACTCCAGCCTTCGACGCAAACCAGCCGAGTGATTTGTTCATGCAGCGAAAAGCGCGTGGTGAGATTTTTGATATCAAGGGAAATGCTCAGGCCGGAAGCGAGCCCTTCCAGAGTGAGATTCCATCCGGAAATATAGCCAGGATCGGGAGTGGCTCCGTTGTAGTTGTTCTTGAGCGGCGTGATTTGCGATTTGGTGTAGGTGGAGACTTTACGATTTACGGAGTAAAGAGCTTCGGCGACGTCGTCATCGAGACGCAGGGCTCTGTTCAAGAACCACTCCTTCGCAGGAGGGTCCAGCTTTCGATGCACACCCAAGCGAGTGAGCGTTTCTTGTGGCAGGAGAAAGCCGCCGCCTGCCAGCGCGGCCAGTGCGCCCGCGCCAAACGACAGAACGTCTCGCCGGGTGAGCTGACGCAGACGCGCGGGAGGCATCTGAATCTTCTGGGGAGGCTGCTCGGCAAAGAAACGTTCCAGCTTCTGCAGCGCGACAGATTTCGCGGCTTCAGATGGATGTCTAATTTTCTCAGTGGTCATGTGCGATCACCTGGGGCGGCTCTACGCGTCGCGACCAGCCGACGATCATGCTGCGCAGTGTGTCCCATCCGTCGGCTAAAACCAGAATCAGGTGCGGGACAATGAAAAGGACGTAGAGCCACATCAGCCAGAAATGCCAGACACGCGCTGCGTTATACCCTCCAAATATCGCGGCCAGCCAATGAAGCTGCATGGGCTTGTGAATCGCCCAGCCCGTGGCGACCGAAAGACAGCCCGCGACCGGAATGGAAAAATATGCGGCGCGCTGGAGAGCGTTGTACTTTGTGTTGAAAAGGGGATGCAGCCATTTTTTGCGCAGCAATTTGGCGACGGGAAATCCGATGTAGTAACGAAACATTTTCAGCGCGGCGAGTACATCGGTGTGGCGAGGCAGCAAGGAGCGCCAGCTTCCTGACAAGATCGAGCCTGCTACGTACACGACGCCATTCAGCATGAACGAGTACGCGCACAACCAATGCAGACGCAATGCTAAAGCCAACATGCCCGGCCCGAGACTCAGGTGGTTGTAAATCCAGTCGGGTGGATCGCTGTAGTGATGCAGCCCCGGCACGTGAGCGCATAGCCCGACTCCGATATCCGCGGCCACATCGAAATTTCCGGTAATCGGATCCGGCTTGTGTTGATAGACAGGCGAAGACCAGTAAATAGAAATGCCGCTGAGAACGAGACCGAGGAGTATGGGCAGATTGAGCCAGTGGCTCCAGCGAACCAACAAATGGTGGCGCTTAACCACGAGCACGGGCTGCTGTTGCACCACCGTGCTCGTGGACTTTGTTTGCTTCGCGGCAGTGATTGAATGGCTCATTGACCGGAACAGTTTCTACTTGCTAGCGGCGGACGCGGCTGGAATGAAGAGGAATATCTTGTCGGTTACAAGAGTTCCGTTTGGCATCTTCTCGGTCGGCGCATAGACGACATCGCCAGCAGCGAAGGTGACTTGTGCAGGTGCGACGAGCGTCACGGGGATACCAGCCGGCACGGAGATGGTCTTGGAGCCGTCCTGATACTGGACCACCAGCGTGGTGCCGCCTTTCTGTACCGTGCCGTTTGTCATACGTGAGTGCGATGCCGCAGGGCGAGCGACGGAGCCGTTGGTCATTCTGCTGTGAGTGGTCGCACCCGGCGGGTCTGTGAGAACACTACCTTCCGCAGCGCCACTGAGTTCCGGTGGAAAGATGATGATCTGCTTGGCTGCTTCTTTTCCGTCCGGCTGCTCCGTGGAGGCAACGCCGACATAGGATGTGGGCGTGACATGACTCAAATCCGACGGTACTTGCTTGTAGGTTGTGAGCGGCTGCTTGACATCGACGTGGACGACGCCTGACGGCGTCTGAACGTCGAGCGAGCTGCCTGAGAATGACTGGACTTTTCCGAGGACTCCTTCGATTGGAGGGGCCGCTTGCTGCGCCTTGGTACCGAAAGCGGTGGCACCGATAACGAACGTACACGCGAGAACAGCTAAGCCGACACGTTGCATCCGGCTTCGGGGCCCTGATTTAAACTCCCGGGACGCGGAATTAGTTCCGTAGGTTTGTGACATTTTCATTTGTTTCTCCTTGATGACCTTTTTTATCAATTGCTGATTCGTTCCTCTTATTAGCTACACGCAGAGAGTGATTTACTTCGGAAGGTCGGTTCCTGCCTGTTCGGCCGCCATGTACGATGCGTACCAGTCGGGCCATTTCGCGTTGGGCTGTCCCTTGGGCTGGCTGCTGCGCTTCTCGTGCTCGCCGAAGGCGGCTTCGGCGCGCCGCATCGCGCTGGCCAGATCGTTTGCTGATGCAAAGGTGGTCTTCGCGGGATCGATGCGACCGGGCGCTCGATGCGTGACCTCCTGTACGATCCAGGCGTTGCCGTCGGGATCTTCGACGGCGACGTAGGAGCTGTAACTCTTGCGCTCGGGGTCCGGGCCGCTGCTGCGTCCTGCTGGGGAGAACGGCGAGCCGTGGAAAACTTCAGTCGCTTTGATGCCCCTGGCCACGAGAACCTTGTGTGCCGCTTCAATGTCAGAGACGATCAGGCCACCGCGGAACGAGCCGGGCGCGGCCGGCGTAACTCCTTTACCGAACGAGATCGAAGATGCTGAGCCCGGAGGCGTTAACTGGACGACGCGAAAGTCGCCGCCATTCACGATGTCGTCGTCGAGCCGCCACCCGAGCCAGGTGTAGAACTCTTTGGCGCGGTCAACGTCGGATACGGGGACGATCGAGACCTCGAACTTCATGTCCACTCTGGCGACACCGGCGTCAGACTTTTGTTGCTTTATGCTGCTGGCTGTTTGACTCATGCGATTTCTCCTTTTTCACGTGTTTTAGTCTCGCGAGCCTATTCGGGCCAGGGAGTTCCGTTCCCAGAACTTCCCTGGAACCTCGAGCTCAGGATTTTAGGGGCGTGTTTGCAAGGACGTCCGCTTTTTCCACCTGCGGAGGAACCGCAAATAATTCGGCGGCCCGCTCTCCCAGTGCCTTCGCAATGTCGCCAGTCAAGTGAGCGTTGCGGCCCGCTTCGTTTGCAAAGGTGTCGAAGATGCCGAACGTCCGCGGCCCGAGCTTGAACGCATACCATTTCAAGGTCCCTTTTTCATTCAGCGCGAGTGGCTGAGCTGACTTTAGAAATGCTTCGACATCAGCTTCTTTACCTGGGCGTGCTTCGAGCCTGACTAACAATCCAATTGCTTCCATTGTTTTTTCTCCTGTGCTGAATTAGTTGCGACCGGCAAACGATGGTCAGTTTATTTGATGCCCGGTTTGTTGATGCTATGGCGCTGCTCACAACTCTAAGTAGGCGGGAGATCGCATACGGACTTGTGCGGATTTCTGCCGGGATGGTCGGAATCCTGCTTAATTCAGGCTGGCCGAAAGAAATACAACGAGTCACGCGTGAGTTTGGGGTCTGACTTTGAGGGAAAAGTTAACGGCTATCTGCGAGAGTGAATTCCGGCTGCGAGTCGAAACGATCCTGGCGATATTCTGTGGGGCTAACTCCCCAGAGGTCACGAAAGACCTGTGCGAAGTGCTGCTGTGTCTTGAAGCCACAGGCAACGGCTACGTCCAATACTCGCGCGCCGGGCGCGCGCAAGAGCGCTTTAGCACGCTCCAGCCTTTGGCGCAGCACAAATTGATGCGGGGTCTGGCCAGTTGACTTGCGAAACATGCGCGCGAAATGAGCCGTGCTCAATCCTACCGATTCCGCCATCTCGTCGAGACTCAACTCGTCTTCCATCTTCGCGTGGACCAACTCTCTAATCCTGCGCAAGCGCGCTGCGCCTAGTCCGCCTCGGGATATCTGCACAGGACGATGCCTTACTGCATGACCTTGGACGAGTGCTACGGCCATGGCCTGTTCGACAGAATCCAGAAACAGCCGCCCGCTCGGAAAGCCAGCGAGCATCTCCGCGTGCACAGCCGCAACCATGGCACTCAGACGTGCGTCCGCAAACTTGCGTGAAGCGCGCAGTTCTACTTCGCCGTAAGCGCCGTCCGAGCTAGCCAGCAGCGCGGCATCGGAAACGCCAAGCTGCAGATGCTGTACGTTCATGAGGCCGACCCACTCTCCCTGATGGCGATCGCACAAGGCTAAATCCCCCGCCGCATAGTTGAACTTTTCCAGCGCGGAACGCTTCGTGCCCCACTCAATTGAGCCAGGCCGCAGCATCATTGCGAAAGCCTGATCGTGGCGGACCCAATGACGGGGCTTGGTGTCAGAGTCGGGGTGAACGAGTTCAACTATCATTCTTTTACTCCGCGCCTCGGGCGGTGAGTAACATCACACGCACTGGGGCGATTCCATTAGAACTGGCTTGGACCTTGCATTCGCCTGATCCTGTTGCGGTTGAATTCACCGCGGAGTTCCTTCCGCACGCGAGTGGCAATCAGCGTGATCGCCGTAATGCTCATTATCGGATGCCTACCGTGGATGGAGGAAGCAGAAAAAGTTACGCACGATGCCGCCGTAGAGCCCGGCGTGAGATATCGGCGTGTTGGGGTTAGCTCTTCAGTTGCCTTATCCAGTATCCCGATCCGTGGGTAGCGGGTGTGAAAATCGCGGCCTATAATCATCGCTGCTCAGCCGCTTTCGCCCAAGCCAAGCGTCTGCAATTGGAGCGTACCGGCTATGAATCTCCGTACCGAGTTCTCTCGCAAGTCCTTCATGTTGCTTGGTCTTGTATTGCTGTTGGGAAGCAGCGGAGCAGTGATCAGACGCAACGCGGTGCAGGCCGCAGGCCTGGGGCAGGAGCCGGCCGCCACGGGACAGAAGCTTTCGCCAGAAGGCCTCGAGACGCTACATAAAATCATCGACTCCGCAAATGACCCAGACCTGCGCTGGCCGGATTTCGCTCCGTATCACGATCCCGTCGCGCAATTCTACGAAGCAGGCGGGTATTCGCTGGCCTGGATTCAAGGCGGCAAGCCCACTGCTCAGGCGATCGCGCTTACGACGGTGTTGCGGGATGCAGACCAGAAGGGCCTGAGCGCCGACGATTACGGCGGAACCCGCTGGGCGGAACGACTGGCTATGATGGCGACGTCCGCCTTGGATACGGACCGGGCGCGCTTCGATGCGGCGCTGACTGTTTCGGTGATGCGCTATGCCCGCGCCGTGCACACTGGCCGCGTGAATCCCAAGGAATTCAAATTCGAGCTGGACGTCGAAGGCCGCAGACTGCCTTTGGCGGAGTTCGTGCGCACGAAATTGATGACTGCTGACGATCCGGCAGCCGTGCTGGAATCCATAGAGCCAATCTTTCCCGGATACCATCGGCTGCTGGCGGCGCTGCCGGCTTACACGGAAATGGCGACCAAGGACGACAGCGAGAGACTGCAGGTTCCGACGAAATCAGTGGCGCCGGGACAGAGTTACGCGAGCACGGAGCGCCTTGCGAAGCTGTTGAAGCTGACGCGCGACTTGCCCGCAGACGCGGACGTGTCCGGAAACGCCGGCATCTACCAAGGCGCGCTGGTGGACGCCGTTAAGCATTATCAATCGCGTCACGGGGAACTGGCAAACGGTCGTTTGGATGCGACCACGATAAATGAGCTGAATACGCCGCTGAGTTCCCGGGTGCGGCAAATCCAGCTGACGCTGGAACGCTGGCGGTGGTTGTCACATTCCTTCTCGGGACCTCCAATCGTAGTGAACCTTCCCGAATTCCGCGCGCGTGCGATGGACAATAACGGCGAGGCTGCGCTGGTGAAGAATGTGATTATCGGCAAGGCGTACGAACACACATCTCCGGTGTTCGAAAAAGAGATGCGCTACGTGGTATTCCGACCGTATTGGGAAGTGGCGCCAAGCATCGAGCGCGACGAGATGATTCCACATATCGAGAAAGACCGGGACTATGTGGGCAAGGAACGCATGGAAGTGGTTACGTCGGATGACACGGTGGTTACAGACGGTCACGTGAGCGACGAAGCTCTCGCCGGATTGCAGTCGGGGAAATACCGTCTGCGGCAGAAGCCTGGGCCCAAGAATTCTCTGGGACTCGTAAAGATGATTTTTCCAAATGACGACAACGTGTATTTACATGGCACCGACGAGCCGGGATTATTTTCCAATACGGTGCGCGATTTCAGCCATGGCTGCATACGAGTGCAGAACCCCGCAGACCTGGCCGCGTGGACGCTACGCAATAATCCGGGCTGGGATCTGGAGCGCGTAAAGGCGGCGATGAACGGCACAGAAGAAAACGTGCAGGTGAATCTGGTGACGACGATTCCGGTGTTGATCGTTTACGGCACTGCGGCAGTGAATGAGGCCGGCGAAGTTTTTTTCTTCGACGATATCTACGGGTACGATGCGGACCTGGAAAAAGCACTGGCGCATGGATATCCGTATCCATGGTGAGCTGAACGCGATGGTTCGGTTGGCGTGACGTCCGGACTGCAGGCTTGCAGCGAAGTGGATGCGCCGCGGTCTATTGCAGGGCCTTGGCTTTCTTCCGCACCTCTGCGAGCAAATGCGGGGGTAGTGCCGAATATCCTTCGAGCGCCGCGGATCGCTGCCCGTCGCTATAAATCCAATCCAGCAGATCGCTCATTGCGGCCGTGCGCCCGGCATCAGGCGCAGTGGTTCGCAAATAAATCCAGGTGAAACTGGTGATCGGATAGGACTCCGGTCCCGGCACGTTGGTCAAAGACGCAGAAAAGTTATTCCAGCGGGGCTCCTCGGCCGCGACGCAGGCCGCCGCAATTGTGTCCATGGAAGCTTTCACGAACCGGCCCGCGGGATTCAACACCGCTGCCTGCGGAATATTGGCCTTCAGCGCATACTGGTATTCCACGTATCCAATGGAGCCGGGTATGTTTTTCACTTTGTCGGCCACGTCCGAACTGCGCTCCGCCGCTTCCCCCACCGGCCACTTTGGCGAAGCACTCACTCCCACTTCACTGCGAAATTTCGGATTCACCTTGGACAAAAAATCCGTGAACACGTAGTTGGAGCCCTTCCCCGCGGGACGGTTGACCACCTGGATCGGAAGATTTGGCAGCGGAACGTCCGGATTCAACTTCACTATCTGCGGCGCGTTCCAGGTCTTCACATCGCCCAGAAAAATCCCGGCCAACACATCGCCCGAAAGGCGCAGCTCCCCATGCAAATCGGGAAGGTTGTAAATCATCACGATGCCGATGAGCACCACCGGCAGTTCGGTCAAGCTGCCGTCTTTGCGCTGCTTTTCCGTTAGTTGCGCTTCTCCCGCGCCGAAATCGCTGGCACCGCGCGAAATTTCCTTGATGCCTTCGCTGGTGCCGATTGGAAGGTAGCGAATTTGAATAATCGCGCTGCGCTTGCCGTACTCTTCCGTCCAGCGGGTGTAAAGAGGCGCCGGCACGCTCGATCCGGATCCCACGAGCACCATGGAGCTCTGCGCCTGGGCTGCAGCGCTGAATAACGCGGAAGCGAAAAGTGGCAACAGGCAGACCTGCAAAAATAAACGCCAAGCGGAAAATCGCCGCGCAATGCTGGAGGCCGGGAATGTGCGAGACACTTTTTCGTAATCCTCCTGATGCTGGCTGGGCTATTTGTCTGACACGAACCGGTGCCGTTCGCCGTTGCGCATCCAAGCGAGCTGATGACCGTAACTTACCATCGTTACATCCACCCCGCCTGCACCGTGAGCAGTCATGTTGTCATACTAGGAACGCCAGTGTTGGAGCGTCGGATGGGTACAGTCAATTCTTAGAGTGACTACAGAGTGTAATGGATGGGCGTACGCCGACGGGGCTCGTACATTACGTGCGAGCGCTTCACCCAGCAGCGCACGGCGTGCCTAAATTACAGTCGCGTGAGGACTTCAATGACACAGACTCAGATTGCACTTGTGGCCATCGCGGTAATCGCGATCGTCGCTATAGTCGCGCTGATTTTTTTGCGGCAACGTAGCGCGAAACTACGTGCGCGATTTGGCCCCGAATACGATCGGGCGGTCGCCGAAAAGGGGAACCGATTCAAGGCCGAGGCCGAACTTGAGAGCGTGGAGAAACGAGTAAAGAGCTATTCGCTTAAGACGCTAAGCGCGGCTGATCGCGATGGGTTTCAACAGTCGTGGCGGAAGATTCAGGCGGAATTCGTAGATGATCCTGCCCGCGCGCTGTCGGAAGCGGATCAGCTTATAGGGACAGTCATGCTGGCCTGCGGCTACCCACCGAGCGATTTCGAAAACCGCGCCGCGGAAATTTCCGTGGACCATGCGACGGTGGTAGAGCATTACCGGGCTGGACACGATATCGCGGCGCTCCAGTCTGAACGCCGAGCCACGACCGAGATTCTTCGGAAAGGCATGATTCACTACCGTGCGTTGTTCGACGAATTAATGGGAGAAGAGCAGATCCCACTGCGCGCGCGTACGGTTGGGCGCAGTTAGTGGCAGTTGACAGTTAAGAGTTGCCGAGCGCGCAGATGCGGCTGAGCAAATACGGAGTCGATTTTCCAAATTCCGAAAGAAAGGAGATTGTTCATGACCGAATATCTTCGCAAGGATACGGGCCTGATTTCTGAACGGGCGAAGGTGGTGGACCCGAACGCAACAGAAACGGAAACAATTACTGAGCGAACGCTGGGACGTGACGCCGAGGCTCACACTTTGATCACGCCGCCTCCTGCGGACGTTCCGGTCGTAGCGAACGTCGCGAGCCATTCGGGAACAGGCGCGGCCGTCACACGCGCGCGTGAGGAAGAAAGGGTCGCGCTGTTTGTATCGAACGAAGCGAACGAGCTGCGTGCTCGTTGGGATGGCATTCAGGTGGGATTCGTGGACGAACCGCGCAAGGCGGTGCAAGAGGCGGATGCACTGGTTTCCGCGACCATCAAACGGCTGGCGGAGATATTTGCCGATGAGCGCCACAAACTAGAAAAGCAGTGGGATCGAAGCGAGAATGTTTCAACCGAGGATTTGCGGCTGGCGCTGCAACGATACCGCTCGTTTTTTGCCCGGCTTCTGGCAATTTGAACGGAGGCTTAAGCTAATCGGAGCGGACTGCGTTCCAGGGGGCGTGCTGGCCGTGGATTCCGTACATGCCTGACATCGTGTTGCCATCGATCCTGCCTCGGAAGGTGAGCACATCGTGAGTATGGGTACTGAATTCGATGTGATGAACGTTCACGAAGCCTTCAATTCCGCCAGATTGATGCGGGCCTTTGAAATGTCCGGAGAGCTGATTGCCGAATTGCTGGATTTGTACGAACTTTGTGGAGCCGCCTGGCTGGTCAATGTTCTGCGCGTAGATTGTCCAGTTTCCTGAAGCGTTGTCCGGCCCCGGGCCCTCCGGCGGCTGCTGCGCGTCCTGCCTGGCATTAGCAAAGTCTGCCGCCAAGCGAAGTTCCACGTCCGCCTGCGCCAAAAAATCCTTCGCTTTTTGCGCGTGACCACCTAGCTGATCATTGTTAGCGCTTTGGGCCATGTCAATTCGCTGATAGGCATCCACGATATCGCCTTGCGCCGCAGCGAGGTTCCCGTGCCGGTTCGGATCGATGTTCACCACCGGTGCTTGTGGGGGTTGCGACGTTTGCGGGGGTTGCGACGATTGCGGCGCTTGCGACGTCTGCGGCGCTTGCGCGTCTTGCGCGCCGAGCAGCGGCACGGCGATCACTGCGGCGAGGATCAGGCCGCCAGTTATTACTTTTCTCAAGTTCATGTTATTGGGCCTCGTCTTCTCTTCTAATCCCACACTGCAATGACGATGCGGCCATCATCTCCGATCACGATCGTCAGACGATTCGGATCAGAATCTAGCTTGCCAAGTCCTTCTGCGGGTTTCACCACGTGCAACATTTTCGGCAGACTTTCTTCGTGAATCACCTCGTTGGCGCTCACTCCTGAGGGCGCAGTTTCGCCCTTCGCGACGAAGTACTTGCCAACGCAGTCCGTGCAGTCGCCCGGAGGCGGCGGAGCCTCGGCATAGCCCGGTATCGCCTTCAAGGTAACGCGATTCGTGGCGCCGTGGACGCGCACGCCCTTGAACGGGTGGCCAGGCTCGAGCGTGAAAACCGCTTCGATCACCGGGCTCTTCGATGGCGAGGTTGAATCTGCCGGCGCCTTCGCGACGAATGCCAGATCCAACATTCCATCCGGCGGAGTTCCCTTGGTAAGCGGAACGAGTTCGGCATCCTCCCAACCGTCGGTGCTGGTTATCCCGCGCACCCGGATCACGTCCAGCGTCGGTGCATGCGTGCTGCTCATCGCCTCGACGCTCGTTACCCAAAGCACCGGAGCTTCTTTCGGCTCCTCTGCTTCTGGTTGCTCCGGTTCGCTGGGTGCTTCTGCAGGCGCCGCACTCTGAGCCGCTGGCGGCGCTTGACCTTTTTTCGGCGTACTGGAGCCCGTCTGCGCAAACGTAGAAGTAGCGAAGAGACCAACGCTAAAAATCACGGCCGCAAATATCCACTTTTTCATGGCATACCTCGCTGAATCGGATGTATTGCAAAACCCAGTGAATCTGATCCGGATTCCTTCACGCCTTCACGGCACGCGTACCACGCCACTAATGTCATCCACGCGCGCCTTGAAATTTGTCTGCCCCGGCCGCCGCGGCGAACTGCGCTGCGTGTGCGATCGCCCCGTCAATGCCTCCCTCCAGGCGATCCAGCGCATGCAGAATTAGGTCCGTCGGCACAATCTGTACCAGGCTGCAAAACGCCGTGCGGCTGCTGGCAAAACTGCCGTTCTCCGCGAGCTTGTTTACCGGCGCGCCCCCACCGCACACCGAAAAGTAATCGCACTGCTTGCGGCACATTTCCACGCCCGCGGCGATATCGCGCGTCATCGCCTGCATTGCCGGGCTGCGCAGCATGTCTTCCAGCGACTCCGACAGAATATTGCCAAGAATATAATCGTTATATTCGGTGCTCTTGTAACCCAGCAATTCCGGAGAAAAGCTGGAGACGTTGCCGTGGCAATCAATGTTCACCATGCCAAAAGGCTCCACCTGTGCATTCTCTGGACAGCTCTGTTCCGGCCGGAAAATTCGCGGGATCATGCCATCGATCTCACGAATGAAGTGGATGCGGGAACTCTTGCGCGACAAAGTCCAGAACCGATCCAGAAAATAGCGAAAGCTTTCGATGGGATCCCCGCTCGTAAGCAGGCCCGAGACATAGGTTCCCTCGGATTCCTCCACATTGAAGCAGACGTCATCGATCCCTTCCGAGAGGTAAAAATCCAGCAACTCCTCGGGCACGCTCATGCTTTTTTCCGAAAGCACCGAGATAACGTGGAAAGGAACATTTTCGCGGCGCAGCAGGCGAATCCCGGCAATGGTGCGGTCGAAGGTTCCTTTGCCGGAGCGCGTGACGCGGTTGGCATCGTGCAGGTGACGTGGCCCATCAATACTGACGCCCACGCCGATGTGCCATTTCTTGATGAAGTCGCACCAGTCCTGATCAATCAGCATTCCATTGGTCTGAATGGAATGGCGCAATTCGATTCCGGAAGGTCGCAGCGCCTCAATCGCTTCAAAAGCGGCTTGATAATAGGAAGGCGGCAGTACCAGCGGCTCACCCGCATGCCAAATGACCGTGAGATAAGGACTGGACCAACCCGACGCGAAGATTTTCTCAAATATAGTGGTGACCGTATGCAAAGCCATGACGGTTTTTGCATCCCGCTGCGGCAGATAGCAGTAGCGGCAGTTAATATTACAGAAAGGCGTCGGCTGCAGCACGACGGTGTGGATCAGCGGCGCCACATCGGAGGATGTTGGCATGTCTCGGCGCATTTCTCGGACCGGGGCATCCACGGAAATTACCAGTTATTCCAGTAATTGTGCCAGTTGTGCCAGCCGTTATGCCAATTGTGCCAGCCGCCGTTGCCCCAACCCCCGTTGCGCCAACCGCCATTGCGCCATCCCCAGCCGCCGCCATTTCCCCAACCGAAGTTCGGCCATTCTCCTAGCAGGGCGGCGTCAGCGACAGAGCCCTGCCGATCCTTAAACGCAATATCGGAAACTCCCGCGCGGATCTCGCTGAGGCGTTCGGCGACGCTGGCTATGGGCGCGTCATCTTTTCGATTCACCGACGCAGCTTCCGACTGCACAGTCGCCAACAGAGCGGAAATTCCGAGAACGCCAGCGGGAAGCAGCACGGTGAGCGCTTGTTTCATTCGGGTACGGATGGTCATTTGGGGGCTCCTGTACTTCCGACGGGCGCAAACTATCACTGCGTGTATAGCTCGTCAACTTTTATTATGTAAATTCAGGGTGAACGAAGATTCGCCAACGGAATCAGGTTGCTATTGTGTTCGCCCTTGGGCGGCAGATCCATTTAGCGCGAAACCGTCACAGGTCGCGGTTGGCTGATTAGCCGAAGGCCATTTATCGTACAGATAAGTACCTTGACAACGCACATCAGGTGAGAGAGATTAGCGGCACGGATCCCCCAGAATATGAATCGCCTACTGCTCGTCACGACTATTGTAGCACTGTGCCTGCTCTCCGCCTGCGGGGGTGGAACGAGCGGAGGAACCACGGGCGGCGGAAATCCTCCACAAACTCCTAATTTTGCTCTGAGCGTCAGTCCGATGAGTCTTTCCGTCGCGATTGGCGGTTCGAATTCCATCATAGTTTCCGCTGTTGGCGAGAATGGATTTTCGTCCGAGGTCACCGCGCAGATCACAGGAATGCCGAGGGGTGTGTCAGTATCACCCGCTAGCCTGTCCTTGGCGGTGGGGACGCCGCAGGTGGTCAACTTTACGGCTGCGGCAGGCGCTGCGACATTCAACGGGCCGATAACCATTACGGGAACCTCCGGCTCGGTGACGCATGCGTCGCAAGTGACCCTGTCAGTCTCTGCCGCTACGGTGAGCGGCAATGCGCCGCCGTCCCGCACGCGCTACGTACGGACGGATGCGGCGACCTTGTATTTTGGATCTCTAAACGCACACTGGGTTGTCTACAACCCAAACACGTCGCAGTTTTATATGAGCGATCCGCAATCCAATCATGTGTTTGTGCTAGACGCCGCAAGCGAAAAACAAGTGGCCAGCATCAGCGTTCCAGGCGCATACGGTATGGACGACACCCCGGACCACAAAACGCTGTATGTGGGGACAGAAATCGGCGACGTCTATACCATTGATACTGCCTCGAATACCGTCAGCAACCGCTATATGGCGTCACAGATCGGGCCTAACGGATTCCACGCGCTGAGCGCGCTAGTCCTCAGTGACGGAAACGTCGCACTGCTAGGCGCTGCAGGCGGAATCCCCAGCGTAGCCGGCTCACCCAGTTTTGCGGTTTGGAGCCCAACACAAAATTCGAGTACGGTGTATGCCACGGCCTACGGGGCAGGACAAACCAGCGCGCCGTTTACAGTGGTTTGCGGAAATATGATGGGGAACATCGGCGGGTTTGTGAGAAGTCCGGACCGAACCAAGATAATTATCGGGAGTATCGACAGCGACGACACGCTTTGCCAGATTGACGGTTCGACAGGCCAAAACAGCTCGGTTACGGTACAAGGATCCTTTTCAACCACGCACATCACTATTTCCCCTGACGGGAAGTACATCATTGTTCCGAGTTATCCTAACCAAGTGATCGTCTACAACGCTCAGACCCTCAATCAGATCACCGCTTTTAATGTGAGCGGCGAGGTGGCCTCCGACGTGGGCATGGCAGTGAGTGCGGATTCGAGTACGTTATTTGTTCCCTCGGAAGTAATTGTGTATGCGTATTCCCTCACCACGTATCAGCAGATCGGTTGGACTCCAAATATCTTTCTAACTCCAGATTTTGTAGGTGCCATGGGTGCTGTTGGTCCCATCAATAACCCCGTCCTTCAGGCTGTTGACGGGACGGGATTGTTCGCGGGCCCAATGGAGGAAGGAGTTGGATTCATCGACACTTCTGCGTTGCAGACCGGTGCTGTGGGAACTGGTTTCACGAACGCATACCTGAATCCTGCGGCCGGTCCACTTTCTGGAGGGACTGATATTCAATGGGGCGGACCAACGACGACACTCGACAAGAATAAAATCTATGTCGGGAGCCAGACGGCGACGTTCGATTCGTTCTCTGGAGATTTGGTGAATGCGACAACTCCAGAGGGAGCTCCGGGACCCGCGGACCTTTACGCATACACGACGGACGGAGGCGTGCAAGTCATACCGGAGGGGTTCAGCTACGGGCCGACAATGCTAGAGGTCACACCGAATGCCTCGACGAGCGACGGAGGCGGAACGGGCGTTCTTTATGGTTACGGTCTGGGACCGGTGACAGCTACCTCCATTCCTCCTGATCTGCAAGTAACGGTAGGCGGGAAACGCGCCGTCATTACGGGCTTCGAACCGAACGCTTACGGGCTCGCGTCCCCTCCCTTCCAGTTGGAAGCAGTGGCGTATACCATTCCCCCGGGGGCGGTCGGGTCGGCTGACGTAACGGTCACAAATGCGAGTGGTACTGCAACCCAACCAGGCGGCATGACGTATCTTCCTGCGACCCAGCAGTTCCCACTCGCGGGGGCACAACTGGTTCAAGGCATTTACGACTCATATAACGACCAATACTATTTTACCGACACAAATCAGATCCGGGTTTTTTCGCTTTCGCAAGGACAGTGGCTCCCACCGATTCCGATACCTGCACCACCCGGGACGACTCAAAGGTTGTGGGGAATTGCTCTCTCACCGGACGGAAGCAAGCTTGCCATTTCGGATGCCATGGCCGGCGTGATTTATACCCTCGACCCTACGAACCCAGCTTCCGTGAAGACATATTCGATAGGTTCGTCGGGTCCAGCCGCCCCTTATACATTTCCATGTGGTGTGGCAATTAGCGACGCAGGAAATGTTTATTTTGCTGTTTTTGATTTAGCCGGAACCGGAGACCAAGGATTTTTCAAGCTAAATACGAGTACCGGGGCCGTCACGAGCTACGGAGTTGACAATCCCGGCCTTGGATCAACCGACGCGAATCTGCGAACCGTAATCAGTTCCGACAACACACGAGTCTACTTTAACGATGACGGATACGTTTTCAGCATCGACACCGCGACAGACAAGATTCTTTCCGCGAGCGATTTCCCGGGCTGCTGCTACGGCGATTACGATTTGACGCTGGCGAGCGGCCAACCACAGTTTGAGGCCAGTAGCTTTCTTTACGACGCGACCCTCGACGCCGAATCGTTCTATGCTTTGAATGACCGGGAGGTGCTTAATATTTCATACGTCTATGGCGCGAAACTGGCTCCTGATGGCGGCCTGCTCTTTCAGCCTTCTACGAATGGGATAGACGTTCTGGATGGAAGACTTGGCAACCTGCTGACGCGCATCTCCCTACCGCTTGCGCTCTCAACCAATTACGACGCGCTGGTTGACGACGGCAAAGACAATACGCTCGTCGCGATCACGGGAGCCACAGGCAACGGAATCGCAGTCCTGAATTTAACTTCAATCAGCGAACCCGCGCCGCTGCCCTATGTCAAAAGGAAACCGGCTGCGGCGGGTGTCGTCGCTCAACAATTGCCTCCCAGTACGCCAAGCTCCGCAAATGCCGCTGCCCGCCGAAGGGCGGCGATGTCACACTCCATTAAACACGTTACCAGGTCCGATTTTCCGCGTCCTCGATGATGGATTGGGGCTAGTGCTGCGGCGGCCCGTCCTCGCAACCTGCGAAAATCAACGCAACGGCACTCGCCCGAAGTCTGCCGCCACAAGTGCAAGCCGCAATTGAACAGTTTGGCTCGACTGAGCGCGAGGCCGGAGGATTGGAGGTGGACGGATCAGGACTGGGTGATCAGGGAGACGCGGATCTGGAAGCCTTCGAATGCTAGCGGGATATTTAGGGATTCGCGGGGTTCCGCGGATTGTAGGGCGTAGTTTTCGCCGGTGATTACTGTGGAGATGGAGAGCATGCAGTGGTCGGCGAGGCTGGAGATTTTGGCTTTGAAGTTGCCGGCTACCATATTGCAGAGTTCGCCGAGGGCGTCGTTGACGATGTTGGGATCCTTGGCGGCTTCGGTGCCGGCCATTTTAGAGGCGAGGCGGATCGCGGTGTCCGAGGAGCAGTGGATGGTGGTGATGCCGCAGAGAACGCCGGCCATGCCGACCGTCGCGGTCAGGCCGCTTTGGTTTTTTTTGATTGCGCGACTGATTGGGCGTGCTGAGCAGGCACGGGCGGGATGTAGGGAGTGAGGCGGGTTGCGGCCATCATCTCGAGGACTTCGACCGTGGCACATTCCAGGACTGATTTCCACGCGGGGTCTAGCGAGACTCGCTTTGGGGCGGCGGTCGTCGCTCCGGTCGTGGTGACGGCGGCGGTGCCGGCGTGCGTGGCGGTCACGAAACGCCTGCCAGGAGCGGGCCTACGCGTTCTTTTACTTGCTCGGGGGTGAAGGGTTTGCGGAGATAGCCTTTGGCGCCAGCGGAGAGGGCTTCGACGACGCGGGCTTCGCTGCCTTCGGTGGTGATCATGATTACCGGAACGCCTTTGGCGGCTGGGATGGTGGGGAGGGTCTTGAGGAACTCTAGGCCGTCCATCACGGGCATGTTGATGTCGCCCAGGATTATGTCGAGCGAACCTTTTTGAACTTCGACGCGGGCTTCGGCGCCGTTGCCGGCTTCGCGGACTTCGCCGAGGTCGAGGACGGCCTGGCGCAGCGCGCGTTCGAAGATTTTGCGCATTACGGCGGAGTCATCGACGATTAGGACTTTAAGTTTACGCAAGTTGCGCTCCTGATGGAGTGAGCGGGTGCAAATTCAATGGTAGCGGCAAAGGCAAACCCAACGGCGCACGCGCAAGATTGCCTATGCTACCTTCATCGGCAGGGGGCGGCGGAACGTTAGCGGGGGTGGGGCTTGGAATGGGGCCGGCGGGAGGAGCATACTAAGCGGGTCGTCGGGGGGAGTGGATCTATGAAAACTGAGGAAATTGGGAGCGCGCGGATGGTAGTGGTGATTGTGCTGGTTTTGGTCGGGTTGGTGTTGGCGGGCGGGGCTTACCGGATGGTTCATGCGTCGGACAACGCGCCGGCCGTGGGGTCTGTGGCGCCGAATTTTACATTGACGTCGCAGGACGGCAAGGCGGTTAGTCTGGATGAGTATCGCGGGAAATGGGTGGTGCTGTATTTCTATCCGAAGGATTTTACCAGCGGATGCACGACGGAGGCGCACAACTTCCAGCGCGACTTGGCGCAGTATGAGGCGAAGGGCGCGGTGATTATTGGCGTGAGCGTGGACAGCGCGGATTCGCATCAGAAATTCTGCACGAAGGAAGGGTTGAATTTTAAGTTGCTGGCAGATACGGAGCACAAGGTGTCTGAGGAGTATGGCTCGATCATGAATTTTGGGGTGAAGAAGCTTTCGGCGCGGCACACGTTCGTGTTGAACCCGCAGGGCGTGATTGTGAAGGAGTATATGGACGTGGAGCCGGCGAAGCACAGCGAGGAAGTGCTGGCGGCTTTGACAGAGTTGCAGAAGGCGCCGGCGTAAAGGCCGCTGCGACCCTTCGATTCCACCCCGCGAAGCGGGACGGAATCTCTGGATGAATCGCCCTATAGGACGTTTCACAAATTCAACGATGACGGTAAGGGCGAAGGCAACCGCAACGTCAACGACGCCCGCCTAAAAAAAGCAGGCGGCCGCTACAACCGCATAGGCAACTGCGAAGGGCTGGCGAGTTGGCAAGATGCCAACGGAGCCTGCCCCTACTGTGCGGGGACTGAAGCAATAAAAAAAAGCCTCCCGGTCTGGTTGGGAGGCTTTTTTCGTGATTGATCGGTTTATGCTGCTGCGGTCAATTCGCCAGGAGTTTTTTACGCTTCAGGGCCAAGGCGCCTAAGCCGGAGGCTAGCAGGAGCCAAGTCATGGGCTCGGGTGCGTCGGTGACGTTCAGTTTGTAGGTGTCGCCAGCCGCGTCGGTGAGATAGAACGTGCCGGTTAGCATGGTTGGGGAAGCTTCGGAGCCGGAATAGAGCTGCGCGCCGTAGAGGTCGGGAATATAGGTGACGGAATTCATGCCGCCCAAGTCGCTGGTGTTGAAGAAGCAAATGATGTCGTCAACGGGCGTGTCGCCCACGATGAGATCGGTGGAGTTGACGGCGAATGCGGTACCGCCCTCGACGAAGAAGGGGTCGGGATCCTGGGACATGGTCCAGGAGGCGGTGACGGGACCGCCGGAAAGGTTGTAATCCAAGGTCGCGCCAGAATCGGCTTTTGCCGGAAGGGCGGCGAACATGGTGACGATGGCCAGCAGGGCCCCGAGTTTTAGAGTGCGGTTCATTTCGTTGTTCTCCAGAGCCAGTTGGATAGCGCGCGGGGACCGCTATTCGCTGACGTACGTGGTATCAATGGCACGTAGCGGACCAAAGTGCTGCATTTCCAAGACACTGATTCTATGTGCTTTACTTGTCCTAGCTGAGTGGGAAATTTCGTGCATAGGATACGGATTGGTCACTGTGGGACTAGATAGTTCCCTTCCCGCTGCAGCTGGGTTTTGGCGGTTTTTCGGCTAGGTTGAGGCTTCGCGGATTCCGAATGTTGGGACATCTATATGGCGGGGCTGGTCGGTTGGTGCGTTGGTTGACAGTGGTGGGAGAATGGCGGAGGCGAAACGATGGTTGGTGGACGCTGTGGAGTGGTGCCGGTTGGTGCGGAAGGGAGCCCTATGAAAACGATTATTGCTGTGGTGATGCTTTGCGGATTGGCGCTGAGCCCGGGATGGGTGAGCGCGGCGCGTGCGCAACAAGGTAGCGGATCGGCGGCGGGGCATTCTGCAGGCGGCGCGGGTGGCGCCGGAGCGATGAGCGCGGACACGCCGGAAGATGACGCGACTTTGAATCTGACGGACGAGCAGAAGGCGCAGATCAAGACGATACGCGAGGATGGCAAACACCAGATCGCGGCGTTGGGGAAGGATTCGTCGCTGAGTGAGGAAGCGAAGCAGCAGAAGCTGAAAGTAATCCGCAAGGATATACGGCGGCAGGTTTGGGGCGTGATGACGCCCGAGCAGCAGAAGCAGTGGGCGGCGGAGCAGCGCGAACTCCGGGAGAATAAGCATGGCGGGGGCGCGGCTCCTGTCAGCAAGCCTCAGAACTGATTTCGCGGAGCGTCGCACCGCAGCGTGGCGCGTGCGGCGCTCCTCCTCGCGATCGGAGTTCTCCGAAATAACTCATCACGCTTCGCCGGCGAAAAAATATTTGGTTCTTTGCACATTTTTCTTGCATCGAATGCGAATATCCGTATTCTGCAATATGCAAACTCGCTCCAGGTGAGCGCTGGCTAGAGAGCGAGGATTGCTGATGGAGGACGCGACAAAAAATTGAGCACCTTATCCCTCCCAGCCCAATTTCCTGCCCGGGCAGTTACTTCCACCAAAAGAAATGCAAAGCTAACCCTCTGGCCGCTGGTGGCCGCGACATTCTTTATGGTGTCTGGCGGAACCTACGGGACTGAAGACATCATTCACGGCGCGGGCTACGGCCTGGGAATTTTGCTGCTGCTGGTGACGCCGCTGATCTGGAGCCTGCCGACGACCTACATGATCGGCGAACTTTCCAGCGCGCTGCCTTCGGAAGGCGGATATTACGCGTGGGTGCGGCGCGCGATGGGAAATTTCTGGGGATTTCAGGAAGCGTGGCTGTCGCTAGTAGCGAGCATTTTTGATATGGCGATTTATCCGACGCTCTTTGTGGCGTACCTGACGCGGTTGATACCGTGGTTTGCGGCGGGACATCGCGGGTGGATGGTAGCGATGGGCGTGGTGACGGTGTGCGCGCTGATGAACATAGCCGGGATACGCGTGGTAGCGATCAGTTCGCTGTGGCTGTTCTTTTTGCTTTCGGCGCCGTTTGTGCTGATCGTATTGATTGCGCCGGCGAAAATCGGAGCGCTGCAGGGTGCGGTGACGGCGCCGACGACTTCAAGCGTGGGGTTGATTGGCGGGTTGCTGATCTGCATGTGGAATTATATGGGTTGGGATAATTCCTCGACGATTGCGACGCAGGTGAAGCGGCCGCAGAAGACTTATCCGACGGCGATGATTGTGGCGGTAATTGTGGTTTCGCTGACATACGTGCTGCCGTTTGCGGCGATGTGGCTGACGGGGGTTCCGGCTGCGTCGTTCGAGACTGGATCGTGGGCGGACATCGCGGGAATGATGGGCGGGCTGGTGGGCGGGCCGCTGGTGGCGCGCGCGTTTCGCGTGGCGCTGGTGCTGGGCGGAATGATGAGCGCGTTTGGAATGTTCAATGCGCTGGTGATGAGTTATTCGCGGTTGCCGCTGGCAATGGCGCAGGATGGATTGCTGCCCGCGGTGTTTGGCAAGCTGAATCGAAAAACGCAGGCGCCTTGGGTGGCGATTACCTTTTTGGCGGCGTGCTGGGCGCTTTGTTTGGGTTTGGGATTTGAGCGCTTGATTACGATTGATGTGCTTTTGTATGGGATGAGCTTGATGTTGGAGTTTGTGGCTTTGATTGTGTTGCGAATTAAGGAGCCGGGGTTGCGGCGTCCTTTTAAAGTGCCGGGTGGGATGGCAGGGGCGGTTTTGATTGGGGTGTTTCCGCTGCTGCTGTTGGGATTTTCGATTGTGCATGGCGAGGGCGAGCAGATTTTGGGGATTAGTGGTTTGGCGTTTGGGCTTTTGCTGATTGCGGCGGGTTTTGTGGTGTATTGGGCTACGGCGGGGTTGCGGCGAGATCGTTGGAGTGCTGCCGCTTTGAAGGATGAGCAGCGGGCGGCATGATTTTTTGTTTGTGCGTGAGTTGATTGCTGCGCCGCTACCGTAGCTGACTGTTTTGTTGGGCGTCTGTTGGACCTTCCTTGAAATCTTCCTAAGACAATTTGATTGCTGCTGGGACTGGCTTGGCATTTAATGCTTGCGCGTTCTATGACCGTTCAATCCAAGACATACGACTTCATTATTGTGGGGGCGGGGTCGGCGGGGTGTATCTTGGCGGCGCGATTGACGGAGGATTTGCGGACGCGCGTTTTGCTGTTGGAGGCGGGCGGGGCGGGCGGAGCTAAGGAGATTCGGATTCCGGCGGCGTTTTCGAAACTATTCAAGACTGGGGTGGATTGGAATTACGCAACGGAGCCGGAGCCGTATTTGCATGAGCGGCGATTGTATTGGCCGCGGGGGAAAGTGGTGGGAGGATCGAGCGCGATCAACGCGATGATTTACATTCGCGGGAACCGTGCGGATTACGACTCTTGGCGCGAGCTGGGGAATGTGGGCTGGGGCTTTGCGGAAGTGCTGCCGTATTTTAAGAAATCGGAAAATCAGGAGCGCGGGGCTTCGGAATTTCATGGCGTGGGGGGGCCGGTGAACGTGGCGGATCCGCGGTATGTAAATCCGCTGACGCGGGCGTTTCTGGCGGCTGCGGAGGAAATCGGGATCGCGCGCAATTCGGATTTTAATGGCGCGGAGCAGGATGGCGCGGCGCTTTACCAGGTAACGCAGAAAAATGGGGCACGGTGGAGCGCGGCAGATGGATATTTGCAGCCGGCGCGTGAGCGCAGCAATCTTACGGTGCTGACTGGGGCGCACGCTACGCGAGTGTTGATGGAGGGCAAGCGCGCGGTCGGCGTCGCGTTCCTGCGCGGCGGAGTGGCAGAAGAGGCGCGCGCCGATCGCGAGGTGATTTTGGCCGGCGGCACCGTAAATTCGCCGCAGTTGCTGATGCTTTCCGGGATTGGCCCGGCGAGCGAGTTGAAGGCCGCGGGAATTTCACCGATGCACGATTTGCCGGGAGTGGGGAAGAATTTGCAGGATCATCCGATGGTTTCAGTCGGATATTTGTGCACGCAGAAAATCAGCTTGGATGGTGCGGAGACTTTGGGAAATTTTTTGCGCTGGCTGGTCTGGAAGAACGGGCCGCTGGCTTCGAACGTGGCGGAGGCGGGATTATTTTTACGCACGCGGGTGGGATTAGCGGTTCCGGATTTGCAGCTGCTGTTCGGACCGGCGTATTACCGCGGTCATGGGCTGGTGCGGCGCAAGGAGCATTGCTTCGGGTTCGGGCCGACTTTGATTACTCCGGAAAGCAGGGGCGAGATTTCGTTGCGTTCGACGAATCCACTGGATGCGCCGGCGATTCGCGCGAATTATCTTTCGACGGACGCGGATCTGCGCACGATGATCGCGGGAGTGCGCCTGGCACGGCGCTTGGCGCACGCGAAGTCCTTTGACCAGTTTCGCGGAGAGGAATTGCATCCGGGGGCGGCGATGACGTCAGACGCGGAGATCGCCGAGTTTTTACGGAACGAGTTGGAAACGCTTTATCACCCGGTGGGGACTTGCAAAATGGGCGTTGATGGGCTGGCGGTGGTGGATGCGCAACTGCGGGTGCGCGGAATCGAGGGGCTGAGGGTGGTGGATGCGTCGATCATGCCGCGCGTGCCGGCGGGAAATACGAATGCGCCGGTGATAATGATCGCGGAAAAAGCGTCGGAGATGATTCGCGCAGGTGCTTAGTTGTGCGCGACGGCAGCGTTTGTTGGAGGCTGCGAGTGGCGGCATTTCTGCTATGCTTTTCGCCGTGCGACGAGCGCTATTTGTATTTGTGATCTTGGCAAGCTGCGGGTTGGCGAACGCCACCGCCGCGATGGCCTGGCAAGAAGGTGGCGAGACGCCCGCGCAAATTCCCGCGCCGCCGCAAACCCAACCCCCGTCTACACCTCCGCAACAGCCTGCACCAGCGCAAAATCCGACGCCGCCTGCAGCGCCAGTGCATACGGGGCCGGTAATCGTGATCAATCCGGCGCATGGCGGGACCGATGAAGGAGCGCGCGCCGGGAACGGACTGGTGGAAAAAAATGTGGTGCTGATATTCGCACGAATGCTGCGAAGTGAATTCGAGCGGCAGGGATTCCGCGTGGTGATGACGCGGAATGACGATTCGAATCCTTCGTACGAGGACCGCGCGGCTGTGGCGAACGCTTATCGCGACGCGATTTTCATCAGCTTGCACGTTTCCTCCACAGGGCAGTTGGGGGCGGCGCGGACTTACTCTTATCAATTTTCCAGCCCTATTGCGGTGGTGAGTGCGGCGACGGCTGCTGACGCGGCGAATGCGGCGGGGGCTGGTGCTGTGAGCTCGGTGCCGACGCAGAGTTCCCCGAGCAGTCGATTGATGGTGTGGGAAGAGGCGCAGCGACCCTATTCGGAGAGCAGTCGCAAGCTGGCGGATGCGTTGCAGGCGGCGCTGGCGCAGAAATTTGCAGGATCGCCGGGGACGTCGGCGCGATTCGCGGTGCGCGAGCTGCGGTCGGTAGCGGCACCTGCGATTGCGGTGGAGGTATCGAGCATTTCGGCCTCGGATTCGAATTCACTGCTGGCGATGGGCGCGTCGCTGGCGGCGATGATCGAGCGCAGCGTGCAGGCGATGCGGCCGCAGGGCTCGTTGCCGGCAGCCGTGGTTGGAAACGCGGGTGGGAAATAATGCCGCGGAATTTGAAAATTACGCTGGGAATTTTGTCGGTGGCGGTGCTGATTGGATTGATCAGCCTGCACGGGCTGCACCAGCGGATTGAGCATTTGTCGCAGGAGCAAGGATCGGAGGAGCAGCAGCGCCGGGATTTGCTGAAGCCCGAGATTTCGACGCCCACGGACGCGATGGCGAACGCGAAGATTTTTTGGGCCGCGGGTGCGGATCGCGTGGCCCCGGTGGAAGTGCAACTGCCGTTGTCGGCGGATCCGGTGAAACGCGCGCGGCAGGTGCTGGACGCTTTGATTGTGGACGCGCCGAGCGAAGAGCAGCGCACGTTGCCTGCGGACGCTACCTTGTTGGGATTTTATATTTTGCCTGATGGGACAGCGATTGCGGATTTTTCCGATGCATTGGCTTCGGAGACTCCTTCGGGGATTTTGAGCGAGGAGATTGCGGTGGAATCGATCGCGCGAACGATTGAGAGCAACGTGGCTGGCGCGCGCCGGTTGAAAGTTCTGATTCATGGGCAGGAAGTGGATACTTTGGCGGGCCATGCGGACTTGACGGGATTTTTTGATTTGAATCCGGCAGTGGTGGCGGCTGGCGCGCCAAGTATGTCCGGGACGCCCGCGGCTGCAGCGGCGCCAGGAAACGCTGGCGGGAAATCTTCGCGCTGAATTTCTGGCGCGGTGGTGGAGTTCTCGGGTCGTTAGAGCGCGCTGCAAGGCGCTGAGGTGAGGATGCGGGGATGAAGGCTTGTGTGCTCTGCGACGTGGGGCGGATTGAGGTGCGGGAGGTTCCGCAGCCGCGGATGGGCGCGCGCGATGTGCTGTTGCGCATTGCGGCGGTGGGGATTTGCGGGACGGACGCGCACATTTTTTCGGGGCACGCGAATTACAATACCGATTCTTCCGGGAAGAACATTCCTCTTTCGATGCAGCCGCAAATTTTGGGGCATGAAATCAGCGGAGAGGTTGCCGAAGTGGGTAGCGAGGTTCGTGACCTTGCTGTGGGCGACCGCGTCGTGATGGATCAGGGATTGAATTGCGTCAGCACGCATCGCGAGCCGCGCTGTGAATATTGTTTGAGCGGGGATTCGCATCAGTGCGCGTTTTACACGGAGCATGGGATTACTGGATTGCCGGGAGGTTTGGCGGAATTTATCGCGGTGCCGGCTAACAATGCGGTGCGGTTGACGGCGGATTTGGATATGCGGGAGGCCGCGCTGTCTGAGCCGCTGGGTTGCGTGATTCATTCTTCGGATGCGGTGGCGCGGGCGCACGCCCGGTTTGCGATTGGAGATGCCGCGGCTTCGCCGGAGCGGCGCGTACGGCATGCGTTGATCTGCGGCGCGGGGCCTTCTGGTTTGTTATTTTTACAGTATTTGCGGCGGGTGCTGGGTTACGACGGATTGTTGATGGTGAGCGAGCCGAATGAAATGAAGCGCAGACTGGCTGCGAAATTCGGCGCGGACGTGGTGCTGGATCCGAGCGGCAACGAGATGGGCGCGGCGGTGCGTGAGCATACAAAGGGCGGCGGCGTCGAATATTTGATTGAAGCTTCGGGGCAGGGGCGCGCGTTTGCGGAGATTTCTTCTTTGATACGGAAGCAGGCGACGGTGCTGCTTTACGGGCACGGGCACGCGGGAGTAGAACTGAGTTTGCTGAATAATGTGATGTTCAAGGAGCCTTGCTTGGTGACGCCGGTGGGCGCGTCGGGCGGATTTGAGAAGGATGGGCGGCCTTCAACTTATACGCGGGCTCTGCGGTTGATCGAGCAGGGAAAGATTTCGGTTGCGCCATTTATTACGCACCGGTATTCGTCGCTGGGTGATGTGCAGGGGGCGTTGGCTGGCGGGATGAATGCTGCCGATTATGTGAAAGGCGTGGTGGCATTGCAGTAGGACTGGGGCTTTCTGCTCGCGGAGAATTTGTGGTTTGCCTGCCTTGTGAGTTTCAGATTCAATATTTAATTTCGACGATTGTGAAGAGGGCCGCCTGCTGCAACTTCAACTGCGAAGCGCACAGGCAAGATTGCCTATGCTACCAAAACCGGCGCTCCATTAAGGATTCGTGATTGTTGACAGTTGCGGGGGTAGTCGGCACACTTGGGGCTACGAATTTCTGTGGGACCCACTGCGGAACTCTGAAGGGAGAATTATTCTTGCGAGTTGACGGACGTACGGCTGACCAGTTGCGGCCGGTGAAGATTACGCCGGATTTTATTCCGCACGCGGAGGGTAGCGCGCTGATTGAGGCGGGCGACACGCGGGTGATTGTGACGGCGACGGTGGAAGATGGAGTGCCGTCGTTTCTGAAGGGCAAGGGGCGCGGCTGGGTTACCGGCGAATATGGAATGCTGCCGCGTTCAACGGAGAACCGCACGCCGCGGGAATCCAGCCGCGGGAAGCAATCGGGGCGGACGCTGGAAATTCAGCGGATGATCGGGCGGACTTTGCGCGCGGTGACGGATTTGAAGGGGCTGGGCGAACGAACGGTGTGGCTGGATTGCGACGTGATTCAGGCGGACGGCGGGACGCGCACGGCGTCGGTGACGGGCGCGTACGTGGCGCTGGCGCTTTCGTTGGAGCGGATGGTAGCGGCGGGAATTTTGCGCAAAGTGCCGCTGATGGATTTTCTGGCGGCTACGAGCGTGGGGATTGTGGACGATGAGCTGCTGCTGGATTTGAAGTATGAAGAAGATTCGCGCGCGCAGGTGGACATGAACGTGGTGATGACCGGGAGCGGAGAGTTCGTCGAGGTGCAGGCGAGCGCGGAGGGAAGGCCGTACACGGACATCGAGCTCCAGGATTTGCTGAAATTGGCGGCGGGCGGAATACGGCAGTTGGTGAGGGCGCAGCAGGAATTGTTGCAAATTAAATTCGTGGCGCGCAGCACGTAAGCGGAGATGCAGCAGCGGCGAGCCGAAGTCAAAGGCGCCCGCTACAACGGCAACTGCCAGAAGCCAGCGGGATGCCGGCACTACTTACGGGATTTACGGCCGGGCTGAAGCCCCGCTCTTCCGGATCGTCCACTCATGAGATTGTTTCTGGCGTCTTCGAATATTGGAAAACTTAGGGAGTATGTGGAATTGGCGCGCGGGTCCGGCGTCACGATTGAATTGTTGCCGCGTTTTGGTGAGTTCCCTTCCTTCGAGGAGTCTGCTCCTACGTTTGCTGAGAATTCCGTGGGGAAAGCCTTGCATTACAGCCGGTTCACGGATGAGGCAGTCTTGGCGGATGATTCCGGACTAGTAGTTCCGGCACTCGGCAGCGCGCCAGGAGTTCAGTCGGCGCGATATGCGGGCCCGGGCGCGTCCGACGCGGACCGCGTGCAGAAATTGCTGCGGGAGATGCGCGGTAAGGAAGGCGCGGAACGGCGCGCGCGATTCGTGTGCGTGACGGCTGTGGCGCGGGCGGGACGAGCAATTGCGGTGGTCTCTGATTTGGCGCGCGGCGTAATCACGGAAGGTCCGCGCGGGGCTGGCGGATTTGGGTACGACCCGATATTTCTGTTCGAAGAGCTGGGGCGGACTTACGCAGAATTGACACCGGCCGAGAAGAACGCATACAGTCATCGCGGTAAGTCTTTCAGTAAATTACTGTATATGCTTTCGCCGGACAATGTTGCACCTTCCTGACGCACCTGCACATCCAATAGTCCTGCTAACGAAATAGCTTGCCGCGAGACCAACGGAAGAGGTAGAAAGGGGTTCCCCCCTCTTCGAGGTGAACCGTGACAGCTTCCCGAGTAGTGACCAAGCTAGAACCATCGCTATTGACGCGCCTGGAGAGTGCGCGCGCGAACACCGACGCGTTGTTTGCGTTGCTGCCGCCGAATTCGTATTACGAACGGCCAATTCCCGAGCGGCACAGGCTGATTTTTTATCTGGGTCATTTGGAGGCGTTCGACCGGAATTTGCTGAGCCCTGCGCTCGGGCTGGGATTGGAAGACTCGCCGTTCGACAAGCTATTTGCGTTTGGGATTGATCCGGTGGGCGGCGGCTTGCCAAACGATCAGCCGAGCGAGTGGCCGGAGATCGCGCAGGTAGAACGATATAACCGGCAGGTGCGCACGCGTCTGGATGAGCGGTTGCGCGATCCGAGCGTGACGCGGGCGATCGCGGCGTCTCCGGAAATCGGCACGCTGCTAAACGTGGCCATTGAGCACCGGCTCATGCACGCGGAGACGCTGGCATATTTGCTGCACAATCTGGCGATCGAGAGAAAACTCCCGCAAACTGCGCTGGCGGCGGACGAGCGTCCTGCGCCAGATGCGAAGGAAGTGACGATTCCTTCGGGGATCGCGACGCTGGGGCAATCGCGCGATAGCCTGGCGTTTGGCTGGGACAATGAATTTGGGATGCAGCGAGTGCTGGTGCCGAGTTTTTCGATCAGCGTGTATCCGGTGACGAACGCGGAATATTTGAAGTTCGTGCAGGCGGGCGGATACCAGAGCGGAAAATATTGGCGCGCGGAAGATTGGGATTGGGTGCGCAAGCAGAAGTTGGAGCATCCGCATTTCTGGAAGCGCGCGAGCGCATCGCCGGCGGAAGACACGAAGACGAAGTGGGAGTATCGAGGGATGTTCGGCTCGATTCCCTTGCCGGCATCGTGGCCGGTGTATGCGAGCCACGCGGAGGCTTCGGCGTACGCGCGATGGGCGGGAAAAAAACTGCCGACCGAAGAGCAGTGGCAGCGCGCGGCGTATGGCACGCCCGAAGGGCGCGAGCGGACGTATCCGTGGGGCGAGGAGCCGCCGGAATTCTGGCGCGGAAATTTCAACCAGGAGCGCTGGGACCCGTCCGCGGTGGATGAGCATCCGGAGGGCGGGAGCGCATTTGGAGTTTTCGATCTGCTGGGGAATGGATGGGAATGGACTTCCACGGGATTCGCGCCGCTGCCGGGATTTGAGCCGTTTGAATTCTATCGCGGGTATTCGGCGGATTTCTTCGACGGGAAACATTATGTGATGAAGGGCGGTTCGTCGCGTACCGATGCGTGCATGCTGCGGCGTTCCTATCGAAACTGGTTTCAACCTCATTATCCTTATATCTACAGCAGCTTCCGTTGTACGGAGGAATAGCCAATGGCATCCAGCCCACGCATGGCAAGAGCGGGAGTTTCACCGGCTGCGGCGATCGCGGCAGCGGAATTTTCGAGTGATGTGGTGGTAGGGCTCAGCAGCCCCGGGCAGAAAGAGCTGCCGTCGAAATATTTGTACGACGAGGTGGGTTCGGCGCTTTTTGATGTGATTTGTCTGCTGCCGGAGTACGGGCTGAGCCGCGCGGGAATGCGATTGCTGCAGCGAGACGCGCACGAGATTGTTTCGCTGCTGCCTACGCCGGTGCTGGTGGCGGAATTGGGAAGCGGCAGCGGACAGAAGACGCGTTTGCTGCTGCAAGCACTCTCCAAGCGGCAGCGGGTGAATTATTATCCGATTGATATTTCGGGGAGCGCGCTTTCGCGGTGCCAGCAGGAAATCGGGCAGATGGATCAAGTGAGCATCGTGGGATTTGAGAGCGCGTATCTGGAAGGTTTGCAGGAAGTGGCGGCGCGGCGGCGTGAGGGAGAGCGCATCCTGGTGCTGTTTTTGGGCAGCACCATCGGGAATTTTGACCGGCCAGCGGGCGATCAATTTTTGCGCGAGGTGCGGCGGATTTTGAGCGAGGGCGACGCTTTGTTGCTAGCGACGGATTTGGAGAAGCCCATCGCGCAGTTGTTGCTGGCTTACGACGATCCGGCGGGAGTGACGGCGGCGTTCAATCTGAATTTGCTGGCGCGGATTAATCGGGAGCTTGGCGCGGATTTCGATCTGCTGCAATTTGAGCATGAGGCTCGCTATGACGAGTGCGAGCGGCGCGTAGAAATGCATTTGCGGTCGAAGGCCTTGCAGCGGGTGACGATTCAGGCGGCGGGGCAGCGATTCTATTTGCGCGAGGGCGAGACGATCTGGACGGAGAGTTCACACAAATATAACCTTTCGGAAGTCGTGCAAATGGGCCAGCGGACGGGGTTTCGTTGCGAGCAGCAGTGGCTTGATGCGGAGTGGCCGTTTGCGCAGAATTTATTTTTCGCGGTGTGAGAAAGGCAGTGATTAGTGATTGGTGATTGGTGGCCAGAAGCACCGGCGGTGTTTTTCGAGCTTGCACGCAGAATCTGAAGCCCGGCCCTTCAGAGCCCGCCGCAAAGCTCTGCGTGTGATATATTCTTCGGCCTGATGGCCAAAACAAAAAAGAAAAATGAGAAGAAGAGAGCGGGCGTGGCGCGAAAGGCTGCGGGGCGCGCGGCGAGAGCGGCGCGCGGCGGGGCTGTTGCGGCTGCTAGCGCGGCTGGCGGCGCGCGAAAATCCGCGAGTGGTTTAGCGTTTGGGCGCGGGGCGAATCCGGCACGGGTTGGCGCGATTTTGCAGGGGCTGGACAAAGCTTATCCGGAAGCGAATTGCGAGCTCGTTCACAAGGGCCCGTTTGAGCTGCTGATTTCCACGATTCTTTCCGCGCAGTGCACCGATGTGACCGTAAACATTGTCACCAAGGATTTATTTCCGAAGTATCCGGATGCGCGGGCGCTGGCTTATGCGGATCCGCGCGCGCTGGAGCAGGAAATCCGCCCGACGGGATTTTTCCGCAACAAAACGAAATCCATCATGGGCGCGAGCAAGAAAATCCTGGAGGAATTCGGCGGGAAAGTGCCGCAGACGATGGAGGAGTTGCTGACGTTGCCGGGGGTGGCGCGGAAGACGGCGAACGTGGTGCTGGGGTCGGGGTTCAGGATTGCGTCAGGAGTGGTGGTGGATACGCACGTGCAGAGGCTTTCGCAGAGATTGGACCTGACAAAGAACGCGGACCCGAAAAGGATCGAGCAGGATTTGATGCAGATAATTCCGCAGGAGAAATGGATCATCTTTTCGCACCAGTTGATATGGCACGGACGGCGGGTGTGCAATGCGCGCACGCCCAAGTGCGTGGAATGCAACCTGGAGCGATTGTGTTATTCGAAGGACAAGTCGATTTGAGTCGGGCTTGAGGGCAAACGCGACGACACCACGGAGCGGTACCTAGCACGGTACCTGGCTCGTTACTACGCTCCGTGGCGCGCGCGTCCTGATTTCCGGTTGCGGTGCGTTACTTGCGGGCTGCTGACGAGTTGTCCAGCAAGGCGATCAGCGCATGAGCCGCGTCCGGTGTCGGCACGCCGCCCGAAATGATCTCCTGGGCGGTGATTTCCTTGCCGTAGAGCGCTTTGTTCGCGTCGCGGTCCGCATCCATCGAGGCGCCTTCCAGCGACACGCCGGCGAAAAGACCCTTGGAACGCGAGTAGGTGAGCACGTCAACCTTCATGGCGTCGGCATTGTAGCCGGTGGCTTGCGCGCCAGTAGGACCAGCAGCAGCGGCGGCGTTGCCGCCGAGTTTGGTCTTGCCATTCAGAATTTGCTCGACGCCTGAATGGCGCATAATGACGAGCACGAAATCGGTGGCTGTGGAACCGAGTTGCACGCCCAGGCTACCCTGATCGAGAGAATACATAGCAGGAGCGCCCCACGAACCAGACATATCGGAGCCCTTGCGGCAAATCAACTCACCGCGGCCGTAGCTTCCGCCAATGCCGACGGCGACTTTCTTCACGCTCGGGAAAACCAGCACGCAGTGGGCTTTATCGAGGATGGAGGTGGGCAGGCCCTTGTCACCCGAGAGAATAGCCTGCATCGCGGTGGCCGATTTTTCCAGGCGATCATCCACTTTCTTTTGAGCAAACAGGGGGAGCGTTGCAACCAAGCCTAGTGCCATAATACACAGAGTCTTTTTCACTGTTTCGTCCTCTCCTATAAAAAATAGCTCGGTCCGAGCCGAAACACGAACCGTAGCATCCAACTTCGCTGGGGGGTTAAAGTTAACGCCGAGTAGAGCATAAAGCCCTCTGTACGCCACACCGGGCGCTAAAAAATGACGCGGCGATTGAGGGGCCACTCAGTAACGTGGCACAGAGAGTGTACCCCGGAATGTCACGTTTCGGGAAGCCGTGGACAAGAAAAGGCAGCGCTTTCTGTACTCGAAGTGCGCCTGCGACGATTGCGCGGCCCGGGGAATCAATGTATGGGCCTTGCGGCGAAGATTTGAGATGCTGTTTAATTGGGATTTAGAGGAAAAGGGGGATGCTTGAAAGTGTTTGAAAGCGGGCGAGAACGAATGTTGTGGATTGCGGGTGCGCTGGTGCTGCTGTTGATCCTGGCGGTGTTCTTTTCGGCGCCGGCATGGACGCAGCATCCGAACATTCCCGCACAACAAGAGATGAGCGGCATGGCGGGCATGGACGACATGCCGGACATGCCTGGGATGCAACTCGGCGCTGCCGCGGCGGAGCAGACGCCGGAGGTGCAGGCGAAGCAACTGGCGGACAAGCGCGAGAGCGAGTTCAACCATCACCTTGCGGGGTTGCTGATGATCCTGGCGGCTTTGTTTTTTCTGGCTCAGGACAAATTGGCGAGCCGGTGGACGGGGGCTCAGTATGCGTGGGCGGCGTGCTTGCTGATCGCCGGAGTATTTCTGCTGGTTTTCAGCGACACGGAAATCTGGCCGTTCGGATATCAAAGTTTTTATTATGCGGTGACGCACAACGTGGAAGTGGCGCAGCACAAAACCTTCGCGGCGATTCTGGTGGCGCTGGGAGTGGTGGCGACGCTGCGCACCAGCGGGCGATTGCGCGGCGCGTGGAGCGCGTGGATCTTCCCGGTGCTGGCGCTGGCGGGCGCGACGATGCTGCTGTTCCATCATCATGGGGGCATGCACGGGCCGGATGCCATGCAGACGATGGAGCGCGTGCAGCATCAACATTTGCGATTTGCGGGAGCGGGCGTGGGAGTGGCGTTGGCGAAAGGCCTGGCGGATACGAGCGGGAAATGGCGGCCGCTGTTCAACAAGCTTTGGCCGCTGTTCATGATTGCTTTGGGCGTGATGCTGCTGATGTACACCGAGTAGTTGCAGCCAGCGGCGTGCGAGCGTGCGACGCGGATGCAGGCGAACGGAAGATTCCTACCGACGGCCAATGGAAAGTTCTATAATTGTCTGCGAAGCAATCCCTGAGAAATGGGCCAACGATTTTTTGGGGAAACGCATCCGATGGATGGTGGGTGCGGACTGGGTTTTTACGTTGAGTTTTAGCAGGGCCCACTTGTTTTCCACTCGCAGGCAACTTCCGGCGGCCGCGCTCGCGCGGCGCAAACGATAAATACCTCACCCATAGGGCATGCGTTCGAGGTACGGCGGGAAAGGATTAACCGCGATGTACACTTCGGAAATTATTCAGGCTTGGGGGAAGATCCTCAGGGGCGAGCAACCGACGCTTTCGATAGAGATTACGCGCGAGTGCCCTTTGCGGTGCCCGGGATGCTATGCGTATGAGGATGGGCATCTGGGCGGCGGGCAGACTTTGCGGCAGCTGATCGATCACAAGGGGCAAGCGCTGGTGGATGGCGTGCTGGAAATCGTGGACCGGCTGAAACCGCTGCACCTTTCGATTGTGGGCGGCGATCCGCTGGTGCGTTATCGCGAATTGGAGTTGCTGCTGCCGCAATTATTTTCGCGCGGGATTCACGTGCAGGTGGTAACCAGCGCTTTTCGCGCGCTGGGCGCGGGTTGGGCGGACATGCCGCTGCTGCACGTGGCCGTTTCGATTGATGGCTTGCAGCCGGAACATGATGCGCGGCGGGCGCCCGCTACTTATGAGCGCATTCTTAAGAATATCGCGGGGCAGAATGTGACGCTGCATTGCACGGTGACGGGCCAGATGATGAAGCGCCCGGGATATTTGGCGGAGTTTCTGGAGTTTTGGACGCCGCGGCCAGAGATCAAGAAAGTGTGGTTCAGTTTGTTCACGCCGCAGGTTGGGGATGATTTGCCGGAGATGCTGACGGCGGCTGAGCGCACGCAGGCGATTGCGGACATGCTCGAGCTGCGGAAACAATATCCGAAGCTGGATATGTCGGAGTCTTTGATTCGGCAGTTCGCTTCGCCGCCACAGTCGCCGGAGGATTGCGTTTTTGCGCAGACGACTCGGACGCTGTCGGCGGATTTGACGACGGAAATTACGCCGTGCCAGTTTGGCGGGAAGCCGGATTGCGGATCGTGCGGATGCGTGGCTTCGATGGGACTGGCGGCGGTGGCGGCGCACAAATTGGGCGGATTGATTCCGGTGGGTGCGATATTCAACGCTTCGATCAAGATTGGGCGAGCGCGAGCGAAGGTGCGGACGCGGCAGCAGGCGAAAGAGACGCAGCGACGATTGCGGGCGAATGAAGAGGCCTGGGCGCATCAGGATGGGCGCGGAGCTTGACGACGTTGCGGCGATGGGCTTGCGGCGGAGTTATTCGCCGCGGATTAAGTCGCTACGGGATTCACGGCTTCGAACTACTTTGAATTTATCTTTGTTTACTAGAATTTCGGCGGCTTTTGGGCGCGAGTTGTAATTCGAGGACTGAGCGAAGCCGTAGGCGCCGGCACCCCACAACACCAGCAGATCACCTGTTTCTGGCAATTCCAGAGGCCAATCGCGAAGGAAGCAGTCGCCTGTCTCGCAGACGGGGCCGACGATGTCTGCTTTGGCGACGTTCGCGCTGTTGTTGCTGCTGCGAATTACAGGCGTGATGGGGTGTATAGCTTGGTAGAGCGCGGGGCGAATGAAATCGTTCATGGCGGCATCTACTACGATGAAAATTTTGTCGCGATTGCGTTTGATGTATTGAACGCGCATAAGCAGAACGCCTGCGGGGCCAACGATGGCGCGGCCGGGCTCCAGCAGCAGGCGGCATCCGAGCGTGCGGATGTGCGGAAGGATTGCGCGGGCGTAGGCCTTCAGGTCGGGCGGACTTTCGCGCGTGTAGCGAATGCCGACGCCGCCTCCCAAATCCAAATAAGATAATTTCACGCCGGCCTTGGCGAGCTCGCGGACGAACGACGAGACGCGGACGACGGCGCGGCGGAAGGGTGCGACGCCGAGAATTTGCGAACCGATGTGCGCGCTGATTCCCTGCCAAGAAATGTGGTTTACGCGGGATTTGTCGAGATAGAGGCGGCAGGCATCGTCCCAATCAATGCCGAATTTGTGGCGATGATGGCCGGTGGAGATGTGTGCGTGGGCGCCGGCTTGGACGTCGGGATTGACGCGGAGGGCGGCGGGGGCGCGGAGCCGGAGGCGGGCGGCTTCGGCGGCTAGGACGTCGAGTTCGGATTCGGATTCGACGTTGAAGAGGAGGATGCCGGATTTGAGTGCTTCTCGGATTTCGTCTGTGCTCTTTCCCACGCCGGAGAAAACGATGCGGCGGCCGGGGACGCCCAGGTGGCGGAGGCGATGGAGTTCGCCGCCAGAGACGATGTCGAACTGGCTGCCTGCGCGGGCTAGTAATTTGAGGATTGAGAGGTTTGAGTTCGCTTTGACCGCGTAGCAGATCGAGTGCGGAATGGCGCGAAAGGCGCCGGTGAAGCGGCGGTAGGCTTCCAGAATGCTTGCGCTGCTGTAAACGTACGTCGGGGTACCGCATTTTTCGGCGATGCGGGAGAGCGGAACGTTTTCACATTCGAGCGCGCTTTGGCGATACGCGTAGTGCGGCGTGTAGTCGGTAGGATCGGTAAGGACGATCCGTTTTTTGTTTGGTTTCGTTGGATTCGGAGTCAAGAGTGCCTTCGGCCGTCCGCGTCAGCGGAGCAAATCTTCCAGTTGGGCGCGCAGATCGGTTTTTGCATTGCGATATTTTACGATTACTGGGGCGTAGAGCGAGAGGCCCCAATCTTTTCCCTGGCCGCGATTGATCGGGCGCGAGCCGGGCACTACCACCGCTTTTTCCGGAATGATCAGCGGCTGATTTTCGGCGGCGATGTACACTTCGCCGCGCACTACATCATAAACCGGAGTGGAGTGATTCAGAATCACGCCGGTGCCGAGGACGGCGCCGCGTTTTACGATGGTGCCTTCATACACGCCGCAGTTCCCTCCTACTAAAACTTCGTCTTCGATAATTACGGGCATGGCGCCTACCGGTTCGAGAACTCCGCCGATCTGGGCTGCAGCGGAAATGTGGCAGCTTTTTCCGAGTTGTGCGCAGCTGCCTACCAGCGCGTGAGAATCTATCATTGTCTGGTCGCCGACGTACGCGCCTACGTTAACGAACATGGGCGGCATGCAGGTGACGCCTTTGCCGATGAACGCGCCGTCGCGGATGCTGGAGCCGCCGGGGATGATGCGGACTGCGCTCGACGCGGTGATGTGCTTGACAGGATAGGTGGACTTGTCGAAGAACGGCTGGCGCAGCGGATCGATGGACATGTCCGTGATGACGCCCATGCGAAATCCGAGGAGGATGCCTTTCTTCACCCAGCTGTTGACGCGCCAGCCTGAAGGCTCGTTTTCGTCCGGCTCGGCGGCGCGCACTTCTCCGGCATTCAGCGCGTCTTTGAAGGATTGGAAGAGCGCCGCGTGCGCGGGGAGATATTTTTCGGGCGGTTGGTCGAAGAGCTGCTCAATGAGCTGTTCAATTTGTAGCTGCAGCATGCACCTTCCCCAGGAGGCCAGTGGATTCGAGCACGCCACGGATTTTTTGCAGACTTTCTGCTTTGGGAGCTACGAGCGGGAGACGCCAGACTGGTTCGAGCAAGCCCATTTCGGCCATGGCGGCTTTGGCTGGACCCGGATTTGATTCGATGAAATTTATTTCCATGAGCGGGAGATATTGTTTTTGCAGTTCGCGGGCGCGCGCGAAATTGCCGTCGAGGCTGGCGTGGATTAGGGCGGTCATTTCTTTTGGAATTTCGTTGGCTACTACGGAAATTACGCCGTGGCCGCCGAGCGCGATTACTGGGAGCGCGATGGCGTCGTCACCGGAGAGCACGGAGAAATTTTCGGGGGCTTGGCTGACGATCGTGGCGATCTGGCCGATGTTTCCGGAGGCTTCTTTCACGCCGACGATATTTTCGATTCTTGAGAGGCGTGCCAAGGTGGCTGGCTCGACGTTTACGCCGGTGCGGCCCTGGACGCTGTACACGATGATGGGGATCGAAATGGCTGCGGCTATCGCTTTGTAATGTTGATAGAGGCCTTCTTGCGTGGGCTTGTTGTAGTAGGGGGTGACGGAGAGAATGCCGTCTGCGTGGAGAGATTCGAGGTCTTTCGCGAGGTCAATGACTTCGGCGGTGTTGTAGCCGCCGGCGCCTGCGAGGACTGGGACCTGGCCATTTGATTCTTCTACTGTGACTTCTACAACGCGCAGATGTTCAGCGCGGGATAGGGTGGGATTTTCGCCGGTGGTGCCGCAGGGGACGAGGAAGTCGATGCCTGCTTCGATTTGGCGGCGGATTAGACGTCTGAGCGCGGGTTCGTCGAGACAGAGATTTTGACGAAATGGAGTTACTAGTGCGGTGCCGCATCCTGTGAACATTTTGTCTCCTTCACTGCTTGTTGACTCTAGATCTCGTGGGTGTATTCCGAGATTTGTGCGAACGTTCATTTGTATTGAATAGAAAAAAGCGAAGTGCTTTGTTTTGTTTGCGTTGCGAGATTGGGGTGGAGAGAAAACCGTTCATTTGCATCGAACTTAACGAGCGAAGTGCTTTGCTTTGTGTTGTTTGCGTTGCGAGATGGGGACACAGAGAAAACCGTTCATTTGTATCGAATAGAAATTGGCTGTTCTGGGGGTGGGAGGAGCCGGGGCGGAGGGGTGGCGGCGCCGGAGAAAGAGTGCTGGATCGGCCGCCGGTGGTGTTCGAGATTTTCACAGATTCATCATCCTCGTGTGGCGCTCGGAATGCAAAAGGTTGTGTGTGTACATTACTTCTGCCCGATGAAGGGCGCGCTACGATTGGGAAATTAAAGGCAACGTCAAAGACGCCCGACTAAAATGCAAAAGCACGTGGCCGCTACAAATTCAAAGGCAAAAGCCAAGTCAGCGGCAAAGTCAAAGGCACCCAGCTAAAGGTGGCCGCTACAAAATCAAAAGAAACGTCAAAAATCAAAACCTGTACTTCAGCGGCTAACGCCGCGGTTGCTCCGCTCACGTCAACGCCGTGGCTGAAGCCACGACCTACAAAGATTCCCGATCGTCATGCGGCTGTGACGCGCCGGCTTTTCTGCTTGACGCTGCTTGCGATGCGTCTGGGTTGAACAAGACATCGCGGAATTCGAACCAGCCTTGTTTGCCTGCTACCCATCTGGCTGCTAGCAATGCGCCGCGGGCGAAACCTTCGCGGCTGCGGGCTGTGTGGCGAATGGTGAGCGAGTCGGCGGCGGAATCGAAACCGATTTCGTGGGTGCCGGGATGGGCGCCGGCGCGATTGGAACTTACGGAGACTTCCCTGCTGGGGTCGGCGCGCTGCATTTCGTCAACGACTTTTAGCAGCGTGCCGCTGGGAGCGTCTTTTTTTGCGGCGTGATGAATTTCCCAGGCCCAGGCGCCGTATTCTTTGTAGCTGGCGATGCGGCGGGAGGCCTCGGACGCGAGCTGCAGGAAAATATTCACGCCGATGGAATAGTTGGGACTCCAGACCAGGCCGATGCCGCTGTCGCGGACTCTGGCTTGAACTTGCGGCAGCTGTTGCGTCCAGCCGGTGGTGCCGACGACCATATTGATTTGCAGGGCGGCGAGACGTGCGATGTTTTGTGGCGCTGCAGCGGCGGTGGAAAAATCTACGGCGACGTCCACGCCGGCGAAATTGTTACCTGTGATTCCGCTGGTGTCGTGATTGTTGGCGCTGTTCAGGCGCGTGCTGACGGCGAAGCCATACTCCGGCGCGAGTTGCTCGATCAGGCGGCCCATTTTGCCGTGTCCGATGATGGCGAGGTTCATGGGCGTGGGGCCTCGGCGGCGCGCGTGAGAAGTTGCGCGACCATTGTTTTGTAAATTTCGACGGCTTCGAGGAGTTCTTTTTTGGCGACGCGTTCTTCCAGCGTGTGGGCGACGTGAATGCTGCCGGGTCCGATCAGAAACGGTTGGCCCCAGGCATTGGCGAATGCGGGAACGTCGGTGGTGTAGGAGACGACCGTGGATTCCAGGCCGTCGAAAGAGGTGAAGCGCATCGGAGGGACGGAGAAGGCTTCTTTGGCTGCGGCGCGGCCGGCGACGGCACGGGTGACGGCTTGGCGGAGAGCGTCGCCCGAGTCAACTGTGCGGAAGGCAATTTCGGCGCGGGCGGCATCGGAAATTACGTTGGGAGCGCGGCCGCCGGCGATTACGCCGATGTTGAGGGTGGTGCGGCCCATGAATTCGTCTCGGGGCATGGGAATTTTGCGAATTTCCTGGAGGGCGTCGAGAAGTTTATCGATTGCGGATTCGCCGAGTTCGGGATATGCGGAATGGGCCAGGCGGCCGGTGGCTTCGATTTCATAACGCAGGATGCCTTTGGCGGCTAGGACGAGCTTGTTGTCGGTGGGTTCTCCGTTGATGAGATAGCGCGAGCCGCGAGGGTCGCGTGCGGCTGCTAGAGCGCCAGAGCTGTTGCGTTCTTCGCCGACTACGAAGAGCAGGCCGAAATTGTGCGCGCCTTCGGCTAGCAATTTTTCAGCGGCGGCGATCATGCTGGCGATGATGCCTTTGGCGTCGGCTGAGCCGCGGCCCCATATGAATTCGGGATCTTCGCGGGATGCGAAGCAGGGCGGGACCGTGTCCATGTGCGTGGAGAGGGTGACGAGCGGGACGCCCCAGTGCGCGAATACATTGAAGCGATTGGCTTCGACGTGGCAGCGTTCGACGGAGCCGCTGGTGCGGGCGGTGAGGTCCGAGAGGAGGCCTAGGAGGAAAGAGCCGATGGCTTCTTCGTTGTTCGTCACGGACTCGATGTCCACGAGCGTGCGGGTTAGTTCGACCACGTTCATTCAATCACCGGAATCTGGATGTGCGGACAGAGTGCGGCCGCGTTCTTGTATTTTTCGGTGAAAAAAAGATGGAGGGAGGAAAAGAAGAGCCGCGAGTGAAGTGGAGGCGGCTTTCTTCCCAATAGCGCTCCATCCGTTTTTCAACGGATGACAGTGGGCAGGTATTAGCCTGGCCCCCCAACCGTCGCGGAGTGAGCTTCCGGCGACGACTTCGGCGGAATTGAGTACTTATACCCTTTTCACTCAAGCCTCCGAAGCGACTCGGAAATTTCGGCTTGGTTACTGGTGGCTTCCGCTCCTCTATCAAGAACGACTCAAAGTAGCAGAGGGGGGCGGAGGGTGTCAAGGGTGGGGAGTGTCGGGTAGTGGGTTAGTCTCCGATAAGCGCTGTGGGCACTAGCCGACTAGGCGATGGCCATTGCGAACGATCAGTGGACCGCCTCCCTGTTCAATTCCTCTCGTATGTGTGGCGTGATCCATACTACTTGCGCTCCCAGTCCTTGAATTATATCGAATGAATAGATGGCGTTCGCAAACGTGCAGTTCTGGTCGGCCTCGAAATATACGATCCAGACCATTCGCTTCTCAAGTTCTTCGCGCAACTTCGTCTGCAGCTCCTCCTTCGGGACTGGCTGCTCATTCACGTAGAATCTTCCCTGGCCGTCCACAGATACGGTCAGTGTTTCGGCCCACGGACTTTTCTGCAACGCCACAACACTTCGCTCTCCGATATCCACCAGGAGGCCCTGAGGCACCATCGGCTGAATGACGATGAAAATAAACACCAATATGTAGAGCAGGCAACCTACAACGAGTCCGAAATCCGGCAGGTCTTTTATTAGCGGTATCGGACGATGCCGTTGGAACGGAACAACATTTCTCAGAACCATGGCAGGAAATATTCGGTATTTTGATTTTTCGGTCAAAACCCCCGCAAGCAAAGAACGAATTAGGAGGACAAACCCGATAGCGACAAACCAAACAGAAACCCAATTGAGGATCGTATACAGATCACCCGGATAAGGATGAGTTTGTATTTTGAGTCTGGGATGGCGCGCGTTCAGGCAGCTAGCACCCGGGAATATCTCTGCCTCAAACGCGTAGCGCTCTTTTTCAGGAAGAAGGACGCCGATGGTGAGGCCCGAGTCCTCCCACGGACTGGAACCACGCTCCACAACCGTTCCGTCGCTGGACAGCGTCCACTGAGTCTCGAGCACAGAATGCGGATCACAGCCGGTTGCGGTCCGCAGCGGCGCTCTGTCGAATTCGATGTCGATGTAATACAGATCATCGACACTGATGACGCTGACATTGCCGGTCCGGATACGACCCGAGGACAGCGAAACGGGCATATCCAAGGCCACCAGCGGGCGCGGCGCGAGCCAGTAAATCGCATAAATCAGCAAAGCGCTGCCGACAACGATCAGGGCAATGCCGAATCGCCCTGTGAGGGGTAAACGCATATTTATTTAGACTCCAAGATGGCGGGAATGTCCCCGGTTCCCAGCGGCAATCAAGAGCAGAAGTATACATAGTCGAATAAATCTTGCTGGAATTAACGAATCACGAATTACCACACATGAAAGTATGAGATCTCGCGAGCACGCATAGCAGTTGAGAAATCTTTTTGCCAACAGCCAGCGGCACCGCCAAGCGGGCGAGACGCCGGCGCTACGGTTCTTTGGGGGCGTCGGTTGGAGATTGCGGGACGGGTTTGCCTTTGTGGATGCGGGTGTAATTGTCCATTGTGGTGAAGGTGCGGGATTGCATGCGATCGATGTAGAGGGCGCCGTTTAGGTGATCGATTTCGTGCTGGAGGATGCGGGCGTACCAGCCGGAGGCTTGGACCAATTGGGATTGGGCGCGTTCGTCGAGGTATTCGACGCGGATGGTGCGGGCGCGGGGGACTACGGCGGAGAAGCCGGGAAGGCTGAGACAGCCTTCGTAGAAATTTCTCATTTCGTCGCTGGCGTAGGCGATCACGGGATTGATGATGACGTGAAAAGGGACGGCGCGGCGCTCGCGTTCGGCGAGGTCGGCCGCGGCGTAGCCTTTCAGCAGGTCTTCGCGGTCTTCAATCACGGCGAGCTGCAGCGGCTGGCCGATTTGCGGGGCTGCGAGACCGACGCCGGGCGCGTCTCGCATAGCTTCGCGCATATCGCGGATGAGGCGCTGAATTTCTTCGCTGAGAATTTCCTGAGGCGTGAGGAGCCGGGCCGTTTCACGGAGAACCGGTTCGCCCGCCAGCACAATTTTCAAACGCATGCGGTTTCCTTGAGGTGACGAGGCGCCACAACTTCAGATAACGGTGACGCGGCAGCTGTTTAAACTTTACTGCAGATTGTTTGACACTTTCATGAACACCCGAGCATGGAACTTGCGTATGCGCGTAGGACGAAATTTTACAACACCTTAGGGATTGAATAGTATCTGGCCGATCAGCGAAAAAAAACGGTTGTGGATCGGGCTCGCGGTTCTCGTGGTGGATGAGCTGGCGACGATACCTCTGGACTTGTGGGCGTGCGAGCACGGATATAACAAGTTGCAAATAATTTTCTCGGAACTTAGCGCTTGCTGACTACAGAGAGATGCCGCGCTTCCAGGGGATGAAATCTTCCTGGCCCTTCCCTTCTGCTTTGGTGTGAATCTCGCCGCTGGCTACTTTTATTACGAAGTCGAGGACGTCGTCGCCCATTTGCGCGATGCTTTTTTCGCCGGAGATTATCGCGCCGGTATCAATGTCAATGATATCCGGCATGCGTTGAGCGAGAGCGGAATTGGTGGAGAGTTTTACGACGGGCGTGATGGGATTTCCAGTGGGAGTGCCGAGGCCGGTGGTGAAGAGCACGATGTTGGCGCCGGCGCCGACTTGCGCGGTGACGCACTCGACGTCGTTGCCGGGCGTACATTGCAAATTCAGGCCGGGCATGGTGGCGGGCTCGGGATAATCGAGCACGGCGGTGACCGGGGAGCTGCCGCCTTTTTTTGCGGCGCCCGCGGACTTCATCGCGTCGGTCAGTAATCCGTCGCGCATATTTCCGGGGCTGGGATTCATTTCGAAACCGGAGCCGACGGCGACGGCGCGCGCGCTGTAACTTTTCATCAGATGGATGAGGCGGCCGGCGACTTCGGGGCGCGTGCATCGGTTGATGACATCCTGTTCGACACCGCACAATTCCGGAAATTCGGAGAGGATGGCGCGGCCGCCGAGCGCGGCGAGAATATCGGATGTGTGGCCGATGGCGGGATTGGCGGAAAGGCCGGAGAAACCGTCGGAACCGCCGCATTTCAGGCCGACACAGAGGCTGGAAAGTGGAGCGCTCGAGCGGCGAGATTCATTAGCCTGCATGAGGCCGAGGAAGGTGCTGCGAATCGCTTCCGAGAGCATGGCGGCTTCGGTGCCGCTGTGTTGCTGCTCGAGAATCACTAGCGGCTTATCGAGATTGGGATTCCGCTTGCGCAATTCCTGGCGGAGGATGGCGACTTGCGCATTCTGGCAGCCGAGGCTGAGGACCGTTGCACCGGCAACGTTTGGATGATTGATATAGCCGGCGATTAGGCCGCAGAGATTGTTCGAGTCCTCGCGCGTGCCGCCGCAGCCGCCTTCGTGCAGCAGGAAGCGGATGCCATCTATGTTCGGGAAAATACGGGAGCGCTCGGGACGGGCGGCGCCTGGCGTGAGGACGTGGGTTTTGATTTCTGCGGCGCGGCCTTCTTGATAGAGGCGCGCGAGGTCTGCGACCTGCTCGCGGTACAGTTGCGGCTCCGCGAAGCCGAGTTCCTCCTGAAGCGCTTGTTTTAGCACCGCGATATTGCGGTTTTCGCAGAAGACGAGCGGGACGACGAGCCAGTAATTTCTGGTGCCGACTTGCCCGTCGGAGCGGCGGTATCCGAGGAATTCGCGTTGGCGCCAGCGGGAGACGTCGGGTGGGGTCCAGCGGAAGTCAGTGGCTTTTTCGTGAAAGGATGCGGCTTGATGACGGAGATTCTTAGTGGTGAGCAGGGAGGCGCGACGGATAGGTTCCGCGGCCTTGCCTACCAGCACGCCGTACATGCGCACGTTTGCGCCGGGCGCGAGATCTTCGGTTGCGAATTTGTGTTTTGCGGGGACGTCTGATTCCAGCGTGAAGGTTTGCGAGGCAAAGAGAATTTGCTCGCCTTTGCGAAGATCGGAGAGCGCGATCAGCACGTTGTCTTGCGGATCGAGTTTGAGGACTTTGTTTGGCATTGTGAATTGACGTGCCACGCTTTATGAATTTGCGTAGAACGCCAGAGCGCGGTGCCACCGCGACTCTGGTTGCGATATTTTCTTTACCGCTTTGATTCCCGGACGACACCGGGTGCGGAGCGCTCGCGGGCCATGTACTGGTCGTAAATCCAGGCGTAGGTCTTCTCGAGGCCAGCACGCAGGGTGGTATCGGGTTCCCAATTCAGATACTTCTGGATGAGAGTGTTATCGCTGTTGCGGCCGTTGACGCCTTTGGGAGCGCTGAGGTCGTAGCTTCTTTTCAATTTAATGCCGGCGATGCTTTCGACGATGTCCACCAACTGATTGATGCTGACGGCTTCGGCGGAGCCCAGATTGATGGGTTCGAGGATATGCGAGTTGGTGATTAGCTGGATGCCCTTGACGCAGTCGTCGGCGAACATGAAGCTGCGAGTTTGTTCGCCGGAGCCCCAGATCTGGATATCATGTTTGCCGCGGGCCTTGGCTTCGATGACTTTGCGGCAAATCGCGGCGGGAGCCTTTTCGCGGCCGCCGTCCCACGTGCCCCAGGGTCCATAGACATTGTGGAAGCGTGCGACGCGGGTGTAGAGACCAAAATCCTCACGGAAATGGCGGCACATCCGCTCAGAGAAAAGTTTTTCCCAGCCGTAGCCGTCTTCTGCTTGCGCGGGGTAAGCGTCTTCTTCCTTGAGGGAGGGAGCTTCGAAGGTCTTCTGCTTATCCGCGTTGTAGACGCAGGCCGACGAAGAATAAAAAAACTTCTGGCAGCCGTGGTCCTTCGCGGCCTGGAGCATGTGCGTATTGATAAGCACGGACAACATGCACAGGGCCTTATTCTGTTCGATGAAGCCCATACCGCCCATGTTCGCGGCAAGATTGTATATTTCGTCTACGCCCTTGGACGCACGATCGCAATTTTCTTTGAGATTGAGATCAAGCTGCAAATTTTCGACGTCGTTGAATCGCTGATACCATTCATCGAAAGGTTTCACGTCCACAGCGCGGATCTGCTTATACCCTTGCTTGCGAAATTCGGAGACAAGGTGGCCGCCAATAAAGCCGCCTGCGCCGGTTACGAGTACACGATTTTGAGTTTGCAAATTCGTCGCCCCCTTTTTTGAATGCACACGTCAGGCACAGCACTCGTTCTTGCAAGCGTCGCGATCAATGGAGCAGGCCGTAGGCGTACAGGTGTCCGCGCGTACCAAAATACACCTTTCCGTTCGCCACCAACGGTACGTAAAACTGGACTCCGTGCTCGGCAGCATCGCGACCGTTCGGCGCCTGTCTTGCATTGTAAAGCTCCGTGGAAAGATTCGTGGCGTCGAAGGCGTGGAGCACACCGGAGTAATTCTCGAGGGCCCATACGATGCCGTCTGAGTCTCCATGCGAAGAAATGACCGGCAAGGCTCCAGGATAGCCGAAAACCGTGGGCGTTTGGGAGCTGGCTGTTGGTGACAATCGCCCGCGCGAAAGGGGAAAAGCCTGTAGCGTACCTTCCACGGGCCCAACGTAAATCCACTCGGAGGCTGAGTTGCGCCAATAGGCGGCGCTGACGTGAACCTTAGTCGGGAAAACGTGCGGAATGTACTGCACGATCTGATTATTGCTCGAGGACTGAAAGTGGCCCATGTCGTCGCGATTGATTAAGTACAATGCACCGTTCTTCCCGGCGCCGAACAGCACATGCGAATGCTGGCCCAACTGGTCTGGCAAGATCATAGGCCCACTGGCGCCCAGGTCCACATTCTCGACATCCATCTCTTTTTGATCAAAAGGGGTGAAATAGTCCGCGGGCACAATGCCTTCATTTGTGGCCAGCCGCAGCTTCAGAAATGTGTCGCCGTAGTCGGGGCCGCCGTCATAGACGTCGAATTCGCCATCTCCGGTAATGAGGTAGAGATTTCCTTGGGGATCAACGACGGGCGTCCCTCCGGCCTGCCAAATGCCACCGTGACTGCCGTTTGGGGTGGTGAGAAAAACGCCGGTCCTTTTCAGGCTTGCGGCATCGTACGCAAATACCCAGCCGTGAAATGGGCCGCGGTCGCACATCGATCCGAAAGCGATGATCAATTGTCCGTTCGTGAGCACGAGACCAGGCCGCTGTAGCTGTGGCGCCGGATCAAAAGTGACCGAGCCATGGCGCGCGCCCGTCCCAGTGCCTGGAAGAGTTGCGGTGATCAAGACTGGACTGCCGTCTTTTTCTTTTCCAGATGCGAGATCGAGCGCATGCAGATGGAAGGAGGTGCTTCCACTGCTGAATGTCTTGGCAGCCACGTAAAGCGTGCGAGTGGCGGGGTCGATCACGGGTGTTCCGGTGATTCCGATTTGCGGGCCCATATCGGGGCAGGGCAATTGATCTTTGGGTACGGCAGGACCCAGATTTGAATGGAACAACTCGGCTCCCGAATCGGCATCGATTGCAAAAATGGTGTCGTTCTCGGTCGCAGCGTAAACCACGTTGCGAATGCCCTGCCCCGCAACGTCAACGTGGCCGACGTAGAGTGGTTGCGCGTAGATGTAGCCGTCAATGGGGGCTGCGAATAGTTTCCCAAACGTGGCGGCGTTTACATTTCTAGGAGTCAGCAGAGTCTCGAAGCGATTCTGACCAGTGCCGGCATTGTCATAGCGATAGGAATAGGCGCCAGCTAGAGGGCTTGTAGTCGAAACAACAGTCAAGCGAGCAGCCGTCTGGATTTTTCCCAGTGGAGTCATCAACTCTGCGCCGATTGTAGAGCCACCTTCCGCTTGACCATGCGCCAGGCCCGAGGGCGCAATATTCGCGACCGCGGAATTGGAGGAGGTCCAGTTCACCTGATTGGTCACGTCTTCCACGCTGTCGTCCGAACGGGTTGCCAAAACGTTGAACTGCGAATTTCCGTTGACGTCGATAGCTGGGTCCGCGGGGGAAATCGCAAGGGCCACGGCAACCACGGGAACGACCGATACGGTAGTGGTTGCGCTCGAATGTTGGAAAGTGGCCTGCAAGGTTGATGATCCCTCGCTCGCCGCCGTAGCGATGCCTTCGGCATCAATGGGCGCGACCGCGGGATTCGATGAAGTCCAAGTGACTTCGGAAACCAATTCGGCCTGACTGCCGTCGCGGTAATGCGCGATCGCGGTAAATTTCCTACGGGAGCCCTTGGGAATGGATGGGGACGATGGTGAAATGTTGATAGCTTGCAGAGTCCGGAATCGGAAATGAGGATGAAAATGTTCGATGGGGTGCCTGAATTTGTACAGCAGACCAAGACAGACCAGGCCAATCACCGCCAGGAAGACGAGTTTCTTCATAGTTTCCGATTGAATCTCGCTCAGCGGAACATCGTCCGACCAAGTGCTGAATTCTGGCGTAGTAAGCGTGCGCGATTCATTGGTAATTCAATGCGAACGCCGCACGGGGAGTAACGTTCCGCGGAAACACTGGTCAACTCGGCGGATTCTAACACACGCCGCTGGAAAGCCACAATTCTCAAGTTTGCACGGAGAAGCATGGCCAGTGCTGCCCCGCTAGTGCCGTACTTGCGATTAACCGCGAACGAGAGGGACGCCAACGTGTAAACCCAGAAGAAGCGGCAGGAACCAGCAAATGCTCCCGGTCAGTTGTTCACCAGCAGAACCGGTTTGTGACCGATTGCCACCTGGTGGTTGGCCGGTACAGCGAATACGTTTCCCTGCAAATCCCGGTAGTGAAGGTATTGAGCCGGGGCGGCGTAGGTGCTGGGCCCATCGGTATTCCAAACCGCTCTTGCTTCATAGCCCGCGCTTCGAGTGAGATCGCACGTGTAAACAGCGTGATAGGCGGAAGCGGCACCATTGATGGAGCAGGGTTGCGGCATCGTCGCCCCGGCAATCCAGTTGCGAACCTGCTCAAACGCTACGGCGGGTTCGGAAGGAGCACTCCCCGGAGTCCACAGGGTACCGACGATGGGGCTGTCCCACGCGTACCAATAAAAGCGCGAAATTCCGATGGACCAGTCCAGGAAATACGCCCTAGCGACAAACGCGGCTTGCAGGTCGGGGTCGGTTATCGCGCCCTTGTTCTGTGGTCCCCAGGATGTCTCGGTGTTCCAGAGAGGCTTGGCTGAAAGACCATACTTGCTCATCACGCTCTTTATGGAAGTCGAGATCGACTGGGTAATCATTTCGGCGATGTCATTGGTAAGAGTCGAGTATCCGTGCATGGACACAGCGTCGATATCCACAGTTCCACCAGCAGCGAAATAACTATCCAGATACGCGTATCCTTCCGCGACCACGGCTGGCGTGAGAATCGTTGCAGCAGGATCTATGGATCTGATGATGTCATGTTCATGCTGCGTCAAGACGACGAGTTGCTGCACCGTGCCTGAGAATCTTTGAGACGGCTCGTTCCAGAGCTCGTAAATCTGAATTCGTCCTCTGTACCTGGTAACGAGCTGAGTCACAAAGTCGTCCCAATCTTGCAGATTGGCGACGGTGCTGGTGCAATAACTACCGAAAGGTGGTTGCGGAGTACAGGTGGACGGATCGGCTGCAGCCCACGGCGGAACCCCCTCACTGCTATACATCAGGCCAACGCCGTTAGCGTTCGCCACATCGACAAACTGGTCCAGGCGAGCCCAATTGTATTGTCCTTTCGTGGGCTCGACATACGGCCACAGCACACCGGTCACTTTACCCAAAGAGCCGATAGAGACCGTCGGCCAATCGGTTGGCTGGAGGATGTGCATTGCAAAATAGGTTGAAGGTACGGGACCCGCGTACTCTTCTGGGATGACGGTCGATATATTTGCTAACAGCGATGCCGTTGTTGAGCCAGTGGCGTTGGCAGCCGTGCAGGTGATGGTGACCTGACCGCCTTCTGGTAGGACGTTTGGTGCGGAGTAGCTGACGGTCGAACCTGAAAGTTGCACAATACCAGCACCGTTCGCTTCGCAGGTGACGTTCGGAGTCGGACTGCCGGCAACCGTAAGAGAGGCATTCGCTATCCCACCGGTCGGGACGTCCACGGTGGTTGGCGAAACGGAGAGCTTCGGCGCCTGCGGCGTGCTCGACTGAATTTGGGCACTCAACGGACTCGATGTCATGGACCCCGGATTCGGGTTTGTGACCGAAATCTGTACGCTGCCATCGCCAGGGGATGCCAACGTGCCGCTTGCGGTCACCTCGGAGGAGGAAACAAAGTTCGTAGCGAGAGGGGTAGAACCGAAATTCACTACCGCCCCGTTCACGAAGGACGCGCCGGAAAGAGTGAGTGTAAATGCGCCGACATTCAACTTCGTCGGAGAAACCGACGAGAGTTGCGGAATGGGGTTCAGCAAATTTGCCGTGGTCGAGACGGTGAGAGAAGGCTTTGATGCGGCAGTGGCCTGGATCGTGACTGCGGCAGGTGTAGGAACATTGGCGGGTGCGGTGTAGGCCGCACCGAGTGTACCGCTATTGCTGATCACGCCCACTTCTGAATTTCCTCCTGCAATTCCATTTACCGACCACGTGAGTTGAGGGTTGCTGACCCCTGCCACGACCGCGGTGAATTGCTGTGTGCCGCCCGCACGGACGCCAGGGGTTAAGGGAGAAAGGGATATGGTCTGACTGGCTGGGTTTGGCGAAGCATTCGGCGTGCCAACTACACCAGCGCAGCTCGCGGTAATAATGGTGAGAGCGAAAACCGACGTCCATTTTGCGATGCGTCGCAAGATTGCCCCCATTTATGCAAACGGAACTCCGGTGAGGCGTCGCCTCACGCTGCTCTCACGGTTCGTCAGTTGGCGGGCGACGCAGTGCTCATCGGCTAGGCTGTTTACATCGTGTTATCAAGGTAGCGAGGCCCATCGGTTTTTGATACTAGGCGGACGGACAGTTTTAGTACCTGTACGCGCGTACCAAAGCTGTGTCGTGAAGCCTTGCGGAGGTGAATTGAACGAAAGTTCGGAGGCAGACCCGTATTCCGAGGCGGGGACGTGGTTTCCAGGTAGGGACGACAGTCGATGAAAAGGAAAACGAGAATGCAGGTTGCGAACCAAGCTCCTGCAGAAGGTACGGCGGCTTAGGTTTTCTATGGGTGGGGCGCGCTTGGCCGAATTACATGCGCGAAATACTAACAATTTCAGGAGCTACCGCTTCATCTAAACAGCCGGTGCACATCGGGATGGCATTGTGCAGCGCGGCAGGCTTTGCCCGAGGCGACCACCGGGACCACGAATTCATGAGAAGGACCCGGTTTGCCGCGAAGTCGCTCGGTGGCTCTTTTGCTGACGCGCTGGGTTCCTATTCAGGAGCGACGAGGACCCGCGTCGGAAACCACGAGAGTATTTTTCGCAAGTACCGATCGATCTCATCCACACCAAGCAATTTTGCCAGAAGAATGATGGATGGGAACCCAACAGCTGTGACGATCACCAGTAACTCGAGAGCACCGAGCGTATTTTGCCACGCAAGACGCGCTTCGAGCCACGCCGTCAGTTTGTAGCAAAGTAGTGCTACCAGCACAGAAGAAGCCAGAACTTTCGCGAGGCACAAGAGCAGCCCTCGAGCTTCCCGATTGTGCGTACGCCGGACGAGTAAGACAAACAAGACCGCTGCAAACGCAATCGCGATCGCGGAACTGGCGATCGCCAAGCCCAAGAAGTGCCAATGCCGGGCGCAATACCAGTACAGCGGCAAGCTGAGAAACGTCACGCTCGTGCCCACGACCGCGGGTGTGATCGTGTCGTGTACGGCATAAAAGCCGCGGGCCATGAAATTCTGAGCCGCTCTGGCAAAAATACCAATCGAGAAAAGGCCGAGGGCTGCTCCGGTGGCCTGGAAATCCGCGGCGTTCAAGCGCGTGTGAGAAAACGCGAAATAGACTACCGGTTTGCTCAGTACGATGGCCAGAGCTGAAAGCGGAACAAGAAAAAGGATGAGGCCCTTTAAAGTCGTGTTCAACGTTCGGTTGAGAGTTTCCGATTCGCCTTTCGAGTGCAATTGCGCCAGGAGTGGGAAGGATGCGATTCCAATGGCACTGCCGATCATGATCTGCGGGAAACGCATGAGTGTGCGCGCATAGGTGAGCCATGTGATTGATGCGGACGTGAGATACGAGCCGAACCAGCGGATGATCCATTCGTCGGTTACATCAAAGGAAAGCGCCAGCATGATCGGAATGCCAAGCCTCAGAAACATGCGAAAGCCTGGATGATTCAGATCCAGATTGGGCGTGAAACGCGCTCCAACATTGCGAAGCCCAAATAGCTGGAGGACGAAAAATCCGAGGAACGAGCCCGCCAGTACTCCGACCGCGAATCCGGCTACCCCTATCCTCGGAGTGAGCAACCACCCCCCGAGAATGATTCCGAGGTTGTAAACGACGGGCCCTAACGCAGGAACGAGGAACTTTGATTTTACGTTCTGGACGGAACTCGCGACGCCGGCAATGAACAAGAAGAGCTGCGAGGGCAGCATTAAACGGGTGAGGAAGACGGCACGGGCTTGTTGCGCTGGGTCAAATCCTGGCGCGATCAATCGGACCAGTGGATGCGCAAAGATTTCACCAAGCGAGATGAGGCCGATGAAGACCAGGGTCATGCACGTAGTGATCGTGGAATATACGTGCCAGCCTTCGTCCTCGCGTTTCTCCGTAATATATTTCGTGAACACGGGAATGAAAAACATGCCGATCGTGCCACCGGCAACGAGGTAACTAAGGAGATCGGGGAGGGTGAACGCCGCGTAGTAGGTGTCCGTGACGGCGCTGGAACCAAGTTGATGGGCCACCGTCCACTCGCGCAGGAAACCAAAAACCCTGCTGAGCAGCATTACAACGAACAAGATGCCGGTGGTTTGGAGCAGGTCGTGATTGCGAGTAGAAGGTTTCGTCACGTAAGGCATCTTAACGAAGAAGTCGAGCTTTTCGAAGCGAGCGGTTTCCTGGCCGAGGAATGGGTTTATTCGAACTTCCTGATGTGAAAAAGCTCCAACGAAATGCTCCACACCGATTGCGGAATTGTTACGAGATACCGTCTCCACAAGCGGCGAGGCTCGCTGAGGAGGCGGTAAAACCATTCCAGCCCGCTCTCACGCATCCACGCGGGAGCCCTCTTGAGCCTGCCGGAGTTCATGTCGAACGCCGCACCCACTCCCAAAATGACGGGAATGTTTAGTTTTAAATGGTGGTCGGACATCCAGCGCTCCTGTTTCGGCGTACTGAGGCCCACCCAGAGAACATCGGGAGCCGCGGCCTGTACCTGGGCAGTGAGATCTGCTTCTTCGGCCTGCGAGAGCGGGCGAAAGGGAGGCGTGTAGGTGCCGGCCACGGTAATGTTGAATTGTTCGTGAAGCTGGCGCGCCAGGTCCTCCGCGACACCGGGAGCGCCGCCGTAGAAGAAATGACGCGGCTGCGGACCTGTCTCACGACAAAATGCCAGCATCAGCTCTGATCCCGTTACGCGCCGGCGCAGAGAATGTCCGTGCCACCGCCCTAGCCAAACGAGGGGCATGCCGTCGGGAACCACCAGCGCAGCCTGATTCAGGATTTCGCGAAAGCGCGGATCCTGCCGCGATTCGGCGACGCCGTGCATGCCGGTGACCGCAACATACTTGCCATTCTCGCGATGGTCGATCCAGCGTTTGATTCGCGCCACAGCTTCAGGCAGCTGAACCGCATCAACGCGTACGCCAACAACGCGGAATGCAGGCGGGATTGCGCTCATTGCGGTGGTGCTGGATTCAAGCATAGGCGGCCACCGTTTGCTCGTAAATGGTCATCAATTGAGTGTAGGCCTTCTCTGAGGTGTAGCGATCTTCGTACTCTTGGCGCGCCGCTCGGCCCATTGCCGCCAGTTCGGATGGATGTGCGAAAGCCCACTCGAGTTTTCGCGCGAGATCCTCGGAGTCGCGCGGCGTAAAGTGCAGGCCGGTGCGGGAGTCATCAACGATCTCTTCCATCGCACCAAGTTTCGAGCAAATGATCGGAGTTCCGCACGCGAAGGACTCGGCGATCGTCATGGGAAAGCCCTCGTACCATTCACTGGGCAAGATCAAGAAACTGGCGCTCTTCATCGCGGCGAGCGACTCTTGGTGCGACAGCCGGCCGCGAAACCGAATCGAAGACAGGCCACATCGCCGCGCTTCCGCTTCGAGTTCTTCCCTTTCAGGACCATCGCCGATAACTTGGAGCGAACAACTCTTCGAGAGCCGTTTCCAAGCGTCAAGCAGGGTGTGCAAGCCTTTTTCTTTGGAGAGGCGCCCGATGTAGAGCGCGCTTGTGCCGGGGCTCTGTTTCGCACCCGGGTCGGGGTCGAGAAAATTCGGCTTGACGACAATCTTTTCTGGAGCAAATCCGGAAGCGATGAACTTGTTGCGTGCAAAATCGGTGAGCGCGATGTAACGGTCCACTAGTTCGTCCCACGTACCCGCCCGCCGGTGCCAGGCGAGCATGAGCGCTACTGAAGCCGTGGCCGGACGCGAATCGCGATAGCAGCCATGCCAGACGCTGCGCAGGAGGCTATGCTCGACGCAATCCTCGCAGATATTTCCGTCGCGTAGGAACTGCGCGCCGGGACAGAGAAGGCGGAAATTGTGAAGCGTCTGCACCACCGGGATGCCTTGCTTGCGGCAGGCGCTGTATATGGACGGCGAAATCATGACAAAGGTATTGTGGACGTGGACGACATCTGGTTTTTCGCGCTCGAGAAGCGCGGCGAAGTCGTGGTGCGTGTCGCCGGCCCAGACGGTTCGCACCACCAGGGCGCCGCGGCCAATCGCGGAGAGTTCCTCGATCTCGTGATTGCTCCGCTTGTACGTGACCACCTGGTGTCCGGCGCGCTCCAGGATTCGCTTTTCCTGCTCGAAGACAATGTCTTCGCCGCCTGGCTGCTGATATTCGTTATGGACCAGCGCTATTTTCATCAACGCGTCTCTAGCCAAATGCTGTTAGGGGAATGCTTCCTTTCGTTGTAGGAGGAGCATAGCCCCTCGACATTGGCCTCCGGATCGTAATCCGGAAGCAAGTGTTTGAGTTCCCGTGTCTGGTCGTAATGCAGCGCAGAGAGCGACGCCAGCACCGACAGATGTGCGTTGCCCGTCAGCAGCGCGGCCAGCAGCGCGGTCTCCTGCGTATTTTGCATGAAGAATGGCGTGAGCGTGCTCCGGTTGTACAGATACGGAAGGTTGATGTCGTGAATGTGAACGAACACGCCGACTGGCAGGTTGGGGATAATTTCCAAGTAGATTCGGATCACATCCGATCCGACTTTTACGGCATGGCTCGAATCGATGAACAGCAAATCGCCCGCGCGCAGTTCCGAAAAAACGCTTGCGGGCACCGCCTGGCACATCTGCTTCAAAAGTCTTACGCCTTTCAATTCCCGAAGCGCCTTGCGCGGATATGGCTCGATGCAGGTGATCTGCGAAACCGTGCGGCCTTCTTTCGCGTTCAGATCGGACGCCCGCAGCATGCAAACCGTGGATTGCCCGCTCCCGATTTCGATTATTCGCTCCGGCGCTTTGCTCCGGACGAAGCAATGCAGCACCTGTGATTCAATCGGCCCGAAGCCTGGTCCCCATCCCCGCACCGCGGACTCGGCGTGGAACCCGAGGCCCTGCACCTCGCGGTGATACGGCCCGCAGATCTGTTTCGCCCACTCCATTTGCCGTTCCACGTTCCAGTCCACGCCGCTAAGTCCGCACCGTCCGATCCAGAATTCTTTGTTCGCGTTCAGCCAGTGATAATCCTGGATGGGCGAGTAAAAACTCTTTGGCAGCACGTGCACGCCCAGCCTTTCAAACACGCGGAATGCCTGGAACCAGAGATCCCGGACGAGTTTGCGCACTTTCCGGCGCATTCCGACGGGCACGATTACCTTGGACTCTGTAGCTGCGGAGGACGCGAATTGGCTGTTTTTAGTCACTGTCGATGGTGCCAGCATGTGGTGTCCGAAAACCTTATGCTGGGCTGGGAAGAGCCGTGCGATCGGCCGTTTCCCGGAGCTTTATGCCAATTACGACTAACGCAAGAAACATCGTAAAGCAAATGTCGGGAGAACCCCCGAAGGTGACCTTAAGCATCCCGTTTATGAACAGAGAAACGTAGATCGCAAACCCGCCCACGCCTAAGAAATAGGCCTCCCGGCTTGCGGGGTGCCTTATGATCAGGAGGAGATTCCTCGCGATTATGAAATTCATAATCAGCACCAGAAGAAGCCCCGGAATTCCGTTGTTGTATAGCGGCTCCAAGAAAGAATTGTGCGTATGCGGGGGCTCCCATCCCAAGTCTTCACCTAAATCGAAGGTCAAAAACCGCGAAGCCACATAACCGTGGCCTAGTATCGGTCGTTCCAGAATAGCGGGCCAAATAGCGGTCCACAGGTCCGTCCGGCCGGTAATTGTGGAAGCTTCTCCGGACCGGCCGTAGTCCTCCAGGTATTTCGCAAGCGGGGTTGTGGCAAGCA
>Ga0209221_1000060_pt1 | contig 63574 bp, 49 predicted proteins | sample BlaSpr_A8_Ref_O2_FD_187989 | JGI IMG/M metagenome (GOLD analysis project Ga0209221, IMG submission 187989) | Forest soil microbial communities from Thunder Bay, Ontario, Canada - Black Spruce, Ontario site 2_A8_Ref_O2 (SPAdes) (version 2) | ecosystem: Environmental > Terrestrial > Soil > Boreal...
CGTGTCTGCCTCCAAGAGCAATGCACCCCCGGTGCCAGTGGTGTTATTTGGGTCGAGAAGGTTCAGGGCGGGATCAGTCAGGTAGATGTTATAAGCCTGTCCAGAGGGACCGCTGACTGTGCCCCGCGGGCTACCCGAAATGGCGTATGTAGAGCCGGCGAGGGATACGGTGGTTACCGATCCGAAGGCGTTGATGTCCGCGACTCCATAGGTAATGTGCCCGTTACCATCTGTGGTAAATTGGCCCGCGGCAGCTCCTTGTTCGCCGCCATTGTTATCGTTGGAGAATCCGGCATCACTGAAAATATAATTTCCGAATAAGGCAGCGTTGGTAGCACCGGCTATCAGAGAACCCTGCCCAAACGCGCTACCAGTATTCGCTGCATTATTGACGGTCGATGGGTTTGTGGAATCATTGACTGTCGTTAACCGCAGCACTTCCGGCGTAACAATGTAGTAAACATAACTGGCACCGTTGCTGAGGTCCAAGATGCCCCGCCCATTCACGTCCGGGGCAGTAAATGTCCCGGTAAACGGAGTAGAGCTGTAACCGGAAGCTCCACCGCCTAAGCTGGTATCGAAGATGCCGCCACTGATTGTGCCGACACCATCCGCCGTAAAGATGCCTCCCCAACTTCCGTTAAAGCCTTCAGCCTGGTCATAACCGGCCAGCGTGAAGGAGTAGCCGCCGGAAACCTGTGATGCGGAAAATGTTGGTCCCGCAGTTTGCAGATCCATGCTGCCCGTACCTCCGAAAGTAAGGCCGGCAAATTGATCAACCTCGGCGATTGTGAGATGAGAGTTCGAAGTGGCCGTGATGGCGTTGGTTTGCGAGCAGCAACCGGCAATACTCCAAGTCATGCTTCCATAACCGGTTGTTGCATCGACTGTGTAAGTACCGGTGATCGGAAAGTTTCCATCGCCTCCACTTGTGGAGTAATCGGTTTCGCCGCCGATGACATTTCCGAGTCCGTCCAGCGTCACGCTGCCAACCATGCCATATGACGCGTACCCTGCCATCACGAATGCGTACTGCTGCGAGATACTGACTGTCGCATTCGCACTTTGCGAAGTATCCGTTACTGAGGTGGCCGTGATTGTGACGGTATAGTTCAAGTTGGAAGTGACGGGTGCATTCGGCGGCGGTATGGGAGCGGTGTAGAGTGTTCCGATCTGGTATCCGGTGCTCGTCGGACTGAAGGAACCACACGCTCCGGAAGGAGCACAAGTCCATGTGACACCAGCATTATTTTTGTCATTCAATACAGTTGCTGCGAGCCCTACGGACGCGCCAGACGCCAGAACTGCGGGTGGCGCCTGGGATAACTGCACGGTGAGCGCCCCGCTTCCACCAGTGCCCGGAAGACTGTCGATACCGTTACCACAGCCGCAGAGAGCTGCGAGCGCTAGAGTGAAAGCGAGCGTGCAGAGAGACAACGCTGGAGTCCGGTGTTTCACTGTTCACCTCGGATGGAATCGAGTATGCGAATTTCCTGTGCTCTGATGGAAATCGTTGCCGAGTCCTGGCAGTTCCGGCCATTTCTCCGGCTCTCAACGCGATCGATAATCGCACTGGACACTGCCCCGGTCCTCGTCCAACCTTCAGTCGGACTTGACTCTCGCTTCATTGCGGTCTCCTTCAAACTCTGCGATTGAGATCTGCAAACGAACGGTTATGACAAACCACAAAGCCCTCAAAACCAGCAGACGATCCGCTCACTTCTGAGCCATGCGCAGTTCACTTCTCGGCAACGACTAGTGAGAAATGCACTCAATTTTGTCTTTGAGAATCGCGGATCAATCTGCGATACGGTCCGCAAGTATGGGGGCAGCAAGTTTAAAAAGAAATAGTAGACATTTAACATTAATTGCACTAACGTAACGTTCCGTGACACCGACTGGGACCCGATCTAGCCCCCGATTGATTCCCGCGAATCGGATATTGATTCGCGAACTGGAGAACTTCCTTCGAGAGACCAGGATTCGACGCACCCATTTTGGAGACGAAACCACGGTCCCGCCGCCGCTCGCGTACGTCACAAATTTTCCCCGCCTGTCAGTACCATTGTCTGGTTGCCACACCATGGAAATCGCCCGCAACGGCAGGACTGAGACGATTAAACCCGTTCGCGGACACGCGGTGTTCATACCGGATCATGCATGGAACAAACCCGATTGGTCGGGCCGCGTGGACGTATTTACGTTTCTATTTGGCGTAAAACAGATTGGTGTCAGCCTGGTAAGACATAAAGGCGGAACGCAGGTCCCATCCTGTGCGGTAAAGGCTAGCGTCCACGGCGGTTACGATGTGCCGACTCACAGTGTTCTTGCCGCCCTTATGGTCCTGGCCGCGGATCAGGATAAAGGCGCGTTTCCCAGCCTGCTGACTGAGTCCCTGCTGCACGCTATTCTGCGGCTGCTGAAATCTCCCCAGAAACAAGGGCCGCGGAAAGCGATTCGTACCTATGAATCCATTTGTTTGTATGTACAGGAAAACTTTCAAAGTCCGATCACCCGCGAGAGCATCGCACGGCACTTCGATCTAGCGCCAAATCACGTCTCGCGCGTGTTCCGGAAGGAAGGCTTCATGCGTTTCAATGACTACCTAAACCTGGTACGTGTGAACCGGGCCAAGTTTATGTTGCAGAATTACGGCATGACGCTGAAAGAGATCGCCTCCAGTTGTTGCTACAGCGATACGGCTTACTTTTGCAGAGTGTTCAAGAAAATCTGCAAGATCACACCGACAGAATATCGGACGCAAAGCGCGTTACGAGCTTAGTAGGAGCATAGTTGTGTGGGTTATTCAACTGTGCCAAACGAAAGGTTAGCTGAGTGCAATAAACGTTCCATCTCTCCTGTTTCCATACGCGGGACTAATCACACATACTAGAGCGCTCCGTGTGAGGAGAATCGTTTTCCTAATGGGAGGGCGGGCTATCCATCTAAGATACCGGTCATCCATAAGATTGAATCGGGCGATTCGCGGAAAACGGCACGCTGGTGGACGGTACTAACAATGGATGGAACGCCGCCAGATATGGGCTTTTTGCACCGCAGAATTTTAAGATGCTTAACTCGCTAAAACATTTACGGCGGCACTTACTGACGGGCGTTTCGTATGCCATCCCGTTCATCGCCTGCGGAGGGATCTTAATCGCCTTTGCGATCGCTTTCGCCCCGATGACTGCTTCGGGCCCCGATTTTTCGCAGGCGCCGCGTCTCAAACTGATTTTGGATATCGGATCCGCAGCATTGACCCTGATGTTGCCTGTACTGGCCGGCTACATCTCTTATTCAATCGCTGGCAAACCCGGCATTTTGCCCGGATTTCTTGGTGGCTATCTCTCGGGTGAAGTGCGCGCCGGCTTTCTGGGCGCGATGTTCGCGGGGTTACTCGCGGGATACGTCGTGGAAGCTTTAAAGAAGGTGCCCGTATCGAAGTATCTTCGGCCGATTATGCCGATTCTGGTAATTCCCATTCTCTCGGGAACATTTATCGGCATTCTGATGGTGAAATTTATCGGAGTTCCCATCGCTCTGCTCATGGAGAAAGCCAATCATGGCTTGATGTCCATGAGCACCGGTAATGACGTCGTGTTGGCACTGATTCTCGGTTCCATGATTGCATCTGACATGGGTGGCCCGATCAACAAGACGGCATTTTTTTTTGGCGCAGCAATGATCCGAGAAGGAAATTATCTAATCATGGGCGCGTGTGCAGCGGCGATTTGTACTCCTCCGCTCGGAATGGGACTGGCGACGTTGATCCGCAAGAAACTTTGGAGCACGGAAGAACAGGAAGCCGGTCTCGCTGCCATCGCTATGGGGCTGATCGGGATTACAGAGGGAGCGATTCCGTTCGCCGCTGCAGACCCGATTCGTGTGATACCCAGCATCGTGGCTGGCTCTGCCGTAGCGTCGGTGATCGCCATGGTCGGAAGAGTGGGAGATCACGCCCCGCACGGTGGTCCCATCGTCTTACCAGTTGTTGATCACAGAATCTCATTTGTGTTGGCCATTGTGACAGGAACGATCGTGACCGCAATTTTGATTGTCTTACTGAAAACGAGAAGCAAGAGAATAACGGAAGAGAGGCAGAAGGCCACATGAAAATAGTTGCCGTCACCGCATGTCCTACGGGCATCGCCCACACTTACATGGCAGCCGCGCGATTGGAAAAAACCGCGAAAACTCTTGGCCATGAAATCAAAGTCGAAACCCAAGGGGCAATGGGCATCGAAAACAACCTGACAGAAAGCGACATCCGCCAAGCTCACATCGCCATTTTCGCCGTCGATATTGAGGTAGAGGGGCGAGAACGATTCAATGGCGTGAAGGTTATCCAAGTACCCCTGCAAGAAGCATTAAAGAACCCGGAAAGCATTTTCGCAAAAATTCAGCGTTCGATATGAAGCACGAAATCAGTACGTCCGAGCAGTTCGTATTTTCCTGCTCTCTTTCCAGTGGCCTGCACGCACGCCCCGCGAGCCGTCTGGCAGAGGTGGCGAACGAGTTCGCCGCCCAGTGCGTACTGACCAATCTGCGCAACGGTATGTTTGCCAATTTGAAGAGCGTCTTGGCCGTCATCGCCGCTGACGTCAGACACGGCGATCAGTGCGTGATCCGGATCCAGGGACCGGACGAGCAATCAGCGCACGCATCGCTGCGTCGGTTTGTCGAGGAAACTCTTCCCCAATGTGACGCTCCTCTAGCCGTAGCCGAATCGATTGCTCGCAACACCACGCCTCCCCGCGTTCTGCAGGCGGCGGGAGTCGAGTGCAGCTTTGGATTGCCGGTCAGCCGAGGAATTGCTCAAGGCAAAGTGGTGATCATGAACGGTGCCGTGTTACCGTCCTCCTCGGACACCTCTGCCGCAACCGATCCCCAACTGGAATTGCAGCGGATCAAGGATGCAATCGCTGCGGTTCACAAACGAATTCAGGAAAAACTTGACTATCAAATCTCTCCGGGCGGCGCGGCGATACTGCAAGCTGAGCTGGCCATGGTAGGTGATGTTTTCCTTGCTGAAAAGCTGACCGAGCTAGTGGCGCGGGGTAAATCAGCCGAGCAAGCGGTATTGGCAACCGGCGAATTCTTCACCGATCTTCTGCGACATTCCGAAAGCGACTACATCCGAGAGCGCGCTTCGGACATCGAGGAAATTTGCTTGCAGTTGCTCGACGAAATCCACGGCGGAGAACGACGCGCGGTAGTTGAACTGCGAGAGCCCTCCGTGGTAGTCGCCGAGATGTTGGCGCCTCAACAATTTCTTGCCCTCGACCGGCGGTGGTTGAAGGCGCTCGTGCTGGAGTATTCCGCTACTACCTCACATACGGTGATCCTGGCACGCTCTCAAGGAATTCCTGCCCTGGTCGGGGTGCAAAGCGCACGGCTTCTACTCTCGCCCGGACGGGAAGTAGTTGTCGATGCCAATCGAGGGTTTGTTGTTCCCCAAATATCTTCTTCAGTCCAGCGTTTTTACGAACGCGAGCGGAGAACCCTTGATCGAAGACAGGAGGCGTTGCATCATGCCACCGGACCAATCAGTACGGCGGATGGCAAAACGCTCGAGGTAGCCGCCAATGCATCATCGTCCGAAGAGTTGCTACTGGCCCGCGAAAACGGGGCGGACGGAATAGGATTGTTTCGCACCGAGATGCTGCTTATGGGTCGGGCAGACGCCCCGTCAGAAGAAGAACAGTTCGCAATTTACGCGGAGGCAGCACGCACATCTGCGGGATGGCCTGTAATCATTCGCACCTTCGATATCGGAGGTGACAAGGCCGTGCCCTACTTGAATCTTCCGCCCGAAGACAATCCATTTCTTGGATATCGCGGCGTGCGCATTTATACCGAGCATCAGGAACTGATGCAGTCTCAATTGCGCGCGATTCTTCGCGCTTCATCGTTCGGCAACCTTCAGATCATGGCGCCGATGATCTCCTCGCTGGAGGAGGTCATTCAGTTCAAAGCTGCGATTTCGCAGGCGAAGCGGGATTTGACTCTCAAGGATATTGCCTTCAACCAGAACATAGGTGTCGGCATCATGATCGAGGTGCCCTCGGTTGCCTTCCTCCTTGAACAACTCTGTGCGGAAGTCGATTTCTTAAGTATCGGAACCAATGACCTCAGCCAATACTTCTTTGCCGCCGATCGCGGCAATTCTAAAGTGGCGGCGCTGGCCAGCGTTTGCCATCCGGCCTTCCTCTCTCTGCTCAAAGATATTGTCACTCAGATACACGGGGCCGGGAAATGGGTGGGCATGTGCGGAGAAATGGCTGCGGACATTCGACATCTTCCGCTACTCGTGGGGCTTGGTCTCGACGAGATCAGTCTTCCAGCGGCGGAAATCCCTGCTATTAAAGCAAAAATCTCCGCGCTGCGTGTACCTGACTGCGAGCAATTATTAAGCCGGGCTATAGTGTGCGGGACTACAAAAGAGGTCGGCGGTCTTCTGGAACGCGCACAGGCATCCCAGACGGCCCAGCCTCTACTGACCGAGGAGCTCGTCCTTCTCGGAAGCACCAGTCAGAGCAAGGAAGAAGTGATTCAGGAGATTGTGGACGCCTTCTATATCGTCGGCCGAACCGACGACCGTCATCGATTGGAAGAAGCGTTATGGGCCCGCGAAGACGTGTACTCGACGGGGCTGGGCTATGGTTTTGCCACTCCGCACTGCAAAACGGAAGCCGTCTCGAACGATTCGATCTGTGTGCTCAAACTCGATGAACCGATTAATTGGGGCTCGGTTGATAACGAACCCGTGCGCATGATCGTCTCCATCGTTATGCGCGAACCGCAAAACTCCGGCGGTCATCTGCAGGTCTTCTCGACCCTGGCCCGACAATTGATGAACGAAGAATTCCGCGACCGTCTATTTCGCGGCGAGACCGCGCGCGAAGTGATGACCCTTTTGGCCCAGCAGGTCGGATGAGTTTTTTTCGAGTTTCGGCACTTTCGCCGCGGGTAGGAATGACCTAAAGCGGCGATCCCAATCAGCGAGGGGGGCTCTGCGAGTCTCCCGGATCAACACAGTTCTCAGTTGCTACCAAATCACTTCCGGTTAGCGCGTCCGGAAGTAGCTGCGATCTGTGGTCTCATAGTCCGTGTATTTGAGCCCATCGTTCCGAGTGAGCACGCGGAGTTGCTTAAAACCGACCCGCGCAATTCTATGGAGGCGCGGGGCGGAATCGAACCGCCGATAAAGGTTTTGCAGACCCCTGCCTTCCCACTTGGCTACCGCGCCAATCCTGCTATTCCATGTTTATGTATGTCGATAGACATTATAGACTATCTAGAGCCGGCTTGACCGGAGTCGGAACGCTTCATTGCCAGTCCCCGGATTCCCTCGTAGCAATGAGTGTGGTCCCGCGAACGCCGGGAGAACCGAGGCTGCTCTATTCTTATCGAATAGGGGACTCCACATGCCTTTGCAAATCACTCAAGCCGGAGAGGAAGTTCTTCGAGTTCAAGCGCGGAAGCTATCCCATGAAGAGATTCTCAGTGAAAAGACCCGGGAGTTGATTGAACACATGAAGGAAACGATGAGGTATGCGCCCGGAGTCGGACTGGCTGCACCCCAGGTGGGCATTTCCTTGCAATTGGCGGTGATCGAGGACCGGGAGGAGTATCACAAGAATCTCACCGCGGAACAATTGTCCGAAAGGCAGCGACAGCCGGTTCCATTCCACGTCATTATCAATCCCCGCATCGTCCCGTCCGACAGCACCAATGTTGAGTTCTTTGAGGGCTGCCTGAGCGTCGCCGGATATTCGGCAATCGTTTCTCGGGCCCAAACCGTCACCGTCGAATATCTGAACGAATCTGCGGAGACGAAACGAGTTCACGCCGTCGGTTGGTATGCGCGAATCCTGCAGCACGAGATCGATCACCTTACCGGAATACTGTACGTGGATCGAATGAAGGCCCGCACGTTGACCACACTGGACAATCTGGAACGAGTTTGGAAGGACCTTCCTATGTCAGAGGTAGAAGCAAGACTGAGGGTGAAGAGTCGAGATTGAAACCCGACGATTTCTGAACGGTGAGCGTTCGAGTCCACTCACGCAGTTACCAATCTAGTGCGGCAGCCTAGGCCGCAAGACTCCATAGAACCAGGTGCCGGCCAGAGCACTCATGATCGCTGCTGCCATCACGGTAACGCCATTGCCGACCAATGCAAACAGTGGACCCGGACATGCGCCGGTGAGCGCCCAGTCCAGACCAAAGACGGTGCCACCCACCGCATAACGCACGCCACGACCGAGTGTCTTCGGTCGGATGTAGATGCTTTGATGAGAGATTGTCTTCGCACCCAAACGCTTAATTAATGCTACCGAAATCGCCGCGACAAGAATTGCGGAGACCATAATTTCGTACATGCGGGGCGACTGAAACCGAAACATTTCCTGGATGCGAAACCAGGAAAGTACCTCGGATTTCGTGAGGACGACACCGAAGGCGACCCCGAGCAGGAGATACGGGAGAAGGGTGCCAGTGGTTTGGGCGAGGCTCTGAGAAGACTGGCTTGGTTCAGTCGGCTTCGGTTCGGGCAACTTCGGTTCCGTCGGCTTGGGCTCTGTCGACATGGAAAAGTCAAAGTAGCAGCGGCAAAATGAAATGCGTTGCAATCAGTCCCCCGGCGAAAAAACCGACCACGGCAATCAGTGAAGGTAACTGCAAGTCCGCCAAGCCCGAAATGGCGTGCCCGGACGGACAGCCACCCGCATATGCGGTTCCAAATCCCACAAGAAACCCTCCGAAAACGATAAGCACGAACCCCCGGAACGAAAGCAGTGCCGACCAGTGGAACATTTCGCGCGGTGCCAGTCCGGAAAAATCATGAATTCCGAGCTTGGCCAGATCGATCTTGGTCGCTTCGGAGATAGCAACATTGTGCGGTCCACCGTAGTGCGAAGCGAGAAACCCGCCAACGAGGATTCCGAGAACAAACAACAGGTTCCAGAGACCATCCTTTTTCCAGTCGTACCGGAAGTACTCAATCTTCCCGGGAAAGACCGCTGCGCATGTGTGACGCAAACTGCTTGAAACACCGAATAAGGCATTCCCGGCGATGAGCAGCGCGGGAACGAAAAGGCCAATCGCCGGACCCGCGACGTACCACGGCCACGGGCCGGAAACGAGAATCGCCCATGTCGTCGTCCCATTCATTCGTTTAATGCAGCTTATCGCCCCCACCCAAAGCTCGGCCCAACCGAGTCCTGATACATCTTCAGATTGGCCTCACCGCCCCCAAATGCCCGAGCAGCGCTGGAATCGCTTGTAAGGGCTCAGTTGCTTGTTTTGGCGGATTCAAGTTTTTGTATCATCACTTGCGCCCAGTTGTCTTCTGCGCCATAACCGGTCTGCATCCACTGCCAATTGCCTTTTGGATCCACAACCCAGTTTTGGGGAATGCCATAACCATCCAGCAAGTTGTTCACCAACGCATAAGCGGGGAGAACGGGGAAGGTGTAACCCCTATCTTTTAGATAGGGCGCCACCATTCCAAGGTCTTCGTCAAGGTCGAAGGTTAGGATCTGAATGTCAGAACGGCCGTTCGTTTGTTCGTATAACTTCTGGAGCTTTGGTAGTTCCTCGGCACATTCGCCGCACCAGGTCGCCCACAAGTTGATCAGAATCACCTTGCCCCCAAGATCCCTCAATCGCCACATCTTTCCCGACAAGTCGGCCAGTTCAAATGCGGGAAGAGTCTTATTGGGCTTCTGCCATTCTCCCTGGGCCAGCCCGGGCTATTTCGAGGCGGCTAGATTGTTCCATGTGGCCCATGCGGCCGGTGTACCGCCTGTTTGTTTCCAGAGTGTCTGGGCTTCGTCGGTAAGATCATCGCTGAATTTGCCATGCGAGTATTGCGGCGGTTCCAAGCGCGTTCGCAATGACAATTGGTAGTAGGCCAGCGCGTCTTGCTTGCGGCTCTCTATGACCGCTAGCCGGGCGCGATTCCTCCAGTAATCGGACCGCAGTTTTTCCTGGGCGGGCGGCGGCCCCTCTACGAATCGCTTTATTGCCATAACTGCATCAGGCTGCTCGGCTAATTGAGCAGCTTTCAGTATCTGACCGTCCAGTCGCAGGTCCCACGCAACCTGCCGTTCGTTGAGATCCTCCCGTTCCTCGGCAGAGAGATCGTCATTCGCTCGCTGTTGCGCGTGGACCCTGTCATCGATTGTCTTAGTTTTCTCAAGCAGATCAAGTGCGCGGCTTGGTTGCCACTTATGTTTCAGCAAAAAGTCTGCCGCATAAAATTGGATCCAGGAACCGGGCGATCCAAATACGGTGGTATGGTTGAGAAATTCGTCCATAGCGGCGATGCCGTCTTTCTCACTTAACGAATCATCTTTGTCAGAATCCAGGAACCACTCGCCATGCGCAAATTGGGGATCGTTTGGGAAATCGCGGATCCAACCTTTCCGAGCCGCCGTGTGAGCTGCACGGTACTTTGCCCACGCGACTACATCCTTCTGGTCTTCGGGTGCTTTGTTCGCCTTGTGCCATCGGCCGGCGACTATATCGAAAGCGCCATTGGAGTGGGGATATTCGTGTAACAGGCGATCTTCCATCGCAGTTACGGTCTCGGACGAAGCGCCGGCCTGTTTGTAGCCACTGATCAGGAATGACTGCCATTCCGAGTCGGGTCTCGGATTGAGCGTTTCGATCCGCTTCAGGTCCTCGGCAATCTGCCTGCGCAGGACATCATGCTCTTGTGGCGGGTGCAGGCGAAATTCAAGACTCCACAGGGTCCCATACTCTTTCAATCGCTCAGGATCTGTTTCTTGCGACAAGCGGGTACGTAAGGCGGCCGCTACCCCAGGTTGCAAGCGGGTATCCTTACCGAGAAGCCACTGCGCCGATCCATCTGTAGAGTCGGGACATAGAGCGAAGAACGCCGCCAGATTATCAGACGATTTTTGCTTGTCGCTACGCTTGCCGCTCGAATAATTCTTGGCAAGCGCAAGGCTTGGCCACGGAACCTGCGGCGCTTTGGCCTTGGCTACCTCAAGCAGCCGGAAACTCTCCGGCGTATCTATCTCGAACAACACCAAGCCAGCCAGATAAAGGGCCAAAGGGTCATCCGGATTTTGGGCGGCTTGCGCGCGGAGCTTTTCAGGCAAAGCCGGATACGGACTTGGATCTAAGAATCCATCGCGCCCACGCGTTTCCCCATTTTCTTCCTCAATCAGCCTACGGTAGGGTTCAACTTCCCGCGGATATTTCGCAATCAGTTCCTGGTAGGCCGCGTGGCGACGCGCCACCCAATCGCTAAACTTCATTTTCGCGAGATCTTTGCCATCAGGAATCTCCTCAAGGGCCTTGCGAACCTCGGGAGTTGGCTCACAGCCCGGCAGTGAGACGGGAGGCTGAGCCAGAGACGCGGCGACCAGCATAGTAACGACTAGAAAACACCGTGACCAAAAAAGAGAATCGCACTCCATAACAGTGTCCTCGCGCACGCAATGAACCAAAAATGCTTTGAGCTTTTACCCCATGATTCATACAAACAGAGAACGGATCCTGGCAAGCATCTTGCGCTATAACTGCTATGGCGAGTCATCATACCTCGAATACGGGGATTCTGTGCTTCAGACGGGTTGCATGTGAGGTATCTCGGCTTCGAGTGTCTATTGCCGCATCCTTGCGAGTAAGACGCCAATTCAAAAAATAAACCCGCCCCCGTGGAATCAAGAGCGGGCGGGTTGCTAGCGAGGAATCGCTTACGTTCACCAAGAGACATCCTGTCATTCGAGGAAAGGAAATAGACCCTCGGGCTACGAGCCCGCGAAGGCAGGTGTCCGCCCGATCTCTACGGCATCGGCCAGAAAATGTATCGAGGATTGCCACCGTGGGAACCACTTGTACCCGAGAGCGCCGCTCCCTTTCCGTGTGTTGCTGGCTCCGCGATAAATCGGTTTCATCGCCTTACTGGAGAAACAAAGCGCACAGCACTGATTTTTGCCAGGTCGGACAACTTTTCCGCGGGCAGGCGTCCGACTAACGCCTTTTCCCGGTGGAGCGCCTTAGACGTTGTGAAACCCAACGCTTTCAGTTGATCGAGAACTGCGGTGGAGTCGTCGGTCAGCCACAGTTGAACTTCCACTGAGCCATCCTTTACCAGTTTGCAGTCTTGCCTGGACTTTTTCCAGCAATCGAACGCTTCGAGCAGCGCGGGATGCAGTTTTGATTCGAGCAGCACGCGTTCGCTGGTAGGCTTCCTGTCCGCAGTAGCAGACGGTGCGATTGCTCGGTCTTCGGTGGCCACCATTGGCTGAGACACGGGTGGCAGGAGTGTTGCCTGACCGTGGTAAACGGGGCCGCCAATTGTTCCTCCTGCTACCCCCGCGGCGACGCCCCCACCACCTGAACCAGAACCGACTCCGGCGCCACCAACCCGATTCGAGTTCTTGCCAGAGCTCGTGCTGTACATTGTGTTACCCGCATTGGGCGCATTCAACCAACCTTTGTAGTTGTCACCAAACACTCCTTCGTAGGTCACGCCCTCGGGCATCTCGACGGGAATCTCGACGCGCTGGGGCTTTCCATCCTTTGTGACTACCTGGTCTTCGACCGCGACGAACGAGGTGAACTGCGTCATTAGGCGATAGTCGAGCCCGAGCCTGGTGATTTCTTTCTCCAGTTCCGGCTTCATATTTCCACGCTGCACACCTGCCCAGTCTTGCGACATCAAGTCGTCGATTTTGCCTCTCGCCCAGAAGCTGGACTGAATGCGGTATGACCCTGCACTCGCACTCAGGCTAACGGGAATGGCGCGCACAAAATCTCCGCCTGCGCGGTTGCCGCGAATGTGAATGGTTCCGTTGGTCGCCGCAGTGTAGCGTCCACTGATCACCAAGGGCTTTCCGCTGTACAGGTCTGGCAACACCCGCGGATAGACGTCGGTCACGGGCAGGCCGCCCCAGTCGATCGACACATCGGTCAACAGCGGGGACCGCAGCCGCTCATAGAGTCGGTGTGCAGCTGCGTCTGCCTTGTCACTTTCCTTGATGGTGATCATCTCCGATTCTCCCCGCCCCGCTTTGGCCATCGCTTCGATCAGAAACCTATCGACCGAGGTACCCACTCCGAAGGCGAACACTCGCGCATTGGTGTGCATCTGCACTTCGCCGATGATTTCGAGGTCGTTGCCGACGTAGCCGTCGGTGAGGAAACACACGACCCGCAGATGATCCTGCGAGTCGGAGGGGTCGAGCGCTGCGCGGATGGCATTCATCATCACGGTTCCGCCAGCGCCACTTTTCACGCCCAGCACCGCCTTTGCTTTGGCGATATTTTCGACCGTGGGAAACACGGGCTCCGGGAACAGGACCTGTGTGTCGCCGGAGAAAGTGATCAGATTGAAGGTGTCGCCCGGATAAAGCTCGTCGAGCGCATGGCTGACGAATGCCTTCGCCTTTTCAATTGGGAACCCGCGCATCGATCCCGAGGTGTCGAGCACGAAGACGAGTTCCTTCGGCGTGATATCAGATTCCGGTATGCGCGCCGGCGGCTGCAGGATCAGAGTAAAGTATCCGCCCGGACCCAGCTTGCCGCTTGCCGCGGCTTGCGACAGCACGGCGTCGCTGATCTGGTCGCCGGCAACGCTGTACTTCAGGATGAGGTCTTTGTTCGGGATTACCGCCAGGTTCTTGAGTTTCACTGACGCTGTGCTCGCGCCGGTGCGGTTCACCTCGATTTCATGCGAACTGGAACGCACGTATCGAATCGGGATGCCCGCATCGATGGCCAACTCAATGGAAATATCATGCCCCGCACGGGTTCCCTGCGGCGTTACTGGCGGAGTGATGTTGGACGCGTCCGGAACGCTGTCGGTGTCGGGCGCCCAGCCGCCGCCCTGCTTTCCAGTCGGCTGTCCCGGAATGTAGCGCGGCCCGACGACCGTGGGGAAGACAAACTCGTATGATCCTTCCTCGTACCTGAGTGTCTGCAGGTAGCCGATGGTAACTGTCACCTGCTCGCCGGGCATGATGTTCGCCACGGCCTGCGTGAAGATGTTGGGGCGCTCCTGGTGTAGCAGAGCGGTCACATGGCCGGTCTGTCTGGCGTTCTCAAAGATCGCTCGCGCCTCGTCCCGCCGCTTGACGACGCCGCGCACGGTGCGATTGCCTACCTGGATGGTCATGTCGTCGACGGCGGCATTCTCTGGGAGCGGGAAGGCATAGACGGCTTCGATTTTCTCCGCCAGCGAATTCTCGAATGTCTGCGTAACCTCAACCCGTGCGATGAAACCGCTGATCGCTCCGCGAACCTCGGTATGCTTCAGCGGGCAGTTGCCGCTCACCGAGCCATCTTTGCCAAGGATTTGCAGCGAGCCGGAAGTTTCGCCGGGTGCGGCAGCGACGGTTGTTTCGGCGGAAACGAAGTTCGATGCGAGAAGCGGGATAATTAGAACTGGAACAACCAACCAGAAGGAATCCCGAAGCCGGCGCGCCATAGGTGCCTCCACAAGCATTCGATTTGAACTCCGGCAACTCCAGAAACGTTGCCTCGCGCTCAATTAATTTTCTAGAGTTGCGGCGTGCACTAACTCGCTGCTATCTCAACCTAACTTGTTATTGGCGAAATGAATGAACTTCGGGCTGACCATTTCAGACCCACCAGTCCACCGCGGCCCCAGCGAGGATCGAAAACACTCCCCGGCGGAGAACCATGAAGCCTCCCTCGTCAATAGACACACGCGGCGACGCGGTTGTTCCCGCCGGGCTCCTAATAGTTAATCGTCCCCGACGATGGATTGGTCACGGGACGGTAGAAGCTTTGTGCGTGGAATTTCGTGAACGTTACGCTCACTCACTCGGAATTTGCGCGCGGAACTGCACACGTGGAGAATTTCGACCGCTTTATTAGACTTGGTGGCAACTCGTTCCGAATAGGCTGGATTTAGCCGCAGTCGTGTTAGCGACGCAGAGAAAGTCACTCCTAGGCATGACGAATGCGCCGCCGCTTTATTGCGGCTGAAGCAGCGGGTTTTCGCGGTAGCGCCACCAGACGTACAGCCACATCAAAGCGATGACGGGATACATCAGGAAACTGGCCTCGGTGCCGAGCACGCCGCCGGTCAGCCATGGCGGGCCATTGAAGCTCGCGTCGAGTAACCGTCCTTCAGGCAATTGCGAGCCATTCGGCGTTCCGATTACGAACAGCTGCATGTAGTCGAAGGCCATGTGAAAACCGACGGCGAACCACAGCGTGCCGGTCCTTAGGATGCTGTAGCTCATGAGTAGGCTCAGCGACACCAGCGTGATCACATCCCAGACGTTTTCTCCTTGCTTGTAGAAATAGTGATCGGCGGTAAACATCAGCGCAATGACGATGGAAGCCGGCCAGAAGCCGATACTCTTCCACAACGTCTGCTGTAAATAATGGCGCCACCAGAACTCCTCGGCAATGCCGATCAAAATATTGGCCGCGAGCCACGCCAGCGCCGAGATCGCTAGCGCAGTGCCGCTGGTCGCCAATCCTTTGATCTGCATGCCGCCCAGCGCAATCATGCCGGCCGCAACCGCACCCGCCATCACGACTCCAGCCGCCACCCCTTCGAATGTGTGGGAGGAGAACGCGCGCTTGACAGGCAATCCATAGCTATCTACGCGGCGATGCTCGTAGACCGCGAAAATGCCGGTGCAAATCAAGCCGACGGCCAGGTTCCAGAGATCGTGCAGCATGGTGTAGCCAGGCGCCAGTCCTAGGCTGAAATGCAGCGCTTGTGCCGCCCGCGCCAGCGGACGTTCCATGAGCGGATAGAGTCCCCAGTTTCCCAGGGAGTAAAAGATAACGGCGCGCCAGAAGAATCGCAGCTTGCCGTCGGGTCCGACCAAAGCCTGTTTGATCATCCGATCCATGCCAGAATTTGCTTCAGATCTGCTCGGACAGACGACTCAGTGCCGCGTGGCATCGACGGGCCGATTGCGATCGCCTCGCGATGTTCTTCGAACCAGACCAAGAAGGAAGACTCGTCAGCGCCGGAAAGACGCTGCTGGTTTAACCATGTGTAGTAAGCGCCCATGTCGGCATCGATCAATGACCCCGCGGGATCCACTTCGGCAGCAGAGTGAACTCCCGACAGTAGTTCGTTCATTGGCTGTTGGCGTTGTCGAGGAGCAAACCGGAGCAACAATGTTACGGGTTCGGCCCGTCGAAGCGCTTCACGCGCAGACCATTGGGCAAATGTAGTGCTGAAGATTTGCGTGCCCGAACCTTCGGTCAGTACATTGACCTGGAACCAATTCAACACGGCATCCGTTCCCGCGCCGCCGAAGGTGAGATCTTCTGGACGCATCTGCACGAGCTTGGTGCGAAGCTCTTCCGGACCCATGTTTCCGGACCGGATTGCCTTTTGCATTTTATTGAGTAAGGTATCTCGCACTGGTTCGAGCGCTGCGTAAGATACACATGCAACGCCGTCCCACTTGCCCGCCATATTCTTCCCGCCGTCGATGTACCAGTGACCGTAGGCGAGTGGGTGGGTCCGGGCCCGCTCAGCAACAACGTCGCCGAGCATCGCAAGTCCATCGCGCGGATTGACTTGAGTGAAATGGACGCCATGCGGCCGGAGGTTACGGAACAGCGGCTCGCCGGTGTCCGCCGCTCCTTGCCCGATCACAACGATTCCCAAACGTGACAGAGCAGGCAATGGCGCAGGAACGGCCGTGCTTAACTCTCGAGTAAAGGTCTCGGCCGCTGCCCTAAAAGAATCCATCTGCCGCGTCGACCATAATAGAGCCGTAAAGCTCTGCACAAATTGGTCGGGTTGCTTCACCCAGTTTAGTTTTTCCAGTTCAGATAAAGGCGCGAACCGACGGAATGCAGATAACTTCCATTCCAGTTGATCGGGAGAGAGCGAGTTTAAGTATCTAAGTTGCCCTTCCAGATTGTTGCGTTCCACTGGAAATTTCCAATCATAAGTTATGATTTCGCGTAACAACACGGGTAGCAAACCAAGAGGCACTCGTCTGAGCAAGTCAATGTTTGTAACCGCCAGCTTCTTCGCTTGAAGGGGGTACTGATCGAAATCCTCCGCCTTTAGTTCGCTTGGGCGCACGAGGTTACACTACCTCCGGCAACGGCTTGCCTTCCACCAATGGTGTCCCGAACCCCAGTAACGATCCAAGTGTAGGAGCCAAGTCGATAGACTCTACCGCGCGATCGATAGTTGTTCCCTGCCGCACTCTCGGCCCCAAAACGAGCATCCAGACCGTTCGCGACAGCGGGTCGCCGGTGCGATGATGCTGGAATCCGTTCCCCCCAGAGTCAGTATCCGAGTCCCGGCCAAAGTCAGGCAGGATGAACATCGTGGTCTTTCCAGCATATTCCGGGTTGCTTCGGATTGCGTTCCATATCTCTGCACACAACCGGTCAGATCTTCTTATGCCTTCAATATAGAGCGAATAAGAGCCGGAATGGGCGACGTCTATGTCGTGCAAGGTGATCCAAAGCAAGCTGGGCGCGAGCTCGCGCATAAGCTGGCGGGCAATGTATACGGATAGCTCATCGGGACTGGATAGATTCCGGGCGTGGGTTGTGAAATCGGAAACGGACAGTCGTAAGATTTCCTCCACCTGCTGCAACTGAAATTCATTGCTCCCCAAATCCGGAGTGTAGAGTGGCGTCTCATAGTTATCATGCAGTAAGTGCTTATAGTCGGTGTTGGCGCCGGATAACGCTGCTGCCAGTAAATGTTTGGGGAGAATGACACCAGCCCCGAGGCCCGCACCGTATAAGCGATGGTCGCTTTGTCCGATTTGGTTGAAGCCGTTGCTGGGAGCAACCACCCAGGCATCGGTCGGTGGCCTATGCAGAGCTTTGCGGAAATACTCAAAGACGGTCGGATGTTTGGGCGTCACCGAAGCAAAGTTGTTGAAGGTTTCATACACGCCAGTAGCAAGGCTGGCAGTAGCAACGTAGTGGCCGAGAATACCGCGGTTTACCACCTGCGTAAAAAACGTTCCTTGGGGTATGAGTTCTTTGATAAGACAAGGAATATTCCTTTGCCCATCCGGCGCAAAAGTTTCCCCGTCGCGTGCACCCCCGCCGAAGGTCACGACCACGGCCTTTTGTCCGCGCGGGACCGCCTTCGGAGCGAACGAACTGAATCCCACAAGGCCGGCACTCAGACTGGCCGCCCCCGCCAAACGTAAGAACTCCCGACGGTTCGAGGAAACTGCCTGCGCGACGTTGCCCGGCGCTTGTCTTCTTACCGACGCTACCAACGGCGTAGTCCTGCTCTCATTCGGACACGTGATTTTCTACAGTTTGGCTGCGCTATGCTGGACGACTTTCCCCCGAGCAGCAGCAACCACACGGCGCCCTGGAATCAATGGACGGGTCAAGCTTAAACCTTCGCGAACAAACCTCAAAGCAGACGGGAGACATCGAATCCAATATTTTCTTCCGGCTCTACGAGTCGGAACTCCGCTACTTTTCTGATGTGCTCTGGTTCTTCGCACTTGCAAGCGGCGCTGGAGCGATTGCCAGTGGGCAGAAGTTAGGGCTGGAGGGCCATACCCTCCAGCCCATTCATCAAATCAAAACGTGTATTTCAGCGCCAGTTGAAAGAAGCGCGCGTCGGGTGTGTAGTTCCCGAAGAAGCGCGGCCCTGTAATTTGCCCACTGAATGGACTGTTGATCCCAGCATTCGATGGGGCTCCCCAACTCGGCGTGTTAAACAGATTGAACACATCTGCCCGGAACTGCAAGAACTGTGCTTCAAAGGTCTTGAAGTTCTTGAACAGAGATAGGTCGATTCGTTCGTAACCGGGGTCCGCGATTTGCTCACGCGGCGATCCCAAGAACGGCAACACGTTCGCCGCCCCGGTGATGCAAGGCCCGGTTGGGCAGGTTTCAGGGAAGCTGCTCGGATATATCGGATTGGTAAACGCACACGGGTTGTACCAATTGGCGAGGGTTTTGACCGTAGCCGGACAGGGAGTACCGGGGTTACCGGTGGGCGCAGTCCCTCCTCCCGTGAATGGGTTCCCGACTAGAACCGCAAAGGTCGAGGCTCCGGCTACACCACCTACAAGTGCCCCATTGAGGTCGCCGCCGGCGTCGTAAACAGTAAAAGGTTGTCCCGATTGGGCGCGAAAGACTATGGTCGAAGACCAACCACCAACTAGCTTATCCACAATTCCCGACTGTGACACGTACTTGCGCCCCGCTCCAAAGGGTAACTGATAAGTGCCGCTGAAGGTAAAGCGCTGCCGGGTGTCGAATGGTGAATTACTGTAATCGGGCCTGATGCCAATGATCGCAGTAGTCCGGTCCCCGCCGTCATTGGCGCTGGGTAAAGGCTCGCGGGCGTCGTCGAGCGAATGCGACCAGGTATAGGTCGATAGAAAACTCAAACCGTTGCTGAAATGGCGTTCAAGAGTGGCTTGCAAGCCGTTGTAATTTGAAATTGCTTCGTTGGAGATATAGGGGAAAGTTCCGAATAGGGGGAACGGGTCGTCGGGAGTTGTATTGGTGCCAGCGGGTGCGATAGCAGCCGAACCATTGCCAAAAAACACATCTCCCAGATGTCGCGACTCGCTGCCCACGTATGCGATCGTCAGTGCCATGTTGTTGGTGACGGAGTACTGAACACTGAGATTTTGTTCCATGCTATAGGTACTGTGCCAATTTGCATCCGCTCCACGCAAAGACGGAAAGCTCAAAGTTGAGCTCACGGGTGGCCCGGCTTCCAACGTAATTCCGTTGGTAGGGCAAGCCACGCTCGGAGCACCGCAGTTGGATGGCGGGGTTCCCCAGAATTGTTCGTTGTCATACGGTTCATTGACTCCTAAGTTAGGATAGTTCCCGAGGTTCTCCAAGCCTCCATAAAAAATTCCGAATCCGCTCCGAACCACCAATCGATTTGTGGCTTGATACGCGAAGCCCACCCTGGGCGCAAAATTCGTCTTCTGCGACTGCACTAAAGCGCGATTGCCGCTGAACTGCAATGCGATGCCCTCGGACGCCAGCAAACTGGTGAAGCCGGGTGGAAATGTGACGTTCTGCTGGGAGGATGGAAGAATATAAACGCCTGTGGCGGTGCCGGGAACGTCGACTGGACTGGTTGGATAGTAAAGCGCCTGATGATCATCCCTTTCAACCGGCGGTTGGAAGAAGTCGTAGCGCAATCCCAGATTGACGGTGAGGCGCGGCCTCACTTTCCAATCGTCCTGGGCGTATGCAGAACGGTACCAACGGCCCAGATTCGAGGTGTTGAAGCTCGAACTGTAGTTGGTATTCATGTCGTCTTCGAGGAAATCCGCGAGTCCCCATCCCGTGAACGGTTGGAAGTCGCGGCTGGTGAAATGCCCATCAAATCCGTAGGCCTCGTGGGCGAAGGTCGGCTGGAGCACAGAGTAACGGACATTCTGAAAATCGACTCCGAATTTAAAGGTGTGATTGCCATGGATCATGGTTAGGTCGTCGATGATCTGATAGACGTCTTGGTGTTCGTCGGTAGGCTGGAACAGAGGCGTGCCGATGCCATTGATTTCGTTAAAGTAAATATTGGGCAAGCCTCCGTTGAGCGCCCCGCCCGGAATTCCGCCCAAACCAAATGAAGCGGGCAGGCCAGTGTCGTTGTAGCTTTGTTGCAACCAGCTAAAATGTCCCCAATTGTACGCAAAGCGCAGTTGGTTGATCAGCTTGCTGGAAAAGACGTGGTTTTCACTGATGAGGCCTTGCCTGGCGTAGTTGAGAAAGGTCCCGTCGTTGTCAGTCCCGCCTCCATCGAGAATTGGACCAAACGGAGCCGTCACGAACTCGTTCTCTTTCAAATAGCTCGCGCGGGAAAAGACTTGGTCCTTCGAACTCAGGTTCCAATCCACGCGGATGTCGAATTGATTGGTGCTGTCTGTATAAGATTGCGACGCGGCGTAATTATTGAAAGTCTTGCCATCGTTCGCGTTGGGCGCAGGAAAGGCGGCCAGAAGTTTCAGCGCGACCGAATCGGGATCGCAGACACTCTGCGTTGCTTGCTCGCCGCAAGGAGTGCCGAGCGGCACCGTGCCGCCTGAACTTGGCTCAAAGAGCAGGATGGGCTGGGCGGCGCCGGTCAGACTCGTATTCAGCAGTTCGGAGAAATTTCCGGTGCGCTCGAGCATCGTCGGTATGGTCTGAAGGATTGGGGCGTCCCGAATAATACGATTCCCTTCATAATCTCCAAAGGCAAAGAGCTTATTCTTGATGATCGGCCCTCCGAGCGTAAAGCCGAACTGATTCTGGTGATAAGGGAGCACGCCTTGGGTGGAATCCCAATCAGTCGCCGTCAGATCATTGTTGCGCACATACTCCCACGCATCACCATGGATCTGATTCGTGCCGGACTTGATCGAGGCATTCACCACGGCACCGGCTGAGTGTCCGAACTCCGCCGAAAAAGATCCCGTCTGCACTTTGAACTCCTGCAATGCGTCCGGAGGAGGCCTCACCACGTAACTCGCGCCGTTGAGGAAGTCGATGGCGTTGGAGTTATTGTCGACACCATCGAGAATGAAATTATTCTGGGTTGCGCGCATTCCGTTGGCAATGAAGTCCCCGTTGCCTTGCCCGCGCGAACCGTTTGAGGCGTCCACGCCCGCTGCCAACTGCGCAATGAAAACCCAGTTGCGGCCATTCAGCGGCGTATCGTTGATCTGTTGGGTTGTCATCACCTGACCGGTGGATGCCTCTTGCGTTTGCAACAGCTCACCCTGCGCATGTACCTCCACGGTTTCGTGAATGCTGCCAACTTTAAGCTGGATGTCGGCCTGGAGTCTCTCGGCAACATGCAATTCGAGCCCGGTCTTGGTGGCAATCGAGAATCCCGGAGCCGTTGCGGTCACCGAGTAATGACCGATCTTGACCGGTTGAAACGTGTATACGCCGCTGCTATCGGTCCGGGTTTCCAATTCGAAGTTGGTATCAATATTCTTGAGCTGTACACGCACCTTTGCGACTGCGGCTCCCTGGGCGTCCGCGACTGTGCCCACGATTGCGCCCTCATCGAGCTGCCCAAACATCAACTGCGGGAGCGCCAAGGATAGAAGTATCAAGGCGAGACAATACCCGCCCGATTTCCGCATCATGGCGGAACACCCGTGAGAATCATTCATGGACTCCCTGTGGCTTTGCATCTTCTTCCTCTCCTCAGTTTGGGTTGTCACTCCTGAGTGCTTCGAACTTAAGGAACCCAATGAATCGGAACACAAAAGATCATCGCTGCTCCGCGCTCAGTCTGGACCCACCCGAAAACGCCTTACAGGGCATCGGAAAGCAACCCCTGGCATTGGCCAAGCAAACGTTTGCTTGGCCCTGCGGCCCCATATGAGCCTTCGCCCTGCCAGATTTTCCAGTAACACACGGTATGTATACGGTATGTTACGGTCAGCTTCGTATTTAACTGCTTTCTATGCAATGGTATAGATCGCTCGACCACAGCTCTCAGCGAAGGGGGGCACCGCAGCGATTCGATGTTTTCGTCGTGACAGCAATTCTGAAAAGTGGAGATAATTCTGAAAATCTGGAGGGCGGCGAGCTAATACCTCCGGAGTTCACGTCCTTGGTTGCAGTGGCGACGACAGGCCTCACCAGAAATAGGCTGCGACGACGTGAGGGGCGCCCGCAACGGAATCAATCACAGTGGTCTGCACGACCACCTGCATATTTTTCTTTTGCCAATCAGGGGGAGCTGTTCGAAGCCCCTCCGCCAGATATTCGGGGCTGGAAATGAATTGTGCCGCTGCATCGGAGCCGGGCGCCGTAATCCCTCCCACGGTAATCACCACGCCGCCGGTCTTCGAGTCGAGCAATCGGCTCACGATTCCAAAATCTTCGGTGACTTCCCAGTTCTTCCCCAAACGGCAAAACCACTGCTTTTCCGGAACAGCCCGATCCTGTATCCAGAACACCCCTTCTTTTTCCGCAAACTGGAAACGGAGGTTGGAGGTCATTTCCAGTGTCCATCGGTTGCTGAAAGCTCCAATGATCACAGCCGGAGAATTACGCAAATCGTCGAACGAGAATTCGTCGCCAATCCTTACCTGAGTTGGCTTGTTCATCTTCCCTAATAGCCCGGAAAGGCGGAATGCCGCATACACATCGCCCGAACCCACACCGAAATCAGGGAAGGAAATCATATCGCCCCAGGTTATTTTCTCTTTCGGATCCAAGGGGAGTTTCTGATTTAGCCGATCGACCTCCTTATTGAAAGTGCCGGGATGGTCCTTCGAATACCTGCCATACAAGGCAATCGAGGGCCGGTATAGGACTGGCTTGGAAAGAGAAATGAGGACAGGTTGAGGACTGGAAAAAACGGGAGCCCAAAACTCCTCCAGCTCAGACTTGCGTGGTACCTGGCGGCGAGAGCCCAAGCCGATCAATGCCGCAACCAGCGCCAGGCCCATGGCCATTGCGGCCCAAGGTAACAACTTTCTCTTCATGGGAATCGGAAGAGACTCGGGCATGGTTACGGCCTCAACTGGCAGCTCGACCGGGGTCAGACGAAACTCAGGAACATAGGATCCGACCGGCAGGTCGATACGGACGATTGAACCCTTGGAGAATTCGTGATGGTATTGTTCAAGCCGCCGGCGCACCTCGCCGGCCTGCACTCGAACTACCGGGTCGTCGCCGGTTGCGTAATCGGGCGGGCGGTGGAACAGGTCGGTTCCAATGCTGCGCTCCTTCAGAAGTTCGTCATGCCCGTCGAGTCTATGTTGCACGACGTAGGAGAGAAACTGTTTACTGCGGCTACTGCTCCGAAAAGGCGGACTGCTGAGGATGGTTTCCAGTTCTCGGAGAACCTCCGATTTCTCCACGTCCCCTATGGGTGAGCGCCCCGTTTGAGAACCCGCAATCGTAATCGACTCAGCTGGCAAGGCCATTCGGCTTCCCCCTTGGCGCAACTTGGTTTACCACGTTTGACCTGCGGTTGTCACGCGGCAATCGGCCGCCGATTTCTCTTCGTGTCTTCACAAACTCCAGCGGAAGTCACTATGTCTTTGTGTTCAAAGGGGACTTACTGTAAAACACCGTGTGCTACTCGAAAACGCGTCCGTCTATGGTATAGCTGAAACAGATGAGGCAGAGGTATAGCTGAAACGGATGAGGCAGAGGTTTGCTTGATTGACTTCTAGGGTTCGGAAAAGTTGGAAAGCGCACAAAGAAAGAAAGTTGGAGCAGAAAGCAAGTGAGTATCTTTCCATCCGGGAACCTCGCAGCGCGTCCGCGAGCATGCTGTCAGAGTCCCTCCCGCTACGAACGGAAGACGCCATCGTGAAGACCCAGTTCGTATTCTGCAGTCTAATATTTATTCTTATTTCTCAAGTTCTGCCGACGAACGCGATCGGACAGACAGACACTCTGCCAACCGCGCTGGCATCTCAAACAATCAATGGACCACTGCTGGCTGAAACTCCACCCATGGGCTGGAATAGTTGGGACGGCTATGGCACGACCATTGATGAAGCGGAATTCAAAGCCAACGCCCAGTGGTTCGCCGAGCACCTCAAACCTTACGGTTGGCAATATGTCGTCATCGACGCGGAATGGTTTGTTACGAACCCGGTTCCCGAAGGCGGTTCGAAGACCTCGCAATTCGTTGTCGACAGCTATGGCCGGTATATTCCAGCCGCGAACCGATTCCCGTCGTCTGCGGCCGGCGCGGGGTTCAAACCTCTCGCTGATTATGTGCATTCCCTTGGGCTCAAATTCGGCATCCACATTCTCCGCGGCATTCCGAAACAAGCGGTAAGGGAAAATTTGCCCATCGAGCGCTCAGATCTCCACGCGGTGGATGCTGCAGATACTTCCGATACCTGTCCTTGGAATTTCGACAACTATGGACTCGATCCTGCGAAGCCGGGAGCGCAAGCTTATTACAACTCCATTGCGCAACTCTACGCCGGTTGGGGTGTCGACCTCGTCAAGGTTGATTGCATCAGCAGTCATCCCTATAAAGGGGATGAAATTCGCATGCTGAGCTTAGCGCTCGAGAAAACTGGACGACCGATTGTCCTCAGCCTCTCGCCCGGGCCTGCGCCGATCGAAAAAGCAGATGAAATGCGCCAACACGCCCAAATGTGGCGCATATCCGACGACATCTGGGATCTGTGGCACAATGCCGAAAATTTTCCCAAAGGAGTAGAAGATCAGTTTGCTCGGGCAGCCCAATGGGCAGCCTTGTCCGAGCCCGGACACTGGCCCGACGCAGACATGCTCCCGCTGGGCCGTTTGGGCCCAGCTCCGGGCTGGGGTCATGCACGCGACACTCGGCTTACGCGTGACGAACAACGGACTCTGATGACGCTTTGGTCCGTCATCCGTTCCCCTTTGATCGTGGGCGGCGATCTGACCGCCAGCAATGCCTGGACAACATCTTTGCTCACCAATCCCGAGGTCATCGCGGTTGATCAGCACTCCACTGGAAATCGCGAAGTGATCGCAACCAGCAAGACATCCGTCTGGTTGGCGGAGCCAGGTTCAGGAAAGGGTTACTACGTCGCCGTATTCAATCTGGAAGATGCCGCGGCAACGGTCCAATACGCGTGGAATGATCTGGGTCTTTCGGGGAAGGAGTACGCCTTGCGCGATCTATGGCAGCACAAGGATCTGGGTTTGGCCAACTCCGTAAAAATAGAGGTTCCACCGCATGGTGCTGTGCTTTATAGCGTTTCACCGAAATAGCAAAGGGCATTGACGAGCTCCCGCTATGGAGAATATGGACCTTCGGGAAATCGCGAGAAGGGCTGGGGTTTCCATTGCTACAGTTTCGCGCGTCATCAATCGGACGCCAACCGTGAACCCTCGGCTGGCGAGACGCGTGCTGAAACTGGTCGATGAAATCGGCTATTTTCCCAATACTCAGGCACGGGCGCTGGTGTCCGGTCGAAGTAAGATTTTCGGTTTGATCGTCTCCGAAATTACCAACCCATTCTTCCCTGAGATCGTTGCAGTATTCGAGAAGATTGCCGTAGAACATGGATACGAAATCCTCCTGACTTCAACTGTGCATGACCCCAAGCTGATGGAGAGTTCTGTCCGGCGCATGATCGAGCGGCGCGTCGACGGGGTGGCGGTGATGACCTTCGGAATGGAAGAACTGCTGCTTGAAGATCTGAAATTACGCCGGGTGCCCCTCGTTTTCGTGGATATCGGTCCCCCTCTTCCCCGGATCAGCAACATCCGCATCGACTACTTGCATGGCATTCGCCAGGCAATTCAACATCTGGCAGCCTTGCGTCATCAACGGATCGCCTTCGTTACTGGTCCGTTGAGCCTGAAATCAGCCATTGCGCGGAGGGACGCGTTCCTGCAATCGATGCAGGAAATCGGACTCGCTGTCGACCCACAGTTGGTCGTGGCAGGAGATCATACAACGGAAGGCGGGATGGACGCAGCGGCGAAGTTGCTGCGCGTTCCTGCCAAACCCACCGCAATCCTGTGCTCCAACGACATGACCGCCATTGGTGTGATGAGGAAGAGCTACGAAGATGGCGTTGTCATTCCGCGTGACTTATCGCTGGTCGGTTTTGACGACGTCCGACTCGCTCGATTCATGTTGCCGCCTTTGACTACTGTGCAGATGTCACAGGCAGAACTGGCCAGGCTGGCGTTCGAGGCACTTCTTGCTGACGTGGACCGGCAGGACCCCATGTCGAATGGGACCGAATACGCACTGCAGACCAATTTCATACTCAGGAAATCGACTGCCATAGCTCCGACTCGATAAAGCGGGTAGATTTGCATCACACGAAAAGCATTTACTGTCTGGTTTTCGCTGCTATCCCCTGCGAACCGTCGGGTCGCTATGTCCGGAACCCCTTCTCCGGCCTCATCCAGAACGCCAGGACCGATCCAATTAGCAGGATCGAAATGCTGCCGAGAAACGGAAGATTCCAGTTCCCTGTCTTGTCGATCACGTATCCGAACACCAGCGGCGAAACGATGGCGGCGAGCGGCGAACCGATATTCATGAGGCCGCTAGCGGAGCCGGAGAACTGTGGAGCGATGTCCATGGGAATTGCCCACATCGGCCCGATTGTGAATTCGGCAAAAAAGAAACCCAGACTCAGGCAAATCGCTGCCGCGGAGACGCTCCGCACAAAAAAAATGAGAAGCATGCACTGCATCGAACAAAGAAATCCGGCCACCACGAGATTGCGGCGCGCCATGATGCGATCGCCGGTCTTGAGCAAGATGCGGTCGCTGACAACCCCGCCCAACGTGTCTCCGACAACGCCGGCAAAAAACACGCCCGACGAGAACAGCGCAGAGTTCTTTACGTCGAGTCGGTAACTATGCAGGAAGAAAGACGGAATCCACGCGAGGTAGAGCCAGAGCGTCCATCCGTAACAGAAATAAACGACGGTGACGGGGAGCATGCGGCGCGCCAGGGAGAGCCACGGCACAGGGTCCGCCTTCCTGTCGCGCGAGACGAAAGGTGGAAGAGATTCGAGTTCCTTTGCGGTGATGCTGAAATGATCGGCGGGATTGTCGCGAAAATAGAGAGCCCATGCTAAAGCCCAAGCGAGGCTCACGCTTCCCAGAACGACAAACGAGCCACGCCAGGTAATCAGCGCAATCAGCCAGGCAACCAGTGGTGGAGTAACCGCCGTGCCCAGCCTGGAACTTGAATGGGTGATCCCTTGGGCAAATGCTCGCCGGCGCTCGGGAAGCCACTCGCACATGGCACGGGTGGCGATTGGAAATGTGGCGCCCTCTCCGAATCCGAGTACAGCGCGCGCCGCGAGCATGGCGCCGAGTGTGGTCGTCATCCCGGTGACTAAGGTCGCGCCTCCCCAAATCAGAGCCGACACGGTGAGCGCCCGTCTCGCGCCGAAGCGGTCGCTCAGCCACCCGCCCATCGTTGTAAAGAAGACGTACGGATACGCGAACGCCGAGAAGACGAGTCCAACTTGCGCATTGGTGAGGTGGAGATCCTGTTTGAAGACCAGTGAGGCAGTGCTCACATTGACGCGGTCAATGTAGGTGATGCCATACATCAGACAGAGCAGTACGAGCACGATCGTGGTCGCAAATGGGAAGCCACTCCGCACCACCACTACCCGCGCTCCAGACCCCATAGACCCGCTCCCATCCTCTGAGATTTTTGCAAAATGCACACAGCCGTTGCTACCGAAGACTTATTTTGCGGGCACTGGCTCAGCCTTCTCGTGCGCCGCTGTGAGGCTTACAAGCGAGGCAGCTACACCTCCCGCGTTGTGCGGCACGTCCGCCAGGCGCAAGCCCATTTCCACGCCGCTCAGCGTGCCGGCCAGCATGAGATCGTTGAAGCTGCCGAGGTGGCCGATGCGAAAGACCTTTCCCGCCCACTTGGATAATCCCCCGCCGAGCGACATATCAAAGCTCTCCAGAATGACCTTGCGCAGTTCGTCCGCGTTGTGGCCCTGCGGCGTGAACACCGCAGTCATGGAATTCGAGTATTCCTTGGGGTTCTCGCAGACAATTTCCAGTCCCCAGGCTCTCACCGCCGCACGCGTGGCTTCTCCGTGACGGATATGCCGGCGAAATACATTGGGCAACCCTTCTTCTTGTAGCATGGCCAGCGCTTCGCGCAGTCCATAGAGCAGGATTGTGGCCGGAGTGTACGGGAAGAAACCTGCCTGATTGTGTTGCAGCATGTCTTGCCAATTCCAGTACGAACGCGACATCTTGGCCTGCTTGCTGGCGGCGAGCGCCTTTTCCGAAATCGCGTTCATTCCGAGGCCGGGAGGAAGCATAAGGCCTTTCTGCGAGCCCGCAATCGTGATGTCGACCTCCCACTCGTCATGACGATAATCGATAGAGGCTAAAGAAGAAATGGAGTCCACCATAAGGAGCGCCGGATGCCTGGCTTGATTGAGGACCTGGCGAACGTCCGCAATTGAACTTGTTACGCCAGTGGAGGTTTCGTTGTGGACGACCATCACCGCCTTGATCTGGTGCTGGCGATCGGATTCGAGTCTTACCTCGAGGTCGCGCGGGTTTGCGCCGCTCCGCCAATTGCCAGGCAAGTAGTTAACTTGAAGGCCGAATCTTTCCGCAACCTGTCGCCAGAGTTGCGAGAAATGGCCAGTTTCAAACATCACAACCTGGTCGCCCGGAGAGAGCGTGTTAACAATCGATGCCTCCCAGCCTCCTGAGCCCGATGCCGGATAAATCACGACCGGTCCTCTGGTCTGGAAAACGGGCTTCACGTTCTCCAGAACTTCTTTGGCCAGCTTCGCAAACTCAGGGCCGCGATGGTCGATGACGGAGCGGTTCATCGCCTGCAGAATGCGCTCGGGAACGTTGGTGGGACCTGGAATCTGAAGAAAGTGGCGGCCGGTATGAATCATGATCTTGTTCCTCTCCAGCCTCTAAGTGTATTGCCTTCCGCATTTAGATTTATGCTTTCTTCGGCCGTTGCAGGAACCTGGATTGCCGTTGCAGGACCTGGATTGCGGTATACCACATACTCGAACAAGCTGGTCTGGAAGTGTACCTGGTGAATGCCCGAGAGACGAAGAATCTGCCAGAACGCAAAAGAGATGTGCAGGAGAGTCAATGGCTGACGAAGCTGCACACCTGAAGCTGCACACCTCAAGGATGATTGGTGGCCGGGCAGCGGGACAATCAATATACGGCTGGGTACCTATAGAAATGGCCGCACTCGGCGGTTCGCGTCGAGCCAACTGCATGATAGCTCGCGAGCAGCAGACTTCTTAAGTCGCGGGCCAGAGTTGGCCCCGGGGGAATGATAACGGGCTGCCTCATGCCCGTGACGAGCACCTTCAGATGCGTGCCATCCACGTCTATCACAAGAATTCACCGACTCGTCTTCATTCCACCCCCTCCGTCAGATTGGGTAAGATCGCGGTCCCTCCTGGCAAAAAGCTTCGCGATTCCAGCCTCGATCTTTTTGAAGCACCGGTGACACCGCTATGCTATTTCGGAGTTTCACTCCGGTTCGCGTCGTCCTGCACGGACTTCGTTGTAGCCGACTTGTCGATCGTCGACTTGGTGGGCAGACCACATGCAGCCGGGGGATTTGTCATTTGCTTAGCAAATACACGGTAGCTCGGTCCGTCCGGCCGCAACGTCGACCAGTACCCTGACCGACTCAGCAAGGGTTTGTGCTGAACGATTATCTGGTTGAACAGAATCTTCACCCCACATTCCAGATTGTTCTTCGGCTGGAGAATGGTTTTGGCCGGGTCATTCGCCTTTAGCGCTCGGTCCACCGCCCAATTGAAGTCGCATCCATAACGCTTGTGGTCTGCGTATGTAAGCTGCAACAGTCCTTCGGTGCGCATGGCCGGTGCGCGTTCCGGCTGGCTGTGACGGGCGCTCGTGCTCGGATCCAGTCCGGCTTCAGCCCCGGCAAGCGCCTGGAAGAAATAAGCCCAAAATGTGCGTTTGTCTGTCGTACCCATTTCGTAAAACCGCGGGCAGAATCGACGCACGCCCCGGGGCACCTGGGAAGAAAGCATTTCGGGCGGCAGCGCGTTCTCGATGATCTGGTCCCATTGTGACTCCCAAGGCGTACCACCGAGTTCGACCTTTTTGATGTCGATAGGGGTGGGCGGGGCCGGTTTGATGGCCTGCGCAGGCGAAGGTGTGCCGATTGCCATGCACAATGCGAGACCCGCGATCCAACACCATGTATTCCGCACAGCGATACCCAGGTTCAGTCTCCGCCACGAATCGAGCCATCGTCTTGCCATCGTCGCGGGACACCTCAGCTCCACGTTCTGACCGCAATATCATGCGAGCATCGACGTGAGCTCTCCCGGTTCAATCGACCGGCCTGTCCGGTCGTCGCCGCGATTCGGAACGAGCCCATAGAAACCGCCCTGTCATCTCTGCAAGCATAGCGCTGAATTCACGCGGTCTTGCGTGTTTTCGTCGGCTTCTTTCGCGCAATGTGTGGTTTCCGAGCTTGGGCTGCGGTCTTTTTCGCTTTGGGCGCTGGTTTAACGACAGAAAGCAATTCCAGCTTGGGTTGTTTTGCAGTGCGATGATGGCCATGGTTCAGCGGTTGGATGCGTGCGGCTTCTTCTTCCATGCGCAGCTGAGCGTCGGAATCTTTTTGGCGCTCTTCTTCTAGGTATGCCGGAATCGTTTTCGTGGTCATGGACAGAGTGTGGCAGAAATGGCGACTTCAAAGCTGTCCACTTTTGGCCACTCGGCAACAATTTATGGGTTCGCCAAGAAGAGGCGGTGGGGCCTGCCCAACAGCGGGACTTGACCCCTCAATTCTTGACCGCCTCTGAGGCTGGCGCTTCTGCTGGAGCTTTTCCCGGATGAAGGCGCAACTAGGGACCCGTTCCAAAGCGCTGTTGCCGTAACGCTCCTAGCATCGTCTCGGACTCGGCGTCAGCCCCGGCATGTTGGGCAAGTGACACAAGGATAGGGGTCCTCCTTCATTGATTCATTTACTGCTCGAAAACTTTTTCAATCTGTCCGACCTTTTTCTCAATCTTTCCGGTATTTTTTTCCGCATTGCCTTCGGCCGCTAAGTTAGGATTGTTCGTCACTTTGCCGGCGGTCTCTTTGACTTTGCCTTTCACTTCATGAATACTGCCTTTAATCTCATCCTTCGTACTGGCGTTCATCTGTTTTCTCCTTGTCATTTGAGTAACTAATTCCGTACATCCTCATGTCGAAGTCTCGTTCCTGTATCTAAAACCCTGTTCGTCCTTACAGTTTCAGCAATCTGTCAAAAAAGGAACGATAGCGTTGCAGAGCAACCCGCAGGTCCTCAGTGGACACGTTGTCACCGTGATCCCACTGCTTTTCCAGACCTGACCGCTCTTTGGCGAACCCTTCCGCGAGTCGCTGCATCACCGAAGCTACCAACTTGTCTGCTTCTTCGACCGTCCGGCGCGGCTCGTCCACGAAACCAGTCTGTATCTTGCTCCATTGCGATCGAAAATCTCCCATTTCCGATTCAGAAAACAAGGGCATAGGTTCCGAGACTGGAACTCCTCCATCCGGAGTCTCCGGCTCTTGGCTTTTCACAAGTTTAGGTCCTTCAAGCTGCGTTAGCGGGTTGCCATTCCCCGCCACTTCGGCCGTAGGAAATTCCTCCTCTATTCTCTTCAGTTCAGCCATTACGCCACCTCTTTCCGTTCCACAATCGTTGGTTCCTGCACCAGTTCCTCGAACAGGGAGCGATAGTGAATCATCGCCGTTCTCAGATCTTCTGTACTTGCCCCATTGTTTCCAACTCGGAGGGCGATCTCATGCGCGGACCGGTAGTTCTCCACGACCCTGGGATGGTCGACAGAAATGTCGGCCGCACGTTGATCGAAATCGGATACCGGATAGCCACGAGTTTTCATTAGAGACGACAGAAGGTCATCTGCTCCTGCGACCGCCCCTCTAGGGGAATCGACAAAACGAGACTGTACGGACTCCCACTGTTTCGAAAAACGTTCGCGCTCCAGCGGGTCAAGATCGCGAATGTTGAGCTTTTCAACTCGCTCCTGGCGATCTGCTAATTTCGCTTCTGCTTTTCGTTCCGACCCCTGCTGCTGCACCGCACGTTCGTACTCGGGCCCAAACTTTTGTCGCAGGCCGGCCGTCGTACTCCTGCGTTTTTGCACATACAGCCACGCCACCACCGCGATAACCAGAATCACCACGGCGGCGAGCATAATAAACTTCGGATCTAGTAGATGTTCATTCATCGAAACCTCCCTGAGCAAGAATGTTCACACGACCAATATGGTCACGAAGTTCCTTCTGCCGTTAGAACTCTGTGAATCACCAGTATCAAACATTGAAGTTCGGAAAGCTGGTCAGAATTGATCGTCCTTTGGAAAAGCGCCTTGCCCCAAAGTCTGGTATGTGATGATTCCGCCCCGCTCAGTCCGGATCAAGGGAGCGTTGCAGAGAGCGGAGGAATTGAACGATGACGTGGCCGCTGTTATCGGACGGGCTCTCTAGCTGTCGATTGCGAGCGTCAGCGGACCCACACGGTTGAGAAACGTCGCGATGTCGGTGGGAGCTACACAATCACGCCCGCCACCCGGTCGATGAGTGCTAAGGGCGATTTTCAAGAAAAGCCGTCTGACTTTGAGTGCAAGGCTGTTCGATCTCTAAGCGTTCAATGATAGTGTCATCTGGTTGGTTTGGGACTCGTTGCTCGTCTCTGTGCCCAGCCAGCGCAATGTTAGACGAGTTTGTTTGTCGGTGAAGGGTGTCATCGGTTTGTCGGCTGTAATTGCTTTAAGGCACCACGTTAGAGAGCGCCCTATTCCATTGGAGATCTTCCGGCTCCAGCTTTTGCATATCAGTTCTTACCATCCGCGCATGAGGTGTAGAAGTATGCCAAGAAAGATCGCCCTCTTCGTCCAGTGATTTGTTTCGGGCAAACGCGCCCGATCCCTCTAGCGATGTGTACTCCTTCGGTCCTCGATGTTTATGCGCTACCTCCTAGCGAGGCGGCCGAGGACCCGGATTGGCACCTCTTTGCTCTGGAACTTCGCAACATTGGGACGGCGGTATGCACGGCGCCGGGGCCGGCGGTAGATTTATTGCCCAAATCCGACGCGAACAATAATTCTTACTACGCCGCTAACGGCGAGGACAACGCATCTCGCAATGCGGAATACGCTCCAATGGAGTTGGCTCCCGGGGGTTGGGCACACCTTTTTGTTGGATGGGTGTCTCGCTCTGACTCCGAAATTGCATGTGATCAATATTCGGGACTGCGGTTGAAGCTCTTGTTTCATCCAAATGTGGATGTTCCCGCCGAGCCCTCGATTGAGGTGCGGCATTTGTGGATCAGAGCCTGCTTCCACGTGTATGTTTCCGGTTTTCGGTCAGGAAGATTCGCACCCGGATCTCATCCCCCGGAGCGCTGGTGGCGATGGGACAGTCATGATAGGAAGCCGATTTCTTCGGGGCTCGGGCAAATCTACTTGCCGAGCGGAGCGGTCTGTGTGGTGCGCCGACGGCGTTGTGCTGTCAATGGCGCGCGACGGATCGATTGTTTTTCAAGCTGACAACTCGGGGACATCGACAATTCGGTTCGCTTGGGCGGCAGGCCGAGGAAATTCGTTTGCAAATGTCGCATGCCTGCGTTGTTTGCCCTCGCTCGGTCGACCGCCTGAATTGCCCTGTCGTTATGTCGAAGAACCATACCCCATGTCTCGCCCGGACGCTCGTCATCTGGTGAGACCAGTTCTGAGATGACTCCAGTAATTAGCGGTTCGGGGGGTCGTCTCGGTAAAGTTCACAAATGGGTAAAAACATGAAACGGGCACTGATTCTACTTCTGGTAATATCGACCTTGGCTGCGGCGCGGGATAAGAAACCAAAGCCTCACCCGGGGCCGTATGTATTCACCAGCAAAGCGTCTGCTCAAACACTCAAAGCGCTAATCGTCCAAGAGAATCTAAGAGAAGGCTACACGCTCGATTCCGACAATCAGTTGCAGTTCCGCTTCTCGATGCCCGGGCAACTGCCCTTCATGGATTCGATGCTCACGATCACAGGTATTTGTAAGGGCATGACCACAAGACAGGTGTGGTCCTACTCGTTGTCGGAACTCAACGGCACGACAAAGATAATTATTCAGCCTGTCTGGGAATATCCGGACGAGGACTGCCAAATCCAAACTCGTGAGTTTATTTGGAGCCAACCAGAGGAGATTGCGGCATTTCAAGCAATGCTAGACAAGGCTCCCACTTCGAGTGAACAGGCTCCGAGTGCGACTCCTGTTGTAGCTTCACCAGCAACTGCTCCCCCTTCTACTCCAACTTCGGCACCAGATCAGCAGCAGAGCATGAAGCAACATGCGGCCTGTGTCGAATTGGCGAAGGATAGCCCTAGCATCACTTGCAAGTGAGCATCGGGACACCGCGAGCGCGGCCCCCCGTGTGGCGCGCCGCATTGCGCGATGACCAGCGCGATGGGTACAATTTGGTACATTTTCTTGCTACGTCTCAAAAAACATCGATTTTACTGGGGTTTAATATGGTGGAACTGGTCTCGAACCGACGACCTCATCGTTGCGAACGATGGCGTCTACCGATAAACCCCCGCTTTGGCGTGCGCTTGGGAGCGGATTACGTTCCAAAACGTTCCAATCGAAGCAAAACAAATCAGGTTTGCCGGGAGAGTTGCCTCACAACTTACCGAGCCGTCGAGGGAGAACACTCGCAGCACTGATGCCCGTCACAAAGTCACATCGTCAGAAATCTTCGGAGTTCCGTCATCAGGGCATTGACCGATGACCCGGGCGTAGAAGACAATTCGTTGTTCTCGATTGCCGCGAACTTCCCGCCCCCATCGGCAACCGAGTCGCGCTGCTTTTGACGACATCAGGATGCGAGGACTCCATGAAACGTATCTACTTCATCTGCTTGTCTCTGTGTCTGATCACCACATTCGCCGCTGGCCCAGCGCAGGCTCTAACGAAGGGTGTGCTCTATAACTTCCAAGGGTACGTCGATGACGACGGCTCGGAGCCCAACGCAAGCCTCACTTCTAACGGTGTTGGCAATCTCTACGGGACCACTCAGTACGGAGGCCAGGGATATGGGATCGTATTTGAGCTTTCGCCGAACGGCAAGGAAGGCTGGAAGGAGACGATACTCCACACCTTCACCGGAGGGTCAGACGGAGCCGTTCCGACTTCATCAAACTTGATATTCGATAGCGCAGGTAACCTTTACGGAACAACCGAAAGCGATGATATAGGCAGCGGCGGCCCGTGCGCTAATGCTGGCTGCGGAGTTGTATTCGAACTTAGTCCCGCGGGCGGAAACTGGACAGAAACCGTTCTGTACACCTTTTGCCAGCAAATCGGTTGCACGGATGGTTCAAATCCGATAAACGGTCTGATCTTTGACACGAAGGGCAACCTCTATGGCACAACTCTCACAGGCGGCAGCGGTTCGGGCGGAACGGTCTTCGAACTGAGCCCGTCCGGTAGCGACTGGACGGAGCAAGTGATCTACCTCACGTCTTACAACTCGTCTGCTGGGCTGACCATTGATGCCACCGGAAACATCTTCGGCGCCACAGAATCGGCGGTATTTGAACTGTCACCAAAACATAAGGGAGGCTGGAAATCGGCCGTGATCCACACTTTTACCGGTGGCACCAAGGATGGCAGCGGCGCCGAGGAGACTCCTGTGCTCGATGCGACTGGAAACCTTTACGGTACGACGACGGGCGGGGGGATCTATAACAATGGAACGGTCTACAAGCTGAGTCCTCCAAAAGGAAAGTGGAATGAAACGATCCTCTACTCCTTTAAAGGCGGACCAAAAGACGGGTCCTTGCCGTGGGCGGGGATTGTATTCGACGCAGGTGGAAACATGTACGGCACCACCTTGAACGGCGGCAAGTACGGCGAGGGAACCGTTTTCGAGCTAGTAGCACCAGTTGGCGAGGGCAGTTATAAAGAGAGAGTTCTCCGGAGTTTTAACTATACGGACGGAGCTACCCCATACGCCAGCCTAGTTCTGGATGTCGCAGGCACCCTCTATGGCACGACCCAACTCGGCGGAAAGTACGAAAGCGGCGTCGTGTTCGAAGTGACTCCCTAGCAACGGGCTAGGGCAATCTTGCTCCGCTGTAGAATTCCGAAATGCCCGCCCGGAAAAAGATCAATGAAAAAATGAGGGCATCAACCGCTACTCCCTGCCCCTACTGCGAATACGAGATGCGGCGCGGAAGCCCCGCCCTGACCGCGACCGGCAAAGTGGGGCAGCAGGCGACCCGAGTGGGCCCGAACTCTCTGCGGGGATTTTGGCACACCTCCCCGCTGCCTCGTAACCCGATACTGCATCTGGAATCTTTCCATCACGCTGTTGAATCTGCGACTACATCTCACGCAGTTCCCCGCCGCTGATTTGCCGATGCGGGTTCCACTTTGATTTTCGACACTCCTTTTTGGGCGAATGCCGGCCAGCCATGAGCGCAGCCTGACGGCTGCGCGAGGCCACCACGAACCTGCCGGACAGATCGCGGCTCGCGAAATGGAGATCGTCAGGATCAAGGGAGCGTTGCAGAGAGCGGAGGAATTGAGCGATGACGTGGCCGCTGCTATCGAGGGGACTCTCTGCGGCCGGGGAGGTGTCGACTGTGAGTGTCATGGACCTACACGGTTGACGAACGTCACGGGGCCCGTGCAAGGCACTTCAACCACGCACGCGATCCCGTCGATGAGCAGCTAAGGATTTTGAGCTAATTGATAGAGCAACGCCTGAACCAACTTTTCGGGTTGGTCCTCCCAGAGACATGTCACCTAGCATGACACGGTTGCGAGGAAGTCATGGAGATGTCGATTGAACCGATCCTCATCTTCAAGATTTGGCATGTGTCCGATGTTCGGAAATACTTCCAGCCTGGAACCATGGATCGCAGCGTGCATCATTTGAGCTTCGCCGACGGTGCTGTACGCGTCATCGCTTCCAAGTACGATCAGGCAAGGAACCTTAATTTGCGTCAGCGATTCTCCGTAATCACGTCGCAGAGCGCGCCCACGAAGAGCGGCAGCAGCGCCTGCCGGCTCGGTTGCGCAAATCATCCGGTATACCGTGGATGCGAGGGAAGGCTGTCTTTTGAGCGAGGTTGGACCAATCAGCTTGGACAGCATCTCGCTGCCTGCGAGTGCCGTGCCCTCGGCTAGCAGCCGATCCGCCATCCTGTTTCGTTGCGCTGTACCTTCGGGCGTTTCGGCTTGTGGAAACGTTGCGGCAAGCACAACGGCAGCAGTCCGATCGGGAAAGGCTCGCGCAAACTCCATTGCGATCTGTCCGCCCATCGAGAGCCCAACGATGCAGGCGCGCACCACAGAGAGGTGATCCAACAACCGGACCAAGTCGCCGGCAAACCTCTCTTGCGTATTGACCGTTTCTGAACCGCAGGAGGATTCTCCATAGCCTCTTAAGTCGGGCACGATTGTCCGGTACTTCCAGCGGAGGGATTGCACCTGCGGCGCCCACATCGTTCGATTGAACGGATGGCCATGCACAAAAAGCACGGCATTGCCCGACCCAACATCGTCATACGAGATCGCCGTTCCCTGGTTCTCGAAAATCAAGCGGTCACCTCCTCGTTCTCAGTGAAACCGGGGCCAGGGGCCCGCGGCTCCAAGGCCTGGATCAAAGCATGATTGCCAAGCCGTCCTTTGCCCTCACGTTGCAGCCGGGCATAGAGCTGACTAACGATGCTAGTGGCCAACAACGGAACTCCAAGCTCACGTGAGTATTCAAGCACCAGGTCGAGGTCCTTCTGTTGCAGGTCAACCATGAACCCTGGCTCCCAATAGCCGTCAAGAACCCGCCCGTCACGACGGATTTCGGTGCTACTCCATTGGACAGCCGCTCTTTTTGAGTCGAACAGCCTTCAGTGTGTTCTTTTCAGCGCTTCCGGCGGCACTCGAATCTCAAGCCCGGTTCGTTGCTCAGCCCAATCCAGGTCGATCCGAAGCGCAGCTGACCTATCGGTCACGCCGGTAGCAAATACAGGCATTTTGAGCCATGCCTCGCCCTGGTAATTCACCAACTGGACAATGTAGCTTCCTGGAGCGAGTCCACGCACCGCGAACCTTAGACCATCACCAATCGAAGTTCCGAAGGGGCCGTGCGCCTGTTTGCCATCGAGAGTGTGGACCTCGATATAGAAAAGCGGGAAAAAGTTGCCAATCTCCGATTTCTTGTACTGATAACCTTCCGGAAGGATCACTCTACCGCTGATCTCGCTGTTGACTTCGAGCTCAATTCTGACAAGGGAGCATCCGTTGGCCCGAGAAACCGTGCTATCCGGCTCATTGCGGATCGGTGTTCGCATCAATCTGAAAGGACCCTGGGACAACTGGCCCCAGCTCGAATCTCCCCTCAGTATTGGTTGTTATGGAATAGCTTTGGTTTCCGTTATTCGTCTCAATCAGCAACCGGTGATTTGGCCGGGGGTTGGAAAGGTACCCTTTGGAAAAGTCGAAGGACGGAAAATCGACTTCACCTGCCAGATAGCTAAGCCCATCTTCGCGCGCAAGCCGACGAAGCCGCTCGACATATTCGCGCCGCTGTTCGACAGGTCCACTCGGATTCGATGAATAGTATGAAATCTCAAACTCGCTCGTCTTAACGTTCCTGTTGCCGAAGAAGAGCCAATCGTCGCCGGCACGAATCTCAGGAAAGCATTCGCCTTGCTCGGCAGTGAGTTGCATTTCACCAGGAGGATGCCCCTTGAAGACGTCTTCGGTCCTAACGGTCAAGCGCAAATCACGGCTGGCGGTTGCGTCGGAGGCCTTAGTGTCGTTCATGCTGCTGCTCAGCACGTCGTTGACAGCCAAAATCCTTGCGGTGAACACCGCATCGTAGCCCTCGGTGCCACAATCGCCATACTTGGAGTCGACGAACCGCACCGTGCAAATCAGCTTCTTCCCATCGCGCACAAGGAGACGTTCCTGATCGGACCCGGCACAGCGGCTTGGCCCTCCAACGAAGAGAGTGCAAAGAATGAAGACTCAGCACGCGAAGTGAATTCGCCGCATCCACGAGATTCTATCAACAAGACGGTGTCAAACCTGCTTCAGACTCCGACAAAATACGCCTTCACGAACGCACTCGACCGGCCCATCGTGGACGGTGTGCCGCCGGAAACTACGCGGTGCAGGTCAATTGGTGTAAATCGTAATGTCGCAGTCAATCTATGCTGCATGGTGTAACGTGCTAGATGGAATCCGCTCGCAGTTTTCAATCTGGTTTGGAGCGCAGGAAGATGTCGAATGCAGTGTCGGTCGTTCGCACGCGTGGGTGCTCTGGTCCGGCCTTCTGCTGTTGGTTGTCCCGCTTGCGGGATGTGATCGAGATGGTTATCTGAAGCTTTTTGGCTATGACCGAGCCAAACTGCTGGGAATGATGGTCCGGAAGAGGGTGAAACTCTGGCTCGGAACTACATCGAGAACGTCGTCATCGAAGATTTTCTCGTGAGAATTTTTCATTCTTTGCTTCAAGCCTGTTTATCCCGGCCCACTAAACCAACGGCTACAAGCGAAATCGCTGATTTCGTCAGTTTCGGTACCCTCGTCGCGCACTGGGAAATAGGGTTCGGCATCTGCTAGTAAACTCAAAGCGTTAAAGTTGCTGGGAGATTTCGATGAATGCACTCCTTGCGGGGGATCGTGTGCGCGCTAATCCAGTTCGCCTCGGCTTAGGCGTTTTGTTTTGCCTTTGTTTGTCTTTGGCGTTGACGGCCTGCGGCTCGAGTTCGCGAGAGTGTAATAATTGTCCGCCTCCGCCACAGCAGACCTTTTTGATTGCCGCCGGAGAACCGAGTTTGCAATCGAGCCAACTGCTGAGTTTTTCGGTCGACTCGAGGACCGGTGCGCTGGGAGCGCCGTTGTCGATTGCCGGACCGCCCTCTCCGCTGACGGGCGGCCCGCTGAACGCCCTGACTGCGGCTGGGCAAGGATCGCCATTTGTGTATGTGTCGCCCCAGTCGCCCATTCTTCCAGCGCAGGTATACGGATACTCGATCAACACGAACACGGGAGCACTGACAGAAATTGCGTCGTCGCCTTTTTCCGCAGAAAGCACCATTGGACTGAACTCAGGATTCGCGTTGAACAATTTTCTTTACCTAGGAGCCGCCGCGCAACTGCCGGACGGATTGGCTCCGGTGGTCGAGGCCTTCAGCATTGGCTCTGACGGCTCTCTTTCATCCTCAGTTGCGGGATCGCCATTTGCCATCATTCCGCCCGCAAATTCACTCGGCGGTGACGGACCATCGCTAAGCTCAACGTCGCCCTTTCTCTATGCTGCCGCATCCACTGGCTCAGCTGGTTCCAGCCAGGGCGTGGCGGCCTTCAGCATCGATGAGCAGACAGGAGTGCTCACCGAGGTGGTGGGCTCGCCGTTTTCGAGCGGTTCGTATGGAATGCCCGGATACATCGTTCTCGATCCATATGGCTTCCTCTATGTGACCCTCACGAATCCGCCGAATGGGCAAGACTACATTGAGGGATTCGCCATGAACAACAGCACGGGCGCACTAACTCCCGTGCCTGGGTCTCCGTTTGCAGTGAACTCTCTTGTTTTTTCCGGTCTTGCGCTTGACCTCTCAGGCCAGTATTTATTTGCTGGGGCGCCGCTGACGCAGACGATTCAAGAGTTTCAGGTAAATACATCGACCGGGGCCCAATGGTGGGTACCAACTCTCCGATATTCAATCTCATTCAGGTGGTGGGAGACTACCTCTACGTTCCGAACAGCACAGATCTTGGGAGTAGTGGCGCTACCTCCGCGATCGCTGTGTTTAGCATTGATGGGAGTACAGGGGCCCTCACGCAAGTTCCCGGCTCGCCGTTCACCGCGGGCGTTCCGATTACCGCGATGGCCTCGGTTACGTTGCCTACAACGCAGTAGCATCAATGCGCTGTCCTGATGGTTGGTGAAATATCCCCGATTAAACTCGTAACCCAACAGCTACAGTGAAATCGCCCCGACAACAACAGTCGAGTATCCAGGCTTGAGCATTTGCTTCGTGGGTAATTTCAAGCACGGCAGTGTGATGTGTGCGCATGACCACATTCTGATATTTCTCGTTTGCGGCCCAGACTCTCCTCTCAATGCGTCTCCACCATGGTCTCCGCCAACTTATCCAGTGAGTCCTGATTCACAGGACGCGTATAAAACATGTGGCCGCCGGGAAACTCGTGCACCTGTACGCGGCTCGCATCACCCATGATCGGCATCTGGTCTACGCTGAGTACTGATCCCATGAACGGGCACGAGAGGTCGTTCCATCCGTGCACGATCAGCACGCGCAGCTTGGGATCGGCAGCAACCGACTCGCGCAGGTCTCTCACCGCACCGTTGCGCAGGTCGTCGTTGCGATCCCATTGCTGGTTGACGTCGTAGTCCAGGGCCGCATATCGCGCATCGGTTTTCCATCCAACCGTTCGCGTGATGAAGTCCACCATGGCCGTCGTCGTAGGCGCGACGATGCTCTGCAGAATCGGATCGCCGGCCTGTTGCCTCGGAGCGTAAGGGAACGGATCGGGCGCGGTCACGTTCGAGTCGTACATACTCCCGATTAACCCTTGCGTCCGGTGCACCTCGCGGAGATAGGCTCCAATGTCCAGTCGGCCACCGGCAAACTTCACGAACTTCGGATCAAGCCCCGTCATTTCGGTTACATGCGCAATCATCGCGTCGGTAGCAGCCAGGTCGCTGCGACCCTTCAGCAGCGCCTCTGCGTAGTCTCCGCGCGTGTACGCGATCACCTGCTGCATCGCGGCGTCAGTCAGCTTGCCTTCGGACTCCAGATGTGCGGCCGTTATCGACGGCAGGTCGACCATCCAGCGAATCGGCGAGAGATCCCCATCGCCTTCCTCCGGGTTTAGATATGGACTCACCAGGACCAGGCCGTTCATAGCAAGGCCCAGCCTTGATTGAAGATAGTGCGTCATCAGTGGCCCGCGATACCCGCCATAGCTCTCCCCTACCAGATATTTTTTGTCCAGCAAGCGTTCGTTTTGCGCCAGCCACTTGTAGATCACGAGCGAGAGATACTCGATGTCCGGTTTCGGTGCATAGAAAAGCTTCTTTGTCTCGGCCTCGTCCACCAGAGAACGCGAAAATCCCGTGCCGATCGGGTCGATAAAGACCATATCCGTAAAGTCGAGCCATGTGCCGGGATTGTCCGTCAGCGTCGCCGGGTCTGAAGGCGAGTCACCCTCATTCGCAAATGCAATATGTTTCGGCCCGATCGCCCCCAGGTTCAGATAGACAGACGAGGCCCCCGGCCCACCATTGAGCGCGAACGTGACAGGCCGGTGCGAACCGTCGTCCTTGCTTTTTGGTTCGTCCAGCGTGTATGCGGTATACATCACCACACCGGTGGGCTTGTCGTCCTTGCTTTTCAGCGTGATTGTCCCGGCCGTCGCGGTATAGTGAAGCGTCTTGCCGTTCACGATGATCGTCTGCGGCACAGACTTGTCCGCAGGCAGAGGATTCTTCATTGGTTCGGCGGATTTCGGTTCTGCAGATTTTGCCGCCGCAGGAGTTCCACCGGCGTCGGCCGGTGGTTTAGTAGATCCGTCGTTCTGGGCGAACGCAGGAAGAGCGAAGAGCACGAGTGCAATAGCAAAATTGATGCGAGTCATTCTGATTAATGTAATCTGCAAGCACATGCTGAGGCAAAATCAATAACGCTCAGGATGCTTTCCAGTACCTGATCGGATTTGGAAACGACTGATTCAAGCGGTGTGGAGTGCCACCAATCTTCGGTTAAAAGCATTGCTACATTATTTTCCCGCTTCCGGTTGCGCCAGTATGAGTGCGGGAACCTCCTGCTGTTTCACCAGATTGTTATAGGCTGCTACATCGGTCGCGACAATTGTCTTCCATTTTGCCAGTTGTTCATCGACTGCATGGCTGACGCTATCGAATACTTCGTAGGATTGCTTCGTGGGAGCGGAGTCGGCACTCCCTACAACGCCGCCTAGCGCCACCAAATCGTTGTTCAAGCGAACCGGGAAATTGAGCACATCCTGGCCGCTCTTGGCCTTCGTCTGGATCAGTGACTCTTCCACTACCGTCATCTTCGTATCGAGGGTTTTACCCGCATCGGCAATAACCTTTGCGCGAGGGTCATTCTTCAGTCGCGTGTTATACGTATTGATCTGCTCGCGAAGATCGCGAATCTGAATGATGGTATCGTCCGTTTCCGTGACCTTGTCTCGAATCTTGAGCAGCAGATCGAATTGTTTGGCTAAGTCTTCGCGACTAATTTTCAATCGCGGATCCGTCTTGATTTCAAGTGGAGCGGTGTAGCTCTTGCCTAACACAGTCAGCCGTACTTGATAGTTGCCTGGCAGCGCTTCAGGACCGTTGGTGTTACCACCCCAAAGCGGCGCTTGTGGCACTTTCGTCGCTCCCTCATAGCGCAGGTCCCATACGAAGCGATTCAGGCCCGCGTCGGCTGGCAGGCTGCCCGTACCGGCGCTGCGGTTGAAGAAATCTTCCTCGTCATTGGTATCGCCACCGGTTTCTTCTTTCTTGGGATACTTCCGGATGACTTTGCCCGAGGCGTCGAGTATCTCCAGCGTGATTTTCGGGGCTTCGGATTCTGCATCCGTTTTCTTGTTTTCAGAGGAAGACGTTGACGAACTCGTTTCGCTTTTTGCCGGAACGTTTTCAGTACTCGCGCCGGACGCCGTTGGTTTCGCTTGGTCGGACTTCTTGAGCGAAACTTTCAACCAATAATCGATGACGGCGCCTGCCGGCGGGTTCTTTCCAACATTTCCGCTGGCCCCAGACCCATGAAAGACCGTATGACTCGCCGGAGCGGGAGTAAACAGGTGCGCCTCCTGCTGCGGAATTGAACCTTCGTATTGCTCCAGCGGAGTGATGTCATCCAGAACCCAGAAGCTGCGCCCGTGCGTCGCCACTACCAGATCCGTGTTCTTGGTCACCAGGTCATTTACCGGAACTGTCGGCAGATTCAACTGCAGCGACTGCCAGTGTGCGCCATCATCGAACGAGAAATACACACCCTGTTCCGTGCCGGCGAAAAGCAAGCCCGGACGTCGGGGATCGACCCTGACAGCATGGACATAAGCGTTCGCCGGAAGCCCCGCGACCAGTTTGGTCCAGGTTTTCCCAAAGTCAGTTGTCTTGAACAGGTATGGCGCGAAGTCATCCGATTTGTGGCGTTCAACGGCGAGATAAGCGGTTCCCGCGTCCTGCGGAGAAGCCTCGATCATGCTCACCGTACCCCAATCCGGCATGGCCTTAGGCGTGACGTTCTCCCAGTGCTCGCCACCGTCGCGGGTAAGCTGAACCAATCCATCATCGGTCCCGGCCCAGATCAGATCCTTCTGCACCGGCGATTCCACCACCGAAAAGATCGTGTCATATACCTCGACACCGGTGTTGTCCTTGGTAATCGAGCCGCCCGAACTCGCCTGTTTCGACTTGTCATTGCGCGTTAGGTCAGGACTAATGATCGTCCAACTCATCCCGCCGTCAATTGTTTTAAACAGCACTTCGCCCGCAAAATACATCGTCTTTGGATCGTGCGGCGAAAAAGCGATGGGCTCAGTCCATTGGAAGCGGTGTTTGACGTCGGCCGCAGGCCACCCGATCGGGTTCACAGGCCAAGGGTTAACCGCCTGCTGTTCGCCGGTGCGGTGATCGTAGCGTGTGATCTCACCGCCGTACGAGCCGGCATATACGGTCTCCGGATCGTCTGGGTCGGGTGCAATATAGCCGCTTTCGCCACCGCCCACGTCATACCAGTCCGGGCGATCAATCGCGCCATCGGGGCTCGCGCTGGCAATGGCCACAGTGGAGTTATCCTGTTGGGCGCCATAGATGTAATACGGAAACCGCTTGTCTGTAGTGACATGGTAAAACTGCGCCGTGGGCTGGTTATATATGCTGCTCCAGCTTTCGCCCCCGTCGATCGAAATCGTGGCTCCACCATCGTTGCCGTTGATGAGGCGCTTGGGATTCGTTGGATCTATCCACAGCCCGTGATTATCTCCGTGTGGCGCATGTATCGAACTAAAAGTCTTACCTCCGTCATTGGAGCGATACGCGGCTGTGTTTAGGATGTACACGGTATCCGCCGATTTGGGATCGGCGAAAATGTGCGAGTAATACCACGCCCGCTGGCGAAAACGATGGTCGTCGGTCATCAGGTGCCAGGAATCGCCACCGTCATCCGAACGATAGATGCCACCCTTCTCTGCTTCGATGACTGCCCACACCCGGTTCGGATTCGCGCCTGAGACCGTGACCCCGATGCGGCCTAAAATACCCTCCGGCAATCCGTGGCCTTTGAGTTCTTTCCAGGTTGTTCCTCCGTCGCTGGAGCGATAAAGGCCGCTTCCCGGGCCACCGCTGTCCAGGCTCCACGGGGTCCGCTTGGCTTGCCACAGTGCCGCGAACAGGACGTTGGAATTGCTGGGGTCGAACACGATATCGATGCCACCCGTTTTCGCGTCCTTATAGAGCACCTTGTCCCAAGTCTTCCCACCATCCTGCGTGCGGAAAATCCCCCGCTCATCGTTATCGCCGAATGGATGTCCGAGCGCGGCCACGAAAGCGACGTCAGGATTCTTGGGATTCACCGCGAGGCGCCCGATGGCATGCGAGTCGGCGAGACCGGCAAACTTCCAGGTCTTGCCCGCGTCGATCGACTTATAGACACCATTACCGCCAACGATGTTGCCGCGAATACACGCTTCTCCAGTTCCGACATAAATGACATTTGGATCAGACGCTGAAACCGCGATCGCTCCGATCGCCGGCGATGCATCCTTCTGCTTGTCGAAAATTGGTTTCCAGTTGAGGCCGCCATCGGTCGTCTTCCACACGCCTCCGGCGACTGCGCCAAAATAATAAACGCTGTCCTGGCCGACGACGCCCGATACCGCGACCACGCGCCCGCCTCGAAATGGGCCAACCTGTCGATACTGCAAACCCTTCCACGGTCCCTTGTCCTCACCCTCTTCTTTATTCGTCTGAGTGTCACCATCCTGCTGCCCCGCCGTCTCTGCCTGGTTCTTTTGGGCCGCTTGCGTTTGGCTGGAATCAGGAGTTTGCTTCGGTGAATGTTTCTGCCCAAATACCAGACCGGTTAGACACACAACAAGAAGGACGAGTGTAGTCGTTCGCAATTTTTTCCTCCGGAGAAGTAAACGATACAGCCAGCAGCCACAGATTCACAACTGGAACTGGTTGCCAAAGTCAGCTTCTTAGTGAGCGCGAGCAACCCTGCTAATGATTGGGGAAAACGATCGTTTCCCGAAAGCTTGCGAGCGATTCTTGGCGGGTGACGGGCAACTTTGACGTAACGCGATTGGGAAAGCGTTGCCGACTCTAGCTGCCAAGAATCTCGCATCTTCTACTGGGTCGCAGGAGAACACACGCCGCACAAGCTATAATTGCCGCGACTCATGGCCCCGACCTCTGGCACAAGATTTGGCCCTTACGAAATCGAATCGCCCCTCGGCGCGGGTGGCATGGGCGAAGTACCCCTAAGATTTCAGCCCAAATGATCGGCCAGACCATCTCCCACTATCGCATTGTCGAAAAACTCGGTGGCGGGGGGATGGGTGTTGTCTACAAAGCCGAGGACCTGAAGCTTCACCGCTTTGTCGCCCTGAAATTCCTACCCGATGAAGTCGCTAAGGACACGCAAGCTCTTGCCCGCTTCCAACGCGAGGCGCAGGCGGCATCTGCTCTGAACCACCCCAACATCTGCATGGTGTTCGAGATTGACGAGCGCGAAGGTCAGCACTTCATCGCCATGGAGTATCTCGATGGCATAACGCTGAAGCACCGTATCGCCGGGCGACCGATGGAAATCGAGATGATTCTATCGCTCGCCATCGAGATTGCAGACGCGCTCGACGCCGCTCACACAGAAGGCATCGTGCACAGGGACATCAAGCCCGCCAACATCTTCGTCACCAGGCGCGGACATGCAAAAGTTCTCGACTTTGGACTGGCGAAGGTCACCCCGGCAGGCGGCGTGTCGAGCCAGTATGCGTCGTTGAACACGCAGACATTAGATGCTGAACATCTGACAAGTCCCGGCACGATGATAGGGACCGTCGCGTACATGTCGCCGGAGCAGGTACGGGCAAAAGAGTTGGATGCGCGAAGCGATCTATTCTCGTTTGGAGCCGTGCTCTACGAAATGGCGACTGGTGCTTTGCCGTTTCATGGGGAAAGTTCGGCGATGATCTGTGAAGCCATCGTGAACCGCGCCCCGGTGGCTGCGGTGCGACTGAATCACGACGTGCCGTCCAGGCTGGAAGATATTATCAACCGGGCGCTGGAGAAAGATCGGGAACTCCGCTATCAGCACGCCTCCGACATGCGTTGTGAGTTGCAACGGCTGAAACGGGATACAGAGACAGGGCGAGCCGTGGCGGCGACTTCCGGTCCGTTGGCGGCCACACAGGAGAGCGGTTCTCAGGTTTCCCAACTGCCTTTGCCTGCCTCCGGTTTCCCACCGGCGTTTGGTCCGTCTTCGTCATCGAGCGAAAAGGTTGCCGAAGTTCCCGGCACAGGCAGGAAACTCTGGAAGATTTTGGTTCCCGCCATTGTGATCCTTGTCGCGGTTGCAATCGCAGGAACGTTCTACATCCGCTCACAACAGACTGCGCATCGCCTGACCGACAAAGACACCATCGTGCTCGCCGACTTCACCAACAGCACGGGCGATGCGGTGTTCGACGACACACTGAAGACGGCGCTCAGTGTAGCTCTGAACCAGTCGCCATTCCTCGACGTGCTTCCCGATAACAAGGTGTCCGACACCCTGAAGCTCATGGCGCGGCCACGCGACACCAAACTCACACCTGAGGTTGCTCGCGAGCTTTGCCAGCGGGCGGGTAGCATGGCATACATTGCCGGATCGATTGCCAGTCTGGGCAGCGAATACGTGCTGGGGTTGAAAACGGTGAATTGCCAGAGTGGAGATCCGCTGGCCGAGGAGCAGGTAACGGCTGCGTCTAAGGAGAAGGTGCTGGACGCGCTGGGCGAGGCGGCATCGAAGCTGCGCGGCGAGCTGGGCGAATCGCTGGCTACGGTGCAGAAGTTTGATGTTCCGCTTTCCGAGGCCACCACGACTTCACTCGAAGCTCTGAAAGCGTACACCATCGGAATCAAGACGCGTAATGCGAAAGGCGAGGCCGCAGCCCAGCCTTACCTTCAACATGCCATCGAGCTTGATCCGAATTTTGCCACGGGCTATGCGGCGGTGGGCGGAACGTACGGGAATCTGGGCCAGGTAGGGCGGAGTAGTGAGTATTACACCAAGGCATTCCTGTTGAGGGAACATGCGAGCGAACGGGAAAAGCTGGCGCTCGCCGCTCAGTACTATCAGAATGTCACCGGAGAACTGGATAAAGCGGCCCAGACCTTTCAGGAGGAGATTGACAGCTACCCGCGATACTTCTCGGCGTATGGAAATTTGGGCGTCGTGTACTCCTCACAGGGGCAATATGAGAAAGCTGTCGAAGTAACGAAGCCGGGAATGCTGCTTGCGCCGGACCGGGTAGTTTTTTATAGCAATCTCGCCAACTACGCCCTTGCCTTGCAGCGCTTCGACGAAGCCCAGCAGATCGTTCGCGAGGTGCAGGCTCGAAAGTTGGATAGTTTTGTACTCCGTAATGCTCTATACGCTCTTGCCTTTCTCGGGGCGGACTCCGCGGCAATGACGGAACAACGACAGTGGTTTGCGGGCAAGCCTGAAGAGAGTTTTGGGCTGGGGCTGGCATCCGACACCGAGGCGTACGGCGGTAGTTTGGGCGAGGCGCGGGAACTGACAAAGCGGGCTATGGACTCTGCCATACGGGCGGATAGCAAGGAAAACGGAGCAATATGGCAGGCGATCGGCGCTCAGCAGGAAGCAGCTTACGGCTACGCTGCCGAAGCGCGGAAGGCAGCGGCGGAGGCTTTGAAGCTGGCTCCGACAAGCCAGGGCGCGGAGAGTGAAGCTGCTCTTGCACTTGCCATGGCGGGCGATACGGCACGGGCCGACTCCCTGGCCCAAGATTTAGGGAAACGCTTTCCGCTGGATACCCAAATGCAGTCGCTTTGGCTGCCGGCGATTCGGGCGCAATTGGCGCTGGACAAAAAGAATCCGGCTGCTGCCGTGACTGCCCTGCAAGCCGCTGTTCCGCCCATCGAGTTTGGGCAAATAGGTTTCGTCGCCAATATTTCCTGCCTCTATCCGACGTACATACGCGGAGAGGCATACCTTGCAGCCGGACAGGGCAAGGAATCTGCCGCCGAGTTCCAGAAAATTCTCGACCACAGCGGCATCGTCTGGAACTGCTGGACGGGAGCGTTGGCGCATCTGGGCATGGCTCGGGCTAACGCTTTGCACGCGAGATCTTTTCAAGGACAGGGGCAGGGAGCAGATGCCGATGCCGCCCGCGTCCGCGCCCTCGCCGCCTACAACGATTTCCTCACGCTCTGGAAAGACGCCGACCCTGGCATCCCCATCCTGAAAGAAGCCAAAGCGGAGTACGCGAAGCTGCAATAGTAGCGTGGCGATCGTCCGACCATACCCGACCTGCTTGCGGAGGAATTGTCAGCTGACGCTATCAGGCGTGGGTGAAAAACTCCGTTTTCGTCCAAACAGCCCAAAACCAGGGGATAGAAAAAAATGTCTAGGCTACCCGAGAAAATCGGTTGTAGGGCTTCCTCACGCGATTTTGTTTTTTGCGAATTTCGCGGGCAGGAGTCTTTCAGCAGGCGGGCACCGAGAATGAAAGCACCGGTCTGGGCCCACGTTCCAATTCACGTTCCAAAACGTTCCAAATCAACTGAGTTTTCCATGACGGCTGACGGCGAAAAAATCGGGCAAGTGATAGAGAAGATTGGTGGAGCTAGTCGGGATCGAACCGACGACCTCATCGTTGCGAACGATGCGCTCTCCCAGCTGAGCTATAGCCCCCATCGGATGGCAGGTTAGGTTTTGATTTTAGCAGCGTGCGCTGATTTCGACTACATTCCTATGCTTGGTGACTCCTGCCGGCGGGTAGCTGCAGACCGGGCGTTTTTTTGCATCCTCGTTCAAGGATGGACTGCCACCTTAGTTCAAACTTGTCTTGTTCTTGTCTCTGCCGAGTGCCGCGAACTTTCCGAACCAACTCTCCGGGGGAATGCGAATTGAGCCTATATAATTTGTGAGTGAGCTCTTTGAAGGTAAAACAGGTAGCGTCGGCGGATTTCCCGACGCGTTGGGGACATTTCCTGATTCACGGATTCATCACGCGAGCCTATAACGACGGCGCCAAGACCGAAGAAGCAGTAGCGCTGGTGCTGGGCGAAGTGCATTCTGGATCGCCATTGGTCCGCATTCATTCGCAGTGCCTTACTGGAGACGTGTTTGGGTCGCTACGTTGCGATTGCCGCCAACAACTTGAAATGGCGCTCGCAATGATCGCGAATGAGGGTGCGGGCGTCCTTATCTATGAACAGCAAGAGGGTCGCGGCATAGGATTGATGGCGAAACTGCAGGCCTACGCACTTCAGGATAGCGGACTCGATACAGTGGAAGCCAACGAAAGGCTTGGCTTTAAGGCGGATCAGCGTGAGTTCCTCATGCCCGTCGAGATCCTGAAGGCCCTCGATATTCGGCGCGTTCGCCTACTTTCGAATAATCCGGACAAGGTCGCGGCGCTTGAACGTGCGGGCATCCAAGTGACCGAGCGCGTGCCGTGCGAGGTGGCGCCGACCGAACATACGGAAGAATATTTGAAGACGAAGCAGGAGAAGTTGGGCCATTTGTTTAGCAATCGGAAGAGTCAGCATTAGTTAGTGATCGCGGTAAACGGCGAACTTTGCTCGCTGGAGTAAACAAGAAGAATGTGGCGAAGAGGAACGGCTAGTTCTGCAACAATCTTTTTAATTCCCTCAGATTTTTGACAGGCAGTCCGCGGAGAGCCGCTTGCGCCAATGAAGAGTAAACTCGGCGCACTGTGGGATGTTTCTTCAGCACCGCCAGATGTTTCGCGACCGTCTTGGCGTCTCCACGAATCAAGGGCCCGCTGAAAGACCGCGCCGGACCGAGGCGCGAGTAGTTTGCCAGCGTCTGCCTGATAATGGGCAGACTCTTGAGGCGAGCATCCTCCGCTGTCAATCCAGCGGCACGGGCGGCGTCTTCTAGGGTTACTAAAAACGCAAGCAGCAAAGGTGAAGACAAGGTAGCCCACGCGTGATAGGCGGCTTTGCGCGCCGGCGGTAATGAGAAACTCTTGCCCCCCAATTCGCGGACGATGCGACGGGCAATTCGCTTAGCCTGTTCGTCGCCTTCAATCGCAAAAGGCACACCTTTTAACGACGGGCCCGTCCCGGCGACAAAGGTCATCAGCGGATGTAGCGAAGCTACTACAGCTCCTGCTTGACGCAGAGGACTGAGTTCGCGACTGAGCAGGGCTCCACTAGAGTGTAAGGCAACGCGTAATCTCATTTTCCTTTGAACAGATGCGCGGAGCGCCAGAGCCGAGGCAGCGCTGCGAATCTCACGGTCGGGAACGCAGAGCCACAATAAGGTGGCGTTCAGCGTGGCGGAATTTGCCGTGACTGGCTTCGCGTCCACCTTCGTGGCGAGCATTCGAGCGCGGCGACGGGATCCAAGTGTATTGCGCGCAATGATTTCGGTAATCTGAAAGCCCGCTCTATGTAGCGCTACAGCCATGGAGTTCGCGAGGCTACCTGCTCCGACAATGGCGATGGAGGGCTTTTTGCTCATTCATTCTCCAAGGTCTCGGGCGCCTTTCCGATACATTGGTTCCTCACCTCAACGGCGCAGCATACCTTATATTGTTGTGATGACGAAACCGGCACGATCGAAGTCAGCAACTACAAAATTTGGGCAAGCCCGCGTTCTCGCTTCCCGAATCAGTTACCAGGGCCCGGTGTTCAGCGTTACCACGGATGACGTCGAGGAACCCGGAGGGGTGCGAGCGCGGCGCGATGTCATAAGGCATTCCGGCTCTATTGTCGTTCTAGCGGTCGAGGATCCGGTTATCGACAGATCGGCGAAGGCGGCGCGCAAGGCCGAACCGCGCATTTTACTGGAACGCCAGTATCGGCACGCCGCTCGGTCGATGATGTGGGAATTGCCTGCGGGACGGATCGATGATGGCGAAACGGCGCTCACTGCCGCCAAGCGCGAGTTGCTCGAAGAAACGGGCTATCGGGCGCGCCAGTGGAAGAGAATCCTTCATTTTTATGTGAGTCCGGGTTTTCTCGACGAAACTATGACTATTTACTTGGCCCGTGGCCTTCAGCCCGGCGAAGCCCAGCCGGAACCGGATGAGAGGATTGCGGTCAGATTCTTCAGTTTGACAGAGGCGAAACGGATGGCGCTCAACGGGCGAATTCGTGACGCCAAAACCCTCTGCGGGGTCCTCTGGCTCGCTGAGAAGGCGCTACCAGCTGGCCAGACGGCCAGCCGGTAATAAATGCCTTCCTGCCCGGCTCGAGCGACGGCCCTGTCAAGGTAACCACGAGCCTTGACAGTCCCCCCTGCGAGCAGCACAATGCCTACACATTTTTTTTGTTGGCCTCCGGAATCGCGCCTTTCCGGGGAATTCAGCAAAATGAGGAGGGGGGCGAACGTGGAACGTCTGAAAGGTACGGTCAAGTGGTTCAACAACGCGAAGGGATACGGCTTCCTCGGCCGCGACGATGGACCGGACGTGTTCATTCACTACAGCTCAATCACTACCGAAGGTTACAAGAGCCTACAGGAGGGCGACAAGGTGGAGTTTGAGATTGTCCAAGGACAAAAGGGGCCGCAAGCGGCCAATGTGACGAAGATCTCCTGAGAGGAGATCTTTACTTGGACTAATGCTTCGTACCAAAATTGTGTGTGCCTCGGCGCCCGTGCCGGTTGTGTCCCTCCAATGCCTGCCCACTTCCTCATACTGCCTTTTCTAGCGTTACAATCTTCTGTCGCCTTGACAGCTCTTGATTCATGGACAATAAAGCCATCGCCGGACTTCTCTACGAGACCGCCGATCTACTGGAGATCGATGGCCAGGACTCGTTTCGCATACGCTCCTACCGCAACGCCGCAGCAGCGATTGAGGCACTGCCACAGCAGGTGGCCGACCTGATTCAAGAGCCGAAAAAACTTCTCGAAATACAGGGTATTGGCAAGGGGATGTTGGCCAATCTACAGATGCTTTTTAAAGATGGCCGCATCGAGGCCCACACCGAACTGCTGAAGAAATACCGCCCCTCGATGCTCGAATTGCTCAAGATTCAGGGTCTAGGACCGAAGACGATTGCCTTGATCTGGAGCGCGCATCAGGTCAGCGATCTCGAAGGAGTAGAGAAACTGGCGCGCGAAGGCAAGATTCGCGAACTGCCCCGCATGGGCGAAAAGCACGAACTGAAGCTGCTTAAGGCGATTGAGGACTATCGCCGCATCGGCGGGCGATTTCTGCTCGACGCTGCTGAAGAACTGGCGGAAAAATTGGTCGCGCATCTGCTGGCAACTCCGGGCATAGAAAAGGTGACGCCCGCTGGCTCGCTGCGTCGTGGACGCGAAACTGTCGGCGATCTCGATATCCTCGTCACCGGCAAGGGTTGTCGCGAGGCAGAATCGCGCCAGACGCTCATCGAGCATCTGCTCCGCTTTCCTGGACTGATGGACGTGATCGCGCAGGGAGAAAACAAAGTCAGCTTCCGCCATCGCAATGGCATGCAGGTTGATGTGCGCCTATTGCCGCCCGAATCTTTCGGAGCGGCGATGCAGTATTTCACCGGCTCGAAGGCGCATAACGTTGCTTTACGGCAGCGTGCGCTCAAGATGGGTTTTACGCTCAACGAATATAGTCTCGCCAATCTCGAAGACGCGATGCCGGTCGCGCGTAAAACCGAAGAAGAAATTTACGCCAAATTAAAGCTCGACTTTATCTCCCCTGAACTGCGCGAGAATCTGGGAGAGATCGAAGCCGCTGCCGCACACACCTTACCGGTGCTGATTGAACAGTCCGATATTCGCGGCGACGTGCACATGCACACCGTTGAAACCGACGGGCGCAACACCATTGAAGAGATGGCCGAATCGGCACGTGAACGTGGCTACGAGTACATGGCCATCACAGATCATTCGAAGAATCTCGCCTTCGCCAACGGTCTTTCCGACGAACGCGCGCTGGAGCACATTGCGAGAATCCGTTCGGTTGAAAAGAAGATAAAGGGCATCCGCATTTTTGCCGGCATCGAAGTCGACATTCTAGGCGACGGCTCACTGGATCTCTCCGACTCGGTGCTCGAACAGATGGACATTGTCATTGCGAGCGTACATTCTCTGTTCAACCAGGATCGTGCCACCATGACCGAGCGGCTGCTGAAGGCCATCGCGAATCCAAATACCTCGCTGATCGGGCATCCCACGGGGCGCCAGTTGCTGCGCCGGGATGCCTATCCCTTTGACTTTGATCAGGTCCTTAAGGCAGCAGCAAAACACAAGGTGGCAATGGAACTGAACTCTTATCCCGAAAGGCTTGACCTCAACGACGTTCATCTTCGACTGGCGAAACAACATGGGGTGAAGATTGTCATCAACACCGATTCGCACCAAACTTCGCACATGGAAAAACTGCGTTACGGAATTACCCAGGCGCGCCGCGCGTGGCTCACTAAGGACGACGTTTTGAACACCCTACCAACCCAGAAGTTTGCTCACGCCATGAAACACAGCTGGTAGATTCACAGGCGAACTCTTGGGCAAAACATGGAAATAGATTACCCATGAGTGCGCTTACCCTACCTATTCTCCTCTTGATTGGCAACGGTCCTGCGTGCAATGTCCATTGAATTCAACAACTTAAATATGATTTATGGAATCGTTTTGGACTATGGTTTGCTACTTGAAGTACCGGGGGCGGCGGCTTTGGCGATCCCTTTACAAAGCGCTGATACCATAATCTTATTTGCCGGTCTCTGGCAGGGCCTGTTCGCGTCTACCGAGGCCGGAGTTTCAACGGAGAATTAAGAACGACTTTATGGATAAGATTTTGGTTGGCGGAGGGCAATTTAGAAGCAGTATTTTTCAAAAGCTGGAAGAGTGGGAATCGTGCAAGCGGGCGATGTTGGTGGAGATCGACCCGGTCACCAAGCGTTCCCGCAATTGTGTCGCACACGATTCTCCGAAGGAATCCGCCGCCGACGAATTACCTGCCATCTTATTCAAATCCACCACCGTACAGGATAATAAGCTCTATGCCTGCACTTCGACCGAGGTCATGATCTATGACCTCCCGTCGTTTCGCTTAACGACTTATATTTCTCTTCCTTTCTTCAACGATGTTCACCACGTCTACCCGACTGCACAGGGTACGCTGTTGGTTATGGTGACCGGACTCGATATTGTTGCCGAGGTTTCGCTTGCTGGAGAGCTTCTACGCCACTGGGACGTGATGGGGGAAGATACCTGGAGCATTTTTTCGCGGCACATCGATTACCGCAAGATTCCGACCACGAAACCGCACCGCTCCCACGCCAACCATATTTTCCAGCTGGGAGATGAAATCTGGGTTACGCGATTCCATCAGCGCGACGCCATCTGTCTCCAAGATCCGCGGCGCAAGATTGAAATTGGAATTCAGCGTCCTCACGACGGTTTTATTTTCAATGATTCTCTCTATTTCACAACTGTAGATGGGCATGTGGTCATCGCGAATCCTCGATCGCTCCAGCTTGAGCGGGTGATCGATTTAAATGAAATGAGCGGTTCGAGCGGCGACGCCCTGGGCTGGTGCCGGAGTGTGCTTCCTCTCGACGAGCGCTTCCTATGGGTTGGTTTCACGCGCGTTCGTCCCACCAAGTTTCGTGAAAACCTGAATTGGATGCGACAGCAAAAACGGGCCCATCGCCCGAGTCACATCGCTCTCTACGATCTGCGGAGTGGGTCCTGCGTTGAGGAGATCGAAACTGAACCTCACGGCGTTGGCGTGGTTTTCACCCTTTTCCAACCTCAGCCTGTGCTGGCAAGAATCACTCCCACGAAGGCTTACGAGCGCTCGGAATCGATGGTTTCGTCAGGATCAAAATCGGCAGACAAGCGCTAATCCCCGGAAAGAAGATTTGATCGAAATACAGATCGCGCGCTTGGCAATCTGAGCGAAGTAACAGTCGCCATGCGGGTCCAGTTCGCAGCCATTATTCATGCTTAAACTAGAAAAAAGACAGATTCTGAAGAACGTCGGCTCGAGCTGGTCTGCACTCGGGATCAACGTGATCGTTGGCATCTTTCTTTCGCCATTCATCCTGCATCGTCTCGGCGACGCTGCGTTCGGAATCTGGGTACTGATTTTCTCGGTGACCGGCTACTACGGCCTCTTCGATCTCGGGATCCGTTCTTCTATCATTCGCTATGTCTCGAAGTACACTGCGACCGGCGATCGGGAAAAGCTGACGCAGTTCATTAATACGGCACTTTTTACCTATACCGGCATCGGCGTAGTAAGTATGGCGTTGACTGCCGTGTTGAGTTCTTCGGTTGAACACATATTCAAGATTCCTCCTGAAATGCACGCGCAAGCGCGCTTGTTGCTATTGATGGTCGGCGTCTCAGTCAGCCTCGGCTTTCCCCTAGGCGTTTTCGGAGGCATGCTCGAAGGACTGCAGCGCTTCTACATTCTGAACTGGACGAGTATTGGTGCTACCTTGGTCCGCGCCGCTTTGATTGTCTATTTTTTGGACCGCGGATACGGTCTCTTGACGGTCGCCCTACTCACAGTTGGCCTGCCGATTCTCTCTTCGATTCTCCGCGGCGTGATCGTCTTCCGCTTGTGTCCGGTTCCGCTTGGACTTAAGCATGTGGATCGCGCTTCCTTCCGCCACATGGCAAATTACGGCGGTACCACCTTCCTGGTGCTGGTCGCATCACGCCTGCGTTTTCGAACTGACGAGCTCGTGCTCGGGACGATGATGTCCACGGTCGCTGTAACTTGGTTCAACATTGGGGCTCGCATCGTCGACTACGCGCAGGAATTCGTCTCCAGCTTGGCGCAGGTTTTCGTGCCGATGTCGAGCCACTCGGAGGCGACCGGCGATCTCGATCGCGTGCGTAAGATTTATATCGCCGGCAATCGCGTATGTGCGTTTCTGATTCTCCCCATCACGGCGATCCTCATTCTGTTCGGCAAACACATCATTCGTATCTGGGTCGGTGCACGCTACGTTCCCCACAGCTACCCAGTGCTAGTGGTAATGATCATTCCGTTCGCGCTGATGCTGTCGCAGGCCGCGTCCACACGCGTCTTATTCGGCCTCGGCAAACATCAGACGATGGCAATGATCACCGTGATCGAGGGCGTTGCTAATCTTATTCTCAGCATCGCGCTCGTGCCTTCGCTCGGAATCGTGGGCGACGCGCTGGGCACGGCCATTCCTCTTGGCTTTACTTGCATCGTGTTCTTGCCTCGCCATATGAAGAAGCAGATCGGCGTTCCGGTCGCAACCTTTTTGCTTCAGGCCTACACGCTGCCCATTCTATTGACGCTCCCGATGGTGGCAACGCTTTGGCTCGCAAACCGATATTTTTATCCGCGTAACTTGATCCAATTGACGCTGGAGACACTAGCCGCGAGTTCGATTTATGGGGCTGGACTCCTCTGGGCATATCGCACAAATCGAGCGTTTCATGTGGCTGAGATCGCGGGCCTGACTAAGCCGATACCTCTCGAGCAACCGCCGCAGGCGGTGGTGGCGGTGGAGTACCAGCAAGAGCAGTGAACCCGGTCAACAACAGCCCGGGTTTCGAGACTGCACTTTCTTCCCTTCGCACGGACGTGAGGTCGCAATCTGTTTCACACTGATCGGGCGCACGGCCTCGTTTTAGGGTAAAATTTTCCTTGGCTTTTGTTTTTAATGATTTAGAGGTGGACGAACGGCTGGCTTTCGGAAGGCGAATTGCTCCTTCCCCTTGTGTTCCACTGATTTTGCTCCAGATTTTCACTAGGCGGCGCCGACCTAATCGTTTCTGGAGTCTCTGGCTCCTCGGATTTTCTGGTCCTGCAGCCCCCGCAGGCAGCTTGAGGAGCCACGACCAACAGGGCGAGCTTAGATTGAGAATCCCCCATGTGATTTTGATATCAACACAAATTTTGGCTAGAACATCCGGGAGGAATACTGCTTTGAGCGCAACGACCAGTCACCTTATCGCCCCACACGGGGGGGAGCTTATTCAGTTACAAGTGCCGGCAGCGCGCGCCGCGGAATTGAAAGCGCAATCGAAGGATTGGCCTTCCTGGGATCTGACCGCCCGGCAGCTTTGCGATCTGGAACTCCTGATGAGCGGCGGTTTTTCGCCGCTCGACAGCTTCATGAATCGCGCCGATTATGAGGGTGTTTGCCAGAACATGCGTCTGGCGAGCGGAATCCTCTGGCCCATGCCGATAACGCTCGACGTCACCGAAGATTTTGCCAAGAAACTGACGCCGGGCAGCAGCAAGATCGCCCTGCGTGATCCCGAAGGTGTGATGCTAGCCGTGCTCCACGTGCAAGATATCTGGCAGCCGGACCGCAAAGCCGAAGCACAATCTGTGTTTGGTTCCACCAGCGCCGCCCATCCTGGCGCCGACTACGCCATCAACAAATCCAATCCCTGGTACGTGGGCGGGAAGGTTGAAGGCATACAACCACCCTCGCATTATGATTTTCGCTCGCTGCGGTTAACGCCCGCCGACCTTCGCGCCGAATTCGGTCGTCTCGGCTGGACTACGGTCGTGGGTTTCCAGACGCGCAATCCCATGCATCGCGCCCATGTCGAACTGACCATGCGCGCCGCCAAGCAAGTCGAGGCAAATCTGCTGATTCATCCCTCGGTCGGCATGACCAAGCCGGGCGACGTCGATTATTTTGTCCGCACACGCTGCTACCAACTACTCCTATCGAAGTACCCCCACGGTACGGTCGAACTCGCCATGCTGCCGCTGGCCATGCGCATGGGTGGGCCTCGCGAAGCGGTATGGCACGGGCTGATTCGAAAGAATCACGGCTGTACGCACTTGATCGTCGGCCGCGATCATGCCGGCCCGGGAAAAGACACCGACGGCAAGAACTTCTACGGTCCCTACGATGCCCAAGAACTATTCAAGAAGCACGAAAGTGAAATGGGCGTAAAGATGGTTCCCTTTCAGATGATGGTGTATCTGCAGAACGAAGACCGTTACGTTCCATCCGATGAAGTGCCGCAGGGCGCAAGAGTGCTCGACATATCTGGCACGGAATTGCGTTCACGCCTCAACGAAGGTCGCGATATCCCGGCATGGTTCACTTATCCCGAAGTCGTGCAGGAATTGCGCCGCAGCTATCCGCCACGGCACAAACAAGGCGTCACCATTTTCTTTACAGGACTTTCGGGATCGGGCAAATCGACCATCGCCAACGCTCTGATTACCAAGTTTCTGGAGACGGGGGGACGACCGGTCACTTTGCTCGATGGCGATCTAGTGCGCAAGAATCTGTCGAGCGAACTCGGATTCTCCAAAGAACATCGCGACATCAACATTCGCCGCATCGGATATGTTGCTTCCGAGATCACGAAGAACGGCGGCATTGCGGTGTGCGCGCCGATCGCTCCTTATGAAGCGACTCGTAAAGCGGTGCGGCAGATGATCGAACCGTTTGGCGGATTTATTCTGGTCTATGCCGCGACTTCGATCGAACTGTGCGAACAGCGCGACCGGAAAGGCCTGTATGCCAAGGCTCGTGCCGGTATCGTTAAGGAATTCACCGGCATCTCCGATCCGTACGAGGTGCCAAGCGATGCCGAAGTCGTGATTGACACTGCCAAACTCAGCCCCGAGGAAGCGGCGCAGACCATCATCTTGCACCTCGAGCGCGAGGGCTTCGTCGGCGCAAACGGCAACGGGTAGAGCAGTTCCCTGTTCGTAGTTTCTTAACTTGGTTTTGGATTACCCAGAACCGGGAACAGAGAACTAATCGAAAGACGGCATGGAATTCTTGCTACTTAAAGTACTGATCGGTTTCATCGTTGGAACGCTGATCGGTCTGACGGGACTGGGCGGCGGCGTCTTGCTGCTGCCCATGCTCATCTTTGGGTTACACGTTCCTGCCATTATCGCCGTCGGTAGCGATGCTCTTTTCAACTTTTTCACCAAGATTCCCGCCAGCATCATGCACCTGATAAAAGGTACTGTCCGGAAAAAAGTGGTCCTGGCGATGGCGGTCGGCAGCATTCCTGGCTCCTATCTGGGCGTGACGCTTCTGGTACACCTGCGACAACTCTACGGCGCCCATGTCAATGACTTTATTAAGTCTGCTGTAGGCTTACTTCTAATATTGATTCCCACATTGCTTCTGTTACAGGGACGAATTGAAGAACACCTCGCCAAGCGAGAGCCCACGATGAAGAACTTCGCCTTCATGAGTGTGATCGGGTTAGTCGGGGGGTTTCTGGTCGGCATTACCTCGGTCGGATCGGGCAGCATCATCATGATGCTATTGCTTCTGTTTTATTCCTTCGCACCCAAAATCATGGTCGGCACAGACATCGCCCACGCCGTAATTTTGACCGGTGTCACCAGCCTTTTGCACTGGCGCGCGGGAAATATTGACGGGCAGCTGGTGGGAGCCCTGCTGATCGGCTCGATTCCGGGTGGCATGCTGGGTTCGCATTTGAGCACTCGTGTTCCAGTGCTCTGGCTGCGTCGAATACTCTGCACCGTTTTGCTGATGACGGGAGCAAGAATGTTGTGGGCTTAAAAACAGTTCTCGGTCCTCAACGACTTTTGACAAGAAACAGGAACTGAGAACTTAATCACGGGGTATGCATGTCGTCTTCTTCTAATTCGCAAGAGCTACTTGAACGCATTCACGCCGCACTCGAAGCCGCGCGCGCCGTGCTCAACCGCTTTACACCGGGGGCCATTGCAGCCGAGTACAAAGTGGGACACGATCCTGTCACCGAGGCAGACCGCGCCGTCGACGACATTCTTCGCAAGACTCTGGTGCGCAGTGGCGAAGGCTGGCTCTCTGAGGAAACTGTCGACGACCTGACCCGTCTCGACAAACAACGCGTATGGGTGGTGGACCCGCTCGATGGGACGCGCGAGTTCGTGCAGGGCATTCCAGAGTTTTGCGTTTCGATTGCCATGGTCGAGAATGGAATTCCTGTGGCGGGCGGAATCTGCAATCCAGCAACCGGTGAGCTCATCCTGGGATCGCGCGACACCGGCGTAACCTACAACGGCGAGCCCGCCCAGCCGAGCCAGCGCAGGGATCTGCACGGAGCACTCGTGCTTGCCAGCCGCAGTGAAGTGAAGCGTGGCGAGTGGAAGCAGTTCGAGTCTGCCGAATTCAACATTCGTCCGATGGGATCGGTCGCCTACAAACTCGGGCTGGTGGCAGCCGGCCGCGCCGATCTTACCTTTACACTGGTTCCTAAGAATGAGTGGGACGTTGCCGCCGGTGCGGCGCTGGTCGAAAGCGCTGGAGGTTGGGTGCTGAAGCTCGACAATTCTCCGCTACACTGTAATCAGAAAAACCCTCTGATCTCAGGTCTGCTGGCAGGCGGTCCATTTTTGCGCGATCCGTTACTCGGCATGCTTGATCGACACTCGCAAGCGCTGACCAACGAGCGCTCATAGAATCGGAAGCGTCATGTCTGTCTCACGCATTGTTTTCCTGATGTACCACGAGCTGGAGATGGCGAGCCGCAAGCTGTGCCAGTCCGAGCCGGGCTACGTGCGCTACATTTTGCCGCTTGAACTATTCCGCGAGCAGATGGCGTGGATGCAAAAATGCGGGTGGCGCGGGGTGAACGTCACGGAAGCCCTCCGCTATCCTCCCGCCCAAAATGTCTGTCTCACTTTCGACGATGGTTGCGAGACCGATCTCATCGCAGCGGCGCCCGTACTCCGTGATTTTGGATTCAACGCAACCTTCTACCTCACCGCCGGATTCCTGGGCACGCCCGGCTACCTCAATGCCAGCCAGGTGCGCGACCTCGATGCGCAAGGTTTTCAGATCGGCTGCCATTCCATGACGCATCCTTATCTCTCCGACCTGCCAGAACCGGAGCTGAAACGTGAAATTGCGGACGCCAAACTCAAGATCGAAGAAATCCTGGGCCACGCCATCGAACACTTCTCCTGTCCCGGCGGACGTTACGACCGCCGGACACTGCAGATGGCCCGACAGGCTGGATTCGTAACCGTCACCAACAGTCAGTTTCACGCCAACACACCGAGCACCAGCCCCTACCAGCTCGGCCGCGTGGCCATGTTGCGTGATCTCTCCATCGAGGAGTTCAGCGATATCTGCCGAGGTCGGGGACTGTGGAAGAAACGTCTTCAACATCAGGCCCGCCGCAGTGCACAGCGCGCGCTCGGTAACCAAAGGTACGATCACCTGCGCGCGGTGTTGCTAGGGGAACCCCGACGGTAACCATATTGTTGGTTATTTTCGTCACTCCCATTCTCCCAATATTTTGAAACGACGCAGTCGTCATTACATCTGAGGCACAGCCCAGATCGCGCGCCCAGTGCCTGATCTCGTCCACACGCAAATAAACTAGCGGACAATACAGCGCGCGAATTTGTACACCAACTTTACCCATGCACTAATGCGTGCCGGATGAACTTCTGGTATCTGTCAGCCCCGCACGCATCTGGGTAGATTCAGCGTGAGGACAATCGACTAGTCCCCCATTCTGTAAGGTCGAGGGCTCGCAATGTTTAAAGCAGCGACGATGTTTGAATCACAAGATGCTCTTCTGAATTCCTATTCCAAGTTTTCGCCTGCGCTCGCACAGCGTCTGAGCGTTTTGATCCTCATGCTGGCAGTCGCATTGATGACGACATCGTGCGGTTCAGTGGCACAAGCCGCGAGCGCGAGCCACGATGAGAGTTCACACTCTCTGAATCTGGCTGGAAGTCTTCCCGGAGGCGCAATCAATGAACCTTACAACGCTGTGCTCGCAGTCGGTGGCGGAAACTCCCCGTATCATTTTTCGGTGAAAACCGGCGCGTTACCACCTGGAGTAAGCCTGAATCCAGCCACGGGCAGGTTCTCGGGCAAACCGTTAACTCCGGGCAACTACT
>Ga0209221_1000063_pt1 | contig 63427 bp, 63 predicted proteins | sample BlaSpr_A8_Ref_O2_FD_187989 | JGI IMG/M metagenome (GOLD analysis project Ga0209221, IMG submission 187989) | Forest soil microbial communities from Thunder Bay, Ontario, Canada - Black Spruce, Ontario site 2_A8_Ref_O2 (SPAdes) (version 2) | ecosystem: Environmental > Terrestrial > Soil > Boreal...
CCCGCCAATCCCGCTTTGCTGGATTGGCGTTCCCAGGAACTGCAACGGCGCGCAGCTTCAGACCGCCGCGGCAACGGCGGCATGGCGTGGCACGGTGTATATAGGATGTGCGTGTTGCGCGACGGCGTTTTGGGGTGAAGTTGACGGGCTGCGGCGCAGCGACTACACTAAAATCAGGATGATGGTGTAGCGGCGCGGGCCTGCGAGTGCGGTGCTGGCTTGGTGCCGGCGGAAGGTCATGAGTCCAACGGTCTTACAACAGAAACGCCACCAGCAGATTCTGACGGACGTGGTGCGCGCATACATCGAGACGGGCGAGCCCGTTTCATCGCGGAGCATTGTGCACCGGCATATCGAGCCGCTGAGTTCGGCCACTGTGCGGAACGTGATGGCGGATCTGGAGGATGCGGGCTTGCTGTTCCAGCCGCACACTTCGGCGGGGCGCGTGCCGACCGCCGCGGCTTACCGGTTTTTTGTGGAGCAGGTGGCTGCGCAGGCTACGGCTAGTCCCGCGGATTTATTGTGGATTCGGCGCGAGCTGGCGGCGGCGCAGACTCCGGAGGCGGTGATGGAGCGCGCGAGCCACGTGCTGGCTGCGGTGTCGCGCGGGCTGGGAATTTTTATCGCGCCACCGCTCGCGCGGAGCGTGGTGGAGCATTTGCGATTTCTGCTGCTGCCGGATGGCCGCGTGCTGGTGATTTTGATTTCGGGCGGGGGAGTGACGCGGGACAAACTGATACGCCCGGAGCGGCCGTTCAAGCAGGAAGAGCTGGATCGCACGTCGGAATATTTGAACCGCCATTACATTGGCTGGACGCTGGAGGCGATGCGCGCGGATTTGCGGAAGCAATTGGAGCAGGATCGCGAGCAGTACGGGCAGCTGGCGGGCACGGCATTGATTTTGTGCGACCCGAGTATTTTGGGCGACGTGGCGGATCGCAAGATTTATGTGGATGGCGCGGCGCAGATTGCTTCTTCGCCGGATTTTACGAATCCGGAGCAATTGCGCGAATTGCTGGAGGCGATTGAGGAGAAGGACCGGTTGATCGCGCTGCTGAGCGGATGCATCGAGGCGCCTGAACCGGTGCACGTGGAGCTGGGGCTGGACAAGATTTCGAACGCAGGAAAACATCTTGCCATCGTTTCCGCTACGTATTCATCTAAGGATCAGGTGCAGGGAACGCTGGGAATCCTGGCGCCGATGCGCATGCACTACGAGCGGGTGATTACGGCGGTGGCGTTCATGGCGCAATTTTTTTCTGAAGAGCAAGAGGGGGGCTGATTTCTTTGGCGGCACACAAACAACACAAAGACAAGGATTTTGCCGAGGGCGGATTTGCGGCGGCTGCTGGCGCGGCGGAGGATGCCGCGGCGGATCAGGCTACGCCGGAGGCGTTGCCTGCGGGCGAGGCTTCGGCTGTGGAGCAGATTCAGAAACTGGTCGAAGAAAAGCAGGATCTGCAGAACACTTTGCTGCGGCGGCAGGCGGACTTTGAGAATTATCGCAAGCGCGTGGAGAGAGAACGCGCGCAGGAGCGGCATCGCGGCGCGGAGCTGCTGATCGAGCAGGTCCTGCCAGTGCTGGATGCTTTTGATCTGGCGCTTTCCGGGCAATCGGGCGCGGCCAGCCCTGAATACCGCAAGGGATTCGAAATCATTCGCGCGCAGTTGTGGAATGCTCTGGCGAAGCAGGGGCTGCAGCCGATTGAAGCGGTGGGCAAGCCGTTCGATCCGAATTTGCATCATGCGATTGAGAATGTGCCGACGGCTGCGCAACCGGAAGGGACTGTGGTGGGAGAGATGCAGACCGGTTATATGTTTCACGGCCGCGTGCTGCGTCCGGCGATGGTGCGGGTGGCTTCGGCGCCTGCGAACTGAGGCGCGCGGCACGGTGAGGCTTTTGTTATCGAGTGAGCGGTTCTCGCAGGGCTTCAATTTTAATTTCCCGGAGACATAGCAACGATGGTAGCCAGCAACAGCACTGACCTTTACGAAGTTTTGGGCGTCGAACGTGGTGCGACGCCGGAACAGATTAAATCGGCGTATCGCAAGGCGGCGCTGAAGTGGCATCCGGACCGCAACCCTGAAAAGAAGGAAGAGGCGGAACACAATTTTCGCGCGGCTTCCGAGGCGTACGCGGTGCTTTCGGACGAGCAGAAGCGTTCGATGTACGACCGCTACGGAATGGCCGGGTTGGGCAATCGCGGATTCGATACTGGATTCAACTCGACGATCTTCGAGGAATTTCAGGATATTCTAGGCGATCTTTTTGGGTTTGACGAAGTGCTGGGCGGCGGGCGGCGGCGGGGCGGTCGCGGCGCGGGGCGGGGGCAGCGTGGAGCTGATCTTCGTTACGACATGTCGCTTTCGTTCGAAGAGGCTGCGGCGGGCGTCACCAGCAAGATTCAGCTGGCGCGGCACGAGCTGTGCGAAGCTTGCAAAGGGACGGGCGCGAAACCTGGCACGGGAATGACTACCTGCCACACGTGCGGCGGACGCGGGCAGATGGCTTACTCGCAGGGATTTTTTTCCATCACACGGACTTGTCCGGCGTGCCAGGGTGCGGGGCAGACGATTAAGGACGCGTGCATCAGTTGCCGCGGGTTGGGGCGCATTGAGCGGGAACGCACGCTGGAAGTGGGTGTGCCGGCGGGAGTGGATTCGGGGACGCGTCTGCGGATGACAGGGCAGGGCGAGCCGGGGACCAACGGCGGAGCCAGCGGAGACCTTTACATTTTTCTGGAAGTGAAGGAGCACAACTTTTTCGAGCGGCGCGGGTCGGATTTGATCTGCGAAATTCCTATTAGTTTTTCGCAGGCGGCGCTGGGCGACAAGATTCGCGTGGCGACTTTGAAGGGTGACGAAGAGCTGGAAATTCCGGAGGGCACGCAGTCCGGGCAGATTTTCCGCAAGAAGGGCAAGGGCTTGCCCAATCCGCACGGCGGGCGCGGCGATCTGTACATCAGCATCCGCGTGGTGATTCCGGCGAAGGTGTCGCGCGAGCAGCGGCGCATGCTGGAGCAGCTGGGCCAGACGCTGAAAGTGGAGAACAAGCCGGCGGAGAGGAATTCGACTTTCTTCGACAAGGTGAAGGATATTTTCGGGTAGGAAGAGCTGGCACGCAAGGCATGTATAAGTGAGTCGGAGTTGCACTGGAAGCAGCTGTTCGGAAGGAGCTGCAAGTCCAGCTGCAATCTCTTCGGCCCGTTCTGCTGGCGGAGCCCGATCGCTCGTTACTTAATTCATCTGACGAATTCGTGGAGCAACATGAATTTGAGTTGGCGCTCCACGTGGTTTGCGATCTCATACTTGATTCAGTCTCTCCGCAACCCAGCAAATCGATCCTGGATCAGATTCGGGACTTGCACACAGCCGTGCGAATAGACGACAGCTGCGTTCAGAAGCTGCAAGGCCACATTCCAGCATGATGCACGGAAATCCTTCCGGTCTTGGCTCAACAGGAATAATTCACCAATCAACGGGCTGGGCCGTCTTGTGCGCGGCGGGGTACAATTCACCTCATGCGACGGCGATTTTTTGTGGATAAATTCGAAGAGGCTACTGCGACTGTGCGCGGTGATACGGCTGAGCATTTGGGGCGGGTGCTGCGAGCTGAGCCGGGGCAGCTTTATGAATTGAGCGATGGGGAGCGGGTGTGGCTGGCGCGTGTGGAGCGTGTGGGGTTGCTGAAGCGCGGCGACAATCGCGTGGAATTTTCGTTGGTGGAACCGATTGAGGCGCGGGAGCCCGCGCTGCATTTGCATTTGTTGATTGCGTTGGTGAAATTTGATCGGTTCGAGTGGTGTTTGGAGAAGGCTACGGAATTGGGCGTGAACGAAATTACTCCGTTGATTGCTGCGCGGACCGACAAGGCATTGGTGGCGGCGGCGGCGAAGCGGCATGCGCGGTGGGAGAGGATTGTGCTCGAGTCGGCGCAGCAGTCGCGTCGTTTGCGGCCGCCGAAGATTGCGGAGGCCATTTCGCTGGAAAAGGCTTACTCGGCTTCTCGCGCGGAGTGCAAGATTTTGCTTTCGGAGCGTGCGGATGCGCCGCCGATTCATGATGTGTTGCGGGAGGTGACGGCGCAGAGTGCTGAGATTTCGATTGGGCCTGAGGGTGGGTGGACGGACGCGGAGTTTTCTGCGGCGCGTTCGGCGGGATTTGTGGAGGCTTCGTTGGGGGAGTTGGTTTTGCGGACGGAGACGGCGGTGTTGGCGTCGCTGGCGATTTTGCATTTTGCGTTGGATGCGTGAAGACAGCCGCTTTGCAGAGGGCGCGGAGAAAGGCGAGGTAACTCATCATTACGAGAGCGAAGCGAGGTCAAAATCGCCCACCTAAAGGTGGCCGCTACAAGATCAACGGCAAAAGAGCCGGCGGGACGCCGGCGCAACTAGCGGCAGCCGCCACGCAGTAATAGCGGGCACGGCATGCCGTGCCCCTACTAATTTCTTTTCGTGAGTTTGATTGATCGGCGTTCAGCTGCGGCGCCATGGCGGTTGGTTCTGCAACCGAACACGGGCGCTTCGCATCTTAATATTGCAAAGGCCGCGCCCTTGGCGCGCGCTATCTTGCCGTGTTATAAATATTTGAGAGCGGAATGCCGGAAACTACTCAGCCTAGCCCGCAAGAGTCTGCCAGTAACTCGAGCTTGCCGCGTTTGCGGCACGAATTGCGCAGTTGGACGCGCGATTTGGCGGTGGCTTTGGGGCTGGCGCTGGTCATCATTATCTTTCTGTACCAACCCGTAAAAGTGGAAGGCACCAGCATGGCGCCGCTGCTGAGCGATCAGGAACGGATTTTCATCAACAAGTTTGTGTACCGGTTCACGCCAATCGAGCGCGGCGACGTAGTGGTTTTCTGGTATCCTCTGGACCATTCGAAATCGTTTATCAAGCGCGTGATTGGATTGCCGGGCGAAACGATTGAGCTGCGCGCCAGTCATTTATATGTGAACGGCAAGGAGCTGGTGGAACCGTACGTGCCGCCGAGCTATCTGGACGGTTCGAGTTACGGGCCCGTGCAGATTCCGAACGGAAATTATTTTGTGATGGGCGATCACCGCGACAGTTCAAATGATTCGCGCGTGTTTGGGCCCGTCAGCAGGCCTTATATTTATGGCAAAGCGGTTTTCGCTTACTGGCCGGTGGATCATTTCGGCTCGCTATCTTCGACGTACACAGTGAACGCGGCATCGCGATGAACTTTTCTGGAGGACACACTGTCGGAGCAGCCCGCAACTCGCGCGACCCTCGCGCTGGAAGACGGACGAACGTTTAGCGGCCGTGCCGCCGGTGCGCGCACCCGGCGGGGCGGCGAAGTCGTTTTTAATACCTCTCTCACTGGCTACCAGGAAGTTTTCACCGACCCCAGTTATTCCGGGCAGATTGTGTGCCTGACTTATCCGCACATTGGAAATGTTGGCGCGAATTTGGAGGATGAGGAATCCGCGCGCCCGTATATCGAAGCGCTGATCGTGCGCGAATTTTCGCCTTTGGCCTCGAACTGGCGGTCGAGCGAATCGGCGCAGCAATATTTGGAGCGTTATGGCGTGCCGGTGATATGGGATCTGGACACGCGGGCCTTGGTGCGGCATTTGCGGGAGGTGGGGGCGCTGCGCGGAGTGGTGGCGACGGATGGGACTCCGGCGGAAAGATTGGTCGCTGAGGCGCGGGCTTTGCCCACGATGGCGGGGTTGGAACTTGCGGGGCGGGTGACTTGCGCGAAGACTTATGGGTGGACGCAGGGATCGATTGATTTGGCTGCGCCGGTTTCGGGGGCTGGCGCGGGTGCTTTAGCGGCTGCTTCTGATTCGGCGGCTAAGGCGTGGCGGCGCGTCGTCGCTTACGATTTCGGGATCAAGCAGAACATTTTGCGGCTTTTGGTGGATCACGGTTGCGAAGTTACGGTGGTGCCGGCGCGGACTTCGGCTGCGGATGTGCTGGCTTTGAAACCGGACGGCGTGTTCTTGTCGAATGGGCCGGGGGATCCGGAGCCGGTGGAGTATGCGGTGGAGAATATTCGGAAACTTTTCGGGCGCGTGCCGATTTTCGGGATTTGTTTGGGGCACCAATTGTGCGGCTTGGCGCTGGGCGGGAAGACATTCAAATTAAAATTTGGGCATCACGGGTCGAATCATCCGGTGAAGAATTTGCGGACTTCGAAGGTGGAGATTACTGCGCAGAATCATGGATTTTGCGTGGATCCGGATTCGCTGCCCGCGAGTGACGTGGAAATTACGCATGTGAATTTGAACGATCATACGAACGAGGGGATGCGGCACAGGTCGTTGCCGCTGTTCAGCGTGCAGTATCATCCGGAGGCTTCGCCGGGGCCGCACGATGCACGGTATTTGTTTGATGATTTTGTGACGATGATGGATGAGGCGCGGCGGTGAGGATCGGTTTGAGATTGTTCGCGGTGCGGAACACGGAGTCGTAACGAGAGCGCATGCCGAAACGGACTGACATCAAGAAGATTATGATCATCGGGTCGGGGCCGATCGTTATTGGGCAGGCTTGCGAGTTTGATTATTCGGGGACGCAGGCTTGCAAGGCTTTGCGATCCGAGGGCTACGAAGTTGTGCTGGTGAATTCGAATCCGGCGACGATCATGACGGACCCGGAGATTGCGGACCGCACTTATATTGAGCCGTTGGCGAAGGAATATTTGGAAGCGATTATTGCGGCGGAGCGGCCTGATGCGTTGTTGCCGACTGTGGGCGGGCAGACTGGTTTGAATCTTGCGGTTGAGCTGGCGGAATCTGGGATTCTTGCAAAATATGGCGTGGAATTGATTGGGGCTTCGCTTAGCGCGATCAAGATTGCCGAGGATCGGTTGCTGTTCAAGGAAGTGTGCCGCAAGATTGGCTTGGAAGTTCCGGCGTCGGAAGTGGTGACGAGCGTGCCGGAAGCTGTGAGGCTGGCGGACCAGTTGGGATATCCGGTGGTGATTCGTCCTTCGTTCACTTTGGGCGGGACCGGGGGCTCGATTGCTTACAACCACGAAGAATTTGCGGATTTGATTGCGCGGGCGCTGGATGCCAGCCCGGTGCACCAGGCGTTGATCGAAGAATCGGTGCTGGGGTGGAAGGAATTCGAGCTGGAAGTGATGCGCGATCACCGCGACAACTTCGTGGTGATTTGCTCGATTGAAAATTTCGACCCGATGGGAATTCACACTGGTGATTCGATCACTGTGGCGCCGGCGCAGACGCTGACGGACAAGGAATACCAGCGGATGCGGGACGCTGCGGCTGCGATTATCCGCGCGGTGGGCGTCGCGACCGGCGGATCGAATATTCAGTTTGCCGTGGATCCGGCTTCGGGCCGCATGACCGTGATCGAAATGAATCCGCGGGTTTCGCGCAGTTCGGCGCTGGCGAGCAAGGCCACCGGGTTTCCGATAGCAAAAATTGCGGCGAAATTGGCTGTGGGTATGACGCTGGACGAAATTCCCAACGACATTACGAAGAAGACGCCGTGCTCGTTTGAGCCGACGATTGATTACGTGGTGGCGAAAATTCCGAAGTGGCAATTTGAGAAATTTCCGGGCAGCGACACGACGCTGACGACGCAGATGAAATCGGTGGGCGAAGTGATGGCCATCGGGCGGAATTTTCAGGAAGCTTTGTGCAAGGCGATCCGGTCGCTGGAGCCGAGTTCGGCTTGGCGTCCTCCAGCGGAAGTGACGACAGTGCTGCTGCGCGAGAAATTGCATGTGCCGGGGCCGGACCGTTTGCACTGGCTTTTTGAGGCGTTGGAGCGCGGGATGTCCAGCGAAGAGGTTTGCGAGCTGACGAAGATTGATCCGTGGTTTATTCGCCAGCTGCAGGAAATGCTGGCGGTGGACGGACGCGTCGCGGCGACTACTTTGGGAAAATGTCCACCGGAATTGCTGCTGGAAGCGAAACGATCGGGCGCGAGCGACGAGGAAATCGCGAAACTGTGGAACGTGAAGGCTTCGAGCGTGCGCGCGCGGCGTAAAGAATTGGGCGTGCAGCCGGTTTTTAAGCGCGTGGATACTTGCGCGGCGGAATTCGAATCGTTCACGCCGTATCTTTATTCGACCTACGAGGAAGAGGATGAATCGGGCGCCGTGGACCGGCCGAAAGTGGTGATTCTGGGCAGCGGGCCGAATCGCATCGGGCAGGGAATTGAATTTGATTATTGCTGCTGCCACGCGGCGTTCGCTTTGAAAGAGGATGGCTACGAAACGGTGATGGTGAATTGCAATCCGGAGACGGTTTCGACGGATTACGACACTTCGGATCGCCTTTATTTCGAGCCGCTGACGCTGGAGGATGTGCTGGCGGTCCTGGATCGCGAAAAGCCGCAGGGCGTGATCGTGCAATTCGGCGGGCAGACGCCGTTGAACCTGGCGCTGGAGCTGAAGCAGAACGGCGCGAAAATTATCGGCACCGCGCCGGAGTCGATTGATTTGGCGGAGGACCGGCGTCGATTTGGCGGGTTGCTGGACGAGCTGCGCATTCCGCAGCCGCGCAATGGCACGGCTTTGGCGCCGCAGGAAGCGGTGAAGCTCGCGAGCGAAATTGGTTTGCCCGTTTTGGTGCGGCCTAGTTACGTGCTGGGCGGGCGCGCGATGGTGATTGCTTATGATTTGAAAACTGTCGAGGAATATGTGGCGCAGGCGGCGCTGATTGGGTCGGGGACGGATCCGAAGCGGCCGATTTTGATTGACCAGTTTTTGGAGGACGCGACGGAAGTGGACGTGGATGCGTTGGCGGACGGCGAAGATGTGCTGATCGCGGGAATTATGGAGCACATTGAAGAGGCGGGGATTCACTCTGGGGATTCATCGTGCGTGCTGCCGTCGGTGACGCTGAAGCCTTCGGTGCTGGAACGCATACGCGATTACACTTCGCGACTGGCGCGGGCGTTGAAAGTGGTGGGACTGATGAATGTGCAGTATGCGATTCAGCGCGATACGGTTTATGTGTTGGAAGTGAATCCGCGAGCCTCGCGGACGATTCCTTATGTGAGCAAGGCGACGGGCGTGCCGCTGGCGAAAGTTGCGGCGCGTTTGATGACGGGGCGGAAATTGCGGGATTTGCATTTGCCGTACGTCGAGACGAACGGGATTAAGGAATTGGCGGTGCGGAATTTCTATGCGGTGAAGTCGCCGGTGTTTCCATTCAACAAGTTTCGCGGCGTGGATACGATTTTGGGGCCGGAGATGCGTTCGACGGGCGAAGTGATGGGGATTTCTTCTACTTTTGGGCTAGCGTTTGCGAAGGCGCAGTTGGCGGCGGGGCAGAGGTTGCCGCAGCAGGGGACTGTGTTTCTGAGCGTGAACGATCATGACAAGCGGCACGTGGCGTTTGTGGTGCAGGATTTGCTGGCGGCGGGGTTGAAGGTGGTGGCGACGCGGGGGACGGCGGCGGCATTGGCGAGCGCGGGGATTGAAGTGGAGTCTGTGTACAAGGTGAATGAGGGTCGGCCAAACATTGTGGACTTGATCAAGACGGCGAAAGTGGATTTGGTGATTAATACGCCACTGGGGCGGGAATCTTTTTACGACGAGAAATCAATCCGGCGGGCGGCGATTCGTTACAACATTCCTTGCATTACTACTCTTTCGGCCGCCAGCGCGGCGGCGCGGGGGATGCGGGCGATGGCGGGACATGGTGCGGATGTGGCGGCTTTGCAGGATTTGCATCGCAGGACTTCGGCGGCTTCGGCGCCCGCGGAGAAGTAGCAGCAGCGTGTTTCCTCTTGGAAGCTCTCGCGTTTGATATAAAATGACTCGCATGAAACTTCACGGGATTTTTGCACCGCTTATTACGCCATTTGACGCGGATGGCAACGTTGCGCTGGGGGAAGTGCGCGACAACGTTGCGCTTTATAACAAGACGAAACTGGCGGGGTACGTGCCGAACGGCTCGACCAGCGAATCGGTTTTGCTGCGCTGGGAAGAGGTTTACAAAGTTTGGGAAACGGTGCGCGATGCGGCGGCGCCCGAAAAAATTCTGATCACCGGGACCGGCGCGGAATCAACCGCCGAGACGATCGAGCATACGAATCGCGCGGCGAAGATCGGTTACGCTGTGGCTTTGGTGCGCACGCCTAGTTTTTACAAGCCATCCATTGACGACCACATGCTGGCCGAGCACTACTTGCGCGTGGCGGATGCCGCGCGGATTCCGGTGATGGTGTATTCGGTGCCGGTGTTCACGCACGTCACGGTAGGAGCTTCGCTGATCCAGCGCGTGGCACATCATCCGAACATTATCGGCATGAAGGATAGTTCCGGCGATATGCAGGGCATTGCCGCGATCATCGCCGCGGCGCCCAAAGAATTTCAGACGCTCACTGGCGCTGCTTCGAGTCTTTATGAAGCGTTGCAATTGGGCGCGGTGGGCGCGATTCTGGGGCTGGCGGACGTGTTCCCGGATTTGTGCGCGGAGATTTACGAAGCGGCTGGGGCGGGGGATCGCGCGAAGGCTCAGACGCTGGCGCAGAAACTGGTGGTTCCTTCGAAAATGCTGCTGATGGATTACGGCATTGCCGGGCTGAAATATGCCATGGAGCGCCTAGGGTTCTACGGTGGGTTGCCGCGGCTGCCACTGCTCGGGGTGAGCGACGCGGGCAAGGTGGAAATCGAGGCGATGTTGGCGAATCTTCTCTCCCAGCCAGCGCATCATTTGTAGCAGCGAATTGCGGTCGCATGGGGCGCGCTGGGAGGACGTCATTCACAGGATATGCGCGAAGGCACGCTATTTGTGCGTAGTTTGGCGGCCAAATTGGCAGTGTAGTCTGCGCTATCGCGGCTGTCCGGTCGAAATCTCCGCTGTTTGCGTTCGTGATTGTGCGTCGCTCGGCGATTGCTGCTTACCAGGGCGGCGTGTATCATGAACCCCTCGATGGAGTCTCATTGTCTTTCCTTCCGCGATATACCGCAGACATCTAAATTGTTTTCGACATTTTTGGAGGATTTTCGGCGCGTCGGGAAGTTTTACGGGCATGCACCTTCGATTGGTGGAGTCGCGGCGGCGGCCAAGGAAGTGAAGATTGATCCTGTGGTGCGCGCTGGCGTGGTGGAAGTGCTGCGCGAGCAAAATTTGAAGTTTGGCGGGGCGGCGACGTTGGATGCGGCGATTGCGCGGAACTTGGAGCGGCTCGGGAATGGCGCGGTCGCGATTGTTACGGGGCAGCAGGTGGGGCTATTTACCGGGCCGGCTTACAGTTTGTACAAAGCGATTACGGCGGCGGCTTGCGCGGAGGAACTTTCGCGGCGCGGAGTGGATGCCGTGCCGGTTTTTTGGCTGGCAACGGAAGATCACGACCTGGCAGAAATCAATCATGCGGCCTGGACTACGCGCACGGGCTTGGCCGAATTTATTTTGCCGGGAAATGCAGCGGAAGAAGGGCGCCGCGTGGGGGAAATTGCGCTGGGTGAGGCAATCACTGCTTCCGTAGTGACAGCGATGGACACGCTGGAAGGGCCTTACGCCGCGGAAGTGGCGCGGGCGTTGCGGGAGTCTTACACGCCGGGAGACACATACGGCGCGGCATTTGGAAAGTTGATGACGCGGCTGGTGGCGGGGCGGGGAATTATTTTTCTGGACCCGCTGGATTCGCGGCTGCACCATTTTGCGAGTGGGATTTACCGGCGGGCGATTGATGATGCCGATACGCTGGGCGATGCGTTGCTGGGGCGGTCAAAAGAGCTGGAACGCGGAGGATTTCACGCGCAGGTGAAGGTGACGCGGGAATCCACGCTGCTTTTTTACAATGTGGATGGGGTGCGGCAGCCTTTGCGGCGGCGGGGTGAGAAATTTCACGCGGGGGCTGCGGCGTTTTCGCTTGCCGAACTGCAAGCGGCGATTGCGGCGACGCCGGAGGCTTTTACGCCGAACGTATTGCTGCGTCCGGTGGTGCAGGACACTTTGTTGCCTACTGCTGCTTATGTTGGCGGGCCGGCGGAAATTGCTTATATGGCGCAGGCGCAGGCGGTTTACAAACATTTGCTGGGGCGGATGCCGGCGATTTTGCCGCGGGCCAGTTTTACTTTGGTAGAGCCGCCGATTGCGCGTTTGCTGAAAAAATATGGATTAGAGTTTCGCGATGTGATGCGCGGACGGCAGCATTTGCGCGGACGAATGGAGATGAAATCGCTGCCACGGGCTTTGGCCGGGCGTTTTGCGGCGGATGAGAAGGCGCTGCGGAGATTATTGGCGGCCTATCGCAAACCGCTTGCGCATTTGGACCGGACTTTAACCGGGGCGCTGGATTCGACTGAGCGGAAGGTGCTGCACCAGTTTTTGAAATTGAAGGGGAAGGCGGGGCGGGCTGAGAATTTTCGGACTGGGATTTTGGACCGGCACGAGCGGATTCTGGTGGACGCGCTTTATCCGCATCGTGGATTGCAGGAGCGGACGCTTTCGTGTTTGCCGGCGCTGGCTGCTTATGGGCCGGAATTGTTGGATGATCTGGCTGGGGTGTCGGTGATCAGCGGGCCCGATGTTGAGACGGTTGCTGGTGCGGTTGGTGACGCGGCGGCGAAAGCGCAGCCTTGTTCGCATCAGCACCATGTTTTGTTTATGTGAGTTGGTTGGGTGTTGAACTGCGAGACCTGTACTTCAGCGGCTGAAGCCGCATTCGCGCAGTTATGTTTAGGTCGTGGCCGAAGCCACGACCTACAAAGACTCCGACACACCTGAAAGACTCGACTGTTCCGCGGAAAGCAGACCCCTCGCTGCGTCCCGCGCCCGTCCCGCAGTCGCGGGACGGGAAAGAAAAAGCGCGGGACTTCGTTCGGGATGACACGTGATTATTTATTTCAGAGAGCTTGACGGCGGGGCAGAAGCCACGATCTTCCATGCGACGCTGAAGCGCCGCCCATCCGCGAAACGAAAATAAGAAGGGCACGGCATGCCGTGCCCCTACGGGTCCGAGTTGTGTAATCGGGTCGCGTAAGCTCGACCAGCCGGATCGTTTCTATGGCGCGAGGAAGAGTTGTTTTAGTTGGTCGAGGTCGGCGTATGCGGTGTCTGAGACTGCTGTGAAGGTGAAATTGTTTTGCTGCCAGGATATCCAGCGATAGCCCTGTAGTTCACCTGAAGCGTCCTGCGAATCTCCTGGCTGCGCCTTTGCTACGAAGACATTTACGATGTGTTTGCGGCGGCCGTACACCAGGGCGGCCGCGGTACGGCTGTCAATCACGTCGAGGCGGCCGCCTAGCAGCGGGAATCCATCGTTTGCAAAATCGCGGACTGGCGGCGCGAAATCTACTTTGCCGTCGAACCAGGGTTTTACGGTGTGCTGGTCGGTAGAGATTACGTCTTCCAGGTGGCCGGGCTGCAGCGAGCGGAGATGGGCGTCAACGATAACGGCGGCCATGGCCTGCTGTTGCGAGTAGCGATTCAGCCTTTCCATGAACTCCGTGCCGAGGAACACGGCGAGGATTAGCGAGGCCGCGATGGCGAGCCAGCGCCACGACTTTTCCACCGAAGTCTTTGGATCTTTCACGTAGGGCACGTCAGGCGATACGGCCGCTGCCGGCAAACTGGTTTGCAATTTTCTGCGCAGGGTTTCGGGGGCGCGCGCGTAGAGTTGCGCTCCGGCGAGCGCGGTGCGAAGTTTTTCTTCGGCTGCAAGGCGCGTTTCGCAATCGGGGCAGGATTCGAGGTGGCGTTCGAATTCTGCGGAGCTCAGGACGTCGAGTTCGCCATCGAAATAGGCGTGCAGGCGGGTTTGGGTCAGATCACAGGTCACGGATGGCTCCTTTCTGCACAGGCTCGGTCAAGAGAGTTCTTAGCTGCTGGCGGGCGCGAGCGAGCGCGGACATCACGGTGCCGATGGGGCGCGTGGTGATAGCGGCGATTTCTTTGTAGGAGCAGCCTTCGAGTTCGCGCAGGACGATAATTTCGCGGAAATGCGCGGGCAGGTCTTCGAGAGCGCGTTGCAGGCGCGCGCGATCGTCGGTGGCCATGGCCAGCGATTCCGGATTTTCAGGTTTGGGCGGCATGGTTTGTTCGTCGAACTCCGTCATTTCCTCGGCTACGTGATTCTGCTGCAGCCAGGTGAAGCAGCAATTGCGGACAATCTGCAGAAGCCAGGCGCGCGCGTTGCCGGACTGAAAAGCGCCGAAGGAGCGGTAGGCGCGCAGAAAGGCTTCCTGCGTGACGTCTTCGGCTTGCGCGCGGCCGCGCAAAATCCAGCGCGCCAAATTGTAGGCGGCGTCGCGATGAGGAATGATGTCCGCCTCAAAGCGCGCCCGGTCTGCCTGCTCTAACACGTCCCGCCCTTTTACAGCTCCACATAGAGGTAACTGCGATGCGGGTGAGTTTATTCCCGCCAGGGGCAAATTTCTTGAAAAACATTGCTGGCTTGTTCGCGAGAATAAAACCGGGGGTGGTGCGGTCTTGCACAGTGAACACGTCCACAGGTGGCGCGTTGCTCGTTGGCTCGCAGCGGGCGCGCGCCACTCTTAAGAGCTGGGCGGTGAGGCAGTTACGGCGCTCGGGTGTCTGGTGAGAGCGACCAAGGAGGCGGCAAATGTCGCAAAGCAAGAAGGATGAAATTTTGCACGACCATAATCACGATGGAATTGACCGGCGCGGTTTTCTGAAATGCATGGCTTGGGCGGGGACCGGGGCGTTGTGCGTGATGCAGGGCGGGGTGCTGAAGTCTTACAGCATGAGCCGCATGAATGAATGGAACACGGCGAAGATGGGCGGAGAGTTGAGTTTTGCGCAGATCAGCGACAGCCACATGGGTTTCAACAAGCCGGCCAATCCAGACGTGGCCGCAACGCTGAAGGCTGCGGTGGACAAGATCAATGCACTGTCTGCACAGCCGGAATTTTTGTTGCATACCGGGGATATCAGTCATCTGGCGAAACCCGACGAATTCGACACGGTGGATCAGATTTTGAAGGGTGCGGTGGCGAAGGATGTGTTTTTCGTGCCGGGCGAGCACGACGTGATTGGCGACGACGGGCAGCAGTACCGGGATCGTTACGGGAAGGGAACGAAGGGCGCGGGCTGGTACAGCTTCGATAAGAAGGGCGTACATTTTATTGGATTGGTGAACGTGGTGAATTTGAAGGCGGGCGGGCTGGGGAACTTGGGCGGCGACCAGCTGGATTGGCTGGCGGCGGACGTCAAGCCATTGAAATCGAGCACGCCGATTGTAGTGTTCGCGCACATTCCTTTGTGGTCGGTGTACCCGGAATGGGGATGGGGAACCGACGATAGCGCGCAGGCTTTGAGTTATCTGCGGAAATTTGGGTCGGTGTCGGTTTTGAACGGGCACATTCACCAGATCATGCAGAAGGTGGAGGGAAATGTGACGTTCCACACGGCGATGTCCACTGCGTTTCCGCAGCCGCAGCCGGGGAAGGCGGATTCGCCGGGGCCGATGAAAGTGCCGGCGGAACAGTTGCGGAGTGTGTTGGGGATTACGGATGTGAATTTTGTGCGAGGGCAGCATGCTTTGGCGATTGTGGATTCGCAGTTGGGATGATTTTGACGCGAAGGCGCGTGGCGCAGGGTTTATTTCAAATTGATTGTGCGAGGAGAAAGACATGAGAGGGAAAGTTGCAAGGATTGGTTTGGCGGCGCTGGTGATTGCTTTGGCGGCGATGCTGACGACCATGGGGCGGGTTGGCGATGTGGGCGCGCAGGAAAAGGCGCCGGCGGGAGCCGTGGTGAAGATTGATAATTTCAGTTTTGCGCCGGCGGCGGTGACTGTGCCGGTGGGGACGACCGTGACTTGGACCAATCGCGACGATATTCCGCACACGGTGGTCAGCACAGACGACGTGTTCAAATCGAAGGCGCTGGATACGGACGATAAGTTTTCGTTCGTGTTCAGCAAGCCGGGAACTTATTCGTACTTCTGTTCGCTTCATCCGAAGATGACCGGGCAGATCATCGTGCAGTAGAGGGAGAGTGCGATGCATCCGTTTGATTTGCGGCAAATGATGATGGAAAAGCACGCGCAGCATGTAGTGCTGATCCATTTTCCGATTGCGCTGTTCATTGCTGGAGTGGGGCTGGACTTTGTGGCGCAGTGGACGAAGCGCCCGGCGCTGGGATTCGCGGCTTATGTGAACTTGTTGCTGGCGGCGCTGATGGTGGTGCCGGCGGTCGCGACGGGATTAGTGGCGTGGCAGTGGGCGTTGGAGGGGCATCGCATCAAGGGGATTTTACTTTTGCATATGGTGTTTGCGTTGGCTGCGGCGGCGACGATTTGGATTGTGTGGTGGATACATTTTCGCGGGCGGCGTGGCGGCGGAATGAAGCTGCCGAATTACCGATTGGTTTTGGAGTTTGTGGGCGTGGCGTTGCTGGCGATTGCCGGGCATCTGGGTGGATTTCTTACTGGAGTGAACATGTAGAGCGGTGATAGCGATTAGCGCGCCGTTCCACAGAGTCGTCTTGACGCCTCAACCTTACAGATCCAGCACAGGCAGGATTGCCCGCCTGCGGCGGGCAGGCCCGTGCTACCAATCCTTCCGGCGTTCCGCGTGCTTGGCTCTCGTGCTAAAATGCCGCGTTCAATAAGTTCGAATCTTGCGGAGGTATTCATGAAGATTACGCCTGGCAAACAGAAGGGGATGAAGGCGGTGGCGGATGCGCGCGGCGTGATCGCTGCGGCGGCGATGGACCAGCGCGGCTCGTTGAAGAGCGCGATTGCGAAAGAGAAGGGGATTGATAAGAAGGATGTGCCGGCGCAGATGCTGGAAGAGTTCAAGACGATTGTGACGCGAGTGCTGACGCCGCATGCGAGCGCGATTCTGCTGGATCCGGAGTACGGGTTGCCTGCCGCGAGGGCGCGCTCGTCGAACGCCGGGTTGCTGCTGGCGTATGAGAATAGCGGCTACGACAATACGCGTCCGGGGCGCTTGCCGGATTTGCTGGATATATGGTCGGTGCGGCGGCTGGTGGGAGCGGGAGCGGATTGCATCAAGATTTTGCTTTATTACACGCCGTTTGATCCACCCGAGGTGAACGACATCAAGCACGCATGGGTGGAGAGGATTGGCGGGGAATGCATTGCGTCTGATGTGCCGTTCTTTTTGGAATTTGTGGGCTACGTGGAAAACGGCGACGAGAAGGGGCTTGAGTACGCGAAGCAGAAGCCGGAAGTGGTGCGCAAGAGCATGGAGGAATTTTCCAAGCCGCAGTATGGAGTGGACGTGCTGAAGGTGGAAGTGCCAGTGAATATGGCTTTTGTGGCCGGGTCGAAAGCGTGCAAGGGTGAATCGGCGTACACGCGCGATCAGGCTAAGGAACATTTTCGGCGCGCTGCTGCGGCCGCGAAGAAACCGTTCATTTATCTTTCGGCCGGTGTGAACAATGATGTCTTTGCGGAGACGCTGGAACTTGCGGCGGAATCGGGCGTGGAGTTTTCCGGCGTGTTGTGCGGGCGGGCTACTTGGAAGGACGGGATTCCGATTTACGCCAAGCAAGGTGGGAAGGCACTCGAGGATTGGCTGGGCGATCAGGGCGTGAAGAATATTAACAATGTGAATTCGAAGCTTACAGCGGCGAAGCCTTGGTTCAGTTTTTACGGCGCTACCTCCGCCGCGGCGCTGGGAGACTAGGTTCGCGCGGCGTGGCGGTGGTGCAGGCTGCAGGCTGCGGGCTGTGCGTGGCGAACAAGCTGCGGAAGCGTGATCAGCTGTTTGCGAGCGCTTGATATTGCTCAGACGTTAGAGGAACCACCGACAGTCTGCCTTGTCGGACCAGGGGCGAGCCCCCGAACAGCTTGTTGGCTTTGATTTCGGCGAGGGAGACTGGATGCGCTAGGGGTTTTCCCCCCGCGATCTTCACACGGGGATTCTTGGGATCGGACGCGTTCACGGATTCGACTGTCGCCGTGCCTACGGCGCATCTGACTTCGCCGGTCTCGTAGATGATCAGCTTTGCGCCGGGCTGCATTTCGCGGAGATTTTTTACCGCGGCGGGATTGGTCACGCCGTCCCAGAGGGTTTGCTTATCGCGTTGCAGATTCGCGAAGGAATATTCGGACGGTTCGGTTTTCAGTAGATAGGCAGAAGGCATTCCAGTCACTCCTTCGTTTTGCGGCGTCGATTTTACACCGCTCGGTGGTTCGCGCGCATTCCCGAGTCGGCGGCGGGCTGTTGGCGAGTTTGGCGGAATCGCTCGGGCGGCGCTTGACTCCTCCGAACCACGCGCGACAACGGCGCTACCCCTTCAGTATCACCTTTTCGTAACGGCTGACTCCTCTCCTCAGTCTGTAGCCTCACGCGCGAATGGCGCGGTCCACTTTTTTGCTGCGATCACACTTCGGGCTTTTCATTTATAGAGGGGGAATCAATGAAAGTTAATGGAAAAATTGATATTGGAAACGAACCGAAGATTTCAAACGTGCTGCTGGTGGAAGACAGCCCGGGAGATGTGCGACTGACGCAAGAAGCTTTCCGCGCGGCTAATCCATCGGTTTATTTGCACGTGGCCAACGATGGCGTGGAAGCTTTGATATTCCTGCGAAACCAGGGAACTCAGGAGCACGCGCCCCGCCCGGACATGATCTTGTTGGACCTGAATATGCCCAGAATGGATGGGCGGCAGGTGCTGGCGGAGATCAAGAAGGATGACAAGCTGAGGACTATCCCCACGGTTATCCTGACGACTTCCGAGGCGGACGTGGACGTTTCCAAGAGCTATCAGCTGCAGGCGAATTGCTGCCTGACCAAGCCGGTACAACTGGATGCGTTCGAGGATTTGGTGAAGAGCATCAACGAATTCTGGCTGACCACCGTGAAATTACCGCAGAAGCGCAACATCGCATGAGCAAAGTATTGCTGCAGACTTTTCGCGCACATTAATCCCAGCTCGACGTTCAGTCCGGATTCAGCCGTGCCAGCTGCCGTTCCGGAGATTGCAATTGATGCGCGAAAGCTGTCGGAGGACACCGGTGGCTACCGAGGTGCTGTTGGTCGAGGCTAGTTCCGGAGATGTGCGGCTGACGCGCGAAGCGTTCCGTGAAGCCGATGCTTCGATTCACGTGCACGTGGCCTGCGACGGCGCGGAGGCCATGGCCTTTCTGCGGCGCGAGGGAATCTACGCTGACGCGCCGCGGCCTTGCCTGATCCTGCTGGACCTGAATCTGCCGAAGATGGGTGGGCTTGAGGTGCTATCGCAGATCAAGAAAGATCTGGATCTGCAGGCGATTCCGGTGGTGATACTGACGACTTCGGAGAGGCAGACGGACGTGATGAAATGCCACGAGCTGAAAGCCAATTGCTATCTGAACAGGCCGGTGCAATGGGATGGGTTCAGCACGATTATTGCGAGCCTGAATCGCTTTTGGGCACCGGCGATTACCGCCAAGCTGCCGACGCAGCGGGTTTGAGGGCGAGCGCGGCGGCCACGCGAGAAGCAGATCTCTTTGCGCGTGCCGCGCGCTAAATCGCAGCACGCAACGGAAAGCACGGAACTTTGTACTAGAAGCCCTGTCCTCCGAGTCAGGCACGCATGACACTGCCATTAGGGAGTTCCTGTCTTGCTCAAGGGCCGGCTCGCGGACGGCGCCGGCGCGGTGATCGTGGGTGACGCTTCGATTATCTCGAACTTAGAGACCAGCGCATTAATCAACTGAACGGTGCCATCCTGGGAAATGTCGTTATCATCTTTGATTAGCGTGGAGGGAACGCGCATCACGTAATACGGAGTGTTGTTCCAGGGAACAGGCACTGGAACAGGCACTCTCGGTTTCTGGCAATTCGCGTGCGCGGCGGTCGATCTGCTCTCGGCCAGCGTTATGATCCGGAAGCATCTGGGCTTGCCGGATACTACGGCATGGAAATAGCGCGACTGGTCGTTCGAACAGGCTGGCTGTGTCTGCGGGCCTTGGTCGACAACTTCGTGCGTCTCCATTTCAGGAACGTTACCGTCATTGTGGCGGAAGTAGTAGGTCTGTCCGCGGCTGCCCAGTTCACCCAACTCGCATGCATCGTCGTCATATTTGCGTAACGATTTCCAGGGGATGGAGAGAGTCTGAGCGAGAGGCATTACTTTTCCCATGGCCCCATCGCCAGTCGAGGTGATGGAAATCATCAGAGGTACTCGGAAAAAGAGAGGGGAGCATGCCAGTTGATCACCGTCGGTACCAGCACTGGGCGGTCCGCAAAGGTTGGAACGCTTGAAAGCCTCGATGTTTGCCTTTGTTTCGAAGGAATCGTTCGCGGGATTCAGGAAGACCACCAGATCAGCGGCAGGCTGGAAATTAATCGTTTTCAGTTGCTCTCCTTGCGGATTGCGCCGATTCCACGCGACCACCCAGGATTCCGCTTGCGACTGGCGTTCCAGAAGCATGGTGAGCATGGGCTGGCTAATGGCATGTTCCAGGACGCCCGCGCCAAAGCAGTGGCCGATAATTATAAAGCGTGATTTCTGGTCCATGGCCAGCTGGGGATCGTTGGGGTCGGCGGCTTCCAATATACATTGCTTGTTTCGGTTCGGTAACAATGGAGCGCCCTTGGTTTCAAACATAAGGCGCGAGACGACTTCGGTCATGGAAAGGCCGCCGACAAGTCTGGCGGAATCTCTGCGATTCCAATAGGACGTAAAGAAATCTCCTGGGACTACTTGACCTCGCCAGGAAATGAAAATGCCGAGGACCACGGGCGGGGTATTGCGATCCTTGGTGGATCCACGAAAGCTCAAGCGCTGGAGAATTAGCCTGAGGCCCAAAAGATTTTTATTGCGTTCATCGTAATCGGATGCGTTGTTGTGCCATCCGTGGATGAACGCGACTACGACCAATTCCGTGTTTAGAAAGGCAGCTTTTTCCTTGGCGGTGCGGATCGTTATTATCGCCGTTTCCAGCTGCGATAGTTTCGTTGGTGATGGTTTTGCGTCATTGGGGTTCAAGTCGCCGCTGGACCAGAGCTCACCCATATCGTCGAATTCGATGTGGGAGAGATAGAAATGCTGCGGCTTGAGGCCTGTGCTGCCAGCGGTAATGCAGGTTTCGCTCGGTGCGGCGCAGGTTGTCCCATTGAGATCGGGGTCGATTTCAGGATGCCGCTGCTTATCGAGCTCCTTCTTCGAAAGAGCCTCGCCACCGCGGCGGTAGGCGCGATTGGGGACACAGCCGCTCACGAGTGTGGCGGCAAAGAGGGCGACGCAGAGGAGAATTCGCCTGCTTTGATGCGTGGTGCGGCGATTTTTGCGCAGCGTGATGAGGTTCTTGGAAAAACCTCCAGGGAATGGGGAGTTCGAGCGCGGTGAAAATACTGCATGTATACGTAAATAGCAAGGTAACAGTGGCGAGTATGAGTTCGGGAGCCGGGCGATTTCCGGCTTAGAAAGTGGCAACAAAAATGGACTATTGATTGGGGGCCGCTGCGGATTCGGACGAGGCCTGCGGCTCTACCGTAAACGCGGGGACCATGCGGATGGATTCGCCGACGGGAAAAAACAGCGACGATTGCGGATTGAATTCGATTATCAGGCTGACAGCTGCATCCGGAAGGACTTGAAAGAAGCCGCCGGAAATATGATCTGACGAAATTTGAAATTGCGATGAAAGGCTGTCCAGCACGAGCGGCCGGATTCCACCATCGGCGGTTATCACACAGTTGAAACCCGCGCTCCCGCAGGCGTTTTCCTCTGGCACCGACTCGTCCGTCGCCGGCTGATTGGATGAAAGGCGCAGGCGGATTTGGCGGTACGCGTCAGTGGGCACGGCGACGTCAGCGAACGTGTTCTGATTCTGATGGGACGATTCTGAGTTGTGTGCGAGCAGGTCGAGTTGTTGGGGTTGGGTTGCGAGCTGCGGAGCCAATTCCCGCCAGTTGGGCGAATCGTCGTTGGGGATGGCGCTGGCAGTGGCTTCGATGCCGCGCAGCGTCACGAAAACATGCTCGATGTTTGCGGGCGTTGATGCTGGCGTTGGTTGCGCATCGGGCGTGGGGGACGGGGTTACGCGGAGGCGCACGGTGCCGGTAGCGCTGTTCAACTGGCAGGTTGGGGTGTTGTTGCTGGTGGAAATCGAGCCGCCGGGGTTGGAGACGAATTCAAAGCAATAGTTGCTGCAGCCGACTAAGCTCAGGCAGAAAAGTGGCGCGGCGAGGAGACAGGTGCGGGAGGCTCGGTTCGCCCACTGGAAAGAACGGCTGCGCTGCATGGAAGCGCCTCGATAGGCGGATTATGTGCGCGGGCATTGGCGCAGTCAAGTCGCCAAACTGAGGCGCGGCCGTGCATGCGGTGCGATCCGCTGCAAGGGGGAGAGTTCGCGCGCTGGTGCGTTGCGTTGGGGAGAATCGCTTAGGACTTGGCTTTCGTCGAGGATTTTGACTTGGGTTTCGACTTGGCGGAACTGTTGAAGGCGACGGCTTGGCGAACGAGCGCCTGGAAAGCGGACTGGTTGACTTCTTCGCCTTCGTGCATGTCTATCGCGCGGCGTACGTTTCCTTCGAGACTGGAGTTGAAGAGATGGGCGGGATCCTTCAGCGACGCGCCCTTGGCGAAGGTGAGCTTCACCGCATTCTTGTAGGTCTCGCCAGTGCAGATGATGCCGTCGTGCGACCAAACCGGAATCGCCCACTTCCACTCCTCGACGACGCCTGGATCTGCTGCCTTGATGAGCTTGCGCATTCGGCTTAGCGTTTTCCCGCGCCAGTCTGCAAGTTCGGCGATTCTCTTCGAAATGAGTTCCGACGCCGACTGGCCTTCGCTCGCGTTTGATTTTTTCATGTTCTCATCCTAGAAGTTCCGGAGTCCTTACGCTGCCCTGCCGTTTGTAGCTGGAATGAGGATGCCGATGGTGCGGCTTGGAGGGCGCAGCGCCCACGATGCCACAGTAAGACCGGCAATCAAGAGCGGCGCGATTACGTGAAAGCCGTAAGCGCCGTAAACGCCGACTGCAACACACGACGCGGCTGCGCCTGTCAAGTCGAAGAATATGCCGGCATACGCCCATTCCTTTAGCCGCGGAAAGCGCGGCACGAGTATGGCAATGGCCCCAAGCACTTTCCAAGACCCGATGATGGCAAAGAAGTACATCGGATAGCCAAGCTGGGGCACTACGCCGTGAGGGTTGGCCTTAAATTGTGCTATCTGCGTAATGCCCCCGCTCATAAAAAATGCCACGAGTACGGTGGTCGTCCAATAAGCAATGTTTTTCGCTTTCATGGTTAGGCAAACCTCCTGGGCTCGACTCTCCTGGGTCGAACGCTCGTGAGCCCATTGCTCCTCAGTCTAATCCTCCGATAACGCGCTCCATGTTGCCGATGAACTTCGTCCAGCCGTAGGTCGCGCCTTTGTAGGCGGCGTCTTGTTCGGAGCGGAAGCCGGTTTGCTCCATGCGGAGATGCGTGCCGGCCTTGGTCGGCGTCAAGGTCCATGTGACAACGCTCATCGTGCCCATGGTGCCCCAGCTATAAGAGAGCCGCGAATTCGGTTCGATCACCTGGACTTCACTTTCTATGACCCCGTCCCAGCCCGGCACAGGCCTCGAGCGGAAGCTGAAGCGGTGGCCGACGACCGGCTGGAAATCGTTCTTCATCAGCCACTCTTCGATCAACGGGCCTTGTGTGAGCGCGCGCCAGACCTTTTCGGGCGGATGGGGCATTTCGCGTTCGATGACGAGGGTACGTGAAGCGGCGGGTTCGTTCATTGGTCCATCCTTTTAAGAAGAGATTCGAGGCGATCGAAACGGTCGTGCCAGAAAGCGGCGTAAATGCCCATCCAGTCGAGCATGGGTTTCAGGGCTTGAGGTTGGGCGCTGTAATGGGTCTCGCGGCCGTCGCGGCGGTCGCGCACTAGCCGGGCGTTCTTCAGAATCCCTAAGTGCTTGGAGACTGCAGGCTGCGACACGCCGGCGCGAGCTGTGAGAGCGCGGACGTTCTGTTCGCCATCGCGGGCGAGGTGCTCGAAGATGGCACGACGGGTGGGGTCGGCGAGCGCCGCGAAAACGCGATTGGTTGCGACTTGTGCGACCTGGGCTTGCACGGCGGGAAGCATAACCACACGGTTATGGGTTGTCAAGGGCAATTTTGTGAAAGCTGTGCGTTATTTTGCTGGTTGCGCTGGCGGATGCGGCGACGGTGCCCTTTTATGAGTGTTTGCGGAAGTGTGCGCTTTCCGCTAAAATGGGTGATTCAGCATGTGCGCGCGTGGCGCCCTGAGGCGTTGCCCGCACAGCGACTCGTAGGGCACCCGGACACCCAGAGGGAATGGCGGAAGAAAACCACAGCAGTACACTAGCCTTCGACGCCGCCGACGAGTACCGCCCGGAAGCACCACCGCCCCCCGAAATTCCCGCGTGGAAAGACGGCAGCATCCGCATCGGGATACACACGTCCATCGCAGGTGATATCAGCTCGTCGCTCGAGATCGCGCACGGCTTGGGCGCGAACGCTGTGCAGATTTTTTCGTCGAGTCCGCGCATGTGGAATCGCGGAGGGATGCGGATTGCGGAGGCTGAAGCGGCTCGTTTCCGCGCGCGCCGCAAAGAACTAGGGCTTGGGCCGCTGGTGATTCATGATAATTATCTGATTAACCTGGCTTCGCCGAATCCGGTGTTGCGCACGAGATCGGTGCAGGCTTTTCATCAGGAGCTAGTGCGCGCGATCGCTTTGGGCGCGGATTATCTGGTGGCGCATCCCGGTAGCGGGCGCGAGAGCACTCCTTTGGCGGCTGTTGCCGCGATTGCGCAGGGATTGAAGCAAGCGGCGCGCGGGCTGAAGCTCGGCGACCTGAAAATTCTGCTGGAAAATACCGCGGGGCAGGGAACTTCGATCGGGTCGCGGTTTGAAGAACTGCGCGCGATTCTGGATTCTTCGCCGGATCTGCCGCTGGGAATTTGCATAGATACGGCGCACACGTTTGCGGCGGGCTGGGATCTGCGCACGGCGGAAGGGCTCGAACACACTTTACAGGCGCTGGATCGGACTGTGGGCCTGGACCGCGTGTACGTGGTGCACGTGAACGATTCGAAGACGCATGTGGGCTCGCGCGTGGATCGGCACGAGCATATTGGGAAGGGCAAGATTGGGCTGGAAGCTTTTGGGCGGATTTTGAATCATCCGCTGCTTGCGGCGCGCGCGTTTATTCTTGAGACGCCGATTGATGCGCCGGGAGATGATCGCCGTAACGTTGCGGCGCTGTGGAAACTGCTGGGGCGCGTGGTGACGGCTACGGGCGAGGGTATGAAGCCGCGGCCGCATCGCAGCAAGGCGGCGGTCGCGAAGAAGGCCAAGCCGGCGAAAGCGGGAAAATCGCGGGACGCGAAAACGACTTCGAAAACGAAAAAGAAAGCAAAATCGAAATCACGCACGCGAGGGAAGTGAACTTGGCCGATTCCGACCACAAACATGCAAATTATGATCCCGCGCAAATCGAAGCAAAGTGGCAGAAAGTGTGGGAAGAGCAACAAGCCTTCAACGCTGTAGATAACGACGCCTCACGCCCGAAATATTACCTGCTCGAGATGCTCCCTTATCCTTCCGGCACCATGCACATGGGACACATGCGCAACTACACCATCGGCGATGCGGTGGCTCGCTACAAACGCATGCGCGGATTCAATGTACTACACCCGATGGGCTGGGACGCGTTCGGATTGCCGGCGGAAAACGCGGCGATCAAGAACGGCACGCATCCGCGGGAATGGACTAAGGGCAACATCGCGGAATTTCGTTTGGTGATGCGGCGGTTCGGATTCAGTTACGACTGGCGGCGGGAAATCTCCACGTGCGAACCGGAATATTACCGCTGGAACCAGTGGTTTTTCCTGCGCTTGTACGAGAAGGGCATCGCGTACCGGAAAAAGAGCAAAGTGAACTGGTGTCCGGAATGCTGCACGGTGCTGGCGAACGAGCAGGTGATTGACGGCTACTGTTGGCGGCACGAGACGACGCTGGTGGAAGTGCGCGAGTTGGAGCAGTGGTTCTTCCGGATCACACAATATTCCGATGAACTGCTGGAGGACATGAAGCTGCTGGAGGACGGCTGGCCGGAGCGCGTGCTGGCGATGCAGCGGAATTGGATCGGCAAATCGCAGGGCGCGCGGGTGAAATTTGCGGTGGCGCAGATGGAGGACGTGGCGCTGGAAGTTTTCACCACACGCATTGATACGATTTATGGCGCTTCTGCGCTGGTGATTTCCGCTGGGCATCCGAAGCTCGAAGAACTTCTTACGGGAGTTCCGGGGCAGGGCGCGATGAACGCGCAACTGAAGGCGATGCGGCAGAAGAGTTCGCGCGCTGCGGATATTGCGTTGGCGGAAAAGGAGGGATTTTTCACCGGGCGTTTCGCGGTGAATCCATTTTCGGGCGCACAGATTCCGATATGGGTGGCGAATTTCGTGCTGGCGGAATATGGGACTGGCGCGGTGATGTGCGTTCCGGCGCACGACGAGCGCGATTACGAGTTCGCGGAAAAATATCATTTGCCGGTGAAGATTGTGGTGCAGCCCAAGAGTGGCGTGCCGCTGCGTCTGGACCGCATGAGCGAAGCTTTCACTGAGTACGGGCGCGTGGTTGATTCCGTGCCGTATGACGGCCTTTCTACCGAGCAGGCGCAAGAAAAAATGATCGCTGACGCGCAGGCGAAAGGATTTGGCGCGGGCGAGACTACTTACCGGCTGAAAGATTGGGGCGTTTCGCGGCAGCGTTATTGGGGCACGCCGATTCCGATCGTGTACTGCGATAAAGATGGAATTGTGCCGGTGCCGGACGATCGGTTGCCGGTGCGACTGCCGGAAGATGTGACGCTTACGGGGCAGGGGCAGTCGCCTTTGGCCGGTTCGCCGGAATTCGTTGACACCACTTGTCCGAAGTGCGGTGGCCCAGCGCGGCGCGAGACGGATACGATGGATACGTTCGTTGATTCTTCCTGGTATTTCTATCGTTACACCGATCCGCACAACAGCACGGCGCCATTCGATAAGGAAAAAGTGCGCTACTGGTTTCCGATCGACCAGTACGTGGGCGGCATCACGCACGCGATCTTGCATCTGCTGTATTCGCGATTTTTCTGCAAGGTGATGCGCGACATTGGACTGGTGAATCACAACGAGCCGATCACGCGGCTCTTTACGCAGGGGATGGTGCAGAAGGGCGGCGTGGCCATGTCTAAATCGCGCGGCAATGTGGTGGGCGCGATTGAAATGGCCGAAAAATATGGTTGCGATACGGGGCGGTTATACACGCTGTTTGCGGCGCCTCCGGAAAAGGACCTGGAGTGGAGCGAGGAGGCGATTGAAGGTTCGGCGCGATTTCTGAAAAAGCTCTACAGACTAGTGACGGACCACGCCGACAGGCTGCGCGGGATTCAAACCGATTTTACGCAGCAGACAGATTTGAGCAATGCGACGCCGAAAGAGAAGCTGTTGGTACGCAAGGCTCATCAGACGCTGAAGCGCATCACGAATGATTTTGAGGTGCGGTGGCACTTCAATACTTCGGTTTCATTGCTGATGACGCTGGTGAATGAGATTCATGCACAAGAGCCATTGGACGCCGAACTGAGTCCAATGATTTTGAAGCGCGTGTTGGAAGCGCTGGTGCTGATGCTTTCGCCGATGGCACCGCACATCGCGGAGGAGTTGTGGCAGATGCTGGGGCATTCGACCAGCTTGGCGCAGGAGAAGTGGCCGCAGTATCGAGACGATCTGGCGCGGGAGGAGCAGTTCGAGGTGATCATCCAGATCAACGGACGCCTGCGCGGGAAGATTCTGGTGGAAGACGATCTGAGCGAAGAGGAGACTTTGAATCGCGCGGTGACGGACCCGCGCATTGCGGTGCTGATTGCCGGCAAGGAAATACTTAAAACCATTGTGGTGCCCCGAAAGCTTGTAAATATTGTTTTGCGATAGCACGAACTCAAGGAACTTATGACTGCCAAAACCGGAACTGCAGTGCAGCAGCAGGCCGGAGGGACGTTGAGCACGCGACAGGGAATTGTGGTGCTGGATTTCGGCGGGCAGTACACGCAGCTGATCGCGCGACGGATTCGCGAGCAACAGGTATTCTCCGCAGTTTTGCCTTGCACCGCGAAACTCGAGGAAATCCGCGCGCTGGAACCTGTGGGGATCGTTTTGTCCGGCGGGCCTAGTTCCGTGTATGACAAGGACGCGCCGGTGTGCGATCCCAACGTGCTGCAGCTGGGCGTGCCAGTCCTGGGCATCTGCTACGGCATGCAGTGGCTGACCTATTCACTAGGTGGTAAAGTCGCGCCGGCTGCGCGGCGCGAGTATGGACCGGCGCAATTGGACTTGGCCGGCGCTTCTAAGTTATTCACTGACATTCCCGACCACCTGAAAATCTGGAACAGCCATGGCGACCATGTCATTGAAGTACCGGCGGGTTTCGCTATCACTGGACGGACCGACAACGCCATCGCGGCGGTAGAGCACCTGGAAAAGCGGATTTATGGCGTGGAATTTCATCCCGAAGTAAATCACACCGACCGCGGCACGGAGATCCTGCGGAATTTCATTTTCGCGATTTGCGGCGCGAAGAAAAACTGGAATCGCGCGGGGTTCGTCGCAGCAACCGTGGATGCGATTCGCAAACAGGCGGAGGGAGCGCGCGCGATCTGTGCGCTTAGCGGAGGAGTGGATTCGGCGGTGGCTGCGGCGCTGGTGCATCGCGCAATGGGCGACCGGCTGATTAACGTGTTTGTGGACACGGGGCTGCTGCGCGGCAACGAATATCGCGAGACGCTGGAGCTGTTGCGGGATCGCATGGGATTCACGGTGATCGGCGTCGATGCTTCGGAGCGATTTCTGGGCAAGCTGGCGGGCGTGACCGACCCGGAGCAGAAGCGGAAAATCATCGGCAACGAATTTATTTCCGTGTTCGTCGAAGAACAGCGGAAGTTGCTGGCGAATACCTCCGGCCTGCCCGTGAAATTTCTGGTGCAGGGCACGCTTTATCCGGACGTGATCGAGTCCGTTTCGGTAAAGGGGCCTTCGGCGGTGATCAAATCGCATCACAACGTTGGCGGGCTACCGGCGGACATGCCGTTCGGATTGATCGAACCGTTGCGCGATCTATTTAAAGACGAAGTACGCCAAATTGGCCGCGAATTGGGCCTGCCCGAGGAAATTCTGGTGAAGCATCCGTTCCCTGGGCCGGGTCTGGCCGTGCGTCTGCTGGGAGCCATCACGCGCGAGAAATTGGAAACGTTGCGCGCCGCCGATGCAGTGGTGGTGGAAGAGATCCGGCGGGCGGGGTTATACGAAAAAGTATGGCAGGCGTTTGCGGTGCTGCTGCCGGTGCAGAGCGTGGGAGTGATGGGGGACGGCCGGACGTACGGATACACCATCGCTGTGCGCGTCGTGGACTCACTGGACGCGATGACTGCCGATTGGACCAGACTACCGCGTGAAGTACTCGAACGGATTTCGGTGCGCGTCGTGAACGAAGTACCCGGCGTGAACCGGGTTGTTTACGACATCAGCTCGAAACCGCCGAGCACCATCGAGTGGGAATAGAGCCAGGCGCCGCTAAAGAAATCCGGACAGCAGATTCTTAGCGGTTAGCCATTTTTTGGGCCATGTACATCAGCAAGCGGCGATCGCCTTCGTCAATACGGCCAAGCAAGCGACGAAAGCGTCCGAGGGCCCGGGCGTCTTTTCCACGGCTTCCCCACGCGATATCGTCCGCCGACTTCCGCTTGGGAAGATTCGGCAGCACGGGCGGTTCTTCGCCGTCGTAGAAGAGCTGGTAGAGCGGGACTTCCATAGCCCGCGCCAACTTTTCCAGAGTTTCGATCGCCGGAACGGTGTGGCCGTTTTCGACGCGCGAAATGTAACAGCGGAGGAGCCCAGTGCGCTTCTCGATGTCGCCTTGGGAGAGCTTCTTTGTTTCACGGAGCAGACGGATGCGTTCTCCAATTATCATGTGCGGTATTGTCACATGATAAGCTATCTCTCGCAACTAGCTAATTTCGAGGAACCCGTAAAATTACGGGTGTAACCAGAATCGCGTGCCTAACGTCCCAAAGAACATGGCAGCCACTGCTTCGGCGCTATCGCTCGCGGTGAGTCGGCGAGAGAAAGGCGAAGAAGAAAGGCAACTGGTCCAGCGGGCCCAGAGCGGCGAAGAGGCTGCTTTCGAGGAGCTGATCCGGAGGCACCAGCAACGTGTATTCGGGCTGGTGAGCGGGATTTTGCGCCGCCGCGAAGACGTGGAAGATGTGGTACAGCAGGTATTTCTGAAGGTATTCGTTTCGCTAAAGCGATTTGACCAGCGCGCCGCCTTTTCGACCTGGCTGTATAAGATATCGGTGAACGAATGCTGGGATTATCTGCGCAAGAAGAAGGTGCGCCCGCTGGTGTACGAGGCGGATCTTTCGGAGGAACAAGTTTCACGGCTGGATGGAGTGGTATCGGCCGACCAGCCGGCGAGCTCAAGCGACCGCGCGGAGGCGCGCGATTTGCTGGAGCGCATGATGGAGAAATTGCCGGAGCAGGACCGGGAGTTGCTGGTGCTGAAGGAAGTGGAAGGATTTTCGGTGCAGGAGCTGGCAGAAATTCTCAACCTCAACGTGAATACTGTGAAGGTGCGACTGTTCAGGGCTCGTGCTCGTTTGATGGACGTGTATCGGCGTCGCCTCCATTCCAAGCCAGAGCAGCAGGTAGAAGGTAAGGAAGGATAAGGACAATGAGCATGAATTCAGAAAACAGGAACGAGGAAAACAATTATGTTGCTTGTCCGCAGTACGAAGCTGCACTGGAAGATCAGTTGCAGGGCGCGCTGCGCGGGCCGGAAGCGGTGAAGCTTGCCGGACATTTAGCGACTTGCGCGGGATGCCGCGGAGCGCTGGAGGACGCGGCCGTCAGCGCTCGTTTGCTGGCGATTGCGGAGCCTGCGCCCGATCCCGGTGCGGGTTTCAGCCGGATCGTGATGGCGCGGATCCGCCAGGAACTGCAGACGAACGAGGGCAAATCCATTTGGAGTCCGTTCGTGGCGGTGGCGTGGCGCTTTGCGGCTACGGCGGCTTTCGCCCTGGTGCTGCTGGTTTCCTTTGATTTGGGACGCCACAGCCAGTGGGTGGCGGATCAGCCCATCGTGGCGGAAAACCGCGTCCCGGAGATTGCTCCGGAGCGGCCATCGCTGCCGGCGAGTCGCGACGACGTGATATTGATGATGGCGGATACGAGCCATGGAAAGCAATAAAACACGGCGCGAGGCGGCACTACTGGTGCTGGTGGTGTTCTTGCTGGGCGCGCTACTCGGCGGCCTGGGAAATCACCTGTGGGGCGAACGCGTGTGGGGCCGGCAAAATCCGCCGGGCTGGCCGACGCGCGACCAGCTCGTCAACAATCTAACCCGCGAACTACAGCTCACTGCCGACCAGCAGCAGCAACTGGGCGCGATCGTGGACGACACGCGAGCGAAAATCCACGCAGCGTACGCACCGGCGGATGCGCAGCGCGAGGAACTCCGCCAGCAGGGCCGGGCACGGGTGCGCTCGATCCTGACGCCGGAGCAGTTGCCGAAGTTCGAAGCGTTCATGCAACACGTGGATGAACAGCGCAAGAAGGACGAGGCGGCGAATCCGAAGCACTGAACGATTTACACGCTCTTTTCGCGCGCTATTTTCTGGCTTCGTGCGTCTTCTGCGCGGCTGTTCCCCCGTCCGGGAGGCACGATGAGATCCCTCTTTGTTGTCTTTTTTTTCGTTTTTTCCCTATTCGCGGTTAATCCGGCGGCGCTGGCTAACCCGCAGTCTGCCTGCGGGCAGAGCGATGCGCATTTCGACATCAAGAAGGACAACGGCGAGCACGTGGGGCAGGCGGTAGCGGGCAAGGCGCTGGTGTACGTTATTCAGGATGAAGATCATCCCGACTGCATCAAGTGTGATGTGACGACGAGGGTGGGACTGGATGGTTCTTGGATCGGCGCGAACAACGGAGATTCCTATTTTTTCTTTTCGGTTGACCCGGGCGAGCATCATCTGTGCGCAAACCGGCAGCCGGAGCTTGGCGTTTCCACAAAGCCGATTGCGCTGCTGGGTTTTACGGCGGAAGCGGGGAAGACTTACTACTTCAGGGTGCACGCGATTTATGGCGCGGACCGCGGCGCTAGTTATTCGGATTTTGCGCCGGTGGATTCGGACGAGGCGCAGTACCTGATTTCGATTTCAGCGTACGCGAATTCGCGCGCAAAGAAGTAGACTTCGCCGTCAGCGCGAGCGTGTCGCGGGCGGTGCGGATGCTGGTTTGCTGTTCTTGCGTGAGCCGACTAGAACGGAATATCTTCGTCGGAAATTTCTGGACCGTGGCTTGAGTGTTCATCTCCTGCCGGACCGCCTTCCATATCTGGATCCGCGGAACGGCCTCCGCCTGCGAAACCGCCACTGTGCGATGAGGCGCCCGCAGTGGTTCCGGCTGCGGCGCCATCGGCGCGGCCGCCGAGCATGCGGAAATTGTTGGCCACGATGTCGTAGCTGGTGCGCTTCTGGCCTTCTTTATCCTGCCATTCGCGCGTTTGGATGCGGCCTTCGACGTACACGAGGGATCCCTTCTTCAGATACTGCTGGGCAATTTCCGCCTGCTTGCCCCAGACGGTGATCTTGTGCCATTCGGTGCGTTTCTGGCGCTCACCGTTCTTGTCTTTGTATGTTTCGTCCGTCGCCAGCGAAAAATTGGCGACGGCTTGGCCGCCACCGGTAAAGCGGGTCTCCGGATCGCGCCCGAGGCGTCCAACGAGAATCACTTTGTTGACTGACATTCGGTTTCCTGCCTGTAATGAGAGGATATCCCTGAAGTGCTGAGTATAGCTGATGTGCGGCAATCCGGCGAGAAATACCGCGGAGCGCGACGGCGGCGGGTGGGCGAACTCTGCTAGAATCGCGCCGCTGCTTCGACGCTGTCAGGAGGTTATTCGATGGCACAGACCCAGAATTTTCAGAATCACGCGAAGCTGGTGCCCGCATTTCATTTTTTTGTTTTGCCCGTGTTGTTGTTTAACGTTGGCTGGGCCATTTTTCGCGTAGCGCGCGCGCCTTCGGGCGGATCGGTGGAAAACCTGGTGGTAGCGTTGGCGCTACTACTGGCGGCGCTGTACGGGCGGATGTTCGCGCTCGCCGTGCAGGACCGTTTGATCCGGCTGGAGATGCAACTGCGGTTGCAAGGGGTGCTGCCGGTGAATCTGCGGCCGCGGATTCCGGAATTCACAGTGAACCAGTTGGTGGCGTTGCGCTTTGCCAGCGATGCGGAATTGCCGGGGTTGGCGGGGAAGGTGTTGGTTGAGAATTTGCAGGATCGGAAGACGATCAAGCGGATGATACAGAATTGGCAGCCTGACAATCTACGCGCATAGCGATCCTATTCCAATACAGCTACGGTTGAACTGGCCGGTGAAGATATCGGCGATTTTCGCGGGGTGGCATATAGGGGACGGCAATTACCCGCCCGTGAAAAAGGGCGAGCTCGTCAAGTTATCGTTCGAGCTTGCGCCTGGCCGGGTTACGCGCGTCTCTGCGAGTGAACCAGAAAGCATGATCCAAACAGAGGGCGCCGAGTACCAATTCTGCGCAAAGGTACTAAAGATTTATGACGAGCTGACGGTCGTGGAGGCCGAGGGCTTCAGATTTCATATCTGTTGCTTCCCACAGAAACCAAAACATCTCGAAGAGGGTGACAAAATTTGGGGAATTGGAGTCCTGTCGCTCGATTGCTATCTGTGGGTCGAATTTATGCATCGGTACGCAGATGCTCCTGATCCTCTCTATCAACTCAGGATAACGGGTATTTACGAGTTTCCGGAGCAAAAGCAAGTCGCGTCCATGGCACATAGTGAAGCAGCCGATTGGTTAGCGAATTTTGACAGCGAAGGCGTCAGCGCGGAACCTATTCCAAAAACCTTCAAATCGCGTCGTACCAAAAACCGAAGAATTTAGTGTTAAGCGGTCATTCGCCGAAACGCACTAGCGCCACCAGCACCATAGCTTCCTAGTGTGGCGCGGAGGAGCGCGCCGGACTGGCGGTGGCGCCGATTTCTCTTAGTTTGGCTTGGGCGCGACGGGCTTCGTCGGAGCTGGGGAAGCGGCGCTCGACTTCGCGGAGGTCTTTGGTGCCGGTGGCCTTCATGCCGAGTTCAAGTTCAGCGAAACCTTTCTTCAGGAGCGCTGCACCGAGTTTGTAGCTTTGGGGATAATTCGCGAGAACGAGATTATATTGGGCGACGGCGTCTTTGAAGTCCCCTTGCGCGTAGGAAATTTCGCCGAGATAGAACTGCGCGTTCGAGGCCAGGTCAGTGGAAGGGAATTTCAGAACGTAGTCACCGAATTCTTGACGCGCCAAGTCATATTTCCCCGTGGTGAAATCCCGCAGGGCGTTCTGATACAAGTTGTCGGAAGAAGCGCCCGGCAGGGAAGCTGGGCCGCCGCCACCAGATGCGGGTGCGCCCGCGCCGCCCGCTGAAGGAGGAGCGCCCGGGCCGCCGCCCGCAGCGGCACCGCTGGGCGCGATACCGCCGGCCAACCGTCCGTCAATACTTTGCAGCGTGTTTTGCATGTCGTTGATTTGCGCCGCGACTTTTCCGACGCGCGCCTGCACGTCTTGCAGATTATCGGAGAGGCCCTGGGTCTGCGTGGACATGGTGTCAATCTTGGAAGAGCTGTTGGCCGTCGCTTCCTGGACATTTTTCTGCAGCGTGGCCATTTGCTGATTGAGCGCGCTCACCGAATCTTGTGATTGCTGTATCAGCGTGCGCAGAGACGCATTGTTCGCGTCAATGGTGCTGCGCATGGCCTGCTGGCCTTGCAACAGCTGCGAAACGTCCTCCTGCAGCTGGATGATTTCCTTGGAAACGGCGCCGGTGGGCCGGGGATTCAACATCGAGCCCAAAACCACGCCAACAATTAATGCCGCCACCGCGAGCACTGCCGATCGTGCGCGCATGCTTGCCTCCTGTACTGAATTCAACCGAGTGAAAAGAACTGGAAGCGGCGGCAGCAAACGCCATCGCCGCTGAATTTCGTGATTCGGGGGGGCGGGCTCGGTGCGCGTCATTATTACTAACCACGAATGACTTGCCGAACGATGCTGCCGCGCCCGCCCCCGCATGATCGTAAAACTTACATCAGTCGATTACTGCGCCGCTACGAAGTGCGCGCGGCGGTTCTGCTGCCAACATTCTTCGGTGTGCTCGGTGCAGAAGGGACGTTCCTTGCCCCAGCTGACGGTGTCCATGCGATTGGCACCGATGCCCAGCGAAATCAGATAATTCTTGGCCGCTTGCGCGCGCCTTTCGCCCAAGCCGATATTGTATTCGGTGGAACCGCGCTCATCGCAATGGCCTTCGATGGTGACGCGCACTTGCGGATAGGAACGCAAGAATTCGGCGGTCTTGGCGAGAGCGTCGCGCGCATCGGCGCGAATGTCGGCCTTATTGAAATCAAAGTAAGCGTCTTTCACGTTCTGCTCGAAAAGTTCGCTCATGCTTTGATTGGTGGAGGGAGCAACTCCAGGAGCGCCTGCGCTGACCGTCACGCGCGTGGTAGCCGTGGCCGTGCCGCCTGGACCGGTGGCAGTGATGGTGTAGGTTGCGGAGCTGGTGGGGTTCACCGGCGTCGAGCCTTGCACCGCAACTTTGCCAACGCCCGGCTCGATATCGGCGTCGGTGGCGTCGGTGGAAGTCCACGAAAGAGTTGTGGAGTCGCCGCTGTTGATGGTCGAAGGAGACGCGGAGAGCGTCACCGTCGGCTGCGCCGCTGGTGCGGGCGCGGCATGCGTCGGCGGCGCGGTGGCCACCTGTTTTTTACAACCGCCAACGAATGCAAAAACCGTAGCCACTCCCAGCAAGAGCGTGAATTTCCGAATAGTACCCGCCTGCATAAATTTCCTCCTTCCGCGATTTCCGGGTTTCCTTGCGGAAACTGCCGGGATATTTAGTGCTGTTGCCCTTTCTTAGTGCTGTGCTACCGGGCCTCAAAAAATTCGTTGCGCTGTTGACCTGGAGAAAACCGCACGAGGCGCAGGCGCGACTCCAACGCGCCCATTCGCTAAATCTATTTCGGTGACCAGTTGGGTGATTCGTTCTGGCCCTCGAACGTTAATTGCCGCGGCCGGCTACCATCCGCCAACATGGACCAGATGTGCTTCGTGCCGGTGCGCGAGGACTCAAAAACGATGTGGCGTCCGTCGGGCGCCCAGCTCGGTCGTTCGTTGCGGCCTTGGTCGCGCGTCAGTTCCACGAGCTGCCGATTCACAATGTCCATGATATAGATATCGAAATTACCGCTCGGGCGTCGCCAGCTAAATGCGAGCAATTGTCCATTTGGTGACCATGAGGGGTCCACGACGTAGCCCATGTCCGGCATGTCGAGTTTTTGCACGTCGGTGCCGTCGGAATTCGCGAGGTAGAGCACCGGTTCGCCGCCGCGATCGCTGACGAAAACGATTTGTTTGCCGGTTTTCGGATTCCACGCGGGAGAAGTGCTGACTCCAGCTGCGAAAGTGATGCGTTTCAAACCGCCGCCGTTCGCATCGGTCAAATAGATTTCCGGATCGCCGTTCTGGCTGGACATGAAGGCAATCTGATTGCCGTCCGGGGACCATGCCGGAGAACTATTCGATCCGACGTAGCGCGGAAACGAAATGAGCCGATCTGATACCGTGGAAAACAGGCAAATTTCCGGCCTGGTGATGCCGCGGAAGGGAACGTAGCAAGTGAAAGCGATGCGATCGGCGCCGGGCGCCCAGCGCGGCGTGAGCGAGATGGATTTCAGGTGCGTCAGTTGGTGTTGATTCTGGCCGTCGTAATCCATGGCCCAGATTTCTTTGTTGCCACTGCGCGTGCTGACGTAGGCGATTTGGGTTTGCGCGATTCCGAGTGAGCCGCCGCTGAGCAGCGCGACGATATCGTCGGCGAACTGGTGAGCGAGCTTGCGCGCGCCGGCGTCGCTTGCTGGGCCGCGATAAATTTTTTGAAGCGCGATGGGCGCTTGCGGATTGTGGACGTCGGACAGGTATCCCGAGGCCGCGAGGTTGGCCGCATCACCGGACAGATTCCCGTAGGCCAGCATGTACACATTGGCAGGGGCTGCCGCCCACTGCGCGAATTGTACTTCGCTAGGCTGGCTGGGCATTTGCGGGGGATAGAAGCTGGGGCTGACGAGTTCCAGCACGCCGCAGTATTCCAAGTCTGACCAGAGCACATCGTGAAAAGTTTTTTCGAGCGCGGGAGGAATGGGTTGGCGCAGGGCGAATTCCGGCACGCCGACGCGCGCTTTGCTGACGCCGAGGCCAGTGCCGGTCTTGAACCAATCCTGGGCTGAGGCGTTGCCAGCGCAGAGGAGCAGCGCCGCCATAAATAGTATTGCGATGATTCCTAGTTTTCTTGTCATATTCGTTTTGTAGTGCGCCAGCTTGCCGCCGTTTGGTTCACGGCTGCGTGTGCGATGCTTGCGCTCTCTCACCTTTTGAAATCAAACCAAAATTCGACGCTTACTTTCGAGCCGGAATATGCGGGCGGCAACTGCTGCATGGGGCTGGCGTCGCGAATGGCGCGCACTGCCGAAGAATCCACCGAAGGGTTGCCGCTGGATTTGGTGACTTGAATGTTGGTAACCGTGCCGTCGCGCAGAATGTCGAACGTGGCGACGACGCGCGGCGCGAACTGCACGCTGGGATCCACCGTGGATTGCAGCCAGGTGCTGCTGACCTTGCGTTGCACGGCTTCGACGTACCAGGAAAAGCGCGCGCCGAAATTTCCGGCGCCGGGGCCTTCGAATCCCATGCCGGCCTGGGTGCTGGCGCCGGCGCCCATCGCGAAGGAACTGTAAGGGACTGTGGGAGTGCCACCGCCCCCGTAGGGAATTGCGTTGGGCGGAGGAGGGGCGGGATTCTCCAAGATTTTCGAAGGGCGCGTGACGTACTTTGGCAGTTTGTTCTTCTCGAATTTCGGAATTGGTGTGACGTCCGGTGGAGGGTCGATCTTGGGTTGCGGTTCGGTTTTGTACAGACCCTTGGATTCGTCCACGACGCGGCTGGGAGTTTCCACTTCCGGGCGCGGCATGGGAACCGCGGGCAAGCTTCCGACGACGCCGACGGTCACTGCGCCGCCCGGCCCGCCCCACGAATCGCCTTGATGACTGTAGATTGCCGAGCCAATGAAGAGCACCACGAGTCCAGCGTGCAACACGAGCGAAGCCGACAGTGGGCCGGTTAAGTTGTCTGAGCGCGGATTTGCGGCGATTGCTGCCATGTCATTGTTGAATTTGCGAACGCTCGCTGAGCGGCTGGGTGACCACGCTGATATTTTGTATGCCGGATTGGCGTAGCGCGTCCACTACGGTGGCCCAGCTGCCGAAAGGCACGGTCTCGTCGCAGCGGACGTACACGGCTTGATGCGCCGGGTCTTTCATCTGCGAAAGCAATTGCGAGCCGAGGTCGTGGATGTTCACGGGCTTGTCGTTCAGATAGACGCGCTGGGCTTTGTCAATGGTGATGACCATGCGCACCTGAGTGAGTTCTTTCACGGTTTTGGTTTTGGGGACGTCCACTTCGATGCCGGACTGCAGAATCGGCGCGGTGATCATGAAAATGATCAGCAGGACGAGGACGACGTCAATGAACGGAACCATGTTGATTTCCGAAAGTGACGTCCCGGTTTCGCGTTGTATCTGCGGCATGGTTTTCTTTTTACCCGAACACGTGAATCGTTAGCTACAGCAGGAACCGTTACGAGCTGTAAATCGTTTCAATTTTTGCGACGAATTCCGCCGCGAAACTATCCATGCGCGCACCGATACCGCGAATGCCGCCGAGATAATAGTTGTAGGCGATCACCGCGGGTATGGCTGCAAACAAACCCGCTGCTGTAGTGATCAGCGCCTCGGCAATTCCGGGCGCTACCGCGCGCAAACTTGCCGAGCCGGCATCGCCGAGTCCAGCGAAGGCGTCCATCACGCCCCATACCGTGCCGAACAGTCCGATAAACGGCGAGACGGACCCGGTCGTCGCGAGCCAGGACATCCATTTTTCCAGCTTGCGCACTTCGTCGCCCGCCGCGACTTGCATTTGCACGCCGACGGCGTTGGCATTCCTAACGCGAGGCGCACTGACCGTGGCTGTGGCGCCTTCCACAACGCCCGGAGCGACCGGACGCCGCTCGCGCGTGCCGAGTTGCGCTTCCAGTTCGCGATATCCCGCCTGATACACGTGCACCAGCGGAGTTCCACCGGCGCCCATTCGCAGCGTAGCCGGGTCAGGAAGACCGCGGCCCGCGCGGAACATCTCCAGAAATTTCTTGGTTTGTGATTCGATTTGCCCGAGAGTCCGGGATTTTTGAAAGATGATAGCCCACGAGAAAACAGAGAGGACTAATAGGATACACAGTACTACGCGCGCCACCCAGCCCGTTTGTGTGATCAACGTTTCGAGCTGGCTGGAAAAAACTAACTGCGCCAGAACAGAAATTGTTTTCCCCCAGGAAAAAGTTTTTAAAACTGGCCCGCAAACACCGTAGCACACGCACAGGGAAGGGTCAAACGAATCAACAACCTACAGGAAATACCCGATGTGCTTCACGACACAGAGATTTGGGAGTCGTGCGATTCATTTGGTTGATAACTGGTGAGGTGCGGAGGCGCGGCGACGCGTGGACGAATGGGTTAGTTACTTAACCACACAAGTAGTCCCGAGAATTGCAAATCGCTGGGAAGCGAAGTATGCTCCGCCTTCTTCTCGCGACAGAGGGATGGCGGCATGGCTGGCCCAGGCAGCGCATTAATCGATTACATACCCCGTCGCAATGAGTGCGGCGCTGCTCGCCTCCTCGCATGGCAGGCAGCGTTACTCTGCGGGTTGATTTTGGTTTTGTCCCAGCCGGCGCGTTCCCAGGATTCGATGCGTGTCGGCGTCGGCCTGGGCGAATATTACTCCTATTCCGTACCGACCCCCGTGCAAGTTCACCTTCCGGCGGTATCCGTTGCGCGGTCCATCGAGCTTGAATTCGTGGTGCGCTCTGGTAGCGACCGCGGGCGGCGCGACATACTGCGCACGGATCGTTTTGTGAAACGCGTGCAAGTAAACGCGGGTCAAGCCTTAGACATTGAAGTGCCGATACTGATTCCGCAGGCAGCTTGGAGCGCACTGGACGTGACCGCGTTCGGCCCGGAGGGCCAGCTCATCGAAAAAAGCGGCAGAGAGCTGCAAGATTTCACACCGCTTACCAACGGCCAATATCTTGCGGCGATTTACTGCCTGGACCAAGCGACCTGCCAAAATGTGCAGGCGCAGGCGGCCTTCGGCGGCAGCAGCGCTGAAAACGCCGAAAAGAACAAGTATCTTCGTCTGGCCACTTTCAGGGAAGCGCGGACGGACTGGTGGGCGTATCGCGCCGCGAGCTGCGTGGTGCTCGCGGGTCCGATTGCGAAATTCTCGCACGGCGAACGCGACGCGCTGGAAGCGTACTTGCGCAGTGGCGGAGTTCTAGCGCTGCTGGAAGACCAGGTGGCGGACGAGGATTTTCTAGCGGCCTACCGGAACGGTATTTTGGATTCCGCTCCGATCAAGGTGGGCCGCGGAAGACTTATCCGCCTGCGGAGCGCTGGAAGCAAAATAGCAATCCCAGATGTTGCACACCGAACGTTTGCGCGATTTGGGCTGGAGGTGTCGCCGTCCGGGGAACAATCGATGGGGGACGTGCTGCTGCAACGCACCGGTGTGTGGTTCAAGTTCCCGCGACTGCGCTGGCTGACTGCGTGGCTGGCCATTTATTTGCTGATTGTTGGGCCAATCAACTTCGCGATTTTGCGGTGGCTGAAGAAACTGGAGTGGGGTTGGACGACGATGTGCGTACTCGCGGCGCTGTTCGCGGCGGGTTTCTATTTGTCGGCCGCGGCGCGGCGGCCGAAAAATTACACCTTGGATAACGCAACAATATATTGGATGGACGGGCGGAGCCCGGTGGCGCTGGAAGACGTGGGTGTGCGCGTTTCCGCACCGGGGCGCGGCGACGTGCGGTTGGCGATGAATGATGGCGTGGTTGTGCTACCCAGCACGTTGCGGTCCGCGGACGAGCCCGAAGTGGAAGTCGGTGCGGACATGTTGAATAAGGCGCGCATGGTGCAAGGTTGGAACATCGAGATCGGGTTGCCCATCGTGGTACAGATGCCGATGCTGCGTTGGTCCTCCGAGGATTTAAGCTTCCAGGGATTTCACAGATTTGCCGGCACGGTGCATTGGGCATCCCAGACGAAACTGCGAAACGACACGGGAATGGCGTTTCGTCAGGCGATGCTTTTTGATTTTTCCGCGAACAGACAATATCTGCTTCCGGCGCTCGTGCCCGGGCAGGAGATTGATTTGGCAGAAATGAAATTCGGCGATATTTGGACCCCAGACCGACAGCCCAGCCGCGAGTTTCTGCGTCCCTTCTATTACGCCAACGCGGACAACAGCACACCTTTTTCCGTGGCGGAGGTGCCGTACGGCGGCTTTCAGATTTTGAACACGGGGCAGATGTTTGCGGGCGTTGCGAACGACCCTGTTCCCGGTGCTGATCTGGAGCCAGCGGCGGTACAGCGTTCCGCAACGGCGTTGACATTGGTTTACCTGGGCGACAGATGATTGAAGTCAGCCAAATTCAAAAACGATATGGCAGCTCGCGGGCCCTGGATGGGTTCAGCCTGCATGTTGAAGAAGGCGAGCTGTTCGGGCTGGTGGGTCCGAATGGGGCGGGCAAGACGACCTTAATTAAGATTTTGTCCACGTTGATTCGCGCGGACTCGGGTAGCGCGAAGATCGCGGGATTTGATGTGGCGGTCGATCCGCTGGCAGTGAAAAGCGTCGTGGGTTACATGCCGGATCAGCCGGGGCTGTATCAGGACATGCGCGTGCGCGAGTTTCTGGAATTTTTCGCGGATGCATTTCGGATTCCCAGCCAGAGACGGAGCGCCGTCGTGGACCAAGGACTGGCGGATTCGGGTCTCGCGGCGCGGGCCGGAAGTTTCGTCGAAGAGCTTTCGTTCGGCATGAAACAGCGGCTGTTTCTGGCCAAGACACTGCTACATTCTCCCCGAGTCCTGCTGCTGGACGAGCCGGCCACCGGCCTCGATCCACTGGCGCGCGTGGACCTGCGCGATCAGCTGAAGCGCCTGAACCAGGAGGGAATTACGATTTTGCTTTCTTCGCACATTCTGGCGGATTTGCAGGAAATTTGTTCGCGTGTGGCGTTGATTGCCGGCGGAAAAAATCAGCAGGACGCCGCGGGGAACAGCGTGATCGAATTGCGCAGCGCGGATTCGTCGCTGCCGCGTTTGTATGAGGTTGGAGTGTTGCAGGACGGGGAGCGCGCGGCGCAATTCGCCGGCACATTCACCGGAGTCAAGGTTATGGACGTGGAACCGTCGCGGATAGTGGTGGAAATCGGCGGCGAGCCCGCGCAGGCGGCCGAATTTCTGCGCCACCTGGTGACTGGCGGAGTGCAGGTAGTGCGCTTCGATCGTCCGCCGGCCACGCTGGAACAACGCTACCGGGAAGTCTTTGGAGAAAAGCCGCGATGAACCCGATGATCCGCAAAGAGCTGCGCCAGCGCATGAGAGAGAGGCGGGGATGGATCTTGCCATCGCTCTACCTGCTGGCACTTTGCGCCCTCATATCGTTCGTCTACTATGAGCAATCTTCGGAAACGCGTGGCATGCAACAAGGCTGGCAGTTCGGTGTGGAGTTATTTCTGACTCTGGCGTATTCGCAGCTGGCGTTGCTGCTGCTGATGGCGCCGATTTTCAGTGCCGGGGCGTTGACCATCGAAAAGGAGCAGCGCACGCTGCCAGGGCTGCTGACCTCGTTGCTGGGTCCAGTGCAGATCTGGTGGGGGAAATTCGCGGCGTCGCTGATGTTCGTTTTGCTGCTGTTGGTGATTGGGATGCCGGTGCTCAGCGCGGTCTTTGCGTTTGGCGGAGTTGGCCCCTGGGAAATCGGCATCGCAGCGCTTACTACTGTGGTGATTCTTGGAACGATCAGTGCGATCAGCTTGTATTGGTCTTCGACGTTCCGGCGCAGCGTGCATGCGACGGCAGTGAGCTACGTCACCGTGGTGTTGATGACGGTGGTGACGCTGATTATTTTCGCGATTGCGATGTCGCGAACGCACGCGGTGGGGGGATGGCATGCGATTCCCGCGATGGTTAAGGCGCCACTGTATTTGAATCCGCTGTTTTTTCTGACTACGGCCTTGGTGCCGAAGAATCAACTTTATCCGGAATGGTTCGAGTGTCTGGGTGCGTTCGTGGCTGTCGCGCTTTTGTGCGCGGGGCTGACGTTGCGCAATTTGCGGCGCAGCGGGGATGTGGCGTAAGCGCAGGACGCCTGTCTGGCGCGCGGCTTCAGGAGCTAAGGCCCGTCTCTCTGCGCGAGTTTACGGCGGGGCCCTTCACTCCTGGCACTGCCAGGATCTCAGGATGAACTGAAGCCCCGCCAGTTTGGTGCATCCCTTTGTCAGATGGCTTCTAATCCCCGTTCATTAATCACAAGCCGCTACGCACCAATCACTAATCACCAATTACAATTCACTAGCCACTAATGACTGCTCACCGTTCGCCGCTCAGCGCTGGCTACAACTCAACGCCTCAGGCTACAGCGACGCTCGGGCTGTCGCGGTTCTGTAGGCGTAGGTGATTTGCGCCAGGGATTGGGCGAATTGGATGGCTTGGGCTGTGGTGATTGTTGTGGGGAGCTTGAGCAGGCCGGCGCTGGCGAAATTCGTGATCATGGTGGCGATGCCGGAGTTTGCCTGGGTCCAGTTTACGGTGCCGCTGGTGGTGGCGGTGATGACGTAGGAGTCAATCACGCGCAGCATGGTGCCGGGGGAGAGCAGAATGCCGTTGTTCGTGTTCATGGCGTTGACGAGATCGAGCGAAAACCATTTGAGGTCCTGCGCGTTTGTTTCTGCGGGGACGGTGATGATGTCGTCGCTGATGGCGGCTTGCACGATGGAATTTACCGCGGCGGTTTGCGCGGCCGCGTTTGCGGAGCCATCGGCGTTCGTGGGCGGCAGGGCATCGGCCACTGCGCTGGCGAGGCCGACTACTGCGAGGGCCGTGGGCTGTTGCTGCACAATCTTGGAGACGGAGACGCCGTAGGCTTTGAATTGCGACATGGTCATGCCGAACTGCATGGTGACCAGATTCGAGCGCACGGCGTTGCCGACGAAACATTCCACGGCGGCGTCTGGCGCCGAAGCACAGCTGCCCTGCGCGCGAAGCGGCGGCGCAACCGAGACAAGCAACAGGCACACCACTGCCAGAACGATATTTTTCAGAATCATTTTCGCAAACCCCTCAGTATGGAATTCGAGCGGCGCGGTTCAACGTGGGCTGGGGGCCGTGGAGAACGCGCTGGCTAACTGCGTTCCAGCTGATGCCATCATGCGCTCAGGGCTGCGTGGTGCCAACTGTCCGAGTGGACAGATTGAGGCCAGTTCGGCGGGCGCCCAGGCGGCGTTATTAATAGCGGGACGTTATTCGTAGCGTAATGCTTCGACGGGATTTAGGCGCGCGGCTTTGGTCGCGGGCCAGACACCGAAGACCAGTCCGATTCCGACGGACACCGTGAATCCCAGAACTACGGCCCACAGCGAGACCACCGCCTTCAACGAGCTTACGGCGGGAATCAAAAGAACGAGGCCGCTTCCGGTCAGGATGCCGATGATACCGCCGGTTCCGGTGAGGGTCATGGCTTCGAAGAGAAATTGCCAGGTAATGTCGCGACTGCGCGCCCCGATGGCTTTGCGCACGCCAATTTCGCGAGTGCGCTCGGTGACCGAGACCAGCATGATGTTCATCACTCCGATGCCGCCGATCAACAGACCGATCGAGCTGAGCACCACGATCACCAGGGCGACGCCGCCGATAATGTCGTTGAATTGCTGAACTGCGTCGGCGTTGGTTTGGATGGAAAAATCATCCGGCTTATCGTAGGGCACATTTCTGCGGCGGCGCAGGACTTCGCGCGCCTGGTCCACGGCGGTATCGAGTTGGCCGTGATACGCCAAAATTCCCAAGAAGACTTCGAAGCTGCCGGGAAAAATTTTGGTGAAAGTGTGATAAGGCACGACGACGCGGCGGTCTTCGTCGTTGGTGCCGATGCCACCGACCGGTTTTTCGAATACGCCGATGACCGCAAAACTGGAGCCGTCCACCAGAACTTCTTTGCCGAGCGCGTCATCCAGAGTGGGGAATAAAGCTTTGGCCACGTCTTCGCCGATGACCACGACGTCTTCACGGTGGGAATTTTCGGTTTCGGTGAAGAAGCGGCCGCGCTTCATGGTCTCGCTGGAATCCACTTCGGGATAATTCGCAAAAGTGCCGCGAAATTCGCCGCCCTGCACTTCGTTATTTCGATAGCGGACGTTGTGCGGCTTCTCCCAGTTGTAAATGGCGATGGTCATTTCCTTCACGGCGGGACAAAGCTGCGCGACGGCGTCGCCATCTTCCAGAGTGAGAGGCTTGCGCAGGCGTTCTTCTTTCGGGCGACGTCCGTTGGTGGGGCCCTGGCTGAAGCGCCACGCCCAGGCTGTGTTCACGCCCTGAGCTTCGATCATGTCCTGAATGGTGGTGCGGAAGCCTTCCACCAGGCCTACCACCAGGATGATCAGCATCACGCCGATCATGACGCCAAGCACGGCGAGAAAACTGCGCAGTTTGTGCACGCGAACGGTGTCTATGGCCAATTCGAAATTCTCGCGGAAGTTGCGATGCAGTTCCATGGCTAGGTTTCCGCCCGCAGCGCTTCGATGGGATCCAGACGCGCTGCGCGCATCGCGGGATAGATGCCGAAGAACAGACCGACGCTGGTGGAAAGCAGCAGAGAGACAATGACTGCGAATACGGGCGTGGCGATGGGAATGGATGTAGATGCGCGCACCAGCGCCGCAATGCCCAGAGCGATTGCGATGCCCACGAGTCCGCCGGAGGCCGCGAGCAAGGAGGACTCCACCAAAAATTGCATGATGATGTGCCGGCGGCGCGCGCCCAGCGATTTTCGCAGGCCGATCTCGCGGGTGCGCTCGGTGACGCTGGCGAGCATGATATTCATGATGACGATCCCGCCGACGACCAGAAATACGGATGTGACCCACACGGCCACGCCGAAAATGTTGGCAGTGAGATTGTCCCAAATGTTCATCAGCGATGATGGTTCGACGATACCGAAATTATCTTCTGCCTCATACGGTACATGGCGGCGCGCTCGCAAAATCGTGCGGGCTTCGTCAACGGCCGCGGACATTTCCTGGCGGCTGCGCGCTTCGACGAAAATCTCCACGGAATCCTGGGGCTTGAGCCACTCCTTGCGGTAGGTGCCGAGCGGAATCATCACAAAATTGTCCTGCGTTTGGCCGAGCACCGAGCCTTTGGGTGCGGCGACTCCGACGATTTCGTAACGTCCTTGCCCCGCGCGAATTTCCTGGCCGATGGGATCGATTCCTGCGAACAGCTTCGCGGCAAGCTCCGGGCCGATGACGCAGACGCCGGAGCGATGGTCTTCGTCAATCGTGCTGAGCAGGCGGCCATTGGCGGCGTCAATGTCGCGAATGGTGGTGTATTCGGGGGTGGCGCCGATGATGCGGACGTCTTCGCTCAGGGTGTTGCCGAAGCGCACGTCACCGGTGGTGTCCTGTTCGCCAGCGATATTTCTGGCCAGTTTCATGGCGTCGCGCAGGGCTTCCATGTCGTCCAGGCGAAGTTGAGGGCGCTTGCGGCCCTTGTTCCACTGTTCGAGATTGGTGGCGATTCCGATGCGATCAATCACGAAGGCGTTCGAGCCTAGGTTGGCGACTTTGTTTGCGACGTAGAGATTCAGGCCGTTGAGAACGGACATCACGGCGATGAGCGTGGTGACTGCCAGCATCACGCCCAGTAGCGTGAGGAAGGTGCGGAGCTTGTGGGAGCGCAGAGTGTCCAGCGCGATCCAGAATGTTTCCTGCAACGCGACCAGCGTCTGCCGTGTGCCGGTGCGCGATGAGGAGTTGGTCATCGTTGTTAGTCTTACGCCTTTGTAATGCGATGCGCTATCTGAGACGTTTGTGCGCGTTGCTAGGGTACGTAGACCTGCGGTGCGTCGTTCCCGCATGGCAATCGCCCGTCACCGGCTGCCGCGCGCCGTGCTAGACTTTGGATTGAGCCATGGCTAAAACGTTTGACGTCGGAATCGAATCGCTGGGGAGCAACGGGGCTTCCCAAGAGGCTGCGCGTCTGGTTGTAGGACGTCCGGCGGGCGCTGGTGGGTTGCTCCCGCTGCCTTTGCGCGGGGGGCGTGACGGCGACGCTGCGGTTACGTCTGCGGCTACGGCGGGGAAGTCGTTCTTCCTGGAAACTTTTGGCTGCCAGATGAATGATCACGACAGCGAGAAAGTGGCTGGAGTGTTGCAAGGGCGCGGGTATCACGCTGTGGAAAGCCCGGCGCAGGCCGACCTGGTCCTCTACAACACCTGCAGCATCCGCGAAAAAGCTGCGCAAAAAGTTTTCGCTCGCCTGGGCGACTGGAAAACTCTGGCGGATGGAAAAATTATCGGCGTGCTAGGGTGCCTGGCGCAGCAGGAAGGCGAAGAGATTTTCGAGCGCGCGCCGTGGGTCAGCCTGGTGTGCGGCTCAGCGAGTTATTGCAAACTGCCAGAGCTCATCGCGCAACTGGAATCGGGCGGTCGGCGCGTCACAGGCCTGGACCTGGATACTGATGAAACTTTTGAGACGGAACTGACGCGCCGCGACAATCTGCTGCGCGCTTACATCACGATTATAGAAGGTTGCGATTACGCATGTTCCTACTGCGTGGTGCCGCATACGCGCGGGCCGGAGCGCAGCCGCGCGAGCGACGCCGTGCTGGCCGAGGCGCGGCGCCTGGCCGATGCGGGCTACACGGAAATACAGTTGCTCGGCCAGACTGTGAATTCCTATCGTGATCCTTCGCCGCTCGGGTGGAAATTCGTGGACCTGCTGCGCGCGGTGGCGGCGGTGCCGGGAATTCGCCGTGTGCGGTTCACCACTTCGCACCCCAATGATTTTCATCGTTCGATCGTGGATGCGATTGATGAAGTGCCGGAGCTTTGCGACCACGTGCATCTGCCGGTGCAGTCCGGTTCGACGCGAGTCTTGCGCGAAATGCTGCGCACTTACACGCGCGAAGAGTATCTTCAGAAGATCGAGTGGATACGCGCGGCACGCCGGCCGATCAGCATTACGTCCGACATCATCGTGGGATTTCCGGGCGAGACGGAAGCGGACTTTGCGGAGACGCTTTCGCTGCTGGACACCGCAAAGTATGACGCAATTTTCTCGTTCAAATATTCGCCGCGACCCAACACTTCGGCGATGCACATGCCTGACGCGATTCCCGAGGAAGAAAAGTCACGCCGCCTTGCCGTCTTGAACGAACGGCAGCGCGCGATTCAGATCGCGGCTAACGAAAAGCTGGTGGGGCAGTCCTATGAAGTGCTGGTGGACGGCTGCCATCCCGCGCGCACGCAGTGGGGCGGGAGAACTTCCTGCAATCGTTTGATAAATTTTACTTCGCCTCACGTGAATCTTCTGGGAGAATACGTGCAGGTGAAGATTACCCGCGCCGGCCCGAACAGTTTTGCCGGTGAGCACGTTACCTAGTCCCGGGGGAGGCCACCATGGAACTCGAAGTAAAGATTCGAGGCTTAATGATGGATCCCGTAACGAACATGCCTGTGGTAGTCCTGAAGGAAACTTCCGGCAGCGGCGTTCTTCCCATATGGGTGGGTGTGTACGAAGCCAATGCGATTGCGCTGGAAATTGAAAAAGTGCAGACGCCGCGGCCGATGACGCACGACTTGCTGAAAAATGTGCTGACCGGGCTGAACGTGCACGTGCAGCGCGTGGTGGTTTCCGATTTGAAGGACGATACTTTTTATGCGCTGATCTGGATGGAGCGCGACGGACAGACGATGTCCATGGATTCGCGGCCCAGTGATGCGTTGGCATTGGCTTTGCGGTTGGATTGCCCGATTTTTGTGGAGGATGAGGTGTTGAAACATTCCCGGATGTCCACCGCCGTCACCGAGAAAAGCTCGAGCGAAGATTTGCGCAAGTGGCTGGAGAATTTGAACGACGAAGACCTCGGCCGCTATAAGATGTAGCCGTGAGCTGGTTACCAAAATTTCTTCTTCTGCTGTTCGCTGTATTCCTCGCGTCGCAATTTGCCTTTGCGCAAATGCCTAATCGCCAGCCGAGTGGTTCGCCCGGGGCTTATCCGGGTGGAACGCCTGGCGGTCCTCCTAATATTCCTGACGCGCCGCCTGCAGCGCCCGAACGAACCCAACGAATTTACGTCACCGATTTTGAGTTGGATTCAGCTGCTGCGGCGGCCGATACGAGTTCGGCACCGGCGGCCGGAGTTTCATCGAAGTCGAACGCGTCTGCGGCGCAAGCGCAGCATCTCGTGAAAGTAATGTCGGACAATCTGCTGAAAGATTTCGCGAAGGCGGGATACACCACGAAATTGTTGCGCCCGAGCGATCCGCGCCCGGATGATGGGTTCCTGATTGCGGGCGTGTTCACGCAGGTGGGCGAGGACAACCGCTTGCGCCGCGCTGTGATTGGCTCAGGGCAGGGCGCCGAAACTTTGCAGCTGTACGTGGCGGCGCGGGACTTGGCGCATTTTACGCCGCCGCTATACCAGACGGACGATGCGGCGGAAGCGAGCGGCACGAAGCCCGGAGCGGCGATCGAGATCAACCAGACCGCCGACGCCGTGAAATTTTCCATGTGGGCGGTCGGCACCGATAAGGACATCAAGCAGGCCGCGCAACGCATCAGCGCCGAACTGGTGAAACGCATCAACGCCGCGGTGAAGGCCGAGGACGAGCAGTTGAACCGTTACGCCAAACCGTGACGCCGCAAAGACTCAAAACAATATTGCCGAAAGCTTTCCGAGGCGTTTCAGCAGCGCGATAGCTAGTCCTGCAAACGAATCCTGCATCGCGTGCTGGATCATTCCCGGGCGCAGGCTGTTGCGGTAAATCGCGAGAAGTCCGAACAGTGCTCCATACACTGTGATCGTGACGATCGATTTCACGCCCTGATAGCTGTGCGCAATTCCAAAACAGACGGCCTGCATCGCCACGGCGGCGGCATCAGAACCCGTGATCGCACGGAATTGCTTCTGCAGATAGCCGCGAAAAACAAATTCCTCGCAGAAGCCCGCGGTCGCCGACAAAATAACCCACACGATTATTTCCGGGAGGCTGCCGGGCGCTAACATGAATACGGCTTTGGCGGTCTGCGGACTTTTGCCCATCGAAAGTTGTAATCCGACGAGCATGACGATCACTACCGCCCAAAAAAGGAAGGCGATGCCGATGTCGCGCAGCACGTCTACGACTGAGTTCCACTTGCCGCCGATCAGGGCGCGAAAACTTCCGCCCGCTGGCTTCACGCCCAGGAACCAGACGTAAGACACCAGCAGCAGCTCGAGCAAAATCATGAAAAGGTATAGCCAAACTTTGCTTTGGAGATGCATGCCTTCGATGCGCGGGACGGTCGTCCGCCCGTAGTAGGCGTAGCCGAGAATGAACAGCACGAAAACGATGGTGTGCCACAGCGGAGCGATCAGCTTGCGTTCAGGATTGAGCGGCAGATTGGTCTCAACGGAAGTGGTGGCCATTTTTGTGTTGGTGAAAGGATGCCGAGTTCAGAATATCTCAGTGTGGCCGCTTGCAACCCGCGAATTGCTCGGTGCGAATCGAGAAGGTTACGGAACACTTGGCGTTTACGGCGGCGCTTTCTCTGGACGCATGTCGCGTGGCGCCCAGCTACACGAGCGGTTTGGACATGATCACGAAGTGGCAGGGTAATTTGGATTTGATTTCCTCGGGGAAGGGCGCTGTGCCGGTTTCGACATAGCCGAGGCGCTGGTAGAACGGCGGCAGTTCGTGGCGCAGGTTCACGATACGCAAGTCCATCACGCGGCAACCGGCTGCGCGGGCGTGAATTTCTGCTTCATCTATCAGGCGCCGGCCGAGGCCATGATTTTGCCGCGCCGGGTCCACCGCCAGCAGCCCGAAGTATGCTCGCTCACCTTGCAGCTCGATGTAAACGCAGCCGACGAGCCCTGCGGCATCCTCGGCTAGGAGAAAATTGCCCTTGTCGAGCATCGGGCGCAAAATCCCGGGTGTGATGCGGTCGCCCTCGACGAAAAAATTCTCCGCGGCGCGGAACGCGACATTGATTAGCCGCACGATGGCGGCAGCGTCGCGGGGCTCGGCCCATCGAATTTGCAGTTCGTCGCTCAGTGTGATGTCACCAGCACGGACATCTTGTCACCCGGGCGACACCGCGCGCAACGTCATCACGGGGTGCGCATTGCGCCAATAATTTCTGCGTGACACGGTGCCACGGTTGCCAAGCCCTCTGCAGCGGGCACGGCATGCCGTGCCACTATGGATGCGCGACAATTTGGGCGCCCGGTCACACCCGGAGTCTGACCAAATCCGGGCGCTAAGCGTATTTTTCCCTTGCAGTGAGGGTGTTTAAGTGGGTACAGTGGGCCTACTCGTGGTAGGATTGGGTGCAAAGGCCGCCATATATGGGCCTATGGTTGCCCGAACGGGGAACGAGGGGCACAGCTTGACTTGCGTCATTGCAGTTGCCAATCAAAAAGGCGGCGTCGGTAAGACCACCACATCCATCAATCTGGCCGCCGCTCTCGCCCTGAAAAAGAAACGCACGCTGCTCGTGGATCTCGATCCGCAATCCAACGCCACCATCGCTTTTTTCGAGCCGTCCGATATTCAGAACTCGATGTACGACGTGTTCGCCGATCATCCGACGGAAATGGCGAAGGTGATCAAGCCGACCAAAGATCCGTTTCTATTTATGGCGCCGGGAATTCTGGCGCTGGCGCGGCTGGAGCAGCAGCTTGCCGGGCAGTTCGATGCGCCGTATAAATTGAAGGACGCGATGACGCCGGTGCTGAAGGATTACGATTTCGTGGTTTTCGATACGCCGCCGGCGCTGGGAATTCTGACGGTGAACGCGCTGGTGGCTTCGACGCACCTGCTGGTGCCGATTCAAGCGGCGTACTTTGCCATTGAGGGCACCGACGACCTTCTGGAGACTTACGCGCGAATTCGTTCGCGGCCGAATCCGGATTTGAAAGTGCTGGGCGTGGTGATCACGCTGTTCGACAAACGCACCAACATTTCGCGCGACACGCACGAACAGATTCGCGCCACGTTTGGCGACCAACTTTTCAAGACGCGCATCAGCAAGAACGTGCGGCTGGAAGAAAGTCCAGCCTACAAAGAGACAGTATTTTCCTTCGCGCCCAAATCATCCGGCGCCGAGGATTACAAAAAGCTTGCTCAGGAGGTATTACAACGTGTCCAAGAGGATCGGGTTACCCGTCACTCTCAAGATGCGGCATGACGCGCATTATGTGGAGACGCTGACCAGTTTCAGCGGCGCGTCCATCGGCCGCATGATTCCGACGGACAAAATCCGCCCGAACCCCGAGCAGCCGCGCAAGGCGCTCGGCGATCTGCGCGAGCTTACCGATTCGATTCGCGAGAAGGGCGTGCTGGAACCGCTCCTGGTGCGTTTCATCCCCCGAGAGGATACCTACTACATCATTTCGGGTGAGCGGCGCTATCACGCTTCGAAGGCTGCGGGTTTGCACGAGCTACCCTGCATCGAGAAGATTGCCGACGACGCGGAAACTTTGGAACTGGGGTTGATTGAAAATCTGCAGCGCAAGGATTTGACGCCATTTGAAGAAGCCGACGGATTGCAGCGGCTGGCCGATCATTTCGATTACACGCATGACGATATTGCGAAGAAAATCGGGCGGGCGCGCTCGAGCGTGACGGAGACGATGTCCTTGCACGTGATCCCCACTGATATTCGCAAGGCTTGCATCGAGCGCGGGATTCTGACGAAGTCGCTGCTGCTGCAGGTGGCGCGGCAGCCGACTGAAAAGAAGATGACGGAGATGGTGCATCGCATCGCGCAGGGCGGCTTGACGCGCGATGAAGCGCGTCGCGCGCGGCAGGAAGAGACTGAATCCGCGCCGCGGCCGCAGCCTTTTCTGTTCGACTATCGCGCCGAGGATGATTCTTTCCATGTACGCGTGCAATTTCGCAAGAGCCAGGTGAGCCGCGAAGAATTGGCGTCGGTGCTGCGCCAGATTTTGCGCGAGATCGAGTCGGGCACGATTTCTTCCTCCGCGGCGTAACAAACACGCGTCACAGAGTCCGCGTCGCAATTTGAAAGTCCGTATTTCCTCGGTCGCTTACTTTGCGGAAAAAACCTCTGTATCGGCGGGCTTCAGATCGCCATGGGTGATTGCCACGCTACCAATGGCGCGCTGCGGTGCGCCGCTACAACTGCGACGTCAAAGGCGCGCAGCTAGTCGCTGCTCTGCTATCCTGAATCTGCATGGAACTCTCACCGCAGCAAATGGCGACTCTGCAGCGGCTGCATTTGGCTGGCTTTGAGATTGTGGCGTTTCCTATGTATGCGAACTATGTCGGCGCGCGAAAGGGAAAGTGCGCGGCGTTGCTGGCTCCGGCGGCGTCTGGCGGATTCGGCATTTTTAGTGCGCCTGCATATTTGATTGGCGGGAACTTCAGCGCGCGAGTTCGGCGTGATGGGCGCGAATTCTTCGTGTGGAAGAAAGAGAGCCTCGAGGTCACAGCCGCGCGGCTGGCGGAGCTGGATGCGTTTGCCGCGGAACTGACCGACGCGTTGCTGCCGAAGGTCTAAAAATGCCGCGTATGAATCATCCTCCCCGCGTTTAGCATCAAACCTCCGGAGCGATGGAGTTGAATTCGGCGCGATCCCATCGCACACTACTGCCATGAGCACTGCTTACGACATCATCTGTATCGGCGCGGGGCCTACCGGTCTGGCCACGGCCATCGAAGCGAAAATCGATGGCCTGCGGCCGCTGGTGATTGACAAGGGCTGCTTGTGCAATTCGCTTTTTCATTATCCGGTGAACATGACGTTCTTCACGACGCCTGAGCGCATGGAAATTGGCGCCTTGCCGATGACCGTTGCCGCCGGGAAGCCGACGCGCGCCGAGGCGCTGAAATATTACCGGCGCGCTGTGGAACACTTTGGGATAGAGGTGCATCAGTACGAGCGGGTGGAGCGCGTCACGGGCCACGATGGGGCGTTCGTGGTGCATACGGTGGATGCGCATGGGCCGCAGCAGTATCACTGCAAGAAAATTGTGGTGGCGACGGGATTTTACGATCATCCAAATTTTCTGGATGTGCGCGGGGAAGATCTGCCGCACGTTTCGCATTATTTCACGGAAGCTCACCCGTACTGGAATCAGGACGTGGTAGTCGTCGGAGGAGGGAACTCGGCGGCGGAGTGCGCCCTGGACCTGTTTCGCGCGGGCGCGCACGTGACAATCATTCATCGCGGTGCTGAGATGGGCCGCACGCTGAAATATTGGGTGAAGCCGGATATCGAGAATCGCATCCGCGCTGGGGAAATTCGCGCGCTGTTTCACTCGCACGTTGTCGCGTTCGAGCCGGGCAAGGTGGTCGTGAAAAACGGGCGCAGCGAGGAGTCCGTTCCAGCCAGCCAGGTTTTCGTGCTTACCGGCTATCATCCTGATTTTGCTTTTCTGGAGAAGCTGGGGATTCGGTTGGCGACGACCAACAGAAAGCCGGCGATTGATCCGGAAACTCTGGAAAGCAATGTACCGGGAATTTATCTGGCGGGCGTAGTGATTGGCGGCGACGACACTTCGCACATATTCATTGAGAATGGGCGCTTCCACGGGCGACAAATCATCGCGGCGATTACTGGCAAGGGTAAGCTGCCTGATAAGGAACCGGTCGCGCCCCCTGGAGAATGAATCTTGCGTTCTCGACGGCTTTCGACCGCAGGAAGCTTTTGACGGGCCGGAGCACGATCTGATGGACGCGAAGCGCGGTGGTGCGCAGGACGCGGCGCAGCTGAACTAAAGTAATCCGAGGTGGTCCGGGTACCTGGCTTGCAGTGAGCTCACCAGTAATTCGAACTCCGCAAGCCCGCGCAGATTCCGCAGGCACGGGTCTTTCATGAAGAACGGCCAGCACGCGAAACCGGTGCTGACGCTGCGTTCGAGCCACGCGAACGCTTCGGCCGGCCGCTCCAGTAAGGCGAGAATACAGGCGATTTGATAATACGTGTGGTGCGCGTGGCCAAATGATTTTGGATTGGCACAGGCGCGGGTCAAGCAATCAAGCGCGCGTTCAGATTTGCCGGTCAAAGCGTAAAAGACGCCGTGCAAACTGACCGTGAGCGGCTCGTCGGGCAAATGCTGCGCCGCTTCATCGAGCAGAACTTTCGCTGTGTGCCAGTCCTGCGTCATCATCGCCAGCTGCGGCGCAAAATAGACGGGATACTTGTTGCCGGGGCTCTCCGCTCGCCACGCCTGGATCTCTTCGCGCGCCAGGTCGTAGGCGCCGCTCCAGACGTAGACCTGCACGATGCTGTGGCTGACGGCTTTCTGCGGATGGAACGGCCGGCCGCGCTCATACATTTCGCGGGCATGGTCCAGCAGTCCCACATGCGCCAGGATTGTGCCCAGGCGATTATAAGCATGCGGCAGATTTTTCTGCAGCGCGAGAGCGCGGCGCAGTTCGGAGATCGCTTCCAGGTGCTGAAAGTTTTTCGACGGCCCCCAGAGCAGAAATGCGTTGGCCACGTGCCCTTCGGGCAAGTCCGGATCGAGTTCCAGCGCGCGGTGGCAGTGAAACTCGGCCTTTTCCAGCCAGACGCTCGCGGGGTCGAGCTCGAAATGGCGCGAGGCACACACAAGGGAAAGCGTAGCGTGGGCCAGTGAAAATAACGGATCGCGCGTGACTGCGTTGCTGAGGCGCTGCGCCGCCTCGTCGAGCAGCGCGGGATCGCCGGAGGAACTGAGCCGGTAGCCGCGCATGAATTCGGCATATGCCAGCGGATCGCGGCTATGGCGTGGGCGACGCGGGCGCGGCACAGCTGACAATTTTCTGTTCAACGCCGCGGCGATTTGCTGCGCAGTCTCGTCTTCCAGATCGAAGAGGCGGTTCGCGTGGAGATCACACTTCCGCGCGAAGCAGGTGCGCTGAAGATGAGAGTCGAACATTTCCAGCGAGAGGCGCGGCTGGCCTTTGGATTCCTGAATCGCGCCGCGAACCACGAAGCGCACGCCAAGGCGGGCGGCGATATCGGAAGTCGCTACTTCGCTTGGCGCCCCCAACACTGCGGATGTCGGCAGGACGTCCACGCCCTGCAGATTTCCCAGGCGCGAAACCAGCGCGTCTGCGAATCCCAGACTCACGCCTTGCTCGTCGGATACATTTCCGAGCATCAGTAGCGGCAGCACGGCGAGTGAGGTGCGCTCTCCGCGCGCTACAGCGCTGTCCGCTGCGGCGCCGCTCGGCGAAGTTTTCTCAAGATCCGGCTGCGGGAAGCGGGCGTCAATCACGCGCACGGGGCCGATGAAGCGGTAGCCCTTGCCGATCACGGTTTCGAGGAAACGCGGCTCGGCGGGATTGTCGCCGAGAGCCGCACGAATTTTGCGTACGATGTTGTTGATGCTCGGCTCGGTGTCAATGAACAGGTTGGAGCGCCAAAGTTTGCTGACGATGTCTTTACGGGAGACGAGCTGTTCGCGGCGCGCCACCAGGAGAATCAGCAGCTCCATGGGTTTTTTTTCGAGCTTCACGCGGCGCCCGCGGCGGCGAAGCTCGTAGCGGCCCAGGTCCAGCTCGATTTCACCGCTAGCTTCCTTGCCGGCGCGCATGCGGACCTCTCGCGAGGCATTATCCTATAGGCATGAGCTATTTACGACGATATACGAAAGATATGCAAAGGTTATGTAGATTCAATTGAATCCGTTCGGCGATGGGCGGATTATCCTTACGCGTCATCAACTTACGTTGGAGGCAGAACAATGAAACACAATATCCATCTCACGCTCATGCTGGCCGGGTTGTTGTGCGCAGCCGCACTGGTAATTACTACTGGCGCTCACCCGGCAGCTTCGGAAAAAAATGCATTCACTCCCGGTGACATCCCTTACGGACCGCCGCCGGCTTTCGTCGCGCCAGGCGCGCAGCTGGCAGTGCTGGAGGGCAACCCCGGCGCGTCGAGCGGCGATTACACCATTCGACTGAAAATGCCGGCCGGATATCGCATCGCGCCGCACTGGCACCCGCAACGGGAAAACGTCACGGTGATTTCCGGGACGTTCAAAGTCGGAATGGGCGATCATTTCGACGAAGGCACGATGGGAGCTTTTCCGGCCGGAAGTTTCGCTTATCTCGATCCTGACATGCACCACTACGCGATGGCCACGGGAGAAGTCGTCGTGCAAGTTCACGGCACAGCGCCGCTGCAATTCAACTACGTCAATCCGAATGACGATCCCAGCCGCAAGCAGTAGTGGCTGCGCGATACGAACGGTACGCGCCCCAGGTCAAAACCGCGGGCCATTGCGCGCGGAAGGCGCATCAATTAATCACGCACGACGAATTCCAGCTCGATGCCGGCGACCTCGATTACGTCGCCTGAGTTTAGCTTTGTGGGATGGGTGATCGGAGTGCCATTCACGCTCGGTACCTTGTCCGCTGGGCCGATGTAGTAGGAATTATCTTCGCGGCGATTGATTTGGGCTGCTGCTTTGGGTTTGAACCAGCCTTTGAGCTTTACGGTGGCCATCGCGGATTTTCCTACGACGATGAGCTTGTCCGAAAGCGTGTACTCGCGGCGATCGGTGCTGCCTTTGAGCACCACGAGCGTGGGCAGCTTCATGCGGCCGGGCGCGGGTTGGGCGCTTTCGCCTACTGCGGCGACCTGCCGCAGGAATTCGCGGCGATCTTTGGTGTCGAGCATCACCGTCTCGTTAATTTTTGGCACCGCGGGCTTCACCGCCACGTTGTCCAGCGAATGCGCGCGCACTTCCACAGAATCGGTCACGACGATGGTGTGCTTGCCGATGCCCACCGAATCGCCAGGCTTCAGCATCACCATTTTCACGCGCTGGCCATTCACGAACGTGCCGTTCAGGCTGCCGAAATCCTGCAGCATCAGGCGGCCGTCTTCGTGGAACACGCGCGCGTGATAGCTGGAGATCGCTGGATTGTCAATGACGATGCCGTTGTCCGGCGAGCGCCCGATGCTCACCTCCTGCTGCCCGACGGCCACTTCCTTCAGCACGGAACTCTCGAATTTTAAAACCAGCTTGGACATGGGAACGCCCTCCCTATCAAGTGGGATCCTCGGATGCTTTGAACCATCGGCCGATCTTGCTCATCGGCCCCGACGCTTTTGGGCCATGGCGCAAGACAATTGCGGTAATGTTGTCGCCGCCGCCGGCGCGATTAGCCTGCTCGACGAGCGAATCAGCGGCCTGCTGCGCGCTGGCGGCTTCCTGCAAAATTCCCGCGATCTGCGGCTCGGAAAGCTCGCGAAACAATCCGTCGGAGCAGAGCAGGTAGGTGTCACCCTCGCGCAAGAGCTCCTCGGTGACTTCCACATCCACGTTTTGTTCGACGCCCAGCGCGCGCGTCAGCACGTTTTGCATGCGGCTGCGGCCGGCTTGCTCGGGCGTGATGATTCCGCGGCGGACTTGCTCGGCTACGAAGGAATGATCTTCGGTGAGCTGGTTCAACTGCTCGTCTCGGAACAGATACGCGCGGCTGTCTCCGACGTGCGCGATGCAGGCGCGATCCTCGAGAAAGCGCACGGCGACGATGGTGGCGCCCATGCCGCCTTTGCCGCCCAAATCCTGCGCGGCGTGGAAAATTTCCTGATTGGCCAGGCGAATGGCGCTCGCGAGGCGATTGCATACGTCACTCACGCCTTCGATCTGTTTGCCGAAAACGGCGAGGGCCGCGTCGGTCTGCGCGTCGCGGCAATGCGTCAGTACGGTTTCGGTGGCCAGGCGGCTGGCACGTTCGCCCGACTCCAGGCCGCCCATGCCGTCCGAGAGGACGAACAGATTCAGCTCCGGCGCGAGCCGGAAGCTATCTTCATTGTTCTCGCGAACTCGCCCTGTATCGCTGCGCGCGCCTGCTTCCATCGCACGTCCTCGACGCTCGATTTCTGATGGAGCGCCACCTCAAGATTGTTTGCGCCGGTCCGGCCCGAGCTTGCTTGCGCCGCGGACAAAAATATTTTTGCGTGACCTATTCTTTTTGTTTCGACCCGGCAAAGGGATTGCTTACCGGCCGCACGCCCAAGAAACCTTTCGCTTCGAGCCTTTCGCTCACCGCGCCGACTCGTTTGGAGTCAATCGGGCCGCAAAACACCGCGTAATATTTTATCGATCCAAGCGATTTCGGCACGATCGACGCTGGCAGCTGCAGGTCTTCCACTTTTTTCGCCGCGGCTTGCGCTTTGTCCTCGCGCTCGAATCGGCCGACCCACACGTACATGGAATTGGTAATTACGGGATTGGAGCCCGGCGCTTTCGCGGAGTTCGATGCGCCGGCACGAAAGTTTTTGCGCACCGGGCCGGTTTCCATGCGCGGGAAGACGTCTGGCGCAGCGGGTTTCGCGGGTTCCGGCGCGGAAGGCTTCGCATGGGCGATGATTTTCGCAGTCGGCGGCTTCGTTTCCGCTACAACTGGCGCAATCGGGGGTGGCGCGGGATGTTCGTACGCAAACTCTGGCGGTCTCGGCGGCGCTGCGGCTGATGGCGGAGAAAGTTTGTTCGCTGCCTGCACCACTCCCAGCCAATGCAACGCGCTGAGCGCGCCGATTACCAGCATCGCCCCGAGCAAAATCCAAACAAACGGGGAAGTGCGGCGCGGCGCGGGTTGCGGAATAGCAGCGGGTGCAGCAGCGGCAGTAGCAGCAGCGCACGGCACGCCTGTGGAGGAGTGCGTCAAATTTGTGGTGGTAGTGCCGAGCATGCGTGGTGGCGGCATCACCGGCACGGCGGTGCGAAAATTTGTTTCCAGGTCGGCGATGGATTGAAATCGCTTGGCTGGATCTTTTTCTAGGCATTTTAGAATCGTGCGCTCGGTGCCCACCGGAATATTCGGCTCGATTTCATGCGGCGGGGGAGGATCTTCGCGCATTTGTTTCAGCGCGACGGCGATGGAATTATCGGCGCTGAATGCCGGAACGCCTGTGAACATTTCGTAGAGCATCAGCCCCAGCGAATAAATATCGGTGCGGTAATCCACCGGCTTGCCCGCCACTTGTTCCGGCGCCATGTAGGCGGGCGTACCGACCATCGAGCCGGTGAGTCGCGTGCCCGCTTCCATGGAGCGCGCGATGCCGAAATCCATGATCTTCACGTTGCCTTGCCCGTCAATCATCACGTTTTCGGGCTTCAGATCGCGATGGACGATGCCTTGCGCGTGCGCTTCTTTCAGACCCGAGCAGATTTGCAGCGCCAGGTCCGTGGCTTTGCGTTGCGGCAGCCCGCCGAAACGATGCAGCACGGAGCGCAAACTTTCGCCCTCGACAAATTCCATGGAGGTGTAGGCGACGCCGCCGACGCGGTTGAATTCATAAACGCGGCAAACATTTTTGTGAGTGATTTTTCGCGCGAAGAGCAGCTCGTTCTTGAAGCGTTCCATCATGGCCTGGTCGGAAGCAATCTCAGGCTTCAGGAGTTTCAACGCGACGGTCTCGCCGGTTTCGCGATCGCGCGCTTTGTAAACGTTGCCCATGCTGCCGTGGCCGGCCTCGCCCAGAATTTCGTAGCGCACTCCCAGAGCAGCGATCGCAGCAGGGCTGAGCGAGGGGCTGGCGGCCGCCGATGCCGCGGCCTCATCGGCGATCACCGTGGCGGCATCCGGAACTTCACTGAGCAGGACCGTGTCGCGATGGCCCAAAGAATGGCTGGGCAAGTGGCTGGACGATTGACCAGCTGGGCGCGCCGGTGCATCCATGGCGGACCTGCCACGTCCCGTGCCCGGAGTACCTGGCTTCGGAGTGATTGGTTCGGTCATATCCGTAACGTATAGAGTAAGAGAGAAGCGCACGGTGCGGTGCGGAACGAAGGGCAGGTGTAGGGTAAGAGTATCGGGTGCCGCGGGAAGCGGGCAGCGCACGAAACCATGACTTAACGGCCCGGATTTCAGCGCCCAATCACGGCAGAGATTCCGCCGCGCCGCAATACCAAAAAAGTACAGCTAATCGTTTGACCACAGCCGCGGAAGCCTCTGCGCCAGCGCGCGCCGCAAGGCCCATACTGTAGCAGACCAGACGACGTGCCGGCCCTTTACCCGGACGGCTGGGGAAGGAGCTTGCATGCTTAATCCACCGATTTTGGGCACTGTTGTCGGCACGCCCACGCCCGCGGCCGAGCAGACGGGACCCGCACCTACCGCCAATATCATCGCGTCCATGTTGCAGGCCGCGCCGAAGACGAGCGACCTGATATTTTCGCCAGGGCGCGCTCCGCAGGTGGAACTGCACGGGCAGCTGATGCAATTGAAGATCAAGGGTGTCGGCGTGCTCAGCGCGGAAGATACTGCACGCATCGCCGCGGACCTAATTGGCCGAAATTCGTTCGCGGTGGAAAAACTGAAAGAGGAAGGCTCCTGCGATATTTCCTACAGCGTGGCGAAGCTTTCGCGCTTCCGAGTGAACATCTTCACGCAGCGCGGCAGTTGCGCAATCGTGATGCGCGTGATTCCCAGCAACGTACCGGATTTCAAGACATTGCATCTGCCTGAACAGTTGACCGACGCGGCGCAAGTACGTCCGGGAATCGTGCTGGTGACGGGTCCGACGGGGAGCGGAAAATCCTCGACGCTGGCGGCGTTCGTCAACAAGATCAACGAGGAAAAAGCCTGCCACGTGATCACCATCGAAGACCCGATCGAATTTCTGCACGCGCACAAGCGCGCCACGATTCATCAGCGCGAGCTGTATAGCGACACGCCGAGTTTCGCACTGGCATTGCGCGCCGCGTTGCGGCAGGCGCCGAAATTGATCCTGGTGGGCGAAATGCGCGACAAGGAAACCATCGAAGTGGCGCTGGAAGCGGCGGAAACCGGGCACATGGTCTATTCCACGCTGCACACCATTGACGCATCGAAAACTATCGAGCGCATCGTGGGCGTATTTCCTTCGTCCGATCAGCCGGCGATTCGCGGGCGCCTGGCGAAATCGTTCCGCTACATTATTTCGCAACGTTTGATTCCGAAACCGGATGGCACCGGGCGCGTCGCCGTATTCGAGATTTTGAAATCCACGCTGCGCACGCGCGAATACGTGCAAAAGGGCGAGACGGAGGGGAAGTCGCTGCTCGATGCCATGCGCGACGCCGCCGGCGAAGGCATGCAGTGCTTCGACATCGAAATCGAAAAGCTGATTCGCTCGAAAGTGTTGGATATGGACACGGGCATGTCTTATGCCACCAACGAAGGTAATCTGCGGCTGCTGCTGGCGGATTTGTCCGAGGATCAGCGGGACAATATTCCTTCTGGCTCCTCTACCTCGGCACAGAAGACCGCGGCGAGCGTAATGGAAGAAATGATCGAGCGTTAAGAGCAGCAAGCCCGCGAGTCTGGACTTGTTCGGACTGCGCGACGCGCGACCCCCGACGGTGCGGATCGTCTCTCGTTGCGTTTGCGACAGGCAATTTAACCCGCTACTAATCACTCCCTCCGTCTCGTATAATTCTCGTCTCGAAGCTGCTTTGCGCTTCGAAATTTTCCAGCTTAGGCTTCGCTGTGAAGCGTTGGACAAAAAGTCTGCTCGCAATCACCGTGCTCGTCGTCGCAGTTGCCGCGGCGATTCCTGTTTTCGTGCATGCCAACACCTTCCGCCCTGCCATCGAAAAAAAACTCAGCGTGGTGCTCGGCCGCGGCGTGACGCTTGGGGACCTGCACTTGTCTGTATTTTCCCGCAGCCTGGTAGCCAAGGACCTGAGTGTGGCCGATGACCCAAACTTCAGCGCGGCACCGTTCTTAACGGCGAAGGAAGTGCGCATCGGCGTGTCGCTGCGCCCTCTGATTTTTTCACACGAGGTCGTCTTGCGCGATTTGGAGATTGAGTCTCCGCAAATTACGGTGATTCGCGCCGCGAGCGGAGCATGGAATTTCTCTAGCGTCGGGCACCGCGCGGCCGCGGGCGCGCCCGCTAACGGCAGCGTAGCGAAAATTGCCGCTCCCGAAACCTCCAAAGGATCCGCAGGGCCACTCTCCGACCTTTTCGCTGACCGGCTCGCCGTCGCAGACGGCCGCCTCGTGTTTTCGGACGCTACTGCGCGAGACCAAACGACCGTGTATGACCACGTGAATATTACGGCGCGCGATTTCGCGTTCGCTTTGCAGTTTCCGTTCGAGTTCAGCGCGGATCTGCCTGCCGGCGGCTCGATCTACGGCAGCGGTCGCCTCGGGCCCATCAATGGCGCCGATGCGTCGGCGACGCCGGTTGAGGTGCAAATCACGGTGAAGAGCTTCGACCCGGTGGGCGCTGGATTTTTCGATCCGGAGGACGGCGTATCGTTCCTCGCGGACTTGAGCGTACATAGCGCGTTCGACGGGC
>Ga0209221_1000068_pt1 | contig 61760 bp, 61 predicted proteins | sample BlaSpr_A8_Ref_O2_FD_187989 | JGI IMG/M metagenome (GOLD analysis project Ga0209221, IMG submission 187989) | Forest soil microbial communities from Thunder Bay, Ontario, Canada - Black Spruce, Ontario site 2_A8_Ref_O2 (SPAdes) (version 2) | ecosystem: Environmental > Terrestrial > Soil > Boreal...
GTAACCATCACCGGCGGTAGCACCGCTGGCAAAGTGGCCCACACCACCAGCGTCATGCTCACTGCGGAGTAGTCAAATCGTCGCGCTGAATTTGCCTCTGTTGAATATGCCTTTGTAGTTGAATCTGTAGGGGCGGGACTCGCGCTTGCGGGACCCGCCCCTACGTCACCGTATATGAGTGTGCTCAAAGCACTTCGGCCAGCCTTATATAATCCTTACAGTTCTCTTATTCCTTCCTAATACCCGCGCGTTAACATCAGCCGCTTCACAAACAGCTCAACAGTTTCGGCGCGCACGCGCCGGGCAAAGCGGCAGCGCGCCGGGTGGCGCGGTCCACGGGAGTGCCCCTGTCCCTATCCGCAGGGAGAAGACCATATGACCATTTTCAATCGGCCCAATGATCGCGATATGGAATTTGTGCAGCGCAAGACCGTGGAGCATTTCCGGGGATTTCTGATCGCCCTGGCCGCGATCCTTGTGCTGGTTCTGATGGCGGTGTTTTTGCTGCGCGTCACACGCATCGAGGCCGGCCACGTCGGCGTGGAAATCAATCTCGCCGGCAGCCAGCGCGGCGCTTCGGAAATTCCGATTCGCACCGGGTGGGTGGTTTACAGCCCGTTGCGCACGCAGATCATCGAATTTCCGACGTACGTGCAAACCGTGAAATGGACGCGCGACACGGCCGAAGGACATCCGATCAACGAAGAAATGGGATTCAACTCTAAGGAGGGAATGGAAATTCTGGTGGACGTTTCACTCTCGTATGCGATCGACCCGACCAAGGTGCCGGATTTTTACGTGAAGTATCGCGTGAGCGACCTGGAATTGTTCACGCACGGCATCCTGCGGGACATCGTGCGCAATTCGCTGAATGAAGTCGCCTCCACGTTCACCGTCGAGGATATCTACGGCGAACGCAAGGCGGACTTTCTGGGCAAAGTGCAAGCGATGATCGAGCAGAAAGTTGCTCCGGTCGGCGTCAGCGTCCAGCAGTTCGGTTTCATCGGCGCGCCGCGTGTCCCGGAGGTGATCGCGGCGGCCATCACCGCAAAGGCCCAGGCGATTCAGCAGGCCGAGCGCGCGCGAAATGAACTGGCGACCACGCAAGCGGAAGCCGCGAAGAAAATCGCGGAGGCCGAGGGCGACGCCAAGTCCATGGTTACGCGCGCGCAGGGCGAAGCCGACGCCAATCGCATCCGGCAGAACTCGTTGACGCCGCAGCTGCTCGAGCTGCGCCGCATAGAGAACTCGCAGATGCTGATCGAAAAGTGGAACGGCCAACTGCCACAAGTGGAATCGGGCCAGGGAAGCGGCATGATCCTGCAGCTCCCGCGACCGCAGTGATCCCTGCTGGAGGCCCACCCCCCAGCGGATACGGAGGCGCCGCGCTAGGAACGCAACTAGCGCGGCGTTTACTGTTTTTGTTCCGATTTTGGATTTGCTAGCCGCACGAGCGGAAGTCGCTTATGCCTCCAGCGTGAAGACAGCTTCGTAGAGGGCTGGATGGCCCTGGCCAAGCTGTTTGTTGCGGTCAAGAAATCCATTTTCTCGAAGCGACGCCACAATCCGCTCCTGGGATTCCATGTCGGAAGACTGCGCATAGTTGACAACGGTTTTTCCATCGAGACCGCGATGGATGCTGGCAGACTTCCACCCTGGAAGATGGCAAACCGAGCGCGCCGAATCGATTAGGAGATCAATGAGTGCCTGCTGATTCTCCGGTTTGACGGTGAAGACGTTGATCTGGGTGATAAGCCCAGAATTGGCTTTGATTACGGGCATGGCTATTCTCCTTTGACTGAAGTTGTCTTGGGAGACCCAAACCAATATCAAAGGATGTTGTAATGGCGCCGCCCAAGACGAAGTGCATACACACTCCTGCTTGTCGCGGGTTCCCCACGCTTTGTGGGGAACAGAGACTCCCTGGCGGGAGTTGGCCGGGCTTACCAATACCGGCCTGCCCTTTCTCGACTGTCCCAACTATACCAAACTCCATCCGCGGTATGTCTGTCGATTCCAACTGACCCACTACCTAATTCGCCGTCGGGGTGAAAATTTGGGAGTTTTTTCACAAATTGCTTAGCCGCGGAAGTACGGATTTCACAGCAGCGAGACGGACGCGATTAAGGCAATAGGCTGTTGCCGTCGTGTGTGAGCGATTGAACCGCGGCCGCCGTCGGCAGTTCGGGCTGCGCGCTTCGTGCCGCAGCCACCGCTATACCGCGCCCACGGATGTCGTCCAACAGCGTCCAATCCTGCTTGAACTCCATCATGGTTTCGCGGCTGTGCTTGGGGCTCTTCCACTCGCCGGCCATGCGCGCCAAAAGAATCTGGTAAGCGAATTGTCCGTCGGAATCGGCCGCATACACATTGCTGGCGCTGATCCCCACGCGCAGCGGCGGTTCGTCGCCGCGAAAATTCATCCACAGCGCTCCATTGGCATCCGCGGAAATCGTGCCGCCTGCGCCCAGCTTTTTGAAGACGCGCTTCAAATACATGCGGTCGGGGATCACTTCTTTGCGGATGGCTTCATCAACCGTCGCGTCGAACCGCTTCTGATATTCTTTCCACGCGTCCTTCGTGCCCACTATCGCTTCGCGCTCCAGAGTATCTTCCGCAGCAAGCTCCTGAACGCTCACGGCGTATGCGCTGCCGATGTCCAGGCTCGCGTCGCTGGCGCTTCCAGCAGCGTCGGATGATGGATGCGCTTCGAACTGATGCTCGGGATTGAAGTGGCCGGTGATCGCGTAGGACGCGGCGACGACCGGAACTCCCTGCCATGCGAAATACGCGAGTGGAATTACGAGTTTCTTCGAATGGTACAGCTGCTCGGTGCCGCTGCGGCATTCGCTGCTGCGCTTGATCGTTCCGGGAACTTGCGCAAAATGCAGCACGCGGAAATCGCTTTCGGGATGTTTTTCCGCGTAATGGGTTAGCGAGCGTGCCACAGCCTTCGGGCTGGTCATGAAAAAATCGTTCAGGTAATCGGGCTTCACCGCGCCGGGATAATAGACGTTCATCACGCGCCGCGTGAAATCGGCGCAATTGCGCGTCATGCCGTTGAAGTGGTTTACGTTCGGCAGGGAATTGAATTCGGCGATCAACTCGCGGTCCTGTTCCACCGTGGTCTTCACCACGAACATGTACATGCTGCGTTCCAGCGTCGCGCCCACCATCTCGCGCCACTCCGCGCTCTTGCCGCTGCGGCAGCGCTGTTCGGTGCAGATGGCCGCCAGGTATCTATCGCGATAACGTTCTTCCAGCGCCGCCTTAATGGCCTTCGAACTAACCAGCGGGCGATCACCCGGGTCCTCGACACCGTACAGATACACGCTCAGCGGAACGATGTTCCACTCGTATGGCTGGTCTTCGCCTAGCGTCGTGTAATTGCTCAGGATCGAACCCTGTTCGCCCGGCAGACACATTCGTATTTTCACGGGCGAACCGTCAGGACAAATCCGCGAGAGGTACACAGCGGTGTGGCCGGATCCGGTGATCCGGGCCACGCTGGTATCGAGGGATTCGTTCAGCACAACGCCGGCATCAGCGCGCGCGCGGGACGTCAGCAATGCTGCCAGCGCCAGGACAAAAAGGCACGCCGCTGACGCGCGTAGCTTCGAGAACCGCAACGTTTCCCGTTCCAACAAATGATGCCTCCCGTGTAAATTGGACCTAGAATTCGCCGAAAGCATGATGACCGCGCCTGCGCGGGCGGCCCATCAGTAAGAGTGGGTACGAACCGCTATAAATCGCCGTACTGCTCAAAGCGAACCCCTACAAGGACTTAAACCCAAATCCCGGCGTAAAGTTGTAGGTCGAAATCGCCCTAGACTTGGATGTAAGTCCTCTGAAATTGGCTGTTTGGAAGGTATAACGCAGGGAATCGAAGCGCCTGTTTCGTTCGCGCCGAGAGGTACACCAGCGCAGTAACTGCTCCCCGCTGGACGGGCCGCAAGGTAATCCGGCGGGGCTATTAATTTACGGCTTCATCCTGTGTCGGTTCCGCAGGGCTTACTCGACCGCGAAATTCACGCTGCGAATCTGCGTCAACGCCCCGTCAGATTCGCTGGCCTGTATTTTCAGCAGGTAATCGCCCGGCGGGATGTTCTCCACCGGCAGTCTCAGCGCCACGGGAATCACGGCGTTGCCTTTTTGTACGTACTCAGCCATGTCAATCCCCGACACCGCGCCCAAGGATTTCCCGGTTTTCGGATCCATGATCACGTACGTGCATTTCACCGTGGGCGGATTCGCATCCGCCAGCTGCGGCGCGTAAATCTGAGCGTACACCGCAACCTTGTCCGTCTTCTTGAAGTGATTGTCGGCGGAAGGCGTGATTTCCAGACTGCGCACCACGAGCGGCGCCCGGTCCGCCAGCAAATCGGCATCCAGTGTGCCGCCCATTTCAGAAACCGGCTGGAACTGATTGCTCAACGCCACCGCGCTGAGGCTGAATTTCTTCCCGTCGTACGGATCAACCGTTAGCGGAGTTTCAAACTTCGCGAATTTATCGCCGCCGCCGCTGACCACCACGCTCAACCGATATTGCCCCGGCGCCACCGAGAATTGGTTTTGATATTTCATCGGTGCCTGCATGAATTTCTCCCACTCGCCTTTTTCCATGTCCAACGTGACTTCATCGCTGAATCGCGAGGCCACGCTCCCATCCGGGCGGTAAGCGATTCCCAGCACGTTGACGTCCGCGTGATATTTTCCCTTCACTTTGGGGCAATCGATTGACGCGGTGGGAACTGCCATCGCCAGATGCACCCGAGCCTCGTTCGGCGAGGTGTAAAAAAATGGCGCTTCCAGCGAGCCTGCGCCACCCACACCCGCAGCGGCCTTCGCGCTGGCGACCGCATTCCCCACAGCCGCTCCAGCAGCCGAAGCGCGCGACTCCATCTCCTTCTCGATTGGTTTGCCGGCCAGCAAATCGTTGGAGACAATATTGCAGAATCCGCTGCGCGCGCGAACGTTCGTGCCGCTGCGTTCTACTTTCACTTTCAGTGCGTGACAGCTTCCCGCCGCCGATTCCGCGGGTGTATACCCCAGCAAGTAATATTCGCTCTGTTCGCGCGCAATCTTCTCCAGCCCAGACATCAGGTCATTCGTGTTTATGATCGGGAAGCCACCAGTTCCGGTCGCCAGCGCGTACATCACCTGTTGATTCGTGGATGCAGACGCAGGAAACTGCGGAACGATCTGCCGCGCCTGATTATACGGAGAATTGCTATTCGTACTGCCAACGCCAGGCCTACCGGTGCCCGTACCACCGCCCGTCCCGCCCTTGCCTCCGCCGGTTCCGCCAGTGCCGCCGCCCGTCCCGCCCTTACCGCCTCCAGTCCCGCCGCCGGTACCACCTCCCGTGCCACCGCCGGTACCTCCACCGCCGCCGTGTCCGCCACCTACTCCGCCTGGAGCGCCCCCGCCGCCGTGCTGTGGCTCGGCAAAGAACGCCACCGCAGCGGATGCATGATATGCGGCGAGTTGAAATTCCGCCTGTGACGTTTGCGTAGTCGAGCTGACTGCTGCCGTGTACGCGGAAGCGTCACCTGAACGCGCAACATTCCATCTCGATCCTGAATTCCGTGCGCTGGCCCATGTCTGTTGTGTGCCGTCGCGCAGCATTTGCCCCATCGGCGTCGCTACCAGTCCGCGCACATCCAGAGGATACACGGCCACGTTCGCCTTGTTGCAAGCATCAATCGTCGCAGTTAATTCCGAAACGCGTTCGGGGCTAAGTTCGAATCCTGCGGTGAACAGAATCAGGCTCTTTCGGCCAGGGATCGACGTTAGGCTCTTCGCCAACTGCCGCAGAGAAAGCAGCAAGGTGTACGCGCCGAAATCGCCTGCGGCGTTCCCCAAGCTCGGCACGCCGGCTTGCAAGCCCGCCGTTGACAAATTCGCATTCATCGCGCCGCCGGTTGAGTTCGCCAGGCCTCCCGTGGACGCGCTGGCGTTCGGTGATACCGAAGAAGTGGAGATTCCGGAAACCGCCTGCTTCAGCCGGGTCGCGTCCATCGTGAAGTTTTGCGCGAACTGCATAGTCCCGCCAAAATTTACGATGGCCATCACGCGATCAGGCCCCGCATAGGCGTCAATAAATTTGCCGGCCGCCGCCCGCGCGCTGGGCTGGTCTCCCAAAACCATCGAGGAGTTGTCAAAGAACAGCACCATATAGTGGCGTTTAGCCTCGATGGGAATATTGGGGTCCGCGCCGAACGAAAAGGAATTGATGGCCTGCTGCTTGTCGTCTTCATAGACGCGAAAATCGTTGGTGGTCAGGTCCTGCACGTAGTTGCCCTTCTTGTCCGTCACCACCACGTCCACGCGCACTTCGCGGGTTTCCGCTTTGATCGAGCCTCCAGCCGGGGTTTGCGCTTGCTGTGCGTCGGAAGCCGTTGGCGCGGTTTGCGTGGGGGCGGCCGGAGTCGCTCCCTGTTGCGAAGGAGGTGCCTGCGCTTGCGCCGCCGGTGCGGCCGGCGCTTGCTGCGCGCGCACGATCCCGGGCGATTGAATAGCGCGCCAGCTCAGTCCGCCGGCAGCAAAAATCAAAAGCAGCATCGTCAAAGTAGTCGCTACGCGTCTGCGGTTCATTTTTCACCTTCCTGCATCGAACGTGTGTATTTCAACGCCTGCTCAGCCAATCTCTATGGAATCTCCACCACGCCATTTCGCGCCGAAAGCTGCGCGGCCTTGCTGTCGCGCACCACCAGCCGCACCAGATAACCGCCGGGCTTCACGTCAAAATTGGTCTTCACCGTAACGCCCGTCTGGTCCAGCCGTGCCAGCGTAGCATCCTTCAATCGCAGCTCCAGCGTCTGTTCCGTGCCCGTAATGAAATTGCCGTTGCGATCGAACAGCGCGGCCACAATCGTCAGATCGTCCCAATTGCGGCCTTGCGATTTCTCAAAATTTACGTGAGTCAAATCCACGTGCGACAATACCGAAAGCTTCGCGTTCTGTGCGTCGGACTTGTAATACTGCAGATGCATCTGAATGGGCAAGCTTTGTTGCTCATCCTGCGAGAACAAAGCATCCTCGATGTCCTGCTTGGCCAGCTGTTCCGGCGTCTCGCCGCGCTTGGGGGCGAAAAATCCCCGCCGTGCCTGCACTGTATATTTTTCCTTGGTCGTCAGTTTCACGCTAATACTATGAAACTTTCCGTCGTTTTTCAGGTTAGAAGGAACAAACGCCAGTAGGTAGGAAACTTCCGGCTCGGCTGCAGTAGTGCGAAAGCCCACGTCCAGGTCGTTATTATTTCGAAAATAGAAGCCGCCTGTGCCGTAGGCCAGATCCGCCAGCACTTCGGATTGCACTTGTTGTTCTGTGATCCGGTATTGTAGCGAAAGTCCGGCCGTGGCGGAATTCGCGCGCACCGGCACGGCCTGGGTAATGTCGCCTAGGGGGTCCACGGCGTAAAGCCCGCGCGCGTCCAGCGTATTGATGAAAATGTTCGCGTGGTTGGCCTTGTCAATCACCTCGGACACCTCATACTCATGCGTCGAAGTGAGGAAGCCCGGCGAAACCAGCACGATGCTGCGCTGGCCTGGCAGCGCGGAGACGCGGCGCACTACTTCCGTCAGGCGCCGTACCGCATACTGCGTGTTTGTCTCGCCCGCGCTTAGAACTAATGCAACCGTGGATTGAACCGTCATGTTGGACTGGGACGCAGTCCCCGCGACGGTTCCCTGAGTGGGGGTCGGAAGTGCAGCGCCACCCATGGCTAAGTTGCAGGCCACGGCATCCTCGGTAGCCGCCGTCAAGGCTTGTATGTCATTTTTATTCTGAATTAAATCCGCTTGGTAATACGTCATTTGCAGGCAGTCGTGTTCCGTTGCGGGATCGTAGGCGCCCACCGGGCTGGCCATCAGCTGAGTAATGGCCTCGCGGATTTTCGCGTGGTCATCGGTAAAATCCACCTGGTTGTGTCCGGAAACGGTGAAAACCGCCAGGCGCTGATTCGGCTTCACCGAGGAATCGATAAATCGCAACGCCGCCACTTTCGATCGGGTCAAGTCACCGACGTCGAGATGCGCGTCGTCAAACAACAGCGCCACAAAACGCGACGGCATCGTCAGCGCGCCAGATCCGGATTTTCCTGCGTCTCCGGCCGTCGAATCGGTCAGCGAATAGGAAGTCGGGTCCGGAGGCAGCGCGATCGCTTCACCGCGCGCCACCTGTTTTTGGGCCCCGCCCGGTGTCTCCGCGGAAAAATGCGTGATGAATTGCAGTTTGCCGTCCTGCTTCACTTGGAAATCGTCCTTCTGCAGATTTTCCACCGCGTGGCCGGTTGAATCATGAACCACCACGCGCACCGGAACCAGGTTCGCGTGCGATTCCAGCGGCACCGTGGAAGTCCGCGTGTTAATTTCCGGTGTCGAAGTGGTGGCGTCAGAAACCGGTACAGCAGAAGCCGGCGACGCGGAGGGGGTTGTGGCAGGCTGTGACGCGGGCGATTCGGCCCCGGTGGATGATTGCCCACTATTCGACGGCTGCGCAGGGATCGCTGATGTATCGCCTGCTGGAGTCGGCGAAACGGACGGAACAGACGTGGACTGAGTTGCGGTTTGCGTCGTGGATTGCCCAGGACCGGGATTCTGCGGCGAGGAAGGCGCGGCAGCGGCGCCAGATTGCCCGACAGGAGTTTGTGTGCCGCCAGATTGTGCCGCAGGAGGTTGCTCTGAAGGTGCCGGCGTCGAACCAGACTGCGGAGCAGGTGGCGCCGTCGCCTGAGGCGGCGGTGCTGTTGCCGGCTTCGGGTGCTTGATGAGGGAAGGCGGAGGATCGTCGGCCGGGGCGGGCGGCGTCGAACTATTCTGTGCCGCGGTTGATTGAGCCTGGCACCGTGGCGCAAACCATGCGGTGGCGCATGCCAAACCCGCGCACAACGTTAGCGCACCGACCCTGCGAGCCACACGCCGGTTGGTCGCCCAACATGCCGCACGTTTGCCCGCAACGGTACTCATTCGGCCACTCCTGCCCGCCGCTTCTGTGCGGAAACCGCTGCTCCGTTCGTTTACGCCTCAGTTACTCTTGCACGGAAGTCTACTCGCCCCTTCCACCCGCGTCAATCGTTACGCCGCGGGCCAACCGCTACCACGCACGGTCGCGAACAATACCGCTATCGAGCGGCTTACTCACCTTGCTAGAATCCGCGGCATGATTTTTCGCAACCGGAGGCCAGATCGCCATGCATTGGGACCCAAAGTCAGATAAGCGGATGGAATTCGAGACGAAGCGGAGGGAAGGGAATTCTGCCGATCGTGAACCAGCGGCTTGGAGTCGCCGCGAGTTCCTCACAAACTCAACCGGCCTCGCAGTCGCCGGCGCGATTGGAGGCTTGGCGGAAAATCTACAGCTGTCGGCTCAGGAATCGGCGCCGGCAAGTGCGGCCAAGCCACAAACATCCGCGGTCGCGTCCACACCCAGAAAAGTGCGGCGCATCATTATCGATACGGATCCCGGTATTGACGACGCGATGGCGATCTTCCTCGCGTTGCGTTCGCCGGAGCTGAAGGTGGAAGCGATCACGCCGGTTGCGGGCAATGTGCCGCTGGATTTAACTCTGCCCAACGCGCTGCGCCTGCTGGAAATTGCCAAACGCAGGGATATCCCGGTGGCGGCGGGCGCCAGCCATCCGCTGGTGCGGCGCCTGGCGACGGCAGGGCATGTTCACGGCGTAAACGGCTTAGCCGGGGTGGAATTTCCAGAGCCAAGAATAAAGCCGGTGCACGATACTGCTCCCGATCTGATTCGCCACATCGTGCGTGAAGATCCCCACGAGATAACCATCGTAGCCATCGGTCCGCTGACGAACGTCGCGCTCGCCCTGCGCGCGGATCCTGAAATCGCCAGCATGATTCCCGCGATTGTGATCATGGGCGGCTCACTGTCCGGTGGCAATATGACGCCCGCGGCCGAATTTAATTTGTACGTGGATCCCGAAGCCGCCCGCATCGTCTTTGATGCGGGTGTCCCGCTCACCATGGTCGGCCTGGACGTGACCCGCAAATGCAAGGTGAGCGAGGAACACATCAAGCAGCTGGAAGCCACGAAGACTGCGGTAAGTCAGGCGGCGGGAAAAATCCTGCGCGCCACCTACGAACGGATGCGCCACGGCGGAGAAGTGACGGACATCGTTATGCACGACGCGCTAGCGGTAGCCTCGCTGATTGACCATGATGTGATCACGCGGAAGGACTACTACGTCGAAGTGGAAACCGCCGGGGAATGGACCGCGGGTCAAACAATCGGCTACGACGGCCACGGTCCCATCCGCAAATCGCCACAAATGGAGACCCGCGCCCCCGAACCGCCGCCCGCGGAAATACCCTTTAAGGCCAACGCCCAAGTAGCAGTCGGCGTCGATCCCGATCGTTTCTTTCACCTGTTGATTTCGCGTCTGACGGGAACCGCAGCGTAAATCGCGCGATGGACATCGCAGCGAGCCGATGCTGCAAAAATTCTCGAACATTTAATGCAGGATTCGCACAAACGCAGTGATCTGTCGCGAGGAGTCGCATATATTCATGCGGACTTGAGCGGCTGAACTCAGGCCTTCGGATGGATGGAGAAGCGCTTTCAGCATCGCGAGGGAAATCATTGGGAACTGACAAGACCAAGCGGGCAAAATCCCGGCTACGCGGCCAGAAGCTTCCTGCCGTGGAAACAACGTCTATGATCAAGGGGCCCGGGCACGTTTCCTCGTTTAAGCCGCTGCTGCAACCCGGAAAGAAAAAAGATTAGTCCTGGCGCCCGTACCACCACGCGAACGTCACCACACGCGCAGCACGGCAGACGCAGTCCCTATACATCCGCGAGACGTTGGCATGTCCGCGGAACATAAATCGGCTAGATCGTTTGCAGCGGTTGTTCCGCTTCAATTCCCAACGCCTCGCGCATTTTCTGCAATAGCGATTCGCGCGAAAATGGCTTCTGCAAATGCGCGGCATTCGCCACGAAGTCTTCTTCGGAGTCGTGCTCCAGGTAACCGGACATATACACAATCTTTAGCCGTGGACGCGCGCGTTTCAGCCGTTGCGCCAGTTCCGTGCCCCGCATGCGCGGCATTTTCACGTCGGTCACCAGCACATCAATTGTTCCGGTTTGCTGCTCCGCCTTTTCGAGTGCGTCCAATCCGTCTTTTCCCGCAATTACCTGGTATCCGCTCGAGCGCAGGAACTCGCCGGCTAGTTCGCGCACCGCTTCCTCATCTTCCACCAGCAGTACAGTTCCATTGCCGCGCGAATATTTGGCCGTCGGCTCATCTTCGGAGGGAAGCTGCGGCGCGGCCGCGGTTTGCGGCAAGAAAATTTCAAACCGCGTGCCCTGGCCCGGCGCGCTATCTACCCAGATGTATCCGCCACTTTGCTTCACCACGCCGTATACAGTCGCCAGGCCTAGTCCCGTGCCTTTACCCAATTCCTTCGTGGTGAAAAACGGCTCGAAGATTTTCGCCTTGGTCACTTCGTCCATGCCCGCGCCGGTGTCCGCCACCGTCAGCAGCACATAACGTCCTGGAACCGTGGGCGGATGGCTGCGCGCGTACGCTGGATCCAGCACCACATTTTGCGTGGAAATAGTAAGCTTGCCGCCTTTCATCATCGCGTCGTGCGCGTTCACTGCCAGGTTCACCAGTACCTGCTCGATCTGTGAAGGGTCGGCCTTCACCCGCACCAGCGAGTCGCCCGGGCGGAATGTGTATTCGATTTCTTCACCGATCAACATCGGCAGCATTTTGCCCACGTCGGAAATCAGCGAATTCAAATCCAGCACGCGCGGCTGCAGCACTTGCATGCGGCTAAAAGCCAAAAGCTGCCGCGTCAACGTTGTCGCGCGGTCCGCGGCTTTGCGCACCTGCGCGATGCTCGATTGCGCCGGGCTCAACGTTCCCAATTTCATTTCCAGCAGATCGCTGTGACCCTTGATCACCGTCAGCAGGTTATTGAAATCGTGCGCCACGCCGCCGGCCAGCCTGCCCACCGCTTCCATTTTTTGCGCTTGCCGCAACTGGTTTTCCAGTGTCTGGCGTTGCTCCTCGTTTTTCTGCAGAGTGCTGCGCATGCGCTCAAAAGCCGCAGTTACTTCCGACACCTCGTCACCGCTGTCCGGACTGAGTGGATAATGATAATTGCCCTGTTCAAGCGCGCGCACGCCCTGCACCAGCGTCTCTAGCGGCTGCGTGAAAGTCCGCGAAAGCACGAACACCAGCGCCCCGCCGGCGAAAACGGCCAGAAATCCCAGCGTCATCAGCGTGTGATTTAATCGCGTGAGCACTGCCATTGCGTCGTCGTACGGCTTCAGCACCGTGAGAGTCAGCGGCGGGGAAGACCCGGGCGTCAGATTCATTGAACTGACCAGATAACTTTTGCCGCCAATTTCTAGCCTGTCTCGACCTGTGGCTGACTTCAGTCCGGGCGCCACCATGGCGTCGTCCATCATCGAAAGCGAGCTGACCACTGGTTCGTCGCCGTAGCGGAAAGCCACCTGGCACAATGCGATTCGGCCCACGTCGGCCGCCACGCGGGAATCAATCTCGCGTCCGACGATCACCGTGCCCAGATACATTTTGGATGATGATCCGCCCAGTTGAACCGGGCGCAGCGCGACCTGATAAAGATGGCCGCCTCCGAACCACCAGCCACCTTCGCCATTCGCGGAGGAGGAGTGAGCCAGAGCTTTTTCCGCGACGTCCTGCGGAAATCCCGGAACCAGCGTGTGCAGCGCGACGATTTTTCCCGTCCAATCCGCCAGCGCAAAAAGTTCCGCGTCGCCTGAACTCCACATTTGTTCGGAAGCATCTTGAATTACTCCCACCTGATCGTCCGCCATCATGGCCTTCAACTCCGGACGCGTAGCCAGCAATTCGGCGGTGCGCTCCAGCTGTATTTGCCGCTCCGCGTGCAGGTTTTGGAAGGTCAATACGGAATTGCGCGCATTTTGCTCGACGACCCCGCGCACCTGTTCTTCAGCGGCGTGGCGCACCACGGCCAAAGTGGCGAACGTAAGCGCGGCAATCAGCAAGGTAAGCGACAGGAGGAATTTCGTGCGCAGGCGCGCCTTCGCTAACCGCGCATCCGGTGCGTTCAGCCAGCGAAGAAATGTCGAAGCGATTCGGTTGCCCATACCCCTGCCTGTGCGGGGAGTAGTCTCACCCACGTGAAGGATAGCCACCAGAGTGGCTCCGGGGAAATGGGCCGTTGGTACCGAAGTTCGCACGTGTGTGGGCCTAAGGGTTTCGTACTAAGGCCCGGCAAGCGCGCCAAAGAGCAGTGGCGGACGGCGGAACGCCTGTCCCGTCTCCCACGCACGCTCTTGAACTCGGGACATCACAGACAGTTCCGCCGCCCACCGGTTGCGGGCAGGGAAGGCATTCATCGGGGGCGCTGTGCTGCACCCACGTTACATAGCGCCTTCGTCCGCAGATGGCCCGTAAATCGCCGGCACCGGAATGCTGTTCAACCGTAGATACACCCCCAGTTGCGCCCGATGATGAATGCCGTGGTTCATCACCCACGTGCGCAGGCACTCGACGCGCGGCATGCTGATGATCGTCGCGCCATTGCTCAGCAGCGACCAGTTCTTGTGCATCTCCGCGTCGCTGGCTTTCGTCAGCAATGCCCGCGCGGCTGATACATTCTTGTCAAACTTCGCCAGCAGTTCCTTGGTGGTTTTGGGCGGCGGAGGCGGGGTGGGCGCAACTCCGTTGGGAGCCATGTCCAGCGACTCTTGCTGCAGGGTGTACACCGCCCACTCCGGGACGTCCGCGAGATGATTGGCGAGCCAGCCCATCGTTCCGGACTTCTGGTGCGGCTTCCAGGAAAATTTTTCGGTTGGCACGCGCTCCAGCGTCTTGCGCGTATTGGCCATCTCAGCGTCAAATTCGGCTAGCAGCGCTTCGTTCAATGCCATGGATCCCTCCAAAGTGACTAGCGTGGTTGGGGTCACAACGCCGGAAAGTGTAGGCGAATAAAAAGCGAAAGTCAAGATATCATAACTAACGGTAACTGGTCAGTTTCCCTTGAATGCTGTCAGCTCAACCGGTCGATGCAACAGCGTCTAATCAGTTGATCCGACGATACTGTTCCCTCGTGACCCGATTTGTTGGGCTGTGCTCGGTCAAATCAAGCCAGGGTAGCCTTCCGCCTGACCTCATCTAGCCAGCGGTTTTAGCTTTTGTTTTAAACTGCGTTTTAGGATACTCGCGTGACTCCTGATAAGTTCGATTAGCGGACTTGTCCTTTCAAGACTGGGCGAGTCGCGTTACCGGACCACCGCGCTTACCAGGGCTCACTCCCGCTCTTCGCTTCCCAGGACTGAATACGCCGCCGAACTTCCACGAGCCAGCGGGCACAACATCGTGGCAAATCCCCAGGCCCGCAATTCGTTTCATCGGTATGCTGCCACCTTTCGGAGAGCATCGGGATACTATCGGAGCGGTGCGAAAACACAAAAAGGGTAACTCTGGCGTGGCTATGTGGGCGTTGCCGGTTCTTGCGGAATGAACTCAATCGTCGAGAGAATCGGTCAGTGGCTTGACAGAATCGATCCCGGCGTCCACCGCCGCGTCAAGGGCCTGCGACTTGTAACCGCATACGGCATTGCTGCCATGCTGGGGGCGCTGCTCTACAGCTCGTATCACATCTCGGGCGGCTCGATCCTGAGTTACCTGGCCGCCGGCTTCGGCCTCTGGGCGAGCGTTTCAGAAGGTCAGTCAACTCGCTGGTTGTCTACTCGCGATCTTGTGCTCCTGAATGCTGCCGCGGTGGCCGGCGCCGTAAGTTTGATCGGTCTTGCGCCGCTCCTGATGCACCACGGGCGGCTACGTCCGGAGTGGATCCTGATCACGGGCGCGTTCCTGGTTGGATATCTCAAGCGATTCGGAATCCTTGGCGCGGGCATTGGGTCCCAGATCTATATCGGTCAGCTTCTCGGCTACGGAACCGGGGTCACTCGGGCCGATCTGGGACTGGTAGCGCTGGCGGGACTAATAGCCACGGTAGCATCGGTCGTACCTCGCTTGCTCAGCGGACCCGCGGAGCATGCGACGGCTGTGCAAGTTGTGGATGCCTCAATCGGGGACGGGCAGGGATCACCAGAACTGCGGATGGGGTTACAGGCAGCCGTGGCCGCGTTTGCCATCGTTTCACTACGCAGCTTGATCCACCTTCAAGAGTCCGCATGGGCAATTACTGCGAGCACCTATGTCATCGCCGGGTCGGCATCGGGGACTGCAGATCGCGTTCGCCGGCGCCTCATCGGAACCTTGATCGGGGTTCCGCTCGGCATCGCCTGCGTGCCGATCGCAATGCACATACCACCGCTGGCGTGGATACTCGCTGCAATGGCAATGATTACTTACGCCATGGCATTACCAGAGCGCTACGACATTGCCTGTGCGGCATACGCGTTCACGCTGATGGTAACGTTGGCGATCACTGGAGAAACATCGATATCAGTCTTGGGGGCGCGCGCCTGGGAAACGTTGCTCGGCGGGTTACTGGGAGTGGTGGCTGCGAAAGTCATTCTTCCTCTGCCCTGGCGGCGCATCGGAAACTGATGTCATAACGACGCCGGCCTCACAGCGGCCCGAGTAAACTGTTCGGTGTTCACCCTAACAGCGCTCGAGCCGAAGGAGGCCTCGATGCAAATTATAGGCGTTGATTTACACACACGGCAACAAAGGATCGCGATGTTGGATACCGAAACAGGAGAATTGGTCGAGAAGACCCTGCAGCACGAGGGCGAGGAAGTGCGGGAGTTTTATTCGGCACTGACGGGTTCGGTGCAGGTCGGGCTGCAAGCCAGCGGATCGATGCACTGGTTTCTGGAGTTGCTGGAGGAACTGGGGATCGATTATCGGGTGGGTCATCCGTCGCAGATTCGCAAAGCGGAGACCCGCAAACAGAAACACGATCGGCGGGATGCGGCGTTGCTGCTAAAACTCCAAGTAGAAAAGCGCTTTCCCTCGATTTGGATGCCTGCGAGCGAACTGCGAGATCTGCGCACACTGCGGAGGCAGTGTCATCCGTGGGTGCGTATTGGGAGGCGAGTGCCAAACACGCTGCAAGCGATGGCGCTCAGTCACGGTCTGCGGCGAGGCAAGACGGTGTGGAGCCAGGCAGGCCAACATGGCATGGCATCCTTGCCGCTGCCGCTGCACACCGCCTATCGGCGCAGCGAATTGCAACACTGGTATGACCAGTTGCAGGGACCGATCGACGAACGGGACAAACGTGTGAGTGCTCAAGCCTGGCAGCGCGCCGGGGCCAGGTTGTTGCTGACCCATCCGGGCGTGGGACCGGTCACAGCGTTGGCCAGCGACGTGTTTTTAGGTGATGCGGGGCGTTTCGCTGACGGCAAAGCCGTGGCGAGTTATGTGAGAATGATCCCGCGTGAAGACTCTAGGGGAGGTCGACAGCGGCTCGGTGGGTTGAGCAAACAAGGGAATCCGCTATTGCGTTTTCTCTGGTGCGAGGCGGCCCTACATGTCGTACGCCGGGACCCGGAGTTGCAGCGGTTCTACCGGCGCAAGCTGGCAGCGAAGGGATGGGGTAAAGCCAGAGTCGCTGCCGCCCGCAAACTCGCGATCCGGCTGGGGATCCTGTTGCGCGACCAAATCGATTATCCAGAGTTCTGTCGTCGTGGCCAGTTGCGGCAGAAAAGCGGTGCTACCGGTGCGGGGACGCCAGACGTGGGTCATAGTCCTGCAATCTTGTGACTGTGAAACTGATTAGGCTACCCGCCTCCCTGAAGGGGAGGGAGTTCGAATTACTCATCATGGTCCACAGGGATCGAAGAGATGGTTGGTGGGCAACACCGGATTGATGAACGGACGCGGGTTGAGCGAGCCGGGTGAACACGGATGAACAGGAATCGACGGCGAACCAATCGCCGAAGAGAAGGGCTCAGCTGCGCCCGCGTACGGGTGTGCGCGGAGAAAGCAAAAAACAGAACAACAATCTCTTGACACGGTCGGCATCGTTAGAGATGACCCACTACCCAAAAAGCCCGGTCGCTATGCGCCATGCCGCAACTGCTCGCGCACGCCTGGCTGGCTCTGCGAGATTCCAGCGGAACTCCGGCCTACTCCGTGGCATCCTATGTGCCAGTCAGTCTCGCACCGACGTACGGGGGGTTCTCTCTTGCCAGTCATTCGCACCTGCAGCCATTGCGGAACGCAGAACCGCATCCCGGCGAAATTTCTCGCCAGCATGGGCCGTTGCGGCTCCTGCAAATCGCCGCTGCCGCCGATCGCGGAACCGCTCGCGGCGGACGAACAATTATTCGATGAAATTGTGAAGACCAGCCCCGTGCCGGTCCTCGTGGATTTCTGGGCGGGCTGGTGCAGGCCTTGTCTTGCCGCCGCGCCGGAAGTAGCGCGCACCGCCGCGAACATGGCGGGCAAAGCGGTGGTGCTGAAAGTGGACACGGAAAAATATCCGCAGCTGGCGGGGCGCTTCAACGTCAGCAGCATTCCCAACTTCGTGGTCCTCTCCGGAGGCCGCGTGGTATCGCAGCAGGCCGGCGTGGTGGACCACAGCCAGATGGAACGCTGGCTCAAGTCCGCCGCGGCCGTTTCTGCTTGACCGACAATTTCTAAAGCGTTGCGCCGTTGCCAACCCCTGTAGGGATTTCTGTCCGGACTAGATCACCGCAAAAAATCGCCCGCCTATGCCGCGTCTCGTGCACCGCATGCACGCTTCAATTTCCGCCGTCGCTCCGGTATTCTCGTGCTCAGCTTCCGGAGGTATTCATCATGAAATTCGCATCCCTGTCCGCACGATTCCTGCTGGCCGCAGCCGCCTCTCTCGTGTCCCTTGCGCCGCTCGCCGCTCTCGCGAATGCGCAACAGCCGGAAATCCCAAAGACCACTGCCGAAAGCGTCGGCGGCATCCTCAGCTATACAGAGGATCAGTTCCTCTCCGTCGCCGAAGCCATGCCCGCCGAAAAATATTCCTACATCCCCAGCGCGCCGGGCGGCAATTTCGACGGCGTGCGCACCTTCGCCGAACAGGTGAAGCATGTGGCCTGCGGCAACTTTGCCTTCTTCAACGAGATCGAAGGGAAGACGCCTCCCGCCGATTGCGAAAAGGGCGGTCACGCACCGGCGACGACTAAAGCCGAACTGCTCCAATACCTGCGCGATTCTTTCGCCTATGGCAACAAAGTCCTGGCCACCATCAACGCGCAGAACGCGATGGATCGCGTCGAAGGCCGCTACGGCGGGCCAAACACCAAGCTGGGCCTCGCGGTCGTCGCCGTCTGGCACATCACCGATCACTACGGTCAGGTCGTCTATTACTTGCGCCTGAACGGCATCGTCCCCCCGCCGACGCAACAGCACGGCCTGAAAGTGCGCTGAAGCGGTGCACCCTGTGCGGGTCATGAGGCACGTTGCAACAACGCGCGCCGTCGCCCGCGTTCGGCCTGCGAATAGCCAGGTTGCTGGACGGCACACCGCTAAAACAGCGCGCCCCGGGGATTCCCCACCCTGAAATTCAAGTATTTACTGTATGGCCGAATCCGTAGCATTTCGCCACTATGTGCGCGGGACAATGAGAGCGCGGGTTGGGAAACCTTATTAATAAAATTTTAAGGGCTGGGCCCCACCTGCGCTCTCCACTCCCTTCCCCTGTTTTCTCCGAGTAGGCGATCCATACCGAGTGGTTTCCCCGCCACTCGTGTGTCATCTTCCTGGCCACATTCGTAAAGCGCCCGGTTCCCGGTGAGGATGCGCGGCAGCCCTGCCCTGAAGCAACAGCTCCAAACCAAAGTCGAGTAGCACATCTCCGCGCACCGTCGCTGTTCGGCCTCGCATCTATGACCGACGCAAAACATCAGCGGGATGGACTTGTGCTGGCGCTCACGAGCGTTTACGCTGGCGCTGATGCCGCCGCCGTCGTCTCCACCGCCTCTATTTCCGCCCGACCCACCGCCGAATGACCCAGCGACTCGTACGTCGCAGGACGCTGCGCGTCATCGTGCCCTGGAAATTCGCATGCGCCTTGAGCGCCTGCCCGCTACGCGCTACATCTGGTCGCTGGTTCTGCTGCTATCGCTCGGCGGCTGGTTCGAATACTACGATTTGTTTTTCACCGCGTACGTCGGGCCCGGTCTGGTACGCAGCGGCCTCTTCACAAGCACGTCCGCAGCGTTCTTCGGCTTCAACGGTCTCGCCAGCTTCGTTGCTGCGACCTTCGCGGGACTGCTCATCGGCACGCTGGTCTTCAGTTTCGCTGCCGACCGTTTCGGCCGGCGCCTGATTTTCACAACTTCGCTACTGTGGTACACCGCCGCCACGCTCGTGATGGCGTTTCAACCTACGGCCCACGGAATTGTGATGTGGCGCGTGATCGCGGGCGTAGGCATCGGCGTCGAACTCGTCACCATAGACACCTACGTCACCGAACTGATGCCCCGACAACTTCGTGGCCGCGCGATCGCGCTCAGCCAGATCGTAGGCTTCACCGCGCTCCCGGCGGTTGCGCTGCTTTCCTGGTGGCTCGTGCCGCAGCAACCGCTCGGTCTGCAGGGATGGCGTTGGGTGGTCCTGGCGGGTTCACTCGGCGCAATTTTCGTGTGGTTCATTCGCCGCGGCTTGCCGGAAAGCCCGCGCTGGCTGATGGCGCATGGAAAATTCGACGAAGCCGAACGCATCACCGCCGGGATGGAAGCGCGCGTCGAGCGAGATCTCGAAAGGGAAGCAGGAAGTGGATCCCCGGCGTCGCAACCCTCGCGCACGATGCTTGTCGCATCCCGCCCTGCCGAAACTCGCGGTAACCTGCTCGAGCTCGCGCGTCCGCCCTATCGCAGACGCACGCTCATGCTGATGGTCTTTAATTTTTTCCAAACCATCGGCTACTACGGTTTCGCGTCCTGGGTCCCCACTCTGTTGATCGCAACAGGCATCACCATCACCAGCAGCCTGCAATATTCATTCCTCATCGCGCTCAGCGCGCCGCTCGGCCCTTTGCTGGCCTATCGCATCGCGGATCGCATCGAGCGCAAATGGCAAATCGTGTTCACCGCCGCGTGCATCGCAATTTTTGGCGTGTTGTTCGCGCGCCAACGCGATCCCGTGTGGCTGATTACCTGCGGTGTGCTGCTCACCTGTGCGAACAATTGCATGTCGATCGCCTTCCACACCTATCAAGCAGAATTATTTCCCACGCGCATCCGCGCCCAGGCCGTGGGCTTCGTTTATTCCTGGAGCCGCCTCAGTGCCATCTTCACCAGCTTCCTGATCGCTTTCTTTCTGCGCCATTACGGCACGCGCGGCGTCTTCGCCTTCATCGCCGCGGCTATGGGTATCGTCATCCTAGCCATCGGCGTCTTCGGCCTCCGCACCCGCGGCCTCGCGCTGGAAGATATTTCGCAATGAACAGCCGCCCCTTCGATCGTCGCGATGGTTTTGCAGCGGCCGTCCCGCGTCGCGGGACGGTGCTCAGTTGCCCCTGTTTTTGAATCTGTAGGGGCGGGTCCCGCTTTGCGGGACCCGCCCCTACGTCAGCATCTCGGCAAATCGTGCCCGTCGAATTTGCGTTGCCATTGAGCTTGTAGCTGCGCTCCAGGTGTTGCGATGGACACCGCCGCCGCAAAGCGCTAACGTTGGCTCAGCACTCACTGAAGATCTTTCATCCGGCGAAGGAGCCATCATGAACTACGATTCGCATCAAAGAGCCGCCGAATTCCACGAAATGGCAGCGCATGCCCACCGCGCCGCCGCCGTCAGTCACGGTAAGCAGGATCACTACACGGGCAACGAGCATTCCCGCCAAGCCATGGAGCACGCCAACAAAGCGCACCAAGCCACGCTGGAAGCCTTCGCGCAATCTGCCGACCTGGCGAAGGCACATTCGAAATAATTTCGCTGCCATTCGGCGCACACTACAAGCAAGCCCGCGCGCATCGCGCCACACCGCTACACGATCCGCTGACTCAGGTCCAGCGCGCGCACCGAATGTGTCAGCGTCCCCAGCGAAATTGCGTCCACCTCTGCGGCCGCGTACAACTCCATATTCGTCTCCGTAATTCCGCCGCTGGCTTCCACCAGCGTGCCTTCCCACACTTTTTCCCGGCGCATCGCCACAATAATCTGCCGCACATCGTCCGGCATCAGGTTATCGAGCATCACCAGGCAAGGATATTCCCGCGTGGCCGAAGGAGCCTCGGCGCGCAAACGATTGAACGCATGCGCAGCGGCCAACGCGCCTTCTTCACTACGCACTTCCACTTCGATGAATGGCGATCGCCGCCGCGATGTCCACGCTTTCTCCACCGCCAGTGGGGCGGCCTGCTCTTCACGCCGCGCGAGCAACGCCAGATGATTATTCTTCACCACGATTCCGTCTCCCAACCCCAGCCGGTGCGTGCCGCCTCCGCCCAAATGGATCGCGCGCTTGTCGAGCAAGCCCCACGGCGTCTTGCGCGTCCCCACAATTCGCGTGGCAGGGCATTGCCGCCGCGCGCGTTCCTGCAAACGCTGCGTGGCCGTCGCGATTCCGCACATGCGCTGCAATAAATTCAGCCCCACGCGCTCCAGACTCAAAAGTTTGTTCTCCCCGCCCTCCGCACGCAGCAATACGTCACCTGTCTGAAATATGTCGCCATCTTCTTTCTTCAAAGTGACCTTCACGCCGCGCTGCCGCAACATGTAGGCGTATTCTTCCAGGCCGGCGGCCACGCCCGGCTCGCGCGCCAGCACCTGAGCAGCTGCGGCGCGACTTTTGATCCGCAGCGCCGCCACGGTCAAATCGCGCGGAGATAAATCCGGCACCAGCAGCGCATCCAGCAACGAGCGCAGCACGCCAAGATATGCGGGATTTTCCAGCGTCAGCCGAGTGCCGTGGAACAGTGCTGCCTGCACGCGCCGTTGCCGTTCTTCCGGCATGGGAAATTGCAAGGAAGCTTTCATGAAACACTAATATTACTATCACACGCCCCGCGCCGGAAATCGCGGCCTGCAATCCAAAGACATGCGCATGTCCTCGCGTTCGAATATAATGCGCCCATGAAAACTCAAAATCAAAAAGCCGAGTTCTTCCAGATGCTCCACCGCGGCCCGGAAATTTTGGTGCTACCGAACGCGTGGGACTGCGCCAGCGCCCGCATCTTCGAACTAGTCGGCTTCCCGGCGATTGCCACCTCCAGCGCCGGAATCGCCTTCTCGCTCGGCTATTCCGATGGCGAGCGCATTCCCCCAGAGCTGATGCTCGCAATCGTTGCACGAATTAGCGCCGCCGTTCCTCTGCCAGTAACCGCGGATTTGGAATCCGGCTATGGTGACGTGGCCAAAACCACCGCCGGCCTGATCGCCGCAGGCGCCGTTGGCCTGAATTTCGAGGACTTCGACCAAGATTCGCGCGCCCTCACTCCCATCGCTGCACAGGTCGAAAAAATCGCCACGATTCGCCGCATCGCCGCCGGCCTCGGCGTCAACATAGTCATTAACGCGCGCACCGACGTGTTTCTCGCGCAAATCGGCGAGCCGTCCACGCGCTTTGAACGCGCCTGCGAGCGCCTGCAAGCCTACATTGCAGCCGGCGCCGACTGCGTTTTCCTCCCTGGCCTGGCCGACGAAAATGTTATCCGCCGCGTGGTCGAAACCCTGAAATTCCCGCTGAACATTCTGGCCGGCGCGAATCTCCCACCAACCCCGCGCCTCCGTGAACTAGGCGTAGCCCGCGTCAGCGTTGGCTCCGGCATCATGCGCGCCACCCTCGGCCTGACCCGCCGCATCGCCGAAGAACTAAAGCAGTCGGGCACCTACACCGCCCTACTAGAAGGCACCATGCCCTTCGCCGAAGCCAACGCCCTCTTCGAAAAATAAAACCGTGTCGTCGCTCGCTTGACTTCATTCCGTCGCGCGAGTACGCTTTCGCCGATCCCAGCAAATTCATCGCGTTTCCGTGCGGGGATCTCCGTTCGGCCCTTCCACGCTAGTAGCCCGCTCACGCATCTCCGCCGAGGAGGTCGGCACAAAATGAAAAGAGTTTTGACCGCCGTTCTGTTGGGCACCTGTCTCTGTATCGGCGTTGCCAATGTCGCCGTGGCTCAGGAAAATGCCGCGGGAAAGGGCCTGCCGCCAAAGATCTTGGTGATTAACCGCGAAGTCTTGAAGCCCGGCAAGAGTGGCAATCCGCACCAGCGCACTGAGAGCGCCTTCCTGCGCGCCCTGGCCGCCGCGCATGACACCACGTATTACCTGGGCATGGATGCGCTCACCGGTCCCAGCCGCTCGCTCTTCTTCACCGGCTACGATTCCTTCGCCGACTGGGAAAAAGAGGCATTGTCCGAACAGAAGAACGCCACGCTTTCCGCCGCTCTGGATCGCGCCGCTGTCGCCGATGGCGACCTGCTGCAATCCTACGAGACCAGCATGTTCTTCTTGCGCGACGACTTCAGCCTGGACCCCGGCACCGATCTCCCGCACGACCGCTACTTCGAAATCGGCGTCTTCCACGTCAAGCCCGGCCATGACGAAGACTGGACCGCCATCATGAAATTGGTCAAAGATGCCTACGCGAAAGTTCCGGGCGTGCAGTGGGCCATGTACGAGCGCGTTTACGGCGGCCCCGACCACTACTTCATCTACGTCACTCCTATGAAATCTGCCGCGCATATCGACGAAAATTTCGCCAACGGGCCGAAATTTGACGAAGCGATTGGCAAAGACGGAATGAAGAAGCTCAACAATCTGCTGGCCGAAGCGGTGGACCAGGACGAAGTCAACCTCTTCGCTCTGAATCCCGCCATCAGCTATGTCGGCCCGGAAACGATCAAAGGCGATCCCACGTTCTGGAAGCCCGCGCCAGCCGGCGAGCCCAAAAAGAAAGCCGCAAAGGCCGCGCAGTAGCCCGCGATCAGCCAGTCGGCCAGTCGCGCGTCAGAAAGCAAAATGCCCCATCCGTCTCGCGCGTGAAACGGATGGGGCTCTCTCTCACTCGCTCTCGCGTCACTGCACTTGTATCGCTGCTTCTCCGGAAGTAATCGGAATACTCCGCTGTTGGGAGTCCTGCGCCTTCACCTCCACAATCTGCATCCGCGCGTCGCCCGCGGCCACCCCCTTCACCACCAATCCCAGAATCGTCCCGCTGCCATTCACTCCCGCCGTGTGCGGGCCTCGCGTGCAGGAAATCGTCACTTCGCCTTTCTGCGCATCAATCCGCTGCACCATCGCCACCGCCTGCGTGCCCCCCGAAAGGAACCCTCCATCGCGCACTTCCGTAATCTGAATCACGGCTGGGTCGTACTTCAGCAGCATCGGAATCGAAAAAAGGTCGTTTACACCCTCAATCGAAATCCTCACAATTTCCGTATCGCCGCTCTTCAACGTCACCTGCGCGGGATCAAAACGCAACTGCGCCGCAACTCCCGCGCCACTCGCAGCCGGCCCATTTGCAGAGGCCGCCTCAACCTTCACCGGCTGTTCTCGAACCTGCTCGAGAAGCTGCGTGCCAGCTGGCAACCCCGAATGCAGCGCTAGCGGACTCGCCTCAGAATTCCTGGCCGGTACATCGCTGCTCTTCACATCGCTCGCAGCCTGGCGAAATACGCGCACGTTCGAATCCGTCCCCGCCGCCAACCGCCGCAAATTCTCCGCATTGATGCTCGGAAACCGCAAAATATGCGGCGTCAGCACGATCAACACTTCGTCGTGCTCCACTTCCTTGCTGACTTGCGAAAACAAATACTTCAGCCCTGGCACGTCCGCCGCTCCCGGTATTCCATTCAGACTGTCCGTATCGGTCCGCTCGATCAATCCGCCCAGAATGTTCACTTCACCATCTTTCAGCCTTACCTCGTGCTCGATCTTGCGCTGGCTGATCACCGGCTCTTGAATCCCGCCGATGTTCTGGAAGTTCGCCACCGACGAAATCTCTACCACTAGCTTCATGCTTACTTCGCCGTCGGGATGCACCCGCGGTTGCGCCTCGATGTTCACGCCCACATCAATGTACGAAAATTGCGTGTTCACCAGCGAACTGACGGCCGTTGTAGCAGCGACCCCCGTCGCCGCCTGCGTGCTCCCCGTCGCCACCGGCACGCGTTGCCCGATTTTCAACGTCGCCTTCTCGCCGTCCGTCACGCGAATTTCCGGATCCTGAATGATTTTCGTCTTGCTGTCCGTCAAGATGGCTTCCGCCGATGCGCCCGGCAACGTCAAGCTGTAGTCCGCGCTCGCCAAATGTGCCAAATTATTCAAAGTGATCTGCAGCGGCGAAGTGCTCGTAGTGCTGGTAGCACTCGAGGAACTGCTGCAGCCGCTATTAGTCGGCTGCACTGAGCAGCGCGGATTAAAGGTCAGCGACACATTTTGCCCCGGCAGTATCCCCAGTTGCCGCAAACGATCGCGATCGGCGGACAGCACCTGCACGTGCAGCAGCACTTCGGGTTTGGCCTTGTCGATGTCACGGATAATTTTAGCGGCCAGCTCGAGCTTGTCCGGCGTGTCCCGGATCACAATCGCATTCTGCGCGTTCACCTGCTGCACACGGTGCAGGTCCAGCAATTGCCTTAGCCCATTCACGATCTCGGTCAGGTCCTGCTGCGTCAGCGAATTGGAAATATAGAATGTGCCCACCACTTCATCTTCGATGTCCTTCCGTTTTTGCGCATTGTCTGGCGCCACCTCGATCACGCTGCTCGTCAAAGGCTTCCAAAAAGCCTTGCTCTCAAAAGACACCGCGTCCAGCCCCTGCTCCAGCGTCACGCCCGGCAAATCGACCGTCACGCGATGCGAGACGTAATCTGGATCGAAGATCACGCTCAACCCCGCGAGCTTGGCCATCGTTTCAAACACCACCTTCGAATCGTTGGTCATCTTCAGATTCAGCGGCTCCTGCGAAAGCGGTTTCAATTGCGGCGCCCCGGCCAGCATTTCCTTTTCGTCCTCCGCAGAACCATCCGGCTCCGGTTTTTCCATGTTATTCACGGCAGTCAGCAGTTCCGCGGTGCGCTTGGCCTGTTGCTCGGCTGCCATATTCGATGGATCAATCGCCGCCGCTTTCTCGAATTCCGAAAGCGCCAGCTGCAAATCCGCTTTCTGCGCCGCTCTCCGTCCCTGCTCCATGTGCCAAGACGCTGCCGCGTAACGCATGTGCATTTCGCGCAGCTTGTATTCCGCGTCGGTCGGGTTTGCCTGCGCCGCGCGCTGGTAATACACCAGTGCCGTATCGTAATCCTGCAGAGCCTCGGCCTTTCGTCCCTCCTCGAATTCCGTGTTCGTCTGATGGCAAGCCGTCAGCAAGCTCGCCACTACGAGCAGCGCCGCCAAGTGCGTGACGCGTCGCAAGCGTAAGTTGAGCATCCGCTCACTCACCAGCTCGCGTCTCAACACACTTCACATCACACTCCGAACCACGCTTCGTCCCAAACCTAGATTGTGAGCTCAAGTTTTTCTCCACGCCGCTTAGACGCGCACAGCCCTCCGCCTGTTAGCGAGCAAGCCAAAACGAAATTTCGCGAGCGTCACGCAGCGCCACAATTCTTTTCAGCATCACGTGCGTCTAATGTTCGGACGCACACGAGCGGCATCTCTGGCACGCATGCCGCGTGAGAGTGCGCTATTTGCGAAAACACTTGAGAGAACTTGCGGGCTGTGGCTTTAGCGGATGTGCAAGAACCGGCGAATCTTTGTAGGTCGTGGCATTGCAGGATCTGCAAGAACCAGCGAATCCTTGTAGGTCCTGGCGCCGTAACTCAAAAAGGGAAGTGGTTGTCATCCCGAGCCCGCGAAGCGGGTTAGGGATCTGCTTTACTCGCATGTGCTAGCGAAAATCCAGATGCTCGGAACAATTCAGCGCCGTTTTATCCTGAGAGCGTGCCAGTGGCTCGCTCGAAGGAAGGCGCGGCATAAGTTAGCCCAGGCCGGAGGGCCTGGGAACGTTCGCAAAGCAAACTCGGAGCGCCGTAGGTGCGACACGCTGTTGCCTGTGCCATGGCGCGGCAATCACTAAAAAAACCTTCTAATCAGCCGCTCTTTCCAATTCCTTCCGATCCCACTTCGCGAGATTCGCCGCCGCCTCGTACGTACTCTGCAAAAACTCCAGCAACGCCTCGCGCGGCGAATCCGCCTTCCGTACATCGTCATACATCAGCAAAAATTCTTTCATCGGCGGATGATAGTGAGCCTGGGCCGGACGCACCGCCGCCTCGCCGAATCCCTCCGGCTCCGGCGCCGCATAAGCATAAAACGCCGCTCCCTTAATATCTCCGCCGCCCGGCCAGAAACCCGCGCTGCTCACCTCGTGCGAATAAGCTTCCCGCGTAACGGCATCCGCACCCGGACGCTCCGGCGCCCGCCGCCCTGAAAACCGCGTCGCGGCCAGATCGAAACTCCCCCAGAAAAAATGCACCGGGCTGGCTTTCCCAATAAATCGCGCGCGGAATTCCGTGAAAATCTTTTCGCTGCTCGCCAGAATCCGCCAAAAACGATTCGCATACTCCGCATCGTATGCAGCGTGCTGCGTATCCTGATCAAATGCGATCGGATTCGCAATCTCCACCGGCATTTTCCAGATTTTCACCGCGATGCTCAGCGAACCAAGCGCCGCCATGAAATCCGCGTAAAAATCCGCCACCGAACGAGGCCTCAGGCCCACCGTCGCCGCCGTGTTCTGACTCGTCTTGATCGTCAACCGGTGATGAATGAAATCGAATTCGACTTCGAAATTTCCTTCAGGGTAGGGAATCGCCGAAGTAGTCAGCCCTAGCGCGCTCACGTACAGCGGCACTTCCCACCAGTGATTGATCCGCGGCGCCAGCGCCAGCCGCACCTTGCCCACAATCTGCGACCACATGTGCAAGGTCGCGTAAGTGTCCTGCCACGCCTCCAGCGGCAGCTCCGGCCAATCTTCCCGCTCCGTGTCGCGCGCGATCGATGCGCTCATCGTACCTCCCCGAAATCCATTAATATCCATCCTGCGAGCCACGCCGAAAATCGCAGATCCGGAAGGCTGCGCTCCAATGTGGCGTTACAACGGATTTTCGTCAGGGCACGGCTTCAGCCGTGCCACAACCGTCGCGTGACCCAAGCGGCTTTAGCCGCTGAGGCCACCAATTTCAAGTTTCTAGTGCGGCGCGTAGTTGCCAAATCCCATCAGCACCACGACCGATTTTCCATAGGAAACCGACGCGGAATTCTGGCTCATCCCGATCACCCGGTACCCCTTGCTCGCAAAACGATTGATCTCGTCCTGATGCTCCTGCCCCGCGTCGCCGCTAACAAATACATACGGCGTCACGTTCTTCTCATCAATTTCACTGGCGGTAGTCATCGAAGTCCTCTGCCCCAAGACTATACCGCCACGATTACCCGTTCAACAACTGCGCCCGCGGGCGCTCTGCCTCTGTTTCGTCGTCGCCATCACGCACGCGGTTATGTGTTGCCGTGCCCTCCGGTTTTTCGCTGTGTCCTCTGTGCTAAATCTCTTGCTCTTCTCTTCGTGCTTTGCATCTCTGCGGTAACTTGCCTTCGCGTGTATAATTCGCGCGTCTATTTACTCAGCCCCTGTGCGCTGGCGCACCAATGTCAGGAGGATCGGAATGCGGAAAAGTTTCGTCGTCGCGCTCGGTTTTTGTGTGGCCTCCGCTCTTGCCGCCGTCAGGGTCGCAGCGCAACAACCAATCCCAGCCCCGAACTTCATCCGCGAAGACGCGCCAGTCATCGCACTAACGCACGTGGAAGTGATCGACGGCACGGGATCAGCCGCGCAATCCGATCAAACAGTAATAATCGAGCACGGAAAAATCTCAGCAGTAGGCGCAACCGCGAGCGTACAAGTCCCGAGCGGCGCCAGAATCATTGATGCCACCGGCAAAACCGTAATCCCCGGCCTCGTCGGCATGCACGAACATCTTTTCTATCCCGCCGCCGGCGACGGCTCCCTCACCGGCGTCGAGCAGTTTTTTTCGTTCCCTCCGCTCTATCTAGCCAGCGGAGTCACCACCGGTCGCACGACCGGCTCCATGGATCCCTACGGCGACATCGCAGTAAAGGCTCGCGTGGACAGCGGCAAAATGCTCGGCCCCAATCTTTTTCTATCCACTCCGTATCTCCAGGGCGCCCCGTCACTGATCGCCCAGATGTACGAACTAAAAAATGCCGAAGACGCCCGCGCCTTCGTGCGTTACTGGCATTCCGTCGGCTTCACCTCCGTCAAAGCTTACGTGGACGTGACTCCCGACGAGCTCCGCGCCGGAATTGACGAGGCCCACAAGCTAAACATGAAAGTCACCGGACATCTCTGCTCCGTCGGCTACAACGAAGCCGCCGAGATGGGCATTGATAATCTCGAGCACGGCCCCTTCGGCGCGCCCGATGGCGAGCTGTATTCGAAACGCCAGCCCGGCATCTGCGGCCCCGATTATTTCGCGGAAGTACGAGACATCGTCATGAACGTCGAGCCGGATGGCCCGCAACTGAAGCAAACCATTCAAAATCTCGTAGCGCACCACGTGGCCATCACTTCAACCCTTGCCGTCCTCGAAGGCGGTTTGCGTCCGCCGATGGATCGCGACGGCCTCGTCACCCGCACCAGAATGTTGCTGGTCCCGGAAGCGTGGTCGAAAGTCATGACCAATCGCGCCAATAGGGAAGCCACTGCAACGTTTTCCCAGATGATGCTGCAAAAGGAAATGAAGTTCGAGCGCGAGTTCGTCGCCGCCGGCGGCCTGCTGATGGCCGGCTGCGATCCCACCGGCGACGGCCACACCCTCGCCGGCCTCGGCGATCAACGCAACATCGAACTCCTGTCCGACGCAGGTTTTACGCCCACCGAAGCCATCCACATCGCCACGCAGAACGGCGCCACATTTTTAGGCGAAGCAGAACGCATCGGCACCGTCGCCCCAGGCAAACAAGCCGACCTTGTCCTGCTGAACGGCGACCTCGCCAAGGACATCTCCACAATCGAAAGACCAGAAGTAGTTTTCAAAGCCGGCGTGGGCTACGACTCGAACGCAATCTACCAAAGCCTCCGCGGCAAAGTAGGCAGGCAATAGTCTTCGCACGTGCCGCGACGATGGGCTAGGCTCAAGGCCGGTCACTGAACCGGTTTTAACTTTCGACTTTCAACTTTCAACTGTTAACTTCGTTCAAGAGGCTCAATTGCAGAAACTCCTCGCAATCATCGTTACGCTGCTCTTCGCCGCGCCCACCCCCGCCGATTCAAGACCCGTCCACGCCCCGCACGCCATAGTCGTCAGCATTGACGAACTCGCCTCCAAAGCCGGCGCGGATATCATGCAAGTCGGCGGCAACGCGATAGACGCCGCTGTGGCCACCGGCTTCGTGCTAGCAGTCGTCTATCCGCAGGCAGGCAATCTCGGCGGCGGCGGATTCATGCTGATCCGCGTAGCCGACGGCCAAACCCATTTCATCGATTTCCGCGAAGAAGCTCCAGCTGCCGCCAACGCCAACATGTATCTCGACGCGCACGGAAATGTCATCGACGGCGCCAGCGAATACGGCTACAAAGCGATCGGCGTCCCCGGTTCAGTCGCAGGTCTGGTGTACGCGCAGAAAAAATACGGCAAGCTGAGTCTGCGCCGAGTAATGGCGCCGGCGATTCAGCTCGCGCTCAACGGCTTCGAACTTACCTGGCAAGAAGCGCGCGACCTGCGCGAAGACTCCCATCTCGCCGACGATCCCGAATCCCGCCGCATCTTCCAGCGCAACGGCAATTTCTACAAACAATACGAAAACTTCCGCCAGCCCGAACTAGCCCGCACGCTCGAACGCATCGCCAAAAATCCCGATGACTTCTACCGCGGCGCCATGGCCCACGAACTTGCCACCGCAATCCAGCATGGCGGGGGACTGGTCACTGCCGACGATCTCGCCAACTATCAGGTAAAAGAACGTGAACCTCTCCGCGGCACCTATCGCGGTTACGAAATAATCAGTGCCCCGCCGCCATCGTCCGGCGGCACAGTGCTGATTGAAACTCTGAATATTCTGGAAGGTTACGACCTCGCGAAAGCCGGCAGCCGCTCCGCCGAGTCGGTCCATCTCACCAGCGAAGCTTTCCGCCGCGCTTTCTTCGACCGCGCCGAATTCCTGGGCGATCCCGACTTCGCAAAACTCCCCATAGCCCAACTCACCGACAAAAAATATGCTGGCGCCTGGCGTGCCACGATTGACCCAGACCACGCCACACCGAGCAAAGATCTGCAGCGCCCCGCGATTTTCCAAACCCTCGCGCAATTAGACGCGCCACAAAGTCAGCCACAGCCCAGCGCGCCGCACGAGTCCCCACACACCACGCACTATTCCGTCGTGGACGCCGACGGCAACGCCGTTGCCGTCACCACCACCATCAACGACTGGTTCGGCTCGCGCGTCACCGCCGCAGGCCTGGGCTTCATCCTCAACGACGAGATGGACGATTTCTCCGCGAAACCCGGCGCGCCCAATAGCGATGGCCTGATCCAAGGCCCAGCCAATTCCATCGGACCCGGCAAACGCCCACTCTCGTCAATGACTCCCACGATCGTCCTGAAAGACGGCAAACTGTTCCTGGTCCTAGGCTCGCCCGGCTCGTCGCGCATCATCACCACGGTTGCGCTGGCCATCATGGGAGTGGTCGATTACGGCATGAACATCCAGGAAGCCATCAACGCCCCGCGCTTCCACAATCAATGGATGCCAGACGTTATCAGCGTCGAAGCCTGGTTCGCGCCAGACGCCCTCCATGCCCTGCAAAAAATGGGCTACAAAATTGCCGTCGGCCTGCACGAAGACGGCGCATGGTCTCCCTACTGGAGCGACGCCGAATGCGTCGCCATCGATCCGCAAACGGGCGAACGCCTGGGCGCCAGCGACAACCGCAGCAACGGCAAACCCGTCGGCTACTGATCTCGCCGAGCCCGCGTGCCTCACTTGCACGTTTTCGTACAATATCGCGAGCTTGTACGTTTCCGTAGAATCCGTCGCGCCGCCCACGCCAATCATTATTCGCGCCCCGTGCGATGATCCCGTCGAGAAGGTAGGGGCGGGTCTGAGACCCGCCCCTACAACCGAGCCGCGACTGCGCGTCGTACCTGCGACACGGAGTGGCTGCTCTTTTCACGTGAGCGGGCAGTCTCAAATCGTAGGTGCAGTTCGCGAAACGCCCCTACGGCCCGCCGCGACGCGTACTAATGATAGAATTGCAAACAGCGAAACAACTGGGGGCACAAACCATGACGGAACCAACCAAAGAAGAACTGCTAGCCCGCATCGCCGAACTCGAAAAAAAAGCCGCCGGCCCAAAACGCAGCGGCGCTCTGGAATTTCGCGTGGGAGAAAAGGGCGGCGTCAGCGTGTACGGCCTGGGACGCTTCCCGGTCACTCTATATTACGAACAATGGGACCGGCTGCTCAAAGTTGCCGATGACCTTCGCGCCTTCCTCGAAGAAAATAAATCGCGCTTGAAGCTCAAGAACGTCGAGTAACACGCACGCGGCACCGCGCGGGCCGTGGCACATCCGCCACTCACGAACCCTGTTGCCGCGATTGCATCGCCTCATAACTCGCGGAAGCTATCGCGATAAATAAAAACAGCAAAGCCGCGTCCAAAAAGCTGCGTATGTCAATATTGTTGCCCTTGGTCAAGATGCGCACGAAAGCGATCCCCAAAGCGTCGCACAATCTTCCCACCACAGCCACCAGCGCGCACACGACCCCCAGCCAGTAACTCCCCACCGCGATATATTTCACCATTACGCCCTCCTCTCCGGTAACAGACTTTGGCCCCGCCGGCGAAATCCCGCGCTGAAAGTACATCGCTCGCACCACAGAGTCAACGCCGCCCGCTTGCCTCAGGAAAGCGCTCCAGAATTAAACCGTGACAATATTCCGCTTTCCGCTATCATCAAGTCCTCCTCCCACTCGCTACCTGCGCTTTTTTGGGCGGGGTACCAGCCCTGCGGGCCATGCGTTCGGTCCGCATCAACCATTAACAAAAAAATCTAGGCGGACACGCGCGCGCGCCACGAGCGCGACACAAGTGTGACTGTCCAGGCGTCTAGGGGAGAAGATGGGTTCAACGGCAGGCGACGAATTTCGCGATCTATTGGCTTTAGTGCGGCAAAGCGGCCTGATGGCCAAGCAGCCCGCGTTCTACTTCCGAAAAATTCTACTCAACTTGATCATGTTCGTCGGCGCCTTCGTCCTGATCGCCAAATTCCACAACTATTTCTGGGTCGAGCTCTGCAACGCCGCCTTCCTCGCCTTCGTCTTCGCGCAACTCGGCTTCATCGTCCACGACGCCGGCCATCAGGAAATTTTCAGCGGCCCTGCGGGCAATGAGGTCCTCGGCCTGCTGCACTCCAATCTGCTGCTCGGCTTCAGTTACAGCTGGTGGCTCGACAAGCATAATCACCATCACTGCTCACCCAATCACGTCACCGCCGACCCTGACGTGGATTTAATCCCATTCGCGTTCTCGAAAGACCAGGCCGCCACAAAACACGGCCTCGCGCGCCTCTCCGTGAAATACCAGCACTTCTCTTTTTTCCCGTTGTCGCTGCTTGAGGCCTTCGTTCTGAAATACGACAGCATTCGCTTCCTCCAGCGCAATAATGTCGCGCATCCAGTCCTCGAAGTCAGTTTCCTCATCCTTCACGCGATCTGGTATCTCAGCCTGCTCACTTATCTGCTCGGCTTCCCGCACGCCATTCTCTTCGCTATCGCTCACCAAGCGTTCCTCGGCCTCTATCTCACGCTGATCTTCGCGCCCAATCATCAAGGCATGCCGCTCGCGCAGGGCAGCACCGCCGTAAATTTCCTCCGCGAACAAGTGCTCACCAGCCGCAACATCAAAAATCACCCCGGCATCGATTTCTGCACCGGCAACCTCACCTGCCAGATCGAACACCACCTGTTTCCGACGATGCCCGCCAACAAACTCCGGCAGGTCCAAAAAATTGTCCGCAATTACTGCCGCTCGCACGGCGTCCCCTACCACGAAACATCCCTGTTCCAATCCTATCGAGAGATTTATCAGAATTTGAAAGAGGTCAGCCTGCTGGTAGGAAAAGAAGCTGAAGCCGAATCCAGCGCGGATTAAAGCGGAGCGTCCCGCTGAGTTCCTCGCGATCTTCGCCGCGGCTTCCACCATCCGGCACGGTCCTGGCTAATCGCGTGACCGGAGTGCGCCGTGAAAAGGCGCTGATCCTCAGCGGGAGAGAAATCCCGCCCGGGAACTGGTTCGCTCCACCCGGTAGCAATCGAAGCAGCGGCGGTGGCAACGAAGCTGCTGAAGCCTTCGGTGTAGAAGGTCGCATAGGCGACTCGGCGAGCAGGCAGGCCGTAACGTGAGTAAACGCTGAGCAGGCCCCGAAACCGACAACGCAGGAGCCGACCCGCCTCCGATCGGGGAAGGCCGAAGACGATGGAATGGTATGAGCGAATAAGTTTCCGTCGAACCTGCCGGGGTATTGGCGACGGCATGCAGGCAAAGGGGATCAGACGCAACACGGGAAGTCCCAGCGGTGATCGCCGTAGGGATCAACGGGCAACTCGTGAGAGACCGGCCGGGCTGACTGGGATGGCGGAGAGGCTCGTAGTACTGACGAAGCCGGGTAATTCCGGCGGAGGGAAGGGGCCTCAGTTGAAGGCGGACGCGAGAAGCGACGACGGAAAGGGAGAATGGTGAAGAGCCTAGCAACTCCCGAATGGTTTCCAGAAGTTGCAGACGGCGTCACATGCAATGGCTATGGCGATTGTGTGAGTCTTCTCCGAGAGCCGGATGCGGCAAATCCGCACGTCCGGTTCGATGAGCGGGATGTGGAAACGGAAGCAGGGCGAGGCTAGTGAGGCACCGGCAGACGAAAGGGCCGGTAACCGATAGGCCGCACCTAACCCACCGCGCCACATCTCGACTGCACAAAGTTTGGACGAGAAGCTACTTTCCCGGCGAGCACAGCAATCAGGAAGCGGACATTTTCATCGGCTAACACCTCGGTTCAAGCGGTGGCCGCACCGCCGCGGCCTATTCGGAGATGATGCGGTCGGACCATTCGACAAGAGAAACAAAGACGGCAGGATTACCGAACTTTGCGTTCCAATTCGCAAGATCGCTTTCCGAGACCCCACGGGCCCGGGAACAAGCGCCTCAAGCAAAGACAGGAATGTGTTTGGCGACGACCTTCTCGCGCAACTCGCTGAGCGGCGGCCAACCGATCGGAAGCACTGCGTCCGAGGTAGCTTTGCGCATAAGATAGGTCGCGTCAGCCGTCAGGAATATCTGAACTTCGTGGCCAGCGTCCGACAAAGCGAGCGCATGTGCGTACACAAACGAGGCGCGGGTCGGGTCGTCGGTCCCCCACGAACTTCTCATCATGATCCTCAAAGTTTTTTTCGATTCCTGCGCGTTCGCGCCCAGTGCCAGAAATGGAAGGCCCAACAACTGCGACAGGAATGTGCGTCTGGCCATGCTGTTTTCTCCTGAGTTCGGAAGTTCCCGAGGGGAAGATTTTCGCGACAGTACTACGCGCTTCTGGCAGTGTCAAAGCGAAAATTCCACCGACCGAAGCGTGGCTGCCGCAGACAGGGATTTCTCCCGCGCCCCGCAAGCCAAACGCAACGCTGCTGCGCGGCCCTACCGTCGCGCAGCAGCACAACGTCTGAATTCACATCTTCTTCATCGGACTATCAGGCACACGGCAGCGTTAGCTGCCGGTACCACCACCGCCGCCACCACTCGACGGCTGATGTCCGCTGATGACGACGTTGTCAAGGTTGTACTTCAAGAGCGGTTTCTGCTTTTCGAGTGCTTTGCCGCTTCGTAGTTTTTTGCTCTTCGCAGCTGGTTTTTTCTTTGCCATGTCGCTCTCCCGACGAGGGTTTTCACTTTCACATTGCGGGGCCGTATATCCGGGGCGCGAAACGGGAACAAAATACATTTGCTCGTGCTGCATGTCAACGAACTAGTCCGACGGCCCAGGGTGTCGCCATCTCCGCGCCGCCTCCCTCATATTTCACCCCACAATTTCAATCCTTCCCACACCTCCAGAAAAATACAATAATCTCCCCATGAATATCCTGCTCTTCGGCGCAACCGGCATGGTCGGCCAAGGCGTCCTCCGCGAATGTCTCCTCGATCCCAGCGTGCAACTGGTCGGAACGATAGGCCGCACCGCCACCGGCCAGCAAAATCCCAAACTCCGCGAGATCGTCCTTAAGGATTTGTCGAACTACGCACCCATCGAAGAAAAACTCACCAGTCTCGACGCCTGCTTCTTCTGCCTCGGCATTTCCGCCTCCGGCATGACGGAAGACGCCTACGAGCGCATAACCTACGGCATCACCATCGCCGCCGCCGAAACTCTCTCCCGCCTGAATCCGAGAATGGTTTTCATATACCTCTCCGGCGCCGGCACCGACAGCTCCGAAAAAGGCCGCATGATGTGGGCGCGCGTTAAAGGCAAAACCGAAAACGCCCTGCTGCGCATGCCCTTCGCCGCCGCATACATGTTCCGCCCCGGCTTCATCGAACCCGCTCACGGCGAGATCTCGCGCACCAAGCTCTATCGCACTCTCTTCGTGATCGCCAAACCCCTCCTTCCGCTCCTCCGCGCCACATTCCCCAATCAAATCCTAACCACCCACCAAATCGCCCGCGCCATGCTCAACCTTGTCACTCGCGCCTACCCCAAACACATCCTCGAAATCCAAGACATCCGCGCCGTCTCAGAAAATCTCCAGAATGATTGAAGTCACGACTCTGCAGCATGCTGAAAAATATTCGCGCTCAGGTTTTGACTCTGTAGCGGCCGCCTTCCGGCGGGCGCCTTTGACTTTGCTGTTGGATGCGCGAATCGCCCCTGCTCGGCGGCGGGTCCACCCCCTCACGCAACGTAGGGGCGGGTCTCAGACCCGCCCGCCGTTGCGGCGGCCTATCCTTACCGCGCCGCCATGGAGTGAATCTCCGCCGCATACCCGCCCGGAAATTCCACAACCGCGCTCATCCGGCCGTCGTCCGTCACATGAGGCGCCGACAAAATCTTCACCCCCGCACCGTTGGCCTTCACCAAAGTCGCAGCCAGGTCCCGCACCTCATACCCCGTAATTTCATGTCCAAACGGATACGGCAGATGCCCATCCGTCACCAACACCTGCATATTCCCAAACCCCGAAGTAATCCGAATCCTCCGGTAAGTCTCCCCAGCCCGCCCAATCTCCCCGGCATCTGCGCGCGCATCATCCGCCAGCACCTTGCCGTGCGCGAACCGCACGAAGCTCGCGACAAACTTATCCGCCGCGTCGCGCGAAACGTAAATGCGATTGTCCGGAATCGTTTCCAAGGGCGGATAATTGGGCGCCGTAAAATGCCAATACAACTGCATCTTCACGCCGCCCGGCCACTCGATCACCGCATCCCGGCCGATCGGATCCTCGAACGGCTCCACAATCACATCCGCCCCCGCCGCACGCACCTCGCGGATCGCCGTATCCAGGTCCGTCACCAAATATCCTGTGCGCTCCTGCCCAAACGGGAAGGGAATCGGCGTCTGAAATGCAAACACGGACATCGTCCCCACCGGCGTCCACACATACTGAAATTCCGTGCTGCTAGCCACCGGCAGCACATTCGTCACGATTAATTTCGCAGCCTGCCCGCCAAACGTAGCGTTCACGCTCTTAACGAACGCATCCAAATCCCCCGGCGCGACATAAACGTGCGTCGAATCATACTGCGCCCCCACCGCCACGCCAGCGTTGCGCGCAGGAGCGGCTGTCTGTCCGCGAGCGGCGCCCGGCGCAACGACCAGCAATAAAAAAAGAGCGAGAGCCGGCGCGCAACCACACACAATCGCGCCGACTTTCGCTCGCGTCATTCTACGTATTCTCAGTTAAGCCGTAGCCTTCTGCTGCCCCTTGAAGAAAGCCAGCAAATCAGCGTTAACCACATCCGCATGCGTAGCGGGCATGCCATGCGGAAAATCCTTATACACCTTCAGCGTCGCATGCTTCAGCAATTTCGCCGCCGCAGGTCCCGCCGCCGCAATCGGCACAATCTGATCGTCTTCGCTGTGCAATACTAGCACCGGAATTTCAATCTTCTTCAAATCTTCCGTCGTGTCCGTCTCCGAGAAAACCTTGATGCACTCATAGTGGGCCTTGATGCTCCCCACCATGCCCTGCAGCCACCAATGCTCGCGTATGCCCTCGGAAATTTTCGCCCCCGGACGATTGAATCCGTAGAACGGCATCGTGATGTCCTTGTAAAATTGCGGCCGGTTCGCCGCCAGGGCCGCACGCAGCCCGTCGAACACCGAAATCGGCGCGCCCAGCGGATTCTTCTCCGTCTTCAGCATCAACGGCGTGATTGCGCTGATCAGCGCAGCCTTCGCCACACGCTTCGTCCCATGCTTTCCCAAATAACGCGCCACTTCGCCGCCGCCGGTGGAATGTCCCACCAAAATTGCGTCCTTCAGATCCAGCTTCTCAAACAACTCCGCCAAATCGTCCGCGTACGTGTCCATGTCGTTCCCGCCAGACGTCTGGTCGGAACGTCCATGCCCGCGCCGGTCGTGCGCGATCACGCGATAGCCCAGGTTACCGAAGTGAAGCATCTGCCCGTCCCAGTCGTCCGCGGTCAGCGGCCAGCCGTGGCTGAACACAATCGGTTGTCCCGTGCCCCAATCCTTGTAAAAAATCTTAGTGCCGTCTTTCGTAGTAATAGTAGCCATCGAATATTCTCCTTAATCGTTGTCACTTAACGCCATTGAGTCGGTGTCTGTAGGCTTAGAGTCGGCGCCCGCCACCTCGGTTGCAGAGAAAGTTCATAAACCAGCGGAATGCCGCGCAGGGGCAATAAATGAGTGGACCAGTGGACAAGGGGCTTGCAACTGCTCACGCAAACTTCACTTCACGGAATGCTGAGAGTGCTTCCCTCTTTCACTGTGGACGTCTGCTCCCGCCCATTAAACCGGTAAATCACCGTAAGCACCTTGTCGCGCCCCACTGCCGGATCGCCTCCCAGATTGCCATTCGTCACCCGCACCGAAAGCGATCCGTTATGGGCCATCCGCCGCAGATGCTGCCTCACATCGTTCGTCTGATTGTTCAATCCATAATAAGCCCGCACAATGTGGAAATTTCCATAGCCCCCTCCGGGATTCGAGGGGTTCGCCGGAATCCCCGGATTCGGCGGACGCGGCGGCGGATTTCCCGGCTACCCCGGCCCTCCGCCTCCGCCATAATTGTAAAATTGGCTAGCATCAATATATCCACCTTCGCTGAACGTGAACTCGCTCGATTGCCGTCGCGAGTTGCGCGCAAAGATCCGCAAAATCTTGTCCGCATCCACCGCCGCATCGCCGCCCAGATTCTGATTCGTCACCCGCACCATGCCGTTCCCGGAAAGCATCACGCGCACGCGATACGTCACATCCATCCAGGGGTTGCCCGCGCCCCAATCCGCGCGCATCACCTGCCAGCCAGGCCCCGGCAGAATCGTGTTCTGCTTCTGCGCCGCCGCGCTTTCCGCGCACAGCAGCGCAGCTGCCGCGAGCGACGCCAACACTCACGCCAGCGCCCTCCGCGGCGCCCAGTCCAGCGGCCGCGCACGAATGGCGAACGCCCGCCCCGCGACTTTTCATCGGATTCTCCCTACCACACGCATGACGAAGCCCACCGGCTGGATTACCATGAGGGAATAAACTGCGGTTAGCGCCGAATCTTCCGGCGCGTGCTACCGGCCCGTCTCCGCGCCAGCCGACGCCGACTTGTACCACTCCACCTTATTCGCCGATAGGAAGCACACATCCACTTCCACGCCGGAATAATCGCAGCCGCCCAGATACTCCGCCAGCTTGCCGCCCTGTATCCAGAATCCCGCGCGGCTGCGCGACAAAATAGTCGCCTGCATCGGTGCCTGCCCAAACAATTTGAACGTCGCCCGCGCGTTCGCTTTGGTGGTCTGCGCGTCGCGTGCGTTCGCTGCCGTCTGCTGCACACCGCGCGGATTCGTTTTGGTTGTGTGCACGTAGCTCCGCTTCGCTCTAGAGTCCATCACATCACCGCTGAAGGCCGCCAATGTACATCCAACCGCCCGAAAAATAAAGCGAATCGTGATCTCGGCTACAACCGGAATCAACCTGAGATCCCGCGGTGCCGATTCGAAGGGTCCGGCCCCCAGCGCGATTGACGCCAAGCACCGCTGGGCCTCATTGAAGGTCAATGTCCTGGCGTACTATTGAACCCTGCCGATCTGTAGTCGATCCTTCCCATTCATCCCGACCCGTAACCCACCAAAGGAGCACTCAATGCCGGGCAAAAACGGGGCACCATCCAGACGCAGCAGTCGTGTGACGCTGCGTGTTCCGCTGAAAATATATGAGCCGGACACCAACAAACGCTTCCTCGTCGAACAAGCTTATGCCGTGAAGGTAAGCCTTTGGGGCGGGCTTATCGCTCTCGGAGCAGCCGTGAATCGCAACCAACAAGTCGTCGCGGTCAACCACTCTACCGGGGCAACCGCCGAGTCCCGGATTGTGTATCTGGGGCCGATGCTGGCGGGCGGAAGTCCCCTAAGGCTAGTGGCCATAGAGTTCCTCAAACCATCGCCAGGTTTTTGGGGTGTGGTCTTTCCTCAGATCGATCCAGGCCGACCTCAGACCAGGAACTACGCCCGATGAGCCCGTCGAGCCAAAAACACAAGCCCCTGCGAACCGCCAAGCAGCAGCGTTCCGTGCGACGCTGCTCGCTCGTCGCTTCTGTGCAGGTCACTGAGTTGCGCTCCGGTGCAACGCTTTCAGCTCGCATCTCCGAACTCGGTGTCGGGGGCTGCTACGTTGACGCGCTAAATCCATTCCCCGAGGGCGCGCTGGTCGCTTTGCGCATTCTCAGAGATCAGGGCGTCTTCGAGACCAAGGCCAAGGTAGTCTACTGCCACCCGAATTTCGGCATGGGCCTGGCCTTCGTTGATATGACACCCGATCACAGGTCACTACTAGAAAACTGGTTAGCCGAGATCGTGAGCCAGCTCACCCAAGTTTCGTAGCTTCTGCGACGCTCGTTAAAAACGCTCCCGAGGCCATCGGTCCGTTCACGCGTACTGCCAACGCCAGCTCCAAATTAGTCACGCAATCGGAAACGTCGAAATCCACGTGTTCCGATAATACGTTTGCCAGGACTTTGGTTTGGGTCCCTTAACCGGCCGCCCCACGCGATATCCACTTACAACGCGCCTCGAACACAGAACGCTCCACCAGGAAGTAGAGGGTGAAACCGCCTCCCACTTCGAGAGTAAGTGTTGAACCGTGTTGTGCGATGTCGCAAATCACGATTTTGCGCGCTGTAAACCGTCGTTGTGCGCCGGAGATTGGTGCCAGCGCCGTGAACGGTCGGGTCGGCTTGGCCACGGTGCAACGCATCGTGCACCGGCATCGAGGACGCATTTGGGCCGAATGCGCAATCGATCGCGGTGCAATTTTTTACTTCACACTGACTGGAGCGGTTAGCTAAGGAGTGGCCCTTGAAAAACGAAGTGATCATGCTGGTCGAAGACAATCCCGACGATGAAGCTCTCACCGTGCGAGCGCTGCGGAAAAGTAAAGTCATGAACGAAATTGTAGTTGCGCGTGACGGAGTGCAGGCGCTGGACTATCTGTTCTGCGAAGGTACCCATGCGGGCCGCGATACCAGTGAAATGCCCCAGGTTGTTTTGCTTGATTTGAAGCTCCCGAAGCTGGACGGCCTGGGTGTGCTCCGCCGCCTGCGCGCCGATGAGCGAACACGACTCCTTCCGGTCGTCAGACTCACGTCTTCGAACGAGGAACAGGACCGCGTGAACGGTTATGGCTTGGGTGCAAACAGTTACGTTCGCAAACCTGTGGACTTCGAGCAATTCGTCGCCGCAGCCACACAATTGGGATTGTATTGGTTGGTGCTGAACGAACCGGCACCGAGGAGACTCTAGATGCTAGGCGCTATTCGATTACTAATCGTGGAGGATTCCGAAGACGACGCGGCGCTGCTGCTACGGCTGGGCCACGCCGGATACGAGATCAAGTCCGAGCGTGTGGAATCGGCGAGCACTCTGGCGAAAGCTCTCAGCCAAAAATGGGACCTGGTAATCTCTGACCACACGATGCCGCACTTCTCGGGCACCATGGCGCTCACCGCCGTCAGGGCATTCGATGCGGAAGTGCCATTCATTTTCGTTTCCGGCACCATTGGTGAAGAAGCGGCGACCGACGCGATGAGACATGGCGCGCAAGATACGTTATGAAGTCCAACCTCAAACGACTCGTTCCGGCGGTGCTACGCGAGCTCCGCGATGCTGCTGAACGCAAGGAGCTCAAGCGTCTGGACCGGCGTGTACAACAGCTAGAGAGATATGAAGCGATGGGAGGACTCGTCGGGGGAATAGCTCATGACTTCAACAATATGGTCGGTGCAATCCTAGGGTGGGCCGAGATGGGCTTGGAAGAGTCAAAGCCAGACGGTGGTTTGCACCACCGTTTTCAGAAGATCCGTGACCAGTCATTGCGAGCTGGGGAACTGATCTCGAAGCTCCTCACGTTCGCCGGAGGACGGGCTCCCCAGCCCCGCAAGATCAATCTCAACGTCCTTATCGAAGAAGAAATGAGTCTGCTGACCACACTAATTGGCGAGGGCATCGAAGTTCGGCTTCTCACGGCTCCCGATCTCAAAGTCACGCTTGCTGATCCTATGCAGATCGAACAGGTGCTGATGAATCTTTGCGTGAACGCGCGTGACGCCATGAAGGATCGTAGCGAACTAGTTTTCGAAACTCGAAATGTTGAACTTGGTGCTGATTTTTGCCGCGAGCATTGCGTGGACCCGCCGGGGAGTTATGTTTTGCTGAGAGTGTCCGATACGGGCATCGGCATTGATTCCGCAACGATGGAACACATCTTTGAACCGTTTTTCACAACCAAAGCGATTGGGAAGGGATCGGAACTTGGTTTGGCTACATGGTACGGAATCGTCAAACAGCATGGAGGCTTTGTCTTCGTCGAGAGCAAGGTAGGAGTGGGGTCCTCGTTCCGAGTGTGCCTACCGGTCAGCACGGGGGGCATGAGCATCGCGAAACTACAGATGATGATCATCGTCCGAGGGGCAGCGAAACAATTTTATTGGCCGAAGATCACGACGGACTTCGAGAAACGGCGCGAGAGATCTTGGAGGCGCTTGGCTATCGCGTGCTGGTCGCATCGGACGGTGCAATGCGCTCGAACTCTTCACGGCCAATGCCAATCAAATCGACTTGGCAGTGATGGATGTCGTGATGCCTGTACTCAGCGGTCCGGAGGCATACCTGGAAATCTCCGCTCTGAAACCGGGCGTCAGTGTGATATTTACAACAGGCTATACCCCTCAGGCGAGAGCGCTGAATTCGATGTTGGAGAAAGGCGCAGTGATCCTGCAAAAGCCGTACAGCGTTACGAGCCTTAGTCAGATGGTTCGGGGGCAATAGAACATCCGGTCGCTGTCTGAGCTTCTGGATTTCTGTCGTGCGGCTGAGCTAGATTGACAATCTGACCCGCTGATGACGCGGAATCGCGATTCTTCATAAGCTGCGGAAACCCCGGTCATTTGACACTTGGATGTGTAATCGCGTTCCCGGAGACATGAAGTAGCACTTTACTTCTCCGGGTGTCCGGGCCTGCTACACCACCCGAACCAACGCCGCTGGATTTCCGGGTGCCGCGTCCCTTCGTTTTTTGAAGGAGTGCGGGCTTTGACTCCGCGTGCTTGGATTCTCCGCCTCGAATTCCTCCGCTTGTCGACCAATGCGTTGCCGCAAACGTCCTGAGAGTTCCCGGTGATCCAATACACCCCCCTACACGGATTACCGTATTCCCCCGTGTCCTATAATGTATGTGTCTAATCGGGAGCAGACTAACGTGACCACACACGCGGTGTCTTGCACTTTGGTTTTGAGCAAACCCAAAACAATTCTTATCGCTGACGACAGCGAACTCGTGCGAAATATGATCCGTCAGGCGCTCGAGCGCGATACGGATTTCGCAATCTGCGGCGAAGCGGCGAATGGCACCGATGCGGTTTCAAAGGCCAGAGAGCTATCGCCTGATTTGGTTATATTGGATGTGAGAATGCCCGGTCTAAATGGCATCGAGGTAGCTGGAATCCTCAGATATGCGCTGCCCAAGGTTCGCATCGTTCTAGTGACCATGTACGCTCAGGACATCGAAAGGAATCTGACGTCCCTGTTTCGTATTGATGCCGTGCTTGCCAAGGCTGGTGGCTTATCCGAATTGACGGCCCACGTTACCAGCCTCATGGCGGACCCACTCGATATCGCGATCCTGGACGACACCACGAGAATTTAGGCGGCTGACTTGCCCGCGGCAGCAGCGCCTGTCCGCTGTAGCAGGGCCCGCCTACCCGCTCCCCGCAATCAACTCAAATATCCAGGAAGTAGCCGCTGACGAAGCAGGTAGCTTGCCCGGCGGCGCCCGAGGTAGCCACCTGAAACTGAATTGACTCGCCCGGCTCGACGTAAAACCGTATCGCGTGGGTCGCGAAATAACGCTTCAGGTTGTCAACCCCGTCCGTGATCAGCGCAGGGATCATGAATAGGCAAAACGGACCGTTTAACTGCATGGTGTAGAGCGCACCGGAAGTTGAAGTAACTAGCTCGGCGGACACCGCTTCCACTACCAGCCGTTTTTTCGCTGGCACCGGACCGATTTCCGCAATCCCGGAATCCACGGCCGTTGAGTTCGCCGTACAACTCCCTGCGAACGGCTGCCGCCCCGGGTCATCGTTTGCCATAAGGTCCTCCGCTAACGTGCAACCACGAATCTAGCCTTTTTTGTCCCCACCACGATCGACATTCTTTCCCGTTCTCGCGCCCGTTGCCGTTGCATGTCGCGAGTTGCGATATCCACGCGCCTGTGCATTGCTGTTGAGTTACACATCCATCTGCTGTATAACTCTTCTGTATCGTCGGACTCAACAATGCGCCCCAAAATTATCTTCTTCATCGTGGTGGGATTGCTATTTTGCAGTCTCGCCACCCTTGAGACCACCGAATTTCTCAAGCTCGCCGACGACACTTCGAATGACTTCTCGCTCTTGAACGTTGAGGCGAACACATCAACAGCTGTTGTCCGCCAATCCCATGAGTCGCAACCGAAAGCCGTCCCCGCGCCAATTCAGCGCCGGCAGCCGCAAGTTCTCCCGGAGATCCCCGATTCTGCTAACGCCTCCGCCGATATTCTCCACGTCCTCTGCGTCATAAGAACATAGAACCCCTCTGCAGCTGCAGCTCCGTCCCTTTTTTCGTTGTCGCCGGTAGATTCCGGAATTTCCTCCGCTGATTCCAACAGTGCAGCACGCGGAAGCTCCTGGCGACCCGCCCTGAACGATCGGGTTTCGCCCGACGAACAGCCGGGCTCGAACACCGGCAGGAGGCAGGTGAAAATGAGGTCTTTTTCCTACGCAAACGATCCACAAGCCCTCGAGGACTTTCTCTATGAATTGGTCAGTGAAGTCAAACAGCCGGAACAGACGGATCTACTCGTCGAAGTTCTGATGAAGATCCAGCGGCCTATCGAAAAGGTGCGGGACGATCGTTGGGCAGTCACCCCGATTGACCGCGCCAGAATACACAAGTGAGGATTCGCTCGACTGGACTGCGGCCCGGAATCAGTCCGGGCCTCTTTCCTTCTCTAGCTGCTTCGGCGTTGACTGCTTGGATTGTCGGTAATGTAGAAATGTGGCGTACCTATCTCAAAAATTAGGAGAACAGCGATGGAAATAGGTGAAAGGTTGAAGGCATTTCGAGAACAGAAGGATCTGTCACAGGGCGACGTCGAGAAGCGCACCGGGCTTCTGCGCTGTTACATTTCGCGTGTCGAGAACGGCCATACCGTTCCCGCAATCGAGACGATTGAAAAGCTCGCGCGAGCGATGGAAGTACCGATGTACGCATTCTTCTACGAAGCCGAGCCACCTGCGTCGCCTTCTCTGAAGTCCGATGCTACAGGGCGGGGCGGCTCGCGCCGTGATGCGCGGATGTTTGATCGCTTTCGCAGACTAATGGGCCGAATGAATCCGGTTAACCAATCGTTGCTGTTCCACATGGCCCAGAAGATGGCTCAAAAGAAAGCGCCGTCGTCCGCGAAGTGAATCCTGCGGAACTGTGAAAGCAGCGGCGTTCAAACGAGAGGCGCGGTTCTGGCTGCGGTGTCGCACACCTAGCTAGAATCGCGCTCCCTTCACTTCCTCAGGAGTCCAGATGCCTGAATCGAACTGGCGAGAGTTGTATAAAACAGCCATTCTTGAACTTATTCCGGAACTGCTTCGCATTCGCGTGAAAATTGCGGAAGACGCGATTAACGCCCGCCTCGCCGACCCCAAAATCTCTCGCAGCGAGCGCAAGGAAATAGAAGACGCACTATCGGCTCTACGCGGATTGAAGCGACTGAAAGGCTAAACTCGCCAATCCCCAAGCTCATCGCGTCCGCCGCAGGTCGGCGGGCGACCAAACCTGCCACACCGCTTACTTGAACGCCCAATGCTTCCCGGTGGCCCACTCTCGCCTGCCTGCCGCAGGCAGGGGTCTCGGCTCCGTATGCCGCGGCCGAGACCCTTGGGGGCTTCTCGCGGTAGCTAATTTCCACTTCCGTAATACTGCGCTTCGTCGTCGGCTTGGCGCTTCGTTTTCACGATCCACAGGCCATCGTTGTTCGTGGCGTAGATCAGGCCGTGCGCGTTGTCCACCAGGAACGTGGTGACGCCGGAGAGGCTGCGGATTTCCTTCGGGTCTGCGGACGCTTGAGTTGCCGACTCGGATTTGCCGAACAGCGTGAGAGTGTCGGCGATGACGCGCACTTCGGTGGCAGGCTTTCCAGGGGCCGGCGCGGCGGAGTCCAGCTTTTGCGGCCGGCGCGGATCGCTGACGTCCACCATGGCGACTTGCGCGGAGGAATCGAGTCCGAGCACCAGATACTCTTTGCCGTTGCGCTTCACCAGTAGCATGTGCGTTACGTTGCCGCCGGTGAGGGTTACATGACCGAGAAGGTTGGCGGGAGCGTCTGTGCTCTTGCTGGAGTTGCCCCCGGCTTGCGCTGCCGGCGCTGCGGCGATGCCCATCGCGGCGATTGCCAGCGTGATGGCCAGCGCGGTGTTCGTGGTGAAGCGGCGAAAAGTTTGCGACGAATTGCTGATCGAATTGCTGTTCGAGGTTTCTCGCATTGTCGTTTCTCCTTTGAACTCGGAAGCCTGCCTGCGCTATTTCGATTGGCCTGCTTCGTTCATATATGTAGACCAAGAAGGCGACGGTTTTATTCCACGGGTCTGGCGGGGCGGGCGAGACGGAGATGCTTGTGGAAACTTGTGCAGGACTGAGAAGTTCAAAAGCCTCAGCCTTGGGATGAAATATCGGCGCGAAGGACGATGTATCCGGCGACGTGAGGCGGGTAAAAAAAGACCCGCCTCGGCGTCTCAGAGGCAGGGCATCGATGTCGAAGTTCGTACTACCGCGCTGCTTGTCTTGGGAGCAACTTCTGGTAGGACTTTTTCGGGGAGCGGAGGCCGATCCATACCATCACAGCGCAGAGCAAGCTAAATACTGCCAGCGCAAATATCATTCCCGATCGCCTCCTTTCTCTTCGTTCAGTGCTTTCGACCCAATTACGATGCCAAATGATAGCAGAAGGATTCCCGACAACGCGAAGAATACCGTCACGAAGTGTTGGGGGGATAACCACCTCATCCAAGACATCCACGGCGGATAAGCCAAAGCTCCTTCCCCATGCCAACCTACGATCACGTCGAGCGGCACAAACCCCAAAACCAAGACACCGACTTCCCTAACCGATTCGCCCAATAATCTCCTGCGCGTGCAGTCCACAGCGATGTTTGTGCCACAGAAGGGTAAGGACGTCAGCCGTTAACCCAACGGCGGCGAACGCGGATCCCCTAGCTTCGCGCGCCAAACGCGGGCCTGCCCGTCGCACCGGCAATTCTGAACGGTCCTGCCACGGGGATTTACTACGAGGCTTTTTCTTCCGCGGCTGCGACGAATTCCGAGTACGGGCCTTTGAAGTCTTCGATTTTATTCGAGTGGAAATGCCAGATGCGTGTTGCGACTTCATCAATTACGTCGTGGTCGTGTGTGACGAGCAGCACCGTGCCGTCGTATTTCTGCAGCGCGATATTCAGCGCGTTAATGGACTCGAGGTCTAGGTGGTTGGTCGGCTCATCCAGCACCAGCACGTTCGGCTTCTGCAGCATCAAGCGGCAGAAAATCAGCCGCGCGGATTCGCCTCCAGAAAGCGCGGCAGTCTGCTTCAGCGCGTCTTCGCCGCTGAAAAGCATCTGCCCCAGCACGCCGCGCAATTCTTCCTGCGTGGCCTGCGGCTTGAATTGATGCAGCCACTCGATGGCGTTCATGCCGTGCGTGATGGATTCGCTGTGGTCTTGCGCGAAGTAGCCGACGGCGACGTTGTGGCCCCAGATGACTTGCCCGCCGTCCACGGGGAACTGGCGATCGCTGTCGTCAATGAAGCCGGTGGCGTTGCGCAGCAGGGAACGCAGCAGCGTGGTTTTGCCGGTTCCGTTGCGGCCCATCAGCGCGATTTTTTCACCGCGCGCGACGCTGCCGGAAAAAGGCGCCCAGACTTTTACGCCGTCGTAGGATTTCGCGACGCTCTTGATTTCCAGCGGATGACGGCCGGAATGCTGGTCCATCTGAAAACGGATGTAAGGGCGCGCGATATTGGAACGCGCCAGTTCGGTGGTTTGCAGGCGCTCCACTTCTTTTTTGCGCGACGTGGCTTGCGCCGAACGTGTGCCGGCCGAAAAGCGCGCGATGAATTCGTTCAGGTGCGCGATTTTCTTTTCGCGCTGCTCGTTCTCGGATTCGATGCGCGAGCGGATGGAAGTTTTGGCCATCACCATATCGTCGTAGCCGCCGTTGTACATGATCACGGTTTCGTAATCGATGTCCGCCGTATGGGTGCAGACGCTATTCAGGAAATGGCGGTCGTGCGAGATCACAATCAGCACGCCCTCGTATTCCAGCAGGTAGTCCTGCAGCCAGTGGACGGAATCCAGGTCCAAGTGGTTGGTCGGCTCGTCGAGCAGCAGGGCAGGCGGGCTGCCGAAAAGAGCCTGCGCCAGCAGCACGCGGACTTTCTGGCCGCCCTGCAGTTCGCGCATCTTGCGATCGTGCAGCGGCTCTTCCAGGCCCAGTCCATCGAGCAAGATGGCCGCATCAGCTTCGGCGGTGTAGCCGCCTTCTTCGCCGACGATGCCTTCGAGCTCGCCCAGGCGCATGCCGTCCGCATCGGTGAGTTCATCGTGCGGCTTGGCGTAGAGAATTTCGCGCTCTTGCAGAGCTTTCCACAGCGGGCGATTGCCCATGATCACGGTATCAATGACGCGCTGATCGTCGAAGGCGAACTGATCCTGGCTCAAGATGCCGAGCTTCTTCGGCCGCGTGACGTCGCCCTTGGTCGGCTCGATTTCGCCGGTCAAGATCTTCATCAGCGTGGATTTGCCGGCGCCGTTGGGCCCGGTGATACCGTAGCGGCGTGCTGCGAAGAAAGTGGTGCTGACCTCTTCGAACAAGACTCTGGCGCCGAAGCGCATCGTGATGTTGTTGACGGAGAGCAAGGAGTTGTAATTGTAGCATGGTTGCGATTTGCGTGCAGAGCAGGCGTTGCGCCGGCTAGTCGGTCAGTTTCCGATTCCGCGACCCACTAGGATTCACACGGGAGCTTCGCTACATGAAGTTGGATTTATGCGGACATAAAACCGGAAGTTGCTGATCGCTCTACACGTGGCGCACAGACTGCATCGGATCCACTCTCATCCAGGGACGTGCGCCAGAATAGGCTATAACGACGGTCATTGCGAACATCGCGCATGCGGCTCCTAGGAAGACAGACCATTCGATGGGCTGTATCTCATAAAGCAGGGACCGGGCCAGCACGCTTGCGGCGATCCCGCCGGCGATCCCGAGAACGATTCCGATCATGGTCACGGCGCTCGTCTGGCGCAGCACCAATTTCCACAAGTCCCACGGAGACGCGCCAAGCGCGACGCGGATTCCCATTTCTCGCGTTCGTTCGCTGACCGAATAGAAAACCGCGCCATAAAGCCCCACGGCAACGAGCACAAATGCCAGCAGTCCAAATGCACCGATGCAAATCACCGCCAGGTGTGGGACGTACAAAGCGAATTCGTGCCATTGTTCGATCGTAAAGCTGCTGACGCCTAGTTCAGGGGCCGATTTGCGCACCTTGTCCAGAATCGTTCCCAGCCATGGTGACGGTTTACCCTGCGTGCGTACCAGCAGATATATCCCTGACCGATAATTTTGGGTCAAGTTGTAATACATGAAAGGCTGCGGAGCCTCGTCAATGTCCGAATACTGGATGTCGCCCACGACGCCAACCACGGTGGCCTGGCGGTTGCCATGTTCAATCTGGACTGTCTTGCCAACCGGATTCTGATTCGGCCAGTATTTTGCCGCCATCATTTGGCTGACGACGATGACTTCCGGGGACTTCGCCGTGTCCGAAGCGGCGAACGTTCGTCCTGCGAGAATTGGGATTCCCAGTGTAGAGAAATAGTTGCTGTCTACAACACCGAGGTCGATGGTGACGGCATGTTCGTTCTCATCCGGGACGCCTGCGATATGCACCTGATCGGTGCCAGTCCCGCCTGAAAGCGGCATGGTGTCCGCAAGGCTAATGGACTCGATACCGGGAACCTGACCGACACTTTCGCGAAGCCGCCCGAACAGCGCACGACCCTGTTGTTCTGAGTAACCGTTGGCTTGCAGATCGTCGAAGGTGAAAAGCGCAATGTTGCGCGCGGAATATCCAGGCTTTACTTGCTGCAGATTATGCAGGCTCTTCAGGCAAAGACCCACCCCGATCAGAACGACCGTGCAGGCGGTGATCTGCAGCGCCACCAGAAAACTACGCATGCGGCCCTTGCGAGTTCCGCCGATGGCGATCTCTCCATTCAGAGCGGCTGCGAGATTAGGAGTGGAAGCGTGCAGGCTGGGCAAAAAGCCGGTAGAGAGTCCCACCAAGAAAACGAGTGCGGCCATCAACGAAATCACCGCGAAGTCCGGCCGGAAATCCAAAGTAATCGGGACTGTGCCGAGTCCGGGAACAAACGGCTTGAAGTCGAGCAAGCGTCTGAGGCCATAAGCAGCAAATACAAAGCCGACCACTCCCCCCATCACCGAAATCACTAAACTGTCGACAATAAGCTGGCGAATGAGACTCATGCGAGTGGCCCCGAGCGCGGCACGCATCAGGATTTCGTGCCGTCGCGCGCCGGCCAGCGCGAGAAGCAGGTTGGCCACGTTCGCGCAGCCGGCGAACAGCACGAGCGCAACAACGGCCAGCAGGAGCCCGCCCAGCAACTTCGCACCGGACATTGCGGCCGGCGGAAGCATACTCGTTTCCGTCAGCGCGGCAAGCCGGTCCTTGTTAGTTTCCGGATAAGCCACGGAAAGCTGGCGCGATAATCCTTGCATCCCCGCCAGAGCCTGCTGGCGCGTAACGCCAGGCTTCATACGCCCGATCAAGCTCAAAGACTGACTGGTGCGATCTGCGAGCCAGTCATAAGTCTGGTGAGAGATAGACGTCGTTGCAGAAAGCGGATGCCAAAGATCGGGCACATCGCTCAAGACAGTTCCCACAAAACGCCGCGGCGCTACTCCGACGATGGTAAACGGAACGCCATTCAGCTTGAGAGTCTTGCCAATGATGTTCGGGTCGGCGCCGAGCCATTGCCAGTAGCCGTAACTCAGCACGGCAGACGTCGTCACTTTGTCGTCGTCGCCGGCGGCAAACCAGCGGCCGAGGAGCGGTTGAACCCCGAGCACGGAGAAGTAGTTGTCGGACACGGCGTTGATCAGGCCGCGTTTTTCACGATGCTCGAAGATGATGGTCTGTAGGCCGATGCTGAACGGAATCGCGCAGAGGCCGGAGAACACGTTGTTGTTGTCGCGATAATACCGGTAATCAGGATAGGAAAGTTGGTTGAACGGTTCATTCGGTGTGACTGTATAGACTGTCAGCAACCGGTTCGGATCAACAACCGCAGGGGGCCGCAGCAACAGGGCGTGGAATGTGCTGAGTCCGACGGACGCCGCAGCCAAGCCAATCGCCAGAGAAAACACAGCGATGCAGGCGAGCTTCGCGTGTTTGCGTAGGATCCGGAGTGAAAACCGCATGCTCGGAAGTTGCATCATCTGGCCCCCGATACACAAATTCCCAGAGTTCCGCCTCTCGTCTCAGCGCCAGTCAGAAAATACACCCGCTCACTCCGTTCTGCAACGCGGAGGGAGATTTCGCTGGTGCGCCTTTTCGGTTTGCGCGGCGTCCAGCGTGTCGGCGATCACAATACCAATGCCTGGTTAACGCCGCATCGGAAACTGACCCACTGCCTTGTGCAGGAATGTGACAGCTCTTGGGAGGTCGAATCGCGGCGCGAGGTGGCTGCGGGTGGGCGAATCGTCCGGCGCGTTCATGTTTCGCGCGGGCGGGCCGATAGAACCTACGGGGGAACGGCATACCTCGGGGAGGTAGGGGAACATGAATCGTGCGATCGTTGGTACAGCAGCATCTGGCGGAGCGGCGGTCGTTCCGGCGGCGCAGGCGCAGCCCAAAGCGGCAGCGCAGGCGCCGGCCACGAAGACGGCCGCGGAAGACAGCGTAACAATTTCAGCCACGGCACGAGAAGTCCAACAACCTACGGCTGTGCAAGTGCAGCTGCTGCGGAACGAGGGGCAATCTGTGCAGCAGATCGCGACGCAGCTGGCGATCAGCACGAACGCGGTGCAAAGTTATTTGGGCGCGCAGGCTACGGCGCAGAAATAGCGAAACGCGTCGAGCGAGGGTCCGGGCTGTACGCGATTCGAGAAGCGTTGCCGCTTCGTGTCACTGATGACAAATAATGTCGCCAGGTACGCGAGCCGGGTAATTAGACGTATGACTACCATTCAGAGGAAAACCAGTTGACCGTGCTGTTGATGCCGGCTGCTAAGTGCTGCACGTGCAAGCAACGAGTTGGCGGCCCAGTTGCAATGTTCCCAGTGATTGCTGATGGTTTGAGTGAGTAAGTTGCAGCTGTTGCAACGGAGGAAGCAAATCGTGAAGAAATTCGGACTGGTAATTACGCTAATCGCTGTGAGCGGCTGCGTATGGAATGCGAAGGCGGATTCGACGCCGCTCGCGAGCTCGACCGCGACCACCAATTCGAGCAGCAGCGCGACGCAAGTGATCTCGCCAAATGCCGCGTGGGCGGGGCCGCTGGCGGGCTCGAGCTGGATTTCGAACGCGAATACCGGCGATCCATCTGCCCCGGGATTCATCGTGGTGCCGAACGGAACTGCGGTGACATTCACTCAGACGTTTAATCTGAGCGGGACAATCACCGGGGCGAATCTGGACGTGCTGGCTGATGATACGGCTTCGGTCTGGCTCAACGGAACGGAATTGGCTTCGGCAAATTTGGGCGGTTCTTATCCCACCTGTTCATCGCTGCCGATTGGGTGCCTTACCGGGACGATGGGCGTCTTCAACTTCGCTGAATTGCAGCCCTATTTGCAGGATGGCACGAACACCCTTTCGTTCGTCGTATATCAAGAGGCGGGCAGTTCCTACGGCTTGGATTATGCGGGAACGGTTACGACGCCGGAGCCTGGCTCGCTGGTGCTGCTGGGCATGGGTATGTTCGGCATCGCAGTGACGGCACGACGGAGACTGCTGAACTAATTATTCCAGACTGGTTTTCCCGGCTACGCGCAGTTAGCGCCGCAAGCTACAATATTTTTGACACACAACGCCGCCCACTCGGGCGGCGTTTTCATTTAAGCCGCCCGGCCGCGCACTAGCTCGGAATTTCCAAGCGTCAGTGGATCTGATCTTTTTTCGGCGACGGGGAATTGTCCTCGTCGTCGAGTTCGTGCTCGGCTTCCAGCCAGTCTTCCAGCGTGTATCCGCCGTAAACTCCGCCGTGGCGTTGATGAATCTGGTACGCGCGCCTTTGGACTTCATTTAAGCTGTGAGTGTGTTCGTGTTTGGGGCCTTTTTCGGGATCGCGAGGGGTGAAATCGGGCTGGATTAGGTTGCCGCTTACAACTTTATTTAGTTCGCTCATACGGGGCCTTCTTTCTTTGCAGCGTAGCCCTTTTTCTGGCTACAACTATTAGACGAGTCATGTAGGCGCGCGGTTGCGGAAATGTGAGTGATCATTTGCAGGATAAATTTCATAATCAAAAGCACTGGAAGGAAAGATAATGTGGTGCGGTGACTTGGCGACGCGCGGATTTACCGGTGCGGCGGCGAGCACCCAGTAGGGCGCGGGGAGTGTGGAATGAATATGCGTAGACGAGATTGGACTAGCGCGCTGCGATTTGCGTTTCTTGCTTTGGTCCTCGGTGCGGCGGGATTTGCGCCGGGTGCGACGCGCGGACAGGTGATTGCGGCGCAGCAGACGAATGCGACGGCGGCCCAGCTCGCGGCGCCGATCACGGTTGAGCGTGGGCTGAATACTCCGGAGCAGCAGGCTAAGCCTTATGTGATTTTGGTTTCGCTGGATGGGTTTCGATATGACTATCCGCGCATTTATCACTCGCCGAATCTGGATGCTCTGGGCGCGGGCGGCGCGAGCGCGCCGGAGGGGATGATTCCGGCCTATCCTTCGATCACTTTTCCGAACCACTATACGATCGTCACGGGGCTGTATCCGGAGCATCACGGAATCGTCGCGAACGTGTTTTACGATCCGGCGCGAAAGCAGGTTTATAGCTACAAAGAGGAGCAGAGCGTGACGGATGGCACGTGGTACGGCGGCACACCGTTGTGGGTGTTGGCCGAACAGCAGGGGATGCGCTCGGCGTGTTTTTTCTGGCCGGGGTCGGAAGCGAACATTCAGGGCGTGCTGCCCACCTATTACATGAAGTACGACGCGAAATTTCCAAATCGCAAGCGCGTGGAGCAGGTTCTCGGATGGCTGCAGCTGCCGGCCGAACGGCGGCCGCATTTTATAACTTTGTATTTCAGCGATGTGGATAGCGCGGGCCACGCGCATGGGCCGGACAGTCCGGAAGTGGCGTCGGCGGTGCATGAGGTGGATGACGAGATCGGCAGGCTGGTCGAGGGTGTGGCGAAACTGAATTTGCGCGTGGATGTGATTGTGGTGGCGGATCATGGGATGACGAAAGTGCAGGGGGATTGGATCAACCTCAGCGAATATTTCGATACGCGGCTGCTGGAGAAATCGGTAGAAAGCTTCATGTATCCGAAGTCGCAGGAGGCCGCCGCGACGATTTATGCGGCTTTAGTTGGGAAGAGCGACAAGTTCAAGGTGTATCGCAACGGTGCGATGCCGCCAGGATTGCATTTCGATGGAAATCCGCGGGAGGGCGATCCGGTGGTCGTTCCCACCGGACCATATTTGATACGCGTGAATGCACCGCCCGCGACTGCTGGTGCAGATACGATGCACAGCTCGGGGCCGCCTGTGGGAATGCACGGCTACGATCCGGCCGGCATGAAGGAAATGAACGCGATTTTTTTCGCAGCAGGGCCGGATATACGCTCTGGGGAAAAAGTTCAGCCGTTCGAGAATGTGAATTTGTATCCGTTTGTTGCGCGGATTTTGGGATTGGATATTTCGCATTTGAAGACGGGGAAGGTGGATGGGGATCCGAAAGTGCTACAGGGAATTTTAGTTCAGGGGAAGTGAAGATCGTCGTATCTGCCGAGAAACCGCGCTGTTCTGCAGAAAGCAGATCCCACCCGCGGTTGCGCGCGCCGGCCAATCCGCGGCGGCCAGGGAAACGCGCGCGACGTCCTTTGGGCTTGCGTACTGCCTCTTACATGCTCACGCTGTTACGGATGTTACATGCTGCGCTGGCTTGGCTCCGTCTCAATGAACTGGCTTGGTTCTACGCGACCGCCGCGGACCGGCGTTACCGTAACCCGATGGAGGCATTGGAGATCGCCCAGAGAGCGGTGAAGCTATCGGGTGGGAACCAAGGTTTCATTCTGGACACACTGGCGGAAGCTTATTACGTGAATCATCGGCTGGCGGAAGCGCTGACGACTGAAAAGAAAGCGATCGAACTGGATCCTAAGAATGCGGATCTGCAAGCACAGTTTCGCAAATTTCGGATCGCAGCGTTATCTCCCCAGCTCTCTGCGATACGGGGACTCTGGTAGCTGCGCTTTCCTCTGCACCCCCGCTCCGCGCGGCACTACCGCTGGTGCCCTGAACGCTGCCGTAAGATAATTCCAGTCTGTATGGATTGAGGAGAGGAGATTTGTGTCCACGGACATTAAATTAAGTGAAGCTGCGGCGCGGGTTTTGGGGGCGTTGGTGGAGAAGGAGATTACCACCCCGGAATATTATCCGCTTTCTTTGAATGCGCTACTGAACGCTTGCAACCAGAAGACGAATCGCGAACCCGTGATGAATCTCGACGAAGACGCGGTGACTGCGGCCATGCGCAGCCTGAGCGATTTCGAACTGGCGGGCGCCGCGAATACGAGTGATAGCCGCGTGCGGAAGTACGAGCACCGCTTGGGCGAGGCTTTCAATTTTACGCGGCCCGAGATTGCCGTCATCTGCGTTTTGCTGTTGCGCGGCGCGCAGACTCCGGGCGAAATACGCGGGCGCGGCGAGCGCTTGCATCATTTTGAGGAGTTGAACGACGTGCAGGCGGCTTTGCAGAAATTAATGCAAAGAGAACCTGCGCTAGTGAAGGTGCTTCCGCGGCAGCCGGGGACCAAGGAGTCGCGGTATATGCATCTGATGTCGGGAGATGTGGAGATTGCGGCGAATGAAGGCGCGCACGACGACGTTCGCGGCCGTTCCGGCGTGGAGCCGGTTGATGGCGGGCGGATGGCGCGTTTGGAGGCAGAGGTTGAAAAGTTACGGAACGAAGTCGCGGAGCTGAGAGAGCAATTCGCACAGTTTCGGAAACAGTTTGAGTAGAGCGCGGAGCGATGCGTAGCGATTCGTGGTCAGTGGCACGAAATCTAAATCCCCACCGGTCCCATAAAACAAAATCGGGAAGGATGGCGCATCCGACAGTCCTCAACGGTATGCTGGATTACGGCGTCGGGGGCGGGTTGCGTTCTGCGAATTGGCGCTGGTGCCAGTATGGATAGCTCAGAGTTACATTGCTGGCCGCGTCTAGTTTGGCTACTTGGTCCGCCGTCAGGTTCCAGCCCACCGCACCCAAATTTTGCCGGAGTTGTTCTTCATTGCGCGCGCCGATGATCACGTTCGACACTGTCGGCCGTTGCAGCAGCCAGTTCAGCGCCACCTGAGCGACTGGCTTCCCGGTCTCCTGTCCCACTGCGTCCAGCGCATCCACTACCTTATGTAAGTACTCGTCCGCGACCGGCGGCCCGAACTCGGCCGTCTTGTGCAAGCGGCTTTCTTTGTGCAGCGGCTGATTGCGGCGCAGTTTCCCGGTGAGCCGTCCCCAACCCAGTGGGCTCCATACGACGCAGCCGACGCCCTCAGCGACACCGAGCGGCATCAGTTCCCATTCGTATTCGCGTCCGATGAGCGAGTAGTACGCCTGATGCGCAACGTAACGCGACCATCCGTAGCGTTCGGAGACGGCCAGCGATTTCATGAGATGCCAGCCAGAAAAGTTGGAACACCCGATGTAACGCACTTTGCCGCTGTGTACCAGATCGTTCAGCGCGCTGAGCGTTTCTTCCACTGGAGTAAGCGCGTCGAAACCGTGCATCTGGTAGAGGTCAATGTAGTCCGTTTTCATGCGGCGCAGGCTGGCTTCGCAGGCGAGAATCAAATGATGGCGCGAGGAGCCGACCTCGTTGGGATCGGGACCCATCTTGAAAGTCGCCTTAGTGGAGATGAGAACTTTGTCGCGGCGTCCGGCGACGGCCTGCCCCAGAACTGCTTCTGAGATGCCTTCGTGGTAAATGTCGGCGGTGTCGAACATGTTCACGCCTGCTTCCATGCAGATATCCACCAGCCGAGTGGCTTCGGCGACGCTGGAGTTGCCGATGGCGCGGAAGACTTCGCTGCCCCCGCCGAACGTCGCGGTGCCGAGGCTGAGAACCGGAACTTTTAGTCCTGAACGGCCCAGGGTTCTGAATTCCATTTTCTAGTGGCTCCTTGAATGATCGCCAGATGCTTTGCACGGCGGGATGCGGTGCAGAGTCGCGGGAAGATTTTCGCAGGTTGGCCCTGCAGCGAACAATATTTTTGTTTTTGCTGGCAGACGCCGAACACGCCATGCTGCCCGCCGTAGGAAGGCCGGCCGAAGCACGACGGCGCACGTCGCAGCGTCACGGCCGCGCGGCCCAAGCCAGACCGTCGGGGCCTTGGCCTGTGGGGATTTTGCCGAAAACCTCTAGCGTGTGCAGATCGATTACCGCTACGGCGTTGTCGCCAGCCAGCGCTACGTACGCGCAGGAGCCGTCTGGGACGATCAGGATGCCGCCGGGACCGCTGCCAACATCGAGCATTTTGGTGATGGTTCTGGTGGCGGTGTCCACGATTACTAGTTCGCCGGTGGCGGGATCGGAGATCAGCGCGAACTTCCCGTCCGGCGTGAATTTCAGGCGATTGGAATGTTTGGTGCGGACGTTGAAGGTGTGCGTTACTTTGCTGGTGGCGGTTTCTATCACGGAAACGGTGCCGTCGCCCGCGTTGGCGACCCAGACGTCCTTGTCGTCGGGCGAGAGGTCCATGCCTTCAACGGCGTTGCCCACCGGAATGTTCGTTTCCTTCCAGCCGGATGGGTCGGTACTTTTTTCGATGGCGGTCACGGTGCCGGAGTCCACGTTCGACGTGAAAATCTCATTCAAATATTTTGTGCGTACCAACATGTGCGTGCGATTTTGACCGACGCCCAGGAGCCAGTCGAGTTGGTTGGTCGCCGGATCGTAGCGCGCCACTAGTTTGCTTAGCTCCACGGTGAAATAAAATTTGCCGTCGGCAAAGAGGATGCCGTGCGGGCGTCCCAGCGGGCCGAGGTCCAGGCGATGTATTTCTTTTTGCGCGACCAGATCAATTATGGAAAGCGAGTGCCCGGGATCTTTAGCACCGTAGTTAGTCACGACGGCTAGTTTGCCGTCGGAGGACGCCGCTACTTCGTGCGGGGCTTCGCCAGTGGGGATGCGCGCCACCACTTTTTGCGTCGCGGGATCCAGGATGGCCAGCGAATTTTCGGCCTTGTTCAGGACCAGCAGCGCGGGGGACGGAGTCGCAGTTTGCGCTCGCGTTAGTGGCGCGTTGACTGCCGCGAATAAGATCAGCGTGACGACGCCGATGGCGGTAATTGCGACAGCCTGGAATTTCATTTTCATTGGCGCGCTCCGATTTAGATTAAGGGGGAATGATAGCACCGGAGATTCGGTCGCGCGAATTGTGCTCTGGCGCCGGTGTTGGGTTAGCTTCGGATAAATGCGTTAATCTGCACTTTGAAGGAAAGTTGCGGAATCAGGCTGACTCCAAGAGATTCACCGAAGCATGACATACAGAACATTTGACGCAGACCTTCCCACGCCGCGCCAACTCCCTGATCTGCTCCCCACCAGGCCCCCGAAAGCTTCTAGACGCCGTGAGATTTCGCGTCATCGGCTAAGCCTATGACTGCGAGCTGCGTTTCGCGAATCATCAAGACGCCACCGCAGACCAGCGCGATGACCGCCGAGGCTCCGCACAAAACGCCAACTCCGGCTGCTATCTGGAACGTCGTTCGTCCGCCGTAATACACCGCAATAGAACCGGTGATCGAGATTAGAGCGGAACTGGCGAACAGTCCGAGGCCCAGGTAAAAGCAGCGAAGCGCTCGTAACAGCAGCTGAGCGCGCGTTTGCAGCGCGGGAAGCTGGGCTTTCGAGACCTCATATTCTCTGACGCCCGGCTCGAGTTTTGATAATTGCGCGATCACGGCGTGAGAGCGATCGGCCACGCGCGCCAGGCGATTGTTCGTGCCCAGCGCCAAAACGGACGATGCATTGGTGAGCACCGCCGGGGCGACCACGATGGTGAGGATCGAAAACGGATCGGCGCTGACCTGAATATATTCCATCATTTCGTCCTCAGCGCTTGCCCACCCGGTAATCAGGATCGGCCATGGGAAGTTATGTTAAACGATATTTGGTTCGCCAGCGGCCGATTTGTTGAGCTGTTGAATATGACTTTGATTTTGCTCTTGAATTTGTAGCGGCCGCCTGCTTTTCTTTTTAGGCGGGCGTTTTTGACTTTGATTCCGCCTTCGCCTTTCCCCATCCAGCTCGCTCGCGATGCTACGCGCAGTCAGGAGCTCTGTGCGCTTAGTCGGTGCCTTTCGTTTCGACGTAAACAAGTTGGAATGTTGTGCCGCTGCCGTTGGGTTCGATGCCCACAGCGTGCTGCTTATCTTTGCTGCCGGCTTTCAGCGAGATTTCGTTGGGCTTGGGTTTCTCGTCTTCGCAGGTCAATTTCTTCGGCGATTTGTCGTCGCTGGAACTCGTTGCAGCGGAGGAATTGCTGCAATCCAGCACCGTGCCGTACTTGGCCAGGGCTTTGCGGTAGAACGACGCGACTTTTTCGGGAGCATCGTTAGAGTCCATCTTCAGGACAAAGAGTTTGAAGCCGGTCGAGCCGCCCGAGAAACCCATGTTCAGGGCAGAACTGTCGTTCGAGTCATCTTTATGGCGTCGTGCGCCGGGATAAATGGGCAGTCCGACATCTTTGGCGCTGGCGTTTTTGCCCAGGTTGAAGCCGATGCTGTCGTTGTCGGAGGAAGACTGCTGCGCGTTTGAATCTTTCTGATCCTGGGCTGCGAGTGGCAGCGTCGCGATTAGCACCATGAGGCATAGTGCGGCGCGAAGGCTGTGCCTGCTGGCGGATGCGCGTGACCTGGTTTTTTTTGCATCGAGATTCATGCCATTGAAGATCTTCATTTTAGGCTCCCGTGTGCGAACGATTATACATACGCGCGTACGTGCGTGAATGTTCCGCGAAATGTGCCATAGCGGTGCAGAAACAGCGTGGTGCCGAGCGGGAAGCGCTGCTTCAGAATGGTACGTTCGTAATATTGCGGCCTGCGGTCGTGTGTCGCATTCTGCTGTTGGAGGAAATACCGCCATGAAAGCCGCAGCTTCATTGTTGGTCGCAGGGTTGATGTGGGCAGGGGTCGCACAAGGGCAGCAAGCAGTGACGCTGCAAATGCAGTGCCGGAATTTGAGTGGATCGGGGAATTTCATGGCGGCCGATGAGTCTTACGTCAACGGCATGGCCTGCCATCCTGTGGCCTCGTCCAGTACCGCAGAACCGACGACCGTAGCGCAGACCCAGCCTTACGCAGGAGTGCCGACTTATGTGTACGCTTCGGCGCCGGCATTGGGTGTCGTGTCAGCGAGGACGCCGGTTGCGTTGGGTCCTTCGGTGTACATTGAGCCGATGCAAGGGTTGGAAGGGTATCTGTCAGTGGCGTTTGAGCGGAAACACGTGCCGCTGGCGCCGGTTGTGAGCGACGCTCATGCTACTTATGTGCTGCACCTCTACTGGGGCAGCGACGACCCGGCTGGCAAGAACGTGAAGCATGTGGACGGGACGCCGACTCTCCAGCTGATCGAGCGCAGTTCGGGCAATGTGGTTTATGCATATCCCCTCAATCGCGCGAACACCTGGCATGGCGAGAAGGTTACCGCCGAAACCTTCGCCAGCCAGGTGCGGGAGTTGGTCGCAAAGCGGTAAGCGCTGAGGGAGCTTTTTAGATTTACAGCACGGGCGGGTCCCGCGTAATCGCACG